>JAABUP010000322.1_pt1 | contig 108653 bp, 111 predicted proteins | sample 5559201 | NCBI WGS metagenome assembly JAABUP01 (sample SAMN10711887, study PRJNA513373) | rock metagenome | isolation source: Antarctica rocks | place: Antarctica
CAAGGCTTGATCGGTTGCCCGGCCCAGGTGTGCTCCAAACTCGGAGGCTTCGGCTCGCTCCCTGCATGGGCAGCTCAAATTCCCCGTTGTTTACTGGCTCCTGGTGCTACGTGGATACCAAATGCCAAGTAAATACTCTTAAGCGCTAATATAGTTAAGGCGTAGGTTACGTAACGGGACGACGAGCTCGCTTTACATAGCGTTACTACTCGCTACAAGAATTCTTCCTCTTCTTTTTTCTCTCCTACCCCTATAGCTTAGATTCTATAGATATATACTCCTATTTAGTCGTATGCGATCTAGGTGCGAGATCTCCTGACTTAGTTCTGGCTTCGGCATATAAGAGATCCCTACTCGTCGACCGACACTACCTCCTCTAGACTCTATTAGAGCGACGTTTTAAGACTAGCATTTAAGGATTATAAGTAAGGATCTCGATCGGGATAAACGGTTATAGAGAGAATTTCTCGATATAATTTCATCAAGTCGGCGCCGAGGTGACAGACGTGACAGACATCTGCCCCGGCTTCACCCCCATCGGGCATCGGGTGATCGCCGCTTTAACGACCGTGCGACAGGGTGATTTGCTGCTTGATGCTGCTATCACTACGTTTCTTTTTGCGCAGGATCGTCGGCTGCCCACCGGGGTTCGAGGATTAGAAGCTTTGCAGCGCATTCTACGTAGTCAGAGAAAGAAATGGTAATCGAACAGTATCCGAATAGTCTCCATTCATGCTGTCTAATGGCGGCCCATGTACAATACACTCTGCGCTGATTACATGCAATCAAGACAACAATCCTCCGCCGTCGGAGCAGAAGTGATGGATTCGCACGTCCCTCCGTTGTTACAGTACTCACGCCCGTCGCTGCACTGACAAGGATACTGTGGATCCACAGGATTCCTGTCACAAAACTGCATAAGCGGATGACCCATTTCAATATATCACAGACACTTACGACATCGTCGTACAGCTGAACGCGGCACTAGAAGCTGTGGGTGTAGCACTGGCCGACGGGGGAACCGAGCTCGTCGAATTCGATGGCAGCTTGCCTACCCAAGTGAAGACGTCGTCGTTGCCCCACGAGATTGGGTAGTTACCATTGCTGAGGTCGCAGGTGGGGATTGCGGAGGTTGTGGTCGTCAAGATGGGTGACGATGCTGCTCGAGGCTGGAGTTGCTCTATCTTGGTGGCTGAGGCTGTCCAGGAGATCAACGCCACCGTGAAAGAAAGGAAGATGAATCTCAACATTGTCTACGAGGGAGATGAAAACAATTTTGTGGGGTCTTGGAGTTCTTGCTCGGAAGGGTGTATAAGGCGGGCGTTGATCGGACTGAAGTGCTTCACCAAGCCTCTATCTATATGTCTTTCATACAATCTAGGGGCAATCGATGTCAGATGCAAATCGTATATCTCAAAGGCATAGCCCGCTCAACGATATTATAGATATAACCTGTTCTCCGTTACGACATAGGCCCAACATCATCTTGTATGCAAGTATTGAAATCATAATACATGTTTACAGACCTTTCAGGCGTCGGACGCACCACAATTGGCAGCCTATCCTGTTTGACTCTGTGACCTGAAAGAGTCTCGACTACCTAATTGAATAACTACAACACGACAATGGGCAATACCCAGGAGCAAATACTCGCTGCTTGTAAAGACGGAGACGTGGAAGAATTACGCTCTCTCCTAAACGGCTTGGATGGAGCTGGCCGTCAAGATCCCGACTTATTCAAAAAGATGCTACAAAGTGCGGCCAGGTCGTGTCAACTTTCCGCTGTGCAATACCTCATCTCACAAAACTCGTCATTCACAATAGACCGAGAAACGGGCTTAGCAGTTGCCACCAGTGGCTCTATTGAGATATACGAAGCACTCTATGCTATCGACCCAAATGTGATCAGTTTGCATTTTGGCCACACCGGTGATCCAATTACCATCGCTGTGTCTTCCAGCAATGTTCCAGTTCTATCATTCCTGCTAGAGAAGGGAGCAGATCCGAATGCTGGGAGGTACCTTTCAAGATGGTCACCGATCGCCCTCGCAGCTCAAGGCTCGTCCGAGGGGATTATCCCTCTGCTCATGAAGCACGGTGCACAAACTTCAGGATCCAATGCCCTACAGAATGCCGTGACGGCTGGCCGACTGGACTTGGTTGAGGCGCTTTTAAAGGACGGTGCCGATGTCAACGACGCACTGGACTACCATCATGTTCCGAAGTTGTTCGATCATATGGAAACACCGTTGCACACTGCTGTCAGGCTTGCCAAACTAGATATGGTGGCGAAATTGCTACAACATGGTGCGGATCCAAAATTGCCAGATAGCAAGGGGAAGACGGTCGTAATGAGGGCACAAGAGAAAGGACGCGAGGATATTATTGAAGCGCTGCACAATCGATGAAACTGACCACGCAGCAGCATCTGCAATGAAATTGACTACAAAGACCATCAATCATACTCTCTGCTATCATCAATCCGTACAGTAATCAAGACAAATAATACGCAGGTTCCACCATACATGAATAAATACCGCATGTAATGTTGAAACATTCCTTATGTGCTTTGCTCAGCTTTACGCCGCTCGCCTCAAAGTCAACCCCTAACACCACGAAAATATGTCCGAGCCAACAGATGCTAACCATGTTATTCGTGGAATATAAAGTCTTCTGGTGACGTGCCGCTGGCGCAGTCGAACACATCTGTTTCACAACGATTCATATCTTCAGTACCTCGCAACGTGTCCTTCAACCTACAGAGAATGGGGGCGGTGACTACCACATAAAACATGTGTCTTGTCTGTACTGTTCCTGATGATCTCACCACGGAAATTAGTTGGATGCCATGGCGTGGCTGTGAGGAAGGCTGTCTGGGGAGACGAGCTGATTGGCATATCTTGATCAACGTTTACTTAGATCGGTATAAGAGCCCAGACATGGTCTTCAAGTGTCCAATCTCTTCCATAAATCTTCCTTCACATCACATTCTTCTGCTCTCTCCTAGAGTGTGAGGCACCGCAAAGCCGCTTCTTTGCTCTCAACCAGGAATTTCCAGAATCACGAACCCTTATTCACCGCCTAGAAGCCCATTATGCACTTACCCAACGCACACCTCACGCGTTCCATCTTGTTATTCCTCAGTCTGTTCCTCACCAGCGATCTCCTCGGCCCCACCACAGTCACAGCCCTGCAGCTAGGCTCGAGGCAATCACCAGCACATACCCTAATAGCAAGAGCCCAACTCCACAAACGCGGCAACTGCTGCTCCCAGCCCGACGATCCCAACCCAGCCCCTAACTACGGCGCCCCCTACCCATCCGACCCAAGCGTGGATGACCTAAAAGCAGATATCACCTCCCTCGGCACCGTGGCTGGCAAACGGTCCCTCTTTTACACAGCCTTGGGTGGTCTCGGCGGACAGAATCAGGTCGAGGCATGGGCGTGTCTTGCTATCGATCCGTCTGGTGCGGGATTTGTCATTTTCCGCACACTGTTCCCTGATCCGTACATCGAGCAGAAACTTGTTAACCTCGCTTCCAGCGCAGGTAAGTCTTTACCTCTTCGACGCGGCCCGCACTTCTTCATTCAGAAGCTGACGAAGGCTCACCCACAGCATCAATCGACCTATGGGGCAAGAGAGCGTCATGGGCATGGGCCGAGCTGGCGGAAGGAGACACCTATATCGCCATTCCCGAAGGCGTGGATGCGGCTTCTGACTCGACGTGGACAAGGTACGAGTACCCGGCGCTGCAACGGAATAGCAACATCGACCATATCATCCGCGTTGATCCCAATACCGCAGCGACAACGACAATATGGACCCACGGGACCGATCCTACAGATACACCGGACCCGGGACCGCAGCATAGGAGCGGGCCTCCGATATAGAAACAGAGGAGTATAATGATTGAGAAGCGGGTGAGTGCTGTACAAAAAATGGGATACGGCCAGAGAAGCGAGAAGAAATCATATAGAGTAGTACAGACTCACCCTGTGTAATAACTCTAGCCCAGGCGTCATGTGAAGTGAAACAAGGAAGACATACCCTCCCGTTGACCCTATGGGGCCTATGGGGGTTCCAACCTTGAGGCTAGGTTAGCGAAAGGATGAGCGTCGAAGGCTTATTACCAACATCGGGTGTTGCATCAGTGGGGTGCCGTATCACCTCTGCTCGCTTTGGAAACGACAATTTTTGATGAATTCAAACTTAACTGAAAATACGTTTTTGTCGTTTTGAGATATCAAAATTTATGATAAATACCTAAAACAGCGGAATTCTTTGAGATACAGAGAATTCTTCAAATATGAAAATCCCCTGCGATACAATAATGCCTTAGATTACAGATAATCCTCGAGACACCTAACCCACTCGTTGAAGCGGCACCGCCCGGGTGAGCTTCGACCGGGCGAAAGGCAGATTTTTGTCTTCTTCTTATGCCAAGCATTAGCCTGATAATTGCACACCGTAAATCTTGAATTGAATGCGGGGCTGAGCCTCAACATTTTCATTCTAGAGTCAGGCCTGATTTCTTGAATAATAATGTTGGAAGCCGTGAGCAAGACCTGGAGGCGCTGGCGGGAGCAGAATCAAGCTTTTGATCATGCACAAAACAGGAACGATCGTCCCAACTGGGTAACCGTTTCAGGATTCGCGCGGCGGTTCAGAATCTGGTCGAGTCCTTTGATTCCTTCTCGAAGCATTTGGCAGAGATCTCCATCCAGCATTCTCCCGATTTCCATGGGGGAGACGTGGAAGACGTGGACATCCGTCCGTCGCCGCGACTCAATTCTCCTGGTTAGGTACTATGACGAAGCCTTCGTTTGAGCCGTCTTTGTCGAAATTGACGAATTGCAAGGCAGAAAGAACACCATGTATTTCGACACGTGGGCATTGAGAGCCCCTGACACAGTCTTGGCATGATTTCATGTGTGCGTCCTTCTCAATGATGCAAAGTATCAAAGCCTGCACACAGGTAGTAAGCACTTCCTCGCATCTCGCAAACCGACACACTGAGGACACTTGCTTCTGCTGCGTCTGACCTGGGAGAAGATGCTGCATACCTTTGGCACCGATTACTTGAACATAGACCGCGACGCGGACTACTCACGGTGAATGCTTGACTATGGTCCCGAAAACAAAGGGGTGCTGGAAGCTTTTTCCGCCCGCGAAACAATGGATTTTATAGACCGGCGAATTTGCCAGTCATGGGCCATGAGGGTTGCAACATGGAATAATTCCGGGCATTGCATTAAGCCCTTCGCCCTTGTTGTCGGCTTCTGCTTCGCACAGATGCTGTCACAGTTCCACCTCTCGCTTCGTCCAATACATTGATCGCTGATGGCTTGCTGCTGCTGGGAATTACTAGTGGCATGACACTGGGAATGGTAGAGCTGCTGGCCAGGGACTCCGCGTTCATTTGTGAGAGGCTCTTCTTTCAGTCCAAGTGAGGTGCTGGCAATAATGAGCTCAAAGCAATCAGAGATCCATTCGGGCTCTCCCTGCTCGGCTTAGCTGAGACTTTCGAAATCTATGGCTGTGGTACTGTTATCAAAGGTGGCAGGCCTTGCCCTTCAGCAGGCACTCAATATTGCAATGACCGAGTGAGTGTTGTAACACCGTAACTATCATTAGAGCAGGAACTGTCAAGTGGTCTTTTGCTTTTGATAGGTAATCTCTTCCTCACTCCCGTTCCGCTCGGCACCTTTACTTTGCTTAATAGAGATAGAGAATGGCAATTATATTACTGAAAAAGGGTACGAAGACGAAGTAGGATACGAAGCATTCAAACACTAAGACTTGAAACATCAGAGAGATTTCAATCATAGCACTCATACTCATACAACAAAATCTCGAGTACTAGATTGTAGTGATTACTCTATTGAAGACTCCAAAGCTGCCATCCGGAGAACCCGGAGATAAGGTCACGTGTCGTTGGTTCCTCGCGTGCCATTGCAGATAGCATGATGGCAACGCGCTTTCATACCAAGAAATCTTTTCGAACGCCCTCCGAATCGATGGCAGCACACCTCGGAGACCTTCGCTCATACACAGCTAGGACCCTACTGCCGTGAAGGACATACAAATATGGCAGACACCCAATCACCCCTCCTGGGCGTTATACTATGCTGCACCTCCATCCCACCAGAGCAGCGCGTGAGTATCTTTCGTTCAGCCCAGCAAACTCTCACCGGATCCCCCTGAAAGATCTGCCTGAAAACTAATGATGCAATCGTGGAACAGTCTGAGCTTGCGGCCTTCGCAACGCAAATGGGCGCCGTGCACAAACTCGACCTCACCTCCGACGTGACGCATCTAGTCGTAGGAGACTCCGACACCCCAAAGTACAAGTTCGTCGCGAAGGAACGCCCAGATGTCAAATGCCTCCTAGCGAGCTGGGTCGAGGCGGTACGCGGATCTTGGCTGGAGGGAGGCGAGACCGATATAGAAGACCTCGAGCGAGTGCACACACTGCCAACATTCAGCGGTCTGAAGCTCTGCGTTACGGGGTTCGATGACTGTAGGTTCAGATGGTCATGAGACAGCTGATCGTTCCATTATTAATTCATGCAGTGATCTACCGTAAAGAGCTCGAAGATTCGATCAACGACAATGGGGCCGACTATCAGGGAAATCTGACAAAGGATGTGACACACCTGGTCGCAAAGGAACCTTCAGGTGCCAAATATGATTATGCAAGGCAGTGTGGCATCCGAATCGTCACTGTCGAATGGGTAGAACAAAGCTTGGAGAGGGGAATGATCTTAGATGAGACGCTCTATCAATTGTCGATACCTCCAGAGGAACGAGGCCGCAATGCCTGGATGCGAAGGTCAGAGTCTGCGACTTCACTAGGCAAACGGACAAGAGGGGAAGATGTTGCGCCACAGAATGCAAGGAAGCTAAGAAGGACAGCGAGCGCGAGACTGAGTAGCCAAAATGTCGGACTCTGGTCAGAACTGGTGGGAGCGCCGATCAAAGTTGAGGAGACCAAGGCGGATGCATGGGACGAGCAGCCCAAGCGTCCGGTAAATGATCACATGGACCCTCCTATATCACATTCGGAGGACGTAAAAATTACGCCAACTGCACAGGATCAGCAGCGCACACTGAAGAAAAGCCTCTCTGAAGCCAATTTGGGATCCTTCCTGGGCAGACCATTCGAGAGCATACTCATCTTTCAAGGGAAAAGCGTGTTGTTATGGGGTTTCGATGAAAAGAAGGTATGTGATGTCGACCCAGGTTCTACTGGTCTACTGACAGTCATCATATAAGACTGCAATAATCCAGGACCACCTACGCTCTCACGGTGCAGAGGTAATCGAAAACGCTCCACAGTTACCATCCTTGTCCAATTCAGGAGCCCTTTGGGATACGTTTCTTGTGATCCCCCACACAACATCCGCCTCCGATACACCTTTGCAACCCGAGCCGACTAAACATTTGACCGTGGTCACGGAGCTATGGGTGGAAAGGTGCATCTATCAAAAAAAGCTCGAAGACCCCCGAGACCATGCTACGAGCACTCCCTTCTCGCAATTCCCCATCGCAGGTAAATCGTCCAGTTGCGTTGTATCATGAATAGTCTAAGATATATACTGCTAGGTTTCGAGGATCTATCTATTTGCTCCACTGGCTTTCAGGGCGTAGATCTCTTACACATGTCCAAATGCGTCAAGCTGTTGGGTAAGTTCAATGAATAAGAAATGGAGGAAGTAATTATACTAACATGCACCAAGGCGGCACTTATAGTGAATATTTCACGGCCAAGTCATCCGTTCTTGTATGCAATTCTGCTGTCCCCGGACATGAGAAACTACGGCACGCTCAAATATGGTCTATCCCTGCGGTCAAGGCGAGCTGGCTGTGGGACAGCATTCGGAAAGGAGAGCTCATGCCGTTTTCACCTTACCTGGTTCAGCCCCTTACGGATCCAGACAAATTTCCGGAGATACAAAAAGAATCAGGAAAGACAGATCCAATTCCCCAAACCAAAGACTCCAATATCGAACAAAAGGCAGCAAGAAGATCTCTCATGAAGCAACCCTGTTCGGGAGCACAGCATTCATCGAAAGCCGCACATCTCCAAATGCACCACAGCGAAAGCACCAGCAAGTCAAGACCAAAGCCTTCATCGAGCCCCAAAAGAAGCCCTTCCAGTAAAACCGAACACCAAGCATCACCAATCTATCTCGACGACGACGACCCACCAATCCTCCCCGACTCAATCCCAGACGCCGAATCCCCAACCACCCTCGCCGCCCCCTCAAACCCCACTCCCCTCCAAGAAATCACCCCCAACTCCTCACCACCCAAACCCTCCACCTCACCCACAAAACCCCCCTCACCATCCAAAACCAAAGAACCTCCCTCGCCACAACAGCCCTCAGCATCAGAAACCTCTTCATCCCTCGGCCCCACCATCTCCTCCCTCCTCGCCCACCACCAACGCACAACCTCAAACTCCAACCCCAACCCTCCCCCCTCCAACTCCTCCTCTCAGCGCCCCTACCGCCCCCGCCGCCGCCACCTCCTCGGCCGCGCCCCCTCCAACCTCTCCTCCCACAGCACCAGCCACCACCTCTCCCGCGCTAGTAGCGTCGACACCATGAATACAGACGGCCTGGGAACACCGCTCGAGGCCTCCAGCAGCACCAACAATAACAATAACAACAACAATACTAACGCCAACACGAAAACAGATAACGAAAGCACCTCCCAGTTGGAGATGAATGTGTATAGCTTGAGCAATATAAACGATGATCCAGATCGCGTGGATGAGGCGCCGCCGATGACGCAGCTGGGGTACGAGGATCCGAACGTGGCGGCCTGGAGGGAGAGGGTCGCGGTTAAGATGGGTGGGGGCAAGGTGAAGGGGGGGACGCCGGGGAGGAAGGGCGTGGCGAAGGCGAACGGTGAGGGTTTGGGGATCGCGAAGAGGACCCGGTTGGCTGCCAGCGGGCGATGACGACGATGTGTACATGCATTGCTGTTGGATAATGACGGTCAAGGCATTGGATACGCATAGGCAGGAAATAGGTTGGATTAGAGCTCTGACGATACATCTTTGGCGATTCACTCCCCGGAGGCTTTCCGGGCACCGAGCATTTTGAACGAGATGGCTCTTTTGGATGTCAAACGCATGAACAGCACGGGAAAGTGCCAGCCACATGTTCCCGCAGAAGCAATCGCATCGACAGAGGGATGGAGGGATACTACCTGATATGCTTTTTCATAGTCGATGCTCGTTAACCCTAACCTTAACCCTGGATCTCATTCTGGCGCCTCACCTCACCATGTGAGGATCAAGAGCGGGTACGGACAGATGGCACGGTTGCTGATATCTCCGCAACGATACGATGTCGATGTCTCTTCGTAGATATGAGTAGGATGAATGCCATCGAGCGGTGGGGGTATGGAGAAAGGGGTGAAAGGGAGACAGGAATTAGTAATTTTTGACGGAAGACATTTAATAATAAAACTACCAAAACCGCAACGAATATACCGACCTTCGCCGTCCGTATTCTCGAAAGTATTTTCCATGAATGCAGAAACTCAGCATCGAAAAGACGGATGAAGAAACCATTTGTATCATTCTTGTTCCGACCATTCAAGTCTTTTTAGTCTATTCACATCCAGACACATACACGCTTCTCAAGACACGCTCAAACAAACCGTGAAGCAGTACCAACCAGCCAGCATCAGTCATACCCATACAAGAAGCCCCCTCCCACCAACAGCGCACATGTACCAATCGCATCCGATGACGCCAGTCTCGGCCCATACTCTCCTCCCCGAGACATGGGCTTCGTCCACGCATCGAAAGCACCATTCAAAGTTCCATCATCCATCGTCCTCTTCGTCAGAAGTCATCTCTCACAGTAGCCTCTCCCGTGTCCGAGACATCGACCTCGGGGGCGGCCGTGCACCCATTGCCACATTTTTCATCTTTGGCTTCAAGAAGCTTCCCTTCAAGAGCTGTCAACCTTTTCTCGCTTTCTGTCCAAAGACGAATGAATGGCCGAGTCAGACACCTCATTTCTCCACCAAAACAGGCTCCTCCCCAGCCCAAACATTCCCCCCCTCACCCCCCCTCACCCCCCAAATCCACGTCCATCATAATCCTCTTCGCCCCCTCCTTCCCCTCGCTCTCCCCATACCACTCACTCCTCTCCGGACCCACCCACCCCACAATCAAGTCCCTCGCCCTCTCCCCAAGTACGAAATATCCCGAATTCTCCCTCGCCGTAAACATAGTCATATGCGCCGCCATCTCATCGCCCGCCTTATCATTCTTCGCTTTCTCAAAGAATTTCCTGTTCTTTTCACTTTTGGGGACCGTGCAGAAGGTACGTTCCGAGGGCGCGATGCCGTCTACGGCGCCGATTTCGACGAAGCCGCCGCTGCCGGGAACGGGGGTGCCTTGGGGTTTGTCGCCGGTGGCGGCTTTGCCGAGGATGGTGATGAGGTTTGCGAAGCCGACGCCGCGCTCTTTGTTCAGCTTGACGATGCGGTCAAGGCGAGTCTTTAGCTCTTCTCCCTTGGCCAGGCAGCCTACAAATTCTAGGTGCGAGCCGATGAAGCTCCAACCTTCAGTGATGGTGTCTCTTTTCAAGTACGCCGCTGCTCCACCTGCGGCTACTGCTCCAGCTGCACCGGCGAACATAGCATACTTTCCCCATCGTTGCCAGGTAGGTGTAGCAGCTGCATCCGAAGTCGCATTTGTCATGCTAGCGCTCATTGCATCCGCACCCTGGGTCAAAAGCTTCTGGTTATCCTGCTGCCGCTGGGGTGCGGTATCCTTTTTAGCTGCGCCGTAGCCAAAGGCCCCAGCAACTTCGGACAAAGTCGAGTATGCTCCAGTAGCTGTTTTGTAATGCTGTTCTGCGCCATGTGCCACCACGCCCGGCGATATTCCGAGATAAGGTGTATCAAAGGCTAGTACGCCTTGGATGTAGGGGAACATGAATGTCTGACCCTCATGATCCGGTGGAGGTTGCGACATTGGCTCGGTATGTGCGGCCATTGAGGGGAGAGGATCTGACGCATTGGCACCGCTGTGTGAGGGTATTGGGGCGTCGGAAGTGATGGCTAGAAGGGTTTCAGCAGCGACGATGCCTCCCATGGAATGGCCGATGAGAATCGTATGTACGGAGGGGTCGATCGTCGGGGAAGGGGTGGAGGCTGCGACCTCAAGGTCTATTACTTTGTTTTGAAGCCTGCGTTGGGATCAACGTCAGCTACGATGAGCTCGAAATGACTCGTTGGTGCTGGGGAAATCAAGAAGTCTCCCGGCTGTGATTGACCCATCCGCGTCTTTCAAAACAGGTCCACATCTTCAATCTCATAGAGCTCCAAGCCCCCAACACATCCAATTCATCGTACTGTAACGCCCCATCTTCCATCCAAAAAACATCCAACTCACCATTCCCTAAACCTCCCCACACACTCCCTCAAATCCCCCCTCGTCTCAAACTTCGGATACGTCACAGCCTTGACCGTAACATTAGGCAGCGCATGGCTAGCAAGAGCGCGCAAATGCTCCGGGAATCCGGCAAAGGTGTCATCACCGCCCTAACATCTGCTCAGTACATATTGAGGTATAGTGTTATGGGCTAGGAATGTGGTTATATAATACCTTGAACCCGTGGATGAAGCACAGCAGCAAAGTCCTGTGCATGTTGCTGCATCGTCAATGCGAACGGGCTGTTATGGGTGGAGGTGGATGGTGAGTCGAGGATCCTGGACGGAGGGTTGGGCCTATGAAGCCCGTACAGCTGAGTATGATGATTGTATCATTCTCATATCATGATGTTGGGAATTCTCGCTTGGCAGGAGCCAGGTTCGTGCTGCGTCACATTTTAGCGTGACTCACGCTGATTGGCTAGAATCCTCTTGATATCCATAGCCACAATCTTGCATGTCGAATCATTCCACCATGATTGATATATATGCTCAAGATGGCTTCGGTGAGGCTACATGGACGGAACAAGTTCCTAATTACGGAGGGCAAGACCCACTTGGGACTCTGCTAGGACTCTTCAGGCATCCCCCGGAAGTTAAGACGCCTGTAAACGGCCATTAGAACACTCTGTAAATTGCTCCACTGAGATACACGGATTCCCAGCAAAAATAGATTGGGTTACGCAAGACGCTATTTTCAACGTCTTGAGCTTGAATAGTGGAGTCTCGGAAAGTGAACTCTATCTCAACGTCAACTCATCAAAACAAAGAGGAAGAAATCTCTGCAGCGATGGGTAAAGCTTCATGGAAATGTTTTCTGTATGTACAAATTGCAAGAGGAGATGCCAGGATCTCCAATACGCTCCAATACGCCGTGGCAATTTCCTGCAGAGCTAATGCCGGGCTCGATGCAATGCCGGAATGCTAATCGTGATGAGCGCCTCTCGCTATGCATGCTAAATAAAATACAGCAAAGGGATGTCATGAGATGCAATCAGACTTATCGAGCAATTAATGGCTCAAGCCTGTGATGAACTGAGAAAAGAAAGCCCCACGCCCTAAGAGGCAAAGTTGGGCTGGGGCAAATAATGCTCCATATGATGCGGCTGCGACCACGTGTGCGGAAAGTATGGCAAAACGCCAGTCCTCCGCTCGCTGATAGGCTTACCCAGTGGCTGGTAGTGCATTTGACCATAAGAGACGTGTTGTGGATGGTTTTGGATTGACGCAGAAAGTGGTGGAACGAGAAGCGTGTTCACACCTCGGATGGGCTTGTACGGCGAATTCCTTGGCACTGCCCAGCCCGAGGGTGAGAGACCATTAGGGGTATGCTGTGAGAAATGGTAAGACGTTGGCGAAGGAGTTGAAGCCGCAGTCGTGTATGGGGTCTGCCTGGTCTGAATCTCCGCAGGGGTGGGGGGTTTGCTACCACTTTGATAATTTGAACGACTTGATGGCAGCAGTGATGGTAGTTGCTTGCCACTCTGGGGCCTGGAATTTGGCCCTGGGAAGATAGTCGACATTGCTCGCCCTGCAGGGATTGGCAGTTGCCCTGGTGAGGAGCTGTAGCCTTTTTGCGGCTGACCATTGGAGCTTGAAAGATTTGGCATAGGCAGTCTAGGTACTGGAGGTGTGTTGTTCAAGGTCGAAGGAGTCAAGGTACTGCTTGAAATCGTAGAAGGTGCCATCGAGTTGAGCCTTTTGGCGGGCGGCTCTAAGGTATTGTCTTCTAGACTACGCTTTCTTACCCATGGCCTTAGATTGGTTTCTGGTGAGGGCAGCCTCGGCGGAAGGTAGGGCGGCATGGAAAGTGGATGGGGAAGTGTTGCCGTGTTTGGTGTAGGATGAGTTAGGAAAGGTGGTGACGTATTCGTGGATGCTGGAGGAGATGGGAGGTCTCGGGGTATGCTGAACTGAGGCGCAGGGAGAGCCAAGTTACGCAACCCTGCCTGGCTTCGAGAGGCCTTGTCATAGTAGTCTGAAAATTTGCCTAGCTTGAGATGCCACTTTTTCCATTCGTCCTCGGTAGCAAACAGGGTGTATCTCATATTGCTCAAGAATTCAACCTCCATTACGTGGATTTCTTGAACAGATATGCCGGAAACTTCAGCCCAAGTTTTGTTCGTGTAGGTATTATCATCCAAGACTGCTTAATGTTAGCTTCGATTTTTGAACAGTTGGCCTCAATTCATACATTTATTGCCCAACATCAAGGCAACAGTCAGAAGCCTAAATTCACTCCCAACCTTCCCTTTTACCCCAGGATTGAGTCTTTTCAGTCGATAGATGAACATCAAGGCCAACAAAATCACATTTTGCGAGACCTGTGTCATGGAAAGTATCGTAGTTACCCATTTCCGGAATCCTGTAGTTGGCGATGCTTCAGGTACTAGGGGAGTCACAGGAGAAGAACTTCCAGCGACATCTTCAACATTGAGAAGAGTGTAAGAAGATTCAAACCAAAAGAAGCAGGTTATCTAGCTGAAATTAGCAGTGGTCATAAGGCAAAAGTGAGGATTCATACTTGGGCAGCAAATTCGGGCAGACTTCCTTTGCTATCATTGATAGAAGCAGGAATCTGAAGATGAGATGCGATAGAATTATCGTCACTGGATGCTCTCCGCCGGGCTGTTTGCTCACTGCGGGCTGCATGGTCCTTCTGAGGTAGCACTGGACTTTGGGGCCGCTTGGCCGAGTAGTACGAGTTGTAGAAGGGCTGACGACCGGTCGAAGTCTTCGCATTGTTGTCAATCGCTGCGTGGGCATGGGTGTTGGCGTATGGAGGGGCGTTGGACGCAACGACAGGAACCCTTTGATAGGCTTGTACACCTAAGTTTGGATTGAGAAGTGGGTTGCCATTCATGTCTCGGCCGTCCTGCGGTGGTGTATCCAGGCCGTGAGTGAACTGTGTGCCTCGATATGAACCGTTGCCTTGCAACGGTGGCGTATGTGAGCACTGGCCCCCTCTTGCCAGATGCCCTCTTCTGGCTGCTGTCGAGTGGTCCTGAAAATGTGGTGGTTGCTGGTGGAAATTCGGCATGAATGCAGACGACATTGACGGGGGATGCTGGACGTGAAGCATTGATGCCGGAGGTAAGGAGAGAAGCGGTCGAGGAGATAGTGAAGCTTGGCTGGACGTGTTGTTACGAGTGGTGAGTCCTGCTGTCAACTGTCTTCGTGTCAAGCGTCATGAGGGTAGGAGGGACAAGCCAGTGCTTGTGACGGTGGAGAGGGAGACGGTAGAACGGAGACCGCAGCAGACTTCAATGAGACTCTGGTGACGGTGGCTCTCATCTCACACGGTGATGCAGGCGAGGAGGGGGACGGGGGATTTGTTGATTATGGAGGATGAATGTCAGAATGAGAGCTAGTGATGAAATGAGAAGCATGTATGTGAAATGGCCTAGCGGGGCAGAGGGGCGGTCCTAAAGGGAAGGACTAATCAAAAGATGAATGCATATCCCGGTGGTGGAGAATGGAAGGGGTCAGAGGCAGAAAGACAAAGGAATCAGGGAGAGGACGGAAGGGTGGACCAAGGGAATGAGAGAGATATGAAAGGACGGAGTGGATGCTTGGATGCTTGGATGCTTGTCTCGCTCTCTCTTGTTGCTCATCCGGCAGGCATGTGAATGCGAATCGTCGTGGTGGAGGACGGGAGCAGGGCAAGTGTATTTCACCATTTGCTCGCGGCCGAGGGACAGGATTCCAGACGGCGCCTGTTCCCAATGATCGCGACGGAGGCAGAGGCTGGTGATCACCGCGGCGGATCGGTCTGTGGTGTTCGAGGGTGAGCCTAGGTTGGTTTGGCTTGTGGGGCTTTGGCTGTCTGGGGCCACAGGCAAGCACCACGCAGGATCAGAGAAAGTCAGTGTGTGTTTCCGGAATGACTGAAGCTTCGCGTTCGACACGGGGCGCTAGTGGCTGCTCTCTTTCAGCAGGACCGCCAATAATGGCACTACGTGCTGACTAGCAGGTGAGAGGGGAGACGAGGAGTGAATATCCTAGAACATGCACAAAGGGGAGGTGCAAGGGTTGCAAGGGCCACCCAGCTATGTATCAGGCCCAATGACACGAGCCTGCCTACCGGACGCGGTGGGCCGCGTAATGCGTAATGACCATCACAATAGAAATGATAATCTGAATGGGCCCTGGTCGGCGTGGTGTGGGATGCGAGTCGCTTGGGAGCAGTTGGTAGGCTCGCAGATGGATCAGGAGTGGTTCGAGTCAGGGCTAGGAGCCCGGAGCCTTGAGCCTTGAGCCTTGTGGCTTTGTGTGACATACTACTTGGCTGGCTTTCTTGATCCGAGCGGACTGAATTGAAACACTTTCGATTGCCCGCAACAGGCCTGACGGCGCTAGTCTACGTCCGGCAAGGCGCGGAGGCGAGCCACTGCCGCCAACAAAGCAATCTGGAAAGGCAAATGGAGCCGGTTTGATCACCGTTGCCTCTCTCGCGTTCAGATCCGAGCAGGAAGGCACCAGAGACACCACGACCTCAGAGGAGAGGTGGGGGTGTGACCCTGGAAGGACGTGACCGTTGTGTCAGATTACTCGTTCCTCAGGATTGCAGGACTGCAGCACTACGAGACCAGCTAAGAGTGATCAGCTATCTGGGATGCTGGTTCGACGGTGCGACTGCGCGCGTTGAGCCCTCAGGCGAAGGACAAGCGAAAGCGAAGAGCAGGAGGACGACAGGAGCATGGCCAGCCCCCCCCCGGCATTAGCTAATAGCGCCTAAATGATGATAGGCAACCCGGCTTGCTAATTGCATGGAGCCTCCCAAATACGGTGAATACGCTCGAGTCAGAAGTCAGAGGTACGTCGACGGGCCCGAGAAAACCGATAGTCGACCGTACGTACATGACTTTCATGCACCTGATGCACCGGCCTGCAAGGCGACGAGCGAAATCAGGCAAGTTCCAGATCTCCTCAATCTCCTCAATCTCCTCAAATCTCTCTTCTCGCCTACCAGGACCGAGAGAGACAGCTGCGAGAAAAGGAATGAGAAGGCTTGGCAGTGGCACCGCGCTAGGTAGCGAATGGCCGCCAGGGAACAATCCCGCCCCTTCCGATGTTCAGGCCAGCATGATCCAGCAATACTGAAAATGTGGTGATTTTCATACAATGTCGATGATGGCTTCGTCGAAACGCAAAGGCGCGTGGAGCACTTGTTCGAGCCGCTTGCAGCGAACCAGCATCCTTGCGTAGCGACCGGCCTGGCCACCTGCTCCGCTTGGTTGCTGCCACCAATTCCCTTCCAGCCTTCCCGTCGTTGAAAATCGCCAAAGTCACCTCATCATGCCGTGACCGTCATGACTGGAGACATGGCTGATCACTGGTCACTACGTATGTGCCGATGGCAGTTGTCTTACCACCCAGACACTGGTCAATGCTGAAGCTAACAACAGATCCTATCGAAAATACCACGCACCAACATGGTCAGGTGCGCGGAGGTTTCCTCGGCCGGACTACTGGAAGTGATGATTCTTGATTTTGGCATCATGGTAATCAAATTCGCAGGCCGTATGCACAAGCGGGGCGAACCAAGTCTACAACAACATATCGTAGTCCCTACTACTAATACTATTATTCGCAATCCTACCAGGCGCAGCAGCGTGAGCGTGGATCTCAAAGCGCTAAGGTAAGGATGTTGGCTACCCGGATGGTGACTGCAGTCAGCATCAGAGTCCGAGCCGAGAGTGTATCAAGGATCAACAACAACACCGTCCCAAACTATTAGAGGGGCGCGGCGATGCTTGGATTTAGATGAGCTGTACCATGCGACGATGACTTAGTCGTTGGCTTGTGGCCAAGCTGACGTCTGACCCTGCGTTGCAGTTCACTTGAGGCGTCTCGCCCTTGGGTAACGGCCCTCCATTCCTGCTGTGCTGTACCGACGACGACATCAGAGTGCCAATCGATCCAGCCGACGCATCGGAGACAGCATTGGATTTGCTGTAGCCAAACTAATCGGAGGAGCAAGGCCACGCGAAATCTGGGTGAGTGTGACGTCTCAGCGGCAGTGGCCTTGTCGGTAGACGCCCGCACATCTAGGCCCTTTGGCCCCAAGTGCCAATGAAAGTCAGAGGATGGCGGGATCGATGATAGATGATGGACAAATGGGTGGTGGGAGGCTAAAGGAATCTAAAGGAGTCCATCGAAAAATAGCGAGTGCGCAGATAAAGGCCACGACAACGATTCACAGGGATGGTGGGACCCGAAAACGGCAAGCCGGGCTTGATATGCGTGGATGGTGATCCTGGGATCCGCTTGGAGGTTGGGGAGGGCGATTAGTTTCAGTGATGATGCAAACAAGACCCATGTAGAAGAGCCGAAAGGTCCGACTATGCAACTGATACGAAAGGCACGCGGAGCCCAAGGCAAGTCGCCGTCTCACGAGGCGTCGGGTATGGACAAGATGGGCAGATTGTGGTGGTGGTGGTGTTCGGGCGAGGCCAAAACAAGCAGAGTTTCGACGCCTAGAGTACGCAAATAAAGGATCCGAGCTAAATCTGCTCTAGCGGGCGATTTGGAGTGAGTTGGCTCAAATGATGACTCAGGTGAGGACACCATTCAGGAGCTGACTCGCTGAGAGGCGACGAAGGCTCCGAAGTATCTCCAAGTCAGCTGGTAGAGAGAGACAAAGAACGGTGGAGGTGAAAAGTGAAAAGGGGTTGGCCAGCGACACTCGGCTAGTCTCCTCATTTCTGCCGCTTGGGTAAAAAGGGAGGACGGCGATGTGCATGCCCATTCCCACTTCGGGGTTAGCGCGGCGCCAGGAAAAGCAGACGCTGGCTGGGTGTACTCCGGATGTACTTCATCGCTGCGCTGCTGACGCTCCAACGGTCGAAGGATCGAACTGTCACTGTCACTGTCACTGTCACCGTGACAGGCATCGTGATGCCCAGGGAAATGCACTATCCAGCTCACCTGCAGCCTGTGTCCGCCTTATCGGTGTGTGAAGATGATCATCTGTCTAGGCAGAAGTAGCAGTGCAGCCCATACGGACGCCACTGAGACACCATGCTGACAAGATCAACACCACCGGCCCCTCTACGTACGGAGGTATTTCACTGGATTCTTCTGCCACTGTATCCCACGTAAATGCAGAATACCATGGCTGGCCAGGCTGCAAGGTCTATCACCGAGCCAGCCTACCCGACCAGCCGCAAATGGATTTATCATTTGGAATGCCGCAGTCTGCCTCAAGCTGCACAGACGAAGGTCATCATCCGAAAGCGTCGACGAATGTACAGGCCAGAGGTGCGCTTGCGGATGTCTCTCGCTGTCTTCATCGTCTGGGCCCCGTCGACGAAAACGCCCGAGGGCAATCACCCCACCCTCGAAAAGTAAACTCACGGCCAACAATGTACAGATCCGCCAACTCCTAAACAAAAGGTTGATGGGCCAAAAGGATGCATCAATTCCTTAGGTTGTCTCTGATGCCTTTGCCGCTGCGGCGAGTCCGCGTCCCCTACATCGCGTTCCCGAACTCTGTCCGATGCAACAAGGAAGAAATCCCCAGCAGCACCAACTCGTCTCCTTGCTCTCCCAAAAAGACCAGATTGTCAGCTCCATCAAATCATCTATATTGGGGCAAAAGGTTTCAGCTTTCCCTGCAGGGCCGGCCGCATTGTCGGTCTCACCATTGACGAGGATAGAACCGCAGCTTCCCGTTAGGTCGTGCTTCTCCGACACCTCACTCCCTTTTCGCATGTGTCTTGAAAATGTGTTTATTCGCGCAGCGCTGCATGCTTTCATCGTCTTTGATGCTATAATCATCGGTGAGCTTCCGCTGACTTGTGTCAGCTTGCAACATTTTTCATGCATCCCCAATCGAGAGCCGCTTCAAATCAAACGTCTCCTAAGATTTGTTTTGTCAACCGATTCCGTCTGTTCCTCTCTCCCATTCCCTTCATCTTTTCTAGCCGAATACCAAGGCTACTTGCCAAGGTAAGATTGCTACTGTGAATGTGCTGGTATCGACACCAGACCTGATTTAACCTCTCGGCTTCCTAGCGACTCAGCTATGACTGCGAAACTCAGAGTATGGGCTCTTCGCATAAGCTGCAGGAGCCCTGAGTCCTCCAGTCCGCGCACGTCTCTGGTCTCCCGTGTACGGTTGCTTCGGGTATCCACTCAGACATCCACTCTCCCCATAATGGTCCGCCTCTGGTGGTCCAATGGACATTCCGTGATCCCTGGACTTTGCTGGGCACGAACTCTGGGCATCTGAATAATTTCATGTTCGATTTTACTGAACCGAGATTCCTGTTGATTTGATGTCAGTGCTTGCTTACCAAAAACCAGTCGGGAATGAAATTGACGACGGTGTCGCTCCGGGCTCTAGGATTGGAGCTGTATCGCCAGGACCCTTTCGGAATAAGAAAGCACCGATTCAACAGGTACACGCATTGGCCCCTTATTATGGGAGAAAGACACCGTGGTCCCAGGTGCCATGCTGAGGAAGTCTCCAAGATACCTGCTAGGTTCTGACTGCATGTGGACCAACTTTCTGCTCCTGACCTTCACGTAAGGAAATTCTCGATTCCTTCTATTGTAACCGCTTTCTACATCGGGTTTATCATGGGCCTTTCACCTAAATACTGTTGATATCGTCAAGACTCGGTCCTCAGAGCCAGTCCTTTACCTTGATCCACGAGATCCTCTGCATATGCTGTACTACCGCGATATGATGTTAGCACCGTCCGGTCGTGAAGAAGCAAACGCCTTCGAAATCTACTGATTACATTCAGAAAGGAGCAACGGAGTTCTGCTACTACTCGAGGCTGTCATGGACAGAGCAAGATATTGATAATTTATAATCACCTTGTGTTTAGCAAATTACTGTCACCCTCGGTCTACACGACATCGGTAGGTGAGTCTAAATTTCAAGGGGTCAGAATTTCTCTTTCCCATTTCATGTCAATCTACAAATATGCTCATCCAACAGTAAAACAATGCTGAGTTGTTTCATCTTCTTTGAGGGTCTCTAGGCCTGAACGCTTGATGTGACATGTGATTTGCATATGAGTACATCCTATCACTCGGTGGGTCAAATCAAAGACAATCCATCTTGCCCGGGCCATGGGTCCTTGAGTATTCTATTTCTTTCGTCGATGATTCTTCGCAGCACGATACACTGCTTTGCTATTACTGTTGATACCGAGTCTTGAGCTCCGTTCAGGCTCTGTAAAGAAATGCGTTTTCAGCCGTGAGAGTGAGGACTTTTAGATCAAGAATGTGGATGCGAATGCGGAAGAGGCGAGCTTTGGAAGGATATGTGCACGATTTACATTGACTGGCCCTGGCAGGATAGATTTCTTTGTCTTTGCTGAATGGGGACATCGTACACTTTGAAATGAGAGCCGTTTGGTCTGATCTCATGAAGGACGGTGTCGCTTTACGCCGAGGGCTTACGAAACGGAGTCCCTCGAATTGTCATGCTGAGAAATACTCATGTGCTCATGTCAATGCACTGATGTTCCTCGTCCATGGCCCTGTGCTTCGACAAGCCCCCCTCCAACACAGGAGAACAGCGGTGACTCCTAACATTGATACCTCGCTGCACACTCCCCACCCCTTCCCATCTAGACCCACAACCATGGACCCTTAAGAAAGCAACCCAATGGCCCAAGACACCAATCCCGTTTCCCTATGCAAGCATTACTCTTCATCGCTCATTCCCATTCATGTCCTGCTATCGCCGCAGACTATCCAATCGAGCCTGTAAATCGTCGTCTGCGCCGCCTCCACCGCCGCCTCCACCGCCGTTCCCGGCCGGCGCTCCTCCACCTATAGCTTCTGCGACACGGCCGTCTGGTACTGTGGTTTTTTGGAGGCCGGAGGGTGTTTCGCCCATCTGTTGGAGAGAAGGATCACATTAGCATCTTGAACGTAACAACCTCCCCCATATGAAAAAAAACCTACCGCCTGTCCCAAATCCACGCCAATCTCATCCAACACCTCCCTCACGACCTCCTCCCCTTCCTCCTCATCCTCCAACCCCGTCACATCGTCAATCGCATCATCCATCATTTCCTGCCGCTGATCCATCACGTCATTTTCCTTTTCGAATTCCATCGCTATGCGCTGCAGGGCTGGGAGGTTCATGCTGCGGTTCATGCTGCCGAGCAGGGAGGTGGCGCCTTTCATGCTTTGCATCATTTGTTCGTTGGAGCGGACGGTTTGGATGCGGAGGGAGATGGCTTGCAGTTGGGTGCGCATTGAGTAGAATTTTTGGATGTATCTGGGTAGAAGAATTTATCAATATGGATGCAGCCATGTAGCTGGCTATGGATTGGACTTTAAAACTAGAACTGCAGGATCCGTACCTCCTCGTCCTCACCAGATCCTTAGCCTGTATCTTGCACGCGCCCATCTGCCCGTTCTTGGCGCTCTTCTTGATGTCCGCGACGAGTTTCTTCTCTTGGTTTTCGAGCTTGGTGCGTTCGCGGTCGAGTTCTCGCTGGGTTTTCTCGAGGGCGCGTTGGTGTTTGCGGAGGCGTTCTTGGGGGGTCATCCGTTTGCCGAAGGCCCATTCGACGATCTGGGGGGTGGGTGGTGTTAGTTGGAGGGGTGGGTTGGGAAGGGAAGGGAGGGGGTGGGTGGAGGGGAGGGCTTACGTTCATGGTGACGGTATGGGGAGGGGTTGAGTAGGAGATGAGAGGAGAGCTAATGTAGAGCTTTGTGAGATTGAGATGAATTGATGCCTTGGGGAGCTTTATGAAGCTCTCCATCTAAAGCACATCTGCGGGATGACGCTTTGCGCGCTAGCAGACACCGCCAAGACATTTGGATGGCAAAGTTCTTTGGGAAATAACAATGAACTCATCCCTCATGCGCACCCTGCTAACCACCTCACCTACACATCACCTTTGCACCTTGAGCAGCCATGAGTCAGGACGATCGTTCTCACAATGGTTCCGCCAGCTCATCCTCCAACTCTGCATCTAACCACCCCGCACCACCTCCATCGAATTCGCGACCTCCGCATTATATGACAGTGGGATCAGGTTCAACATCAGCCAGCGCCGCAGCATTGATGTCAACGCTAGATCATGACTCTGGCTATGGAGGTAGCATTGCCGACGATAGATACAGCAATGACGGAAGCCTTAAAGGGTGGCATCCAGGACTTACCGGAGACTTACCCACACCAGCGCATATACCTACATTGCCAGGCGAGACTAATCCTGCAGCGGAGAACGAGAGGAGGGTCCTAGCAAGCCATGTCCACCAGCTCTACTACAATCAGAATCGTGCTGCCCTTGCCCGCCAGATTACCAAGACGATTGCTATGTTGGGAAAACTACAAGAGGAGAATTCAAAATGGCCCGCGCAATACCCATCTGTGCGAGAACCTCAGAACCAGAAGTCAGAACCTAGACCCGGTTTTGCACATACTCAATCTACGGCTGCTGGCGGTGATCTTCATCGGCAAGTGGACAATGTCCCGCTGCGACCAGGAGCCCCACGGCGTGCCGCGACATCGCTCGGTGAGAGCTCTACTGCGGAGTCAAGCTCTTCTGCGGAATCGAGACAACCGGCAGAGCCAGAACGGCTCATTACACCTCAATCGGCGCAAGAGTTTTCGGTGCTGAAATTGAATATGAACGTTCAAGGGTTCACTCAAGCCGAGATCGCACATTCGATGAAGAAAGAGTCAATTGCATCGCTCTTGAATGGCAAAATAAATCAAAGCATACGACATTTGCAGTTGCTGCAGGGTCGGATCGAGGACACGTCTAGCAAAGTCCTTGTGACAGGAGACTTGAATGCTGGAAAATCCACCTTTTGTAACGCGTTGCTGAGGAGAAAGATCCTACCGGAAGATCAGCAACCGTGCACAAGCATTTTCTGCGAGGTCCTAGATGCAAAAGAAAATGGCAATTTGGAGGAAGCACATGCGATACCCAAGGATGTGACGTATGACCGGAATGACGAGAGGACCTACGATGTATTCTCGCTGCAAGATTTGGAAAAGATCGTTTCAGACAACCAGACGTACGCTCAATGCAAGGTTTACGTGAAAGATATACGGACAATCGATGAGTCGCTGCTCAATAACGGTGTGGTGGACATCTCGATAATAGATGCACCGGGACTGAATTCGGATTCATTGAAAACGACTGCGGTGTTTGCGAGGCAAGAAGAGATTGACGTCGTAGTCTTTGTGGTTTCTGCCGCGAATCACTTTACGCTTTCGGCAAAGGAATTCATCTGGAACGCGGCACATGAAAAAGCTTACATCTTCATCGTGGTCAATGGCTTCGATAATATCAGGGACAAGGCAAGATGTGAGCGGATGATATTGGAGCAGGTAGCCACCTTGAGCCCGCGCACATTCAAGGAGTCCTCAGAGCTCGTACATTTCGTCTCGAGTAATGCCATACCAGTTGCTCCCGCGATAGGTCCAGGACCCGGCGGCGATGGTGGTGGTGGTGGAGGCGGCAGTGGTAGTAGCTCTGGTCCTTCAGGCGAGTTCCCGTCACCTGACGACGACGATGAGACGCTGGGCAAACATGGCGAGCCTGGATCACCGCCGAATAAGGGTAAAGGCAAGGAAAAGGAGAAATTGCAAGACTTTGAACAATTAGAAGGCTCTTTACGACGCTTCGTGCTCGAAAAGCGTGCTCGATCGAAGCTGGCTCCAGCCAAAACCTATCTTCTTAATATACTCACAGACCTCAATCTACTGGCAACCGTCAACCGCGACGTAGCCCAATCAGAACTCGACCGCGTCTCCCAAGAGCTCGAGGAAATCGAGCCCGCCTTCGAGAAATCCAAAAAAGCACGCATAGAAGTCAGCGACGACGTCGACCGCACCATCGAAGAAACCAGCTCAAACATCTACAACACCACCCGCACCATCATCACCAACGCCATCTCCCAAGTCGCATCCACCGACCTCGGCATCGAATACCCCGGCCTCTTCAGCGCCTTCCAATACGCCGAAGACCTCAAAGCCGCCATGCTTGACCGCATCTCCTCCGCCGTGACCATGTGCGAACAACAAGCCAAGTCCAAAACCATCACCAGCGTAAACACCATCAAATCCCTCGGCGTGCTCCACCTCGGTGACGAATACAACGACCTCAATTTCAACTCTGATAAAATGTTCACCAAGAAGCGGGATCTGCTGGCCAGACAGGTAGATTTCGACATCGAACTCGGCGATTTCTTCGATATCAGCGGGCTGTGGCAGCAGCAGGAGAAAGTCGCTGGCACGAGCATGGCATTGACAGTCGCTGGCGTCCTCGGCGGCCGCATGGTCGGTGGCTTTGGCTACGTAGACGGCATGCTCGGTGCAGCACGCGTACTAGGCACGCAAAACATGCGCCGACTCATCGTCCCCGGCCTCCTCTTCTCCGGTAAGCCTTCTTCCCCTCCCCCTCCCTCTCCCCCCATAAAAACTAACACCCCCCAGTCGTCCTAGCAACAACCTACGCCCTGCACACAATCCCCCGCTCACTCCCCTCCAACCTCTCCACCCGCATCTCCACCACCCTCTCCACCCTCGACTACACCCACACCAACAGCCTCCGTATCAGCGCCGAAACCCGCAAGATCCTCCGCTTTCCCGCCGAAGAGCTGCGCACTGGGCTGCAGCAGAGCGTGAGGGAGCTGGGGGAGAAGAGGGAGGAGAGGAGGAGGATTAGGGGGGAGAGCGAGGTCGCGAGGAGGTATTTTGGGAATTTGGTGAGGGAGGTGGAGAGTGGGAGGGGGAGGGTGGAGGATGTGGATTTGGAGGGGGGGGCGCCGGGGGTGGCGGGGGGGTTTGAGGAGGGGGTTATGGTGTGAAGGGTGCGTGGAAGACGTTGGGGAGGCGTTGGGGTGGGGAATGATGGTATGCGGTGTTAGTGGCGTTGATGGTGTATTGAATACCGTGGCATGGCATAGGGAGGTAGGGTTGTAGGCTTGCTGTGCCTTTCTCTACACAATTTTATTTCGCTGTTGTTGATGGATTGCTCTAGTGTTGCACTGTGAGTGGTACATTGCCCTATGTTGCAAATCGAGAGAATCGTAGGATGAAGTAGGAAGGTATGCATGCTTGACTGGTGTTTGCAACAAGGATATTTCTATTTGAACTGCAGGCATCTATATTCATCTTATCACCGTGTCATCTATACCGATACAAACATCCCTTTCTCCATGATCATGTCTTCGTAAACCGTAAATCATCTCGCATGTCACATACCCGCAAGCCATAATCACATCGTGAACGCCCATCATCGATATACCACCTTGAAAAACATTAGCCCCACAACAGCAAATCAAAACCCCAAGAATCCCAAATCACAACTCGCAAGCAATCAAGTCAAATCCCCACCTCCTATATACCCCTAAAACCCCATCCCCCCATCCTCATACCCCTCAACCCGATACTGATCATTAACAAACTTCCCCAGCACCTCCAAATTATTATGCGTCTCCGGCCCAAAAGCGCCAAACCACGTATTCTCACCGCCCCCCAGCCCAGACGGGTCGAGCAGCGGATTGATATCGAGCGTCAACCAGTCTTCTTCGCTGGGCATGCTGAAGTCGGGGCCGGGGTTGCTCATGGCGTACTGCTGCTGCTGCTGCTGGGATGGGTTGAATGATTGGGTGGGGCTGCCGGTGGTGGGGTTGTTGGGGACGTTGTAGTTGGTGTTGATGTAGGTGTTGCCGATGGGCGGCATGATGGCGATGTTGCTGTCGTGCGGGTTGTTGTATGTGCGTGAGATACCGGCGAGTGGGTTTTGAAAGACGTCCCCCGTATTGGTGCGATATGAAAAGCGATCAGGCTGAGCGAACGCTTGGCCGTTGTCGTCGAAGTTGTTGAAATTCTGCTGGGCGGCACGTCGGGCTTGCTCTGGGGATGAGAGCGGGCGAGGAGGCAGTCTGACGAACTGGGATCGAATGCTGGATGTTAGGCCTTCGAGGAGATCGGCGATGCGCAGGCAGAGGTGGACATCGTCTACGACGCTGGTGCGGAGTGCTCGGACCGTGTCATCTAAAAGGCGAAGCGATATTGCAACTTCATCTTGTTTGCCGCCGAGGGCGAATGTCTGACTAATGTTAGGGACGGGGGTTTGGAGCTCGGCAGCATGATGCGTACCTTGAGGAGGAACATGGCGGCGGATGTTATTCTAAAGTAGGTCCGCACGGGGACGTGCTTGAGCTGATCGTCCGGCAGGAGATCCTCTACTACGTGCTTCAGGACTATCCTGGAAGAATCTATGACCTCTTTGATGTACTGCTCATTTCTGCTATACAGACTCGCATATAAAGATGAGATGGATGATGCAGGGGATGCCGGGTTGTCGGTCTGTGGCATTGCGTTAAGCTTGTTCGTCCACTGCTCTAGCACAGCTTGGAGCCCCAACGAATTGATATAGAGGCCTGTGCGTGATTAGCGACCGGAGCTGTGGTTTCTGGCTAGGTTCTTCTTACTGATGTAGTGATACTCGATAGCAATGATGCATCTTGCGTTCTTCGGAACTTCTAGTCGTCAGCTTCGGTGCCTACTCTGGGTCTAGTGCAGATGTCGTTACCTTTCAAATCCTTGAATTTGTTTTTCCACTCATGTAGCAGTGGCTGTAGCCATTGAAGACGTTGCACATAGCTTCCTTGTTCTATAAGAATAGCGGTCTGATCCTTTGTCGTAAATAGCTGATCGTTGCAGGTTTTCATGATCAACATCAGCTCAACCCAAAGCAGTTGTGTTTTGTCGACAGATTCTGGAGGCAATGAAGACTCGACTAACGCTGTTGTCAGCACTGTGACTGACACCACTTGTATGCTAAAATGTACCTAGCAGAGACTTGTCCTGAAGATTGGCCAAGGTGAACCGATTGACATCGTCTGCATACATGCTAGGAAGTCCGAAGCGACCGGAAGCCTGGACGATGAAGACATACAATATTCGTTCAATGCGATTTGCTCGTCTAATATATTCGGGTGATCCACCATGGCGTTTGACTTGTCCATTGGGGGATAGTATACCATCAGAGTAGGTCCCGAATATGCCAAGCTCATAAGCCAGTACATAAGATGTTCCAATCAGGCTCCAGCACATTCGATCAGATCGCAATGCTGGCTCGCTCCAATTGGCTATAGTTGACTCTCCACCAATGGCCGAGTCCTCGACTGAGCGATCGTTATAGTGGTCGTTTTCTGCAGGAGCTAGAATGTCATCATCGTCGCTCGTTGGTGGAAAGTGCATGGATCGAGGATGAAATTCATTCATCAGGAGCAAGCTTGGTGAGCCCGGTCAGCAATTGCCGCACTAGATGGAAGAGCAGATTCAAACCTCTCGATAGTCCCCAGTGTTCGCAGTCCTCCTTTGATAGCATTCGTTTGGCCCAGTCTCCGCGTACCTGCTCCACAGAAGCCACCACCAAATTGCTCCTGTCCCCAGAACATACGTGTAATCATGTCTTGCAGATAGCTCCACAGCTTCTCATGAATCATAAATGACCGAGTCTGACCGCCTGGACCTGGGAGTTTCATGTAACGTGAAGCGATGCTGAGCATCGCGATTGTTAGCATGGGTTCGTCCTTCAAGAGCCCCGGATGGTCGGCAGGAGAGCGGATCTTTGGCAGGCTGATTGGCGTGAGAGGATTTATATACTCGTAGAAGCTGTACTCGACTTAGTAGGGTTCGTTTCTGACACTGGACTGACGGCCAACCATACTAATTCAAATACGAGATTCCCTCTCTTGCTGTAAACCAGCCAGCACGGACAAATCTAAGCCTTGACCAGATCTCGAGGGTCTCTTTCGGAATGGAAGATCTACCGTTTTCCGACCTGTCAGCTGCAATTGCTGGGTCTATGTTCACTTCAGACTTCTGTGCTCTAGAGTTTTGAGGTGCGGCTGCCTGTGTAGAGCGGTAACCCCCTTGTACGGAAGAAGGGCCTGCAATAGATTGACCTGTGGAACGTTTTGATTGTGACTCCAGATCTCTACGCTGAAGGTCTTCACTCTGGCCAGATGCCTTGAGTAATAAATGCAATGCATCCCCAGGAATGTTTATGGGGCTTTGGAACAGTGCGGCAGCGGTGTCGTTTGCGACCTCCTGTTCCTGTCCGTCCTCGCTGTTACCAATGGCGCCTCCAGTGGCGTACTGAGCAGGCTCCTGGAATGATCCGTCCCCTGTCAGGCTGTATCCATTTGAGGGAGATGTCGCAGAGAAAGAGCTCGAAGTGATTGATCTTCGATCGTGCTGTGTACCAGAGGGAGGATTGTTTACGGAGCCATCAGTCTTGACACTCTTCCTCCCATTACGCTTAGCGTAATCATCAATGATGTGGTCCTGGTCTCCTGTATCGCTCCCCTCGCCGTCCGCCTTGCGCTTCCTCCGTGTGGCAGAGAAGTAGCATTCTTTGCTCTCTCGACGGCATCTTACGCACGGCGGGTCATGAGGGTCATCCACAGGCCCTAGATCACAGCGTACTTTTCTTCCCCTACATGGTATCTGGACGTGGCTGTATTAGCAAGCGCGGGGGTTTCTTTCGTGGTGGGGAGGTGGAAATTACGCAGGCTTGATAAGTCCTCTTATGTATGGGCGCCGGAAGATTTTCTTGAGATTGTGCAGGGCTCACTGTGTGCGTGGATATAGGAACTCCATGCTGTATAGAGGCAGTCGCCATTACTTGATGTTTGTCAAATGGTTGGGGTCGGCTTGTCGGTTATCCCCGGTTTAACGCACGAGGGCGGAAATGAGATTAGGAGGCGAGGGAGGGTCGATGGAGTGGTCGAGGAGAGGGAAATAACTAATATGTTGAAAATAAGTGAGTTACTTGCATAACACAATTATTCCAGAAGTAAACATCATGTATCATGTGGTTCCAATATTATTATTACGTTCACTATTGCAATTCTACACACGTGCGGCACCGCACACGCACCGCACACGAATACATTTGGACGCGCAACACCCTCATGCCCGTCATGACCTACCCAACATAAGTAACAAAACGCCAGACCATGCTCAAACATTCGCTATGCTGGAAATCTCGGATCGAAATCAAGTTCAGTTGTAGCCGCCATAATGTGAATGGCGAGGAGTGGCCAAGTGGTTCATACTGCTTGCGTAGTCTGACCCACCATCATGGTAGATAGTGCCTCGGTGGTCGTCCTCAGGGAGAAGCTCTTTGACTTCCCAGTTCCCTTGCTTCGTACCTACACTGAATTCGAGATCCTCCTTGGTGATTGAATCCCAATACTAGGCAACCAGTCAGCAAGCGCATAACGCAATTTCCATTTCACCCAACTCACTTTGTAGACCATCATTACAGCGAGGAGATTGCATATCGTAGCGAAGAAAAGCCCGTCAAGGTAATGCTGTGCGGCATTACAGATGTCGTCGCTGAAGACGTAGAGGATCACCTGACCCATGACAAAGAAGAAGACCCCAAAGGAAATATCGCCAAGCGGCCATCGGTCCTGCAGAGTGTTCGCGACAAGGATGATCTGCATGACCAAGTAGACTAAAAGCGCAATACCATTGAGGAGGTATAGCACCACGAATAGACCGAGGGTATTTGTTGGACCCAGTCCTGCCTTGCCCTTGAACGTCAAGATCGAAACCCCCCCCGATATGATAAACATGCCGATGGAAGAGCCACGCAGTAGCCACACAGATTGCGTAGTGCCATCTTCATACAGCTGAAACCCGACGAAGCCATTAACCAGGAGGCAGGTGCAGAGAGCGGATGTGAAGCCATTCTGGACAGCGACGAAGTAGGGAAAGGCGCCTGTCTGTGGGGGTATCACTCCAGAGTCCAGCACCAATGAAGTCATAGTCAGCGCCATATAGAGGTAGAAGAAGGTGGTGATTTCTTTCCGACCTATAAATAGAATCCCATACATTAGGACCATCTTCAACGACCATAGTGTGGGAAGCGTTTGCTGCAGGAAAGATCCACTTACCGACAGCCGTGAACTTGGAGCGCACATGTAGCACCATGATAGCCGCCATGCCTAACGCCAGAATGTGCATGAAGTCCGTGGCGGCCTCGAAGATGATGGTGTTGGCCAGCTCAACGCTTCGAGCGTAGCAGTTTGCCTGTATGCCTGCTGGGGTCCCCGAGATGGGTGATTTCGGGCCCACCAATGGACATAGTGGCAATGCGCTCTTGCGACATATCGTCTGGAAATCTCCAAAGCCCATGGTTCCTTGCTCTTGGCGGTGGTCGAGAGGTTGCGCCCCTATCGATGAGGCGTGGGGGGCAGCCGTCTAATCAGCGAGTAGTGCGACGTGTCCAACAATGAAAGCGATCGAGGTTGTAGCGAGTGTAAGATGAAGGAGGGACAATGGAAAGGCTGGTGTAACATAAAAAAAACATGTTCGGTGTTTGGAGTTAGATCCCCTTGCGCCAAGATCACTCGCCGTTGCCGCTCACTACCGTCGACCTTCATAGGGCTGACTGATCTTTCCGAATATCATTTTCCCAAAGGGGGTTGTATGTCGCGCGCTGTCAGCAGAAGTCATCTAGTAATCTGAGCTGACTGTATGATGCCCTTCATGTCCTCCCGCACGATTGCTAGAACCAACATGAGGTTGCTCGGTATGTACCTATGAATTGAACTCTTCTGTGCAGGGTTTAGCGCAGTCGCCGCCGCTTGCCGAGGAGCCGAGTTCAGTCTCGAGGTTCACTCCACCTTCAACGTCTTCCACGGAGAATCAAAGCTCTGCCAATGAACTTATCAGATGCGCGTGTGTCTGGGGCGTTGTTGAACTGCAGCATTGGTCTCCTCTCCTCATCCATTTCCCGCGACTTGCAGAGAATGTACAGGGAGGATCCCACTTTCTCGCGTGTGCGAAAGTTTTACATGCGATATGCGACCGAGCTGGCCCTCCCAGATCTCATTCAAAGCACGAGGCAGCGGGCCGTGGAGCTCACTAGAAGGCCGCCGGGGACATCTGACTGCCGTGATAGGAGATTGGGGTCCACAGTTGCTGGCTCAAACATCCAGGAGGGTGCCTGAGCTTGGGCACCTGCATCAGAAAGATGCACCTCACGATGATCAATATGCAGTCCTGACAGCAGTGGTCAATCATGGGGATATGCATGATTCTACCGGCGCTGCAAGGTAGGCTCGGATGAAATCCATCGACGTCAAACACTCGAATGCGAGTGGGACTTCAGCAGTGGCAACACTATCAACGGTGTAGTGGTGGAGTAACTCTCAAACTTACAGGCACGGCAGCAAGCTCGTTTCAAGTGCTGTCAAACTGACAACGGGCGAAGCAAGAGATGCCATCATGGCGGATATTAAAATTGCCCAGCTGCTTAAACGTGATGAAGGGTCCCCCCACTTTGGCCTGGGTTGGCTCACGCTTCCAGGTACCGAAACGCCCGATTTGGACTACTCGGCAGCACCCCAGCTTTCTCCAGCTGCCTGACAGCTTCCACCATGCTTCTACCGCTTCTAGCTTTTTTACCGCTCCAATTCCACGACTGACGATATTCTCATGAGCTTCTTCTCGGGCTGTCACCCTATTTTTAATTCGTTCAGACAAGGTTTGATCACGATCATCTGGGATAGCAAGGCCCAAGCTTTCAAAGATTTCCTTAGGTGCTTTGACCGCCTGTGACCCCGTTGTTGCTCCCTTCAAGCACTTTCTGCTCATTCTTTGCGCAAACTACCAGTGAAGATGCTCCACGCCAGTCTTAGGGTACCTATCGTCGCTGGGATATTATCGGATACGCTGGAGCGCGAATACCTGCCCTTGCCCTTTTCCCTTGCGCACGTGGTCTGAGAAGAGATGAAATGTGCCACGACCTGTCCACCACTCCTTCTTAATCTTCGCGATCATGTCCTCCTTTATCAAACCCGCTTGCGCGTCATTCACTTCTATTGAGATTCGCCGAAGTGCAAGCATTGTCCAGGTGAAGGATCATTTGCCGGAGGTCAGGGCGTGAACCGAGCCTCGCAGATATAAGACTTCAGCAGAACCATTCCTTCACTTAGCGTAACGACGCACTCACTGACCAGGCCCTGAACGGAAGCTATTTTGACAGTGGCTCTGACAGGCGCTAAGTCTCGGTCGCGGGCCTTACCCATTTTCCTAATGTATGCTGGATGAGAATACATACCTTGTCGGTGCTGACGAGTGTTTAGATACATACGCTACAGGCCTCGACAGCCTACACTTAACTACCAGCCATATCGCCTACCATGTGCGATTATACCATAAGCTACTACGTTTACTCGGGCTGCTCCGACTATGGCATGCACTTCACAAGAACGTCCCGGGAAGGGAACCCAAGAACGAAGTGTCCCAAAGCGCCACATGAGCGATTCATCATTACTCCAGGTACCTGCCTCATTTGTCGATAGCAGGACGCTGGCGATGCTCCTCCATGCATTTCGTCGCGTGGCAGAAATTTACCGGCGGACCTTGCCTTTCATTCATGGGGACTTGCAATAATCACGAGCAGTCCCGTCAGCCAAAGATGTCGTGGCGACAGCGAAAATCCAGACATCGATCGATGCCGGCGCAGCTCCGACAGCGACAGTCTGCATGAGTCGAGAGAGGGATAGATGCAGGTTTTCACGGAGGATAGAGTGACGGGGCGACCTCCCTACCATCCATTCCGAGAACGCCGAAATCAGGAGTCATGGCGAAGGAAAGACGGGGTATTTGATTTTCGGCATCTATATCGCACCATAACGAACTTTTCCCAGGGGCTGGATACCCTCATTTACTTTCATCTCAACTCTTCGCATTTTAAAAACCTGCGCTTCACGTCAACTCAATTCGCGACACCACACGTCCCCGCATTCCCCAGATGTCTGTTATTTCTGCCCTGTATGAAGCATGTGGTCACCAATTCTAAGCGGACCTAATGTAAGTTCCAAGCTAATGCTCCTCCATGGCTTGTGCATATTCCCGCTCCATACCCACGTGCCATCCCTCCAAAGGGTCCCAGTCCCTGCATGTCTTCCTTCCTTAGTTGCTTGCTTCTTAAACACTACTAAAAGCATGCGATTCTGCTACACGATGCATGTGGCCCTGTGATCAAGGACAAAACCAACGGTGATGCTACCACTTTCGACCGATCCTTTCGCGCGCATTGTGACACCAGCTCTGTCTCCCGCCCATGGGAAAGCTAGGTTTCATATTCGGATTATAGTTCATGGTTATACAATTTCCTGCCGAGCATGAGAAATTCGGAAGGCAAACAAGAAGATTTACAACTAAAAATGGGGGGAAAAGATCGATGAAGCAAGAAAAACTCAAGGAAATACAAGCACGCTTAACAAGCGCTCCGAACTGTTCGAATATCTAATCATGCAGTCCTTGCGGAACCTTATTCTGCTCTGCCTCAGGACGTCGACCAAATCACACCTACGTCTGCCTTCATATCCAGCTCTACTCAACCACACCCACCCCATTATTCCTCCATCGACCCCCAAGCCCCTCCGTCCACTCAATAGCCAGTCCACCACCATGTGCTTTCCCCTCCAGCCGACCACCCCTCCTACTCGCCACCAAAACCACCCATCCCCCATCTCAACAATAAGCTATCTCGCTCCCTAGACCCACTCCTGCACCCAAAACGTACGTCAGAATTCGGTATGGAGCCAGGACAGTGGAGACGGAAAGGAATGATGCAATATCAAGACGCTGAAGTTTCATGTGATTTTGGGCAAGGATGTGGGAGGTTTAAGGGGTTGGCTGGCTGTATATTGTAATTATTCATAGATGGATTAGAGCCATGTATGCTACGAGGTTCACGTTGAGTAGCCGGATAGCATCGCGTAAGACTGGTAGTATTACGAGCGAGGGCTGGCAACCAAAGGCGCTGCTGACGCTTCAATGTTGAGAATTTAGTTGTGCAGAGCGTCTGGAGTCCTATAAGGCGTTAATGAGGTTGGTGGAATTTGGGAGTAGCTTAAGCATTTTGGTTCTACTGATCGAGGTTTTCAGAGGAGTGAATAAACCTAAAGGGGATTTCTTAATGTGCTGTTTACCCTGAAAAGACCCTCGCGCGTCTCCACTGATTCTCACAAGAGTCGAAATATGAGTCTCGAATTGGTTGCGTTGGCTAAGACTGAGCCTTACGTGAAATTTCGTGCGATGTATACGTGCATACGAATGGATGAAGTCATATAGCTATAGTTGTAATACGTGTTCCGAACTAAGCTACCATGTTCGGGGAAAAGATCGATAAAATTCCAACGTGACATGATTGGTATCTAGAACTCAGCAGCAAACCCACCCGCAAGATTTCTCGTTTCAAAGCCGACAAGAGAAGAAAAAGCCAACCCACGAAGCTCATATAAGCCAACTCGGCCAGCCCATAGACATGTATGATTTGAACAAAACGCCACTCGCCGGCAGCCGACTTTACCGCCATCAAGGGACTCCAAAGCTAGGCATTGAATCGTCATATATCCAGCGAACACCATTGCTATATCATTTCGAAGCAAAAATCATGAAATGGGAGAAAGCTACGATCATTAGATTACCGCGCCGTAGTCCTAGACTTCCGAGCCAAGTAATCGCCTAGAAGTGCGTCCAAACGAGTGGAAATTTCGCCCAGTTTGCGGTTCTGCTCTCTGTACATGTTTTTGACGATGGGATGATCGCGCCGGGCGGGCTTGACGTTGCTCTTGTCGTGTACGACGAGGAGGAGATCTTTGATCTCGCTGTCGTCTTCCAAGTACGCGCGGAGGCTGGCATCACTCCAGGTAGGAGTCGATGATTGGGCGGTCGACGCGGGTGTTTCCTCCCGGGTTGCGTTTTCGTTGGGGGCTTCGACTAGTTCGGGAGAGGATATTGGTGATACGGGTGAGGTTGAGGGGTCTTCTTGGGAGGAGGTATCGATCATGAGCGGTGGAGGTTGGTGCGGGGTGCGATGCGGTTCTTGAGTTGAGGTCGGTTGAGAATCTTGCGGAGGCAATACCTCGATTGGAGATTCTGACAGGCGTTCTCTCCCAGGCTCTGCTTGGGTTTGGCTAGGGGCTCCTTTCTCATGTCCATCGCGCTGAGCGTCTTGGGCAATCGCAAGGTGTCGCTCAGGCTCTTCTTGTGAATCCTGCTCTGATAAAGCCTGCTCAGTGGGCTCATCTTCGGACGAGGTAGAGTCAAAATCATCCATTTGCATACGATTCTTAGCTCTTCGGGCCTTTTCTGGCTTTGGTTCGGAAGGTGACGATTTGAGCGCGTCTTTAATGGGTGAGAACATTCCCCGCCTGCCATCTCGCGGCGACTCTGACTGCGGAGGCTCTTCAGAGGTTTGTATTGGAGGATTGAAGTTCAAGGCCGGCGCTGTGTCTTCGGTGACTATATCTGGCTCCGGCTGCACCATACGCATAGATCCATTCGGCTCAGCGACCGAAGGCGGCGCTCGACTAGGCTCAGGGATATAGGTCGATTGCTGTTCTGAGGTACTTGGCCTAGCGCCTATTTGGTCTCTCATGTTGTAAGACGATTTGGGGGATAGCTTTGTAGGCGGGGATTTCTGTAATTTGCTAGTTTGTCTGTGCGGCTGAGGGTTCGATTTTGCGGCTTGCACCTCCTGAGTTAAAGACTCCAATGACTCTTTGGGCTGAGGTGATTGCCTGGAAATCTCGCTCGAGGTTTTTTCAACCTCCTCAGGCTCCTTTTCTCCAGCCTTGCTCTTCTTGTCTTTGCGCTTAAACATGCCACCCAGCATCCCCCTCTTTTCTTTCCGCTTCTTTTCGTCTTTGCCTTTATCTGGAGAATCTTTCTCGAGAGAGTCAAGACTGGGTCTGGTTTTGAGCTGCACAACGAGTAAGTCATGTATCTGTGTCTTTACTAAAGGGAGACTCACATCGATGGCTTCCACAGATGTTGTCATTGATCCTTTCGAGTCGTCACGTAATAGACTGGGAGTAAGGTTGATCTTTCGAGTTTCCATACTATCGTCTTTGAAGAAGGAATCTGTGTTTCGAACGGTGCCTTTCCGTGATTTCGCAGCAGTGCCATCGTCTGAACGGTCGAAGATCTCCTCGCTCGTCCGCGTATCGTCCGCCGGAGCGGTCTGACCGAAATTGCCATTGCGAGAAGCTGAGTCTGCCGCGTCACCATTTTGTCTAGCATCACGTATTTGGCCTCTAGTCCGGAGGGGTTCGACGACGACAGGCTCTTCGGAGTCCTTTTCTTGATCGTTACTTTGTGTAGCCGTGTCGTTCTGCTCCTGTCCAAGGTAGTCACCGTCGCCCTCTCCTTCTTCTTCTGTAGAATACTCGACGTCTGAAGGTTCCACGTATGAAGGCGCCGTGAATTGGACGGTTTTGGTATTGCGTCTCTGCATGGCCCTTTTCAAAGGGTTCAGCGAATTGCTAGGCTTCTTTTCTTCCTCGTCCCCAAGCATCGTTTGTGAGAGCTAGAATTGAAGATCACAGTCAGAACTCTAATTTCCGACTCGGGAATGGAAGCTTACATCCAGGTTCCTGTGTTTGTTCAGCCTTGCCAGACGTTCCAGAGGCGTCTCGATATGCTCAGCAGGGAGGTATCCTTGCCACATTAGTGACTTCTAATTATGCTAACCCAGGAAATCTTACCAATGCTGCTATCCTTGACCACCCGGACAAGCCACCAATAGCTGTTGCTATCATCAAGGAGTACCATGGTGTCCCCTTTTGTAGCGTTCGCTTGACCTTCGACCGTAGCGACAAATGTATGTAGGGCGTACACGAACTCGAAATCAATGTCCTCTGTTTCTCGTAAGCACTCTCCACCCCAGCCTGAGTCGATGAATCGCGAGTCGTCCACAAAGGAAATGTCTTCGGTATCATCATCATTTGTCTGCCGTTCCTTATCCTCATCCCATGATGTCTTGGATGCTGGTGAAGATTCATCGGAGGATCCTGAGGCATCATCAAAGCTGTTATCCAGGAGTGGGTCGTCCGCTGGCAGGAGCAGGTGATGGAAATCATTGGGATCGAATCCGTCTTCAAAGGACTCCTCCAAATCATCGAACTCGCCGCTGTCCAGGTAATCTCTTCCTTGCTCAGTGGCCAAGGGGCCCAGCCGGTCGGGTCCCTCCATTTCCAACTCATCCACGGTGACAGCAGCATGTGTGTCCGGGTCCCTGGTATACCTACCTTTATGATGATGATCCTTGGACGGAGTGCGACCCTGCTCATTTCGCGGGAACGAAAGAGGAAAATGTGCGGGGGTCTCATTGAAGGGGGAAGAAGAAGGGACATCACTGGGGGTTTCTGGCGACATGTCTCTTGGGGGAGGTGTTTTCGAACGGATCGGTCGTTTATGTAGGGGCAATGATAAATGATACCCACCATCGTCGCCTATTGAGGGAGAGCTGGAAATCTTGTCCATCAAATCGTCTTCGCTGTCATCTCCATCTACATCTCCCAGGTCCTCCTCCGCTCCTGCTGCAACGTTGGCTGCTATATTGCGCGTTATGTTGGTTGAGTCTTGGCTAATCCCATTGTTTGTCACGTATGAATCTTCGTCTTCATGATGTAGCAGCCCCAGCTCCTTGCCTGACAGATCCTGTGAGGCACGTGGGCTTCGGCCGTGTTGCTCGTTGATCTCGAGCTCGACATGCTTTAGCGCATCTGCTTGATGAGGCGCTGGAGGCCCCTCACCCAGGGCTCCTGGGCGAGTCGGCTGTCGTGTATGGTCCTTCGCGGATGGGGCTCCTTGGTTCTGGAGGTCTATCGTATCTGCGAAAGGATGGTTAGCGACGCCGCCCGTTAGTGGTTGCTTGAAACCGGTTCAAGGTTTAAAGGCCGAAACAGAACCGCATAATCGTTGCGACTGACCTGCTCTGATGATATTTGGGCGTGTCATTGTGATTGGAGCTTCTGCTCCTGTGTTCGAGGTTTAAAGAAAGCAGTTATCGCCAGAAGTATATGATCGAGAATCTAGGTCAAGTCGGCTCCTGATGGCTCATTGAATATAGTTGGTGAGTCAGTTTCTTGCAGGTCGTGAATAACGATCGATTTTATTGTTTCGGGACTGGTGGTCGGACAAGTGGTGCTCAGCGGAGAGCAGCGCCCAATGCCAGATGGGGTCCGTCACATCGTAGAGGTAGTCCAGCTAGAGTACGAGCGAGTGTGTCGTCGCCGCTGTTAGCTTTCCTGAAAGCTGAGCTGCGGAGTTGCGGTGCGGTCTAGTAAACCTGGAAAATGGGGGCTCCTCCTCTCGTCCCGCAACAAGTTTCACCTGCCGTTTAGCGAAAGTCTTGGCATGTGATCAAGTGCAGCGCAGATGGCTGGGAGGGGGGTAGAACAAGTTTTGATAATGAGTGATACGTGGATCACATGCTGTATTGAGGTGCTAGATAAATACACATTCTTCCCAATTCCTACTTTACAAAAATTGTAAGAGCTCTAAGGGGTATCGTAAAAAATCGATATTCCTACCGCCCAACGCCTGGCTCCTTTTGAGCATGCACGCTTATGCATTGAAAGGGCATCGGCATCAGTGCTGGTCCCCTTTGTCGAGTGGCGAGACGCCATCGTACTTATCCAGCTCGCTGCCATCCCCAGAGTAGCCAATACGATCTCGATTATCATCAGTCACACGACCATATTCGAGTAGAAGTCGGAACATGTATATCTGTAATTGATCAGACCCCATTCCAATTTGCAAGTCGGCTCAGTACTTACCTCGATATCATCTCGTCTCAAGACCTTTTTGGCCCACTCCCTGCCCTGATTGGCAATTCTCTTGCCCTCAACATCATGTCGTGCAACATACGCTTTGCCGTTGGAAATATCGTTACCAGGCTCACGCTTGTCGTGGGGGGTGCCCACTCCTAATATATACGTGAGCAAGGTATAAATGTCGTCATATCGATTGTCCATGGGAATAAAGTGCCGCCAAGCGAATAGTCTCGAGTCGTGCCATTCCCGGAAGATGGTGGATTTGATGCCGAGAGATTTACTCTCCAGAAAGGCTATCCAGCGGCCAGAAAACGAGTGACCGTCGACATCAACGACAATTTTGTTCTTAAATTGTTCCCCTAAGGGGACCTCATTCTTGAGTGTCCAGACGTCCTTGTAGAATGGGCAGTCCTCAGGTATACAACCCCAGGTTTCCGTGAAGCCAACGTCGGTGTGCTCTGCCGCAAAAGGACCGGGATGGAACTCGCGGTAGTTCTCGTATTCACCTCTCTTCTCTGGCTGTTCTGTCAAAATTCGGACCTCTTTACTAGCCATGTCCGTACTGTTGACTTGCATAACCAGACGTTGGCGATGCATGCGTTGCCAATTATCTGCAACTTGCGTGCCTCCTGAAGTGACGCCGCGCCAGATCATGACGTCGTTCTTCTCTTCCCATTCAACATCATGTTTAGGGTCATAGTCGTAGCGGTGGTCGTGTTTCCAATACATATTTGCGGGGAAGAGAATGTCAGAGTTGATATTGACCTTGCATTCACCAAAGATCGGGACTAGGCGTTTTGTGGCTACCATGGATGAGCTGGCGAAAAGTAGACCATGCTTGTCTTGGATTTGGGGACCAACGGTGCAGAGGTCAGTAGACAGATTAAAATTGGTGATGAGCCCACCGAGGCGATCTTTGTATGTGGAATCAGCTTGTGTAATATCAGTGGAATTTTGCCGAGCTGGCGACTCCGGTGGACAGGCGGTAGAGGCCACTTCCATGTATTGCTTTCCAGCGTGGGAATACCATTGGGGATCTTCCTTTTCTTGAGGCTCATCTTCAGATGTAGTATCGAGGAAGCCTTCCATGTTAGTACTGAACTCGTCAATGGTCTCTGGTGGGGTGCGGCGGCTCTCCTTCTCCTTCTCAAGCAAAGCTTGCATGTCATCCCAAGGTACCACTACACGAGGCTGGTCGAGTCGGTTCATGGCTATATCCATATCTGGCAGGTATTTGACGAACTTGTTGATCAGTGTTATCATCGTTTCTGACCTCCAAGCCCCATTGGTCTCCTTGACAATTTTGTGATTGCGAATGTGAATCCCTGATGCTCCACCATCCTTATCTCTCCACATGTGGGCTGCAAGGCTGCGCAGAATTTTCGGTTCGATGGCCCAGAAAGGTCGTATGTCGTCATGAATTTGGTCAAAGTCATCAATGTTGTGGACGTTCCTTCTTCGAGCGTATTTATACCATTCCCTGAAACCTGGTGGAGGATGCCTCCCATATTCTCGCCTATAGGTACGAACAGTCTGTCTGAATGATGTGGAACGCCCGTCTTCATATTTCCGCCATTGCTTATCCGCCTCTTGCATCAGTAGAGATATAGGATGTGCATCGACAGGCTCAAGAGGGCTGTCGGGCTTGTCATCTGAATGCCATGGCTTTTTCTGTTTTCCCGGTATCCGTATGTCGCTCAGCTCATCTTTAATGTCTTGACTGGAAAGTCCAGAGAAGACCACAACATTACCAAGAAGAGCAACCAATGCGAAGAAAGCAAAGATGAAAAACAGACGCCGCTTCATGCGTAAAGAAACCATCCTCACGTAGATCTCATGAACCTTCTTCTGCGCATTGGTAGAAGCTTAGACGAGCGCTCCGCTGGATACATTCAGAGTGTCATCGTGCCATCAAGTCCGAGTGAGACGCTTTGCGCATCATGGTGCAAACGGACAGGAGTGACAGAGGAGGTTTCGACAGGAGGCTTAGGCTGTTCCCTCGGCTGAACTTTCTCCGCAAATCCGCCAACTTGAGCCTCACTTTGACCTGCAATGTCCGTTTGTTGTGAGCCTCAATCCTTGATAACCTCAAAACCATGTCTCCACGACTTAGCAGCCTGCTCAAGATTCCTACTGCCAGCGCTCGCCCGGCTACAGGACCATCACGATTATTGGTCCCGTTCTTATGTACACAACACCGCGCCGCCTCCATCCTTTCAAACCTATCTGATAACCCCGGCGCATACTCAAAGAGAATACGAAGAGGTCGCGGTCCATCGTCAGGGAAGGGGAAGACATCAGGCAGAGGTCACAAAGGTCAGAAACAGCATGGCAAGGTCCCACGAGGTTTCAATGGAGGGCAGACTCCGGATGAGGTCGTCCACGGGAAACGGGGAGATCATAACTTCGGCGCGTGAGTAATCTCTGGGGTCAATGTTATCAAATGACTTCACTTACGTAACCACAGCTTCTCCGTTGAGATGAAGCCCCTAAACCTCTACAAAATCCAAGACTGGGTCGATCAGGGTCGCCTCGACTCATCCAAACCCATCAGTATCAAAGAGCTTCGGGAATCCCGTTGCGTCAGTAACATCAAAGATGGTGTGAAACTACTTGCGAAAGGTTCCGAACAGCTCAAGACTCCATTGAATATCGTCATTTCACGAGCTTCTGCGAAAGCAATTTCTACTATTGAGGCAGCTGGAGGCTCAGTCACCACGAGATATTACACCCCATTCGCCCTCAAGAGGATTGTGCAAGGGAAGATGGACCCCATCAACTCGCTGCAAGCCCAAATTCCGGGTGGGGAACATACAGCTAAGCGGACTTTCTACAATCGGCTGCCGGATCCTACAAGTAGGAAAGATATCGAGTATTACAGGGATCCTGCGCATAGAGGCTATCTGAGCCATTTGGTGCCTGAGGGGCATGGCCCCAGTTTGTTTTTTAGGACACCTGGGACACGGAAGGTCGTGGAGAGGAAGACTGCAAAGTCAAGGAACGTCGCTGGCGAAAATCGAATATGGTAGTGGGGCTAATCGCTGGAAGTTTGAAAATTGACATATACAGACTTATGGGTTACATTCATAGTACATGCTTATCTTTGCCGGACAATTGCCGTCCATGTCCATTTTGCGACCGATAAATCTTGGAACTGCTGATGGATCATAGTGATTGAGAAATTATTCGCTTTGAGAGGTATCAATTGAGCGCTCATAAATAGCTCCCCCATTGTTCGATGCGAGATGGATTCCCCCGGGCGGAATCAAGGAAACATTTGACGCCGCTCCATCGCTCCCGTAAGTGCTATTCGAAGCAAGCTCGGCGATTGCGGTCTGTGACAGCTGTACCGAATACATTGTTGGGTCATTCTCGTAATGATTCAGCTTTCCCTCGAACCTCGCGCCACTCTCCCACATGAAGACAACTAGGATCGGAAATTCAGAAGTACCATCTCTGACGAAGATCTCGCCACCGGTATTGCTCCCCTTCTTCAAGCAGTCGGCCATGAGTTGCAACCCCGCTTTCTTGATGCTACCCCAATTGGTGATACCGAGTGGCGAAGAGAGGCGGCTAAGCGGATTCGTGTAAGACATTATAGCGAAGTTGCAAGTATCTATTGATCACTCGCGTAAGGGGTCAGCCATCCTAGAAACATAAGAAACAACAAGGGGCTTGGTGAGCTAACTCATCGAGTAGTATTTCGGTACCTGTACGATTGGTGGATTGAACGGGTTGTCGATGCCGGGCCAGGAACAGTCAGGCTCTGCTCGCAATTGCTCTTCATCAAAGAAACGTGCCTGAAGTATTTGCGGTTCCGTGATCTTCTGGAAGAGTGTTGTGCAGTCGGTGTCCAGTGGCTTGCCATACGTAGTGGCATCGCAAGTTGCTGTTTGTGCAACAATCAGGCGAGCACATAGAAGAAGAAGGGCAGAAAAGCAAAAGCTTGCTCGAGGATTGCCCATGGCCATCGACTATGACGGAACGGATGCGTCTTTTCAGAAAGCACAATGATGTTCTCTAGGGTCCTCATGCTTGCATGCCATTCTCCTTTCGCGATATTGGATCGAGCCGACGCGTTATGCGGCTCGATGATCAGCTCTGGGATGTCATGGTGAGAAGTCATCCACGCGCATAATCCCACACTTGAAGCTCTACCCGCACGCCTCTTCCGAAAAGCGGTTAATCGTGGATTATTTGTATTTGCATAGCACGAGACCTCTGAGTGGGAGTGAGGTCCCTCGTGAACCAGCTATGTTGTTCCATCTAGAGATGAATTTCCGTACATTATTTCTGTTGGCATTTATATTGTTTCTTGATTTGGCCGTGTCTCAATTCAAATGTGATCCTCGTATGTATGGTCGTCCCAAGCTGGAAGACTGCGCGAGCACATTCCTAGCCATGCCAGATGCAAAAATGACGAAGGAGACAATCAAGCGGTCTATTCTTCGGAAGTTCGTCGAGCCTCAGCTCTTGGATCCTCCGTTTAGTCCAGTCAAGAATGATTTGGCGACAACAATGGAACAGTTGCCAAAATTCTGGAGATATAGTAAGCGACCTTTTGGGCGAGGACGGCCGTCATAACCTCATATTATCGGTACTAACCCTGAATACTCTGTTAGAATCATGCCGCATTGCTCTGATGGCTACTGCTGATCTGCAAGGCCTTGTGATCGACCCAGCGCCTCTATCTACATGGGACCACGTCGAGCATGAAGCTTTGAAAGTTTCAAGAAATTGTGTTGGAAAAAAAGAAGGAGGAGGACTCGTAATCATAGCTGGTAAGGGATCCTCCCTGGCTCCTTTAGGTCCCTTTTTGTCTCCTATTAGGCTAGTATTAATCAACACTGTTCCTGCAGACCCCGTCGGCGACGGAGCACTAACCTTATATATGTATGCGGTTGGATCACCATTTGAAGCATTACTCACCAACTACATGATCACCTCTGAGGCTGTGCACCCGCCAAATACCCTCGGTCAAGGGAGCAATGGCTCCTTAATATGGTTAGCAGCCAATGGGAGCGTTAAGGCTCCTCCAACTGAGGCTGTGAGGTTGTTGCAGAGTATCCAATAGAAATCAACGGACACAAGTAGACGAGGCCTTCGATCACGAAGCATGTGGAACACCCTACTGCACTCGCAACTATGCGAGAAGGATAGGAAAGCCTGTTTTTCCGATGCGACATCAAGACACCAGTTCCTCCTAGAAACTTAATCAATAATTTCTTGGCACGGTCATCACTACTATGAGTATCGCCTTGGAATCTATCTGAAATGCTGTTCTGACAGTCTGAGTTGGAGCAACACGATTTCAGGCGTGTGGTCGCATTACGACTTGTCATTGCCACCTCCCCTGAAATAGCGTATTCATCTAGAGGAGAGGATGTGTGGCTACGATCTTCAAAGACTTCAAGAAACGAGGAACGGTCTACGGGATGAGTTTAGACAAGGGGTCGAAGAATCCTCGGTCCTTCTGGATCGATCTACAAGTATGGATAAAATGAGCTTCGAAAATACTTGACAGAGGATCCAATAAGATGGAACACATTCGTAACGAGGATCAACTACCGCACAACCACCGAGATCTAGAACTGCTGTAAATGGAAATCGTCACTATCATTGTCATCATCATCGTCATCATCGTTACCATTCTCATCATCAAATCCACCTCACTACCCATTCAACTGATAACAAGTCCCCGCCACAACCTGACAAACCGAAACCCTCTTCACCATCTTCCTCTGAAACAGCGCACACTTCGCCGTTACCGGTCCCACCGTTTTCCCCGGATAATTTCCATCCGCATCCAACCCCGTCCTCAAATCGAACCCCCTCGGTATAATACTTATATCCATGCTCTCAGAGTCTTTCAAATCACGACTACACTTCATGGAATTGAAGGGGCCCCCTTGTGTTGGTATATGTATGTTGTAAGTGATGTTGCCGGTGAGGTCGGATTTTCCTTTTGGGACGCTGAGGGCCTTGTTTTGGCTGTCGCAGTCGGGGGAGAAGAAGGTTGTGCAGCTGAGGTCAGAGGTTGCGAGGAGGGCGAGGGGGTAGAGGAGAAGGGGGAGGAGGAGTTGGGGGAGCATGATTGTACGAGTATTGTGGTTTCCTGGTTCGCGATTATAGATAAATTTTGTGCAAGACTGTTATGATCGGATGGAAAGGAGTACTGAATATTTATTAACGAATATGGTATAGGGACGAGACACTCTGAACCTCTGATCAACAATGATTGCTTTGTGTGCGTTGGTTTAGCTTGTCATTGCTCAATATTGTGGTCGGAAGGGTGAAAGGAATCGCTTGTGGTAGGCAGAGTCATGTGGCACCCATGACTAGGCAGTTGTTGTTCGTTTTTCACCTCGAGGCTCTCTTTGTTTGAGCATAGCTCATGAGGATGATGCACACGGAGAAGTAAGCCGAAATAGCAACTACATACTGCAGGGCCACAGTTCAAGTATTCCATGGTGTGAGCTTTGCTTCATAGCTCATCGCCTATGAGAGTCCATATCACCTCTACAGAATGGCAGTCCAGAGCAGTTTTCAGCTCAACGATTCGATCCTAGACCCGAACTTATATCAGAAGGTGACCAAGTCGCCCGATGTACAAAGCATCCTCCGTGAGCCAATCTAGACCTAATTACATCTCCTTTCACCATGGTATCTCTAATAATCACGCTTCGTATATTCTGTGCCCCTGCCTGATGCACTTCGTCCGTCGTCACCGTAATGCTTTTGATGTGTCAGCGATATCCTTGGGAAACAGGGGAAGGATTTAAAAACCTTTCTCCGCAAAGCCTGAAGCCTCTTCTTCTTGGTTTGCGAATTGATCCATGTCCCGATCACGAAAGCGATGATGTTGAAGAAAGGCACCCATGTTTGCTCAGGTAAGAATTTCTGAGCGAACGCCAATGCCAAGGGCGAGGTGATCCAGCTGACTTTCATAACGGGCATAAAGCCGGCCTTAACGGTAGCTCTGATCTGATGGAAGGTCCTAGCACCGGCAATGACGGCCATTGAGGCAAGGTAAACGGTATTCTGAATGGGTGCGATCTATAGAAACGAGAGGTCAGCTTAGATAACACTTTCTCTCTCTCACGCCAGCCAACACGTACCACCAAGTTGCTGACAATGATCTGCAAGATTTTTGCTCTCAAGCTAGTTCTTCCCGTGAACACCCTTTGTAGGATGTGGATCAGGAAGTGCCCCAGAGGTGCGCTGATGAAGGCACCGTATACAGCCATCTTGGGCACGCGAGAGTTGATGTAATGGCCATGTTTGCTGACATCCTTCGCGATCCATGACGCAAGAACTTCTTGGAGAGCCGCCAATGAGCCAGATGTGAGCATCTTTGTGCGGAGAGGGTTGCTCTGGAGCTGCTGAAGGTAGGTCTAGCGCTTTTGTCAATCTCCTTGCATTGGCCACCATTGTTTCAATTGGACTCACTGCCAAATACCCTTGCGCAGTCTCCCCTCCAGTCAACCGTTCCCCAATGTTATGCACGATGTCCTCTTTGCGACTCCCTGGGATGGGAGCATCCTTGACGGTCTCTTGCTGGAACTTGACCGACATCTTTGCGCGATGGTACGAGTCGAGGCGTCGCGCTCAGGTTAGATCAGGGCGTTTTAATGATATCGCGTCTTTCATACAGCCACCACAGAGGTCTGCCTTCGATGGAATCAAAAAGGGTCGAGAAGCCTATGTTTATCTTCCGATGCCGAGGTTGAATTGGGGGTCTTGGAGGTGGGTTCGGCGGGATCGTACGAGGTGCTACTGACAATGCAAGAGCGCGACGCTTGCCACGGTGCTCTCAACCAAAAAGCTTTCACATACAGCTTGGATGACCGTGATGCCACGAAGATGAACAGACTTCACTCCCGCCATTAGACGCTATACCCATTGGGACTAAGAAGCCTCGCGCTACCAGCTGAAGGGCGTCGCCACGCAACAACTTCCGAGGTTAGTGCAAACAATAATTCATCGTGCTCAATCATCCTTAAGCCCATGAACTTCGCGAAACGATGAGGCGCTGATTCAATTGCAAGTGCAAAACCTCGCTGAGACCATCTCATGCGCCGTTTCTGAAGGATGTTATCTCTGCAAGATCGGATGATCTGGATTCAAATTTCTCCCAAGAGGCAACTCACGAGATTCGGTTTGCTTGAAGTTGCGTTCAGAAGACAAATATACTCGTGCATGCCTATGTCTCCCTGGTATCTCGATCGTTGCTAGCCTTCCGTCCTGATCAAGATGCGGATTGTGCGTGTTGCTACACTACCAGACGATTAAGCTGAAAGGGTTCATTTTTTTACAATGATTGCCTCTTCCCTTGCCACTAAAATTTGTGTACGCTCCTGATCACTACCAAAAAGAGCTGAATATGACTTTTCTATCGGTTTACTAACGAGTGAGTATAATGGAATTTCTGCTACAACCAAGACATAGGAAATCTCTCTCCCGATGATTCCGGCATAAAGACAATTGGCAGCATAGTGTGAGACTTAGTGGGCGAATCTTTACGTCATCGACGACCATTGATGGATTGATGCTCTAGGCCTCTCAACTGCGTGCTGATATAGGAATTGACGACGTGAGAAGGACGCTGTCGATTCGGCCTCCTCCCGCAGCCGAACTAGACCAACTCGGTATACTGAAATCCTTGAATACCACCTCTACTCAGTTTGGCCAGTACTGTACGAGGGGGTAATGACCAAGAGCACTACGATTGATGGAATCTGGACAAATAAGACAAGACTAGTTGCTGGGCACTTAGTACGTTTTCAAAGGTAAAGGCAATCTTGACAGCAATTTGAGTATGCTGCTATCCATATTCATAACATAGGCGAAGCGCTCGTGGTTTACAAGCATGCCAAGTTCAAGCTGAGAGGTGACTGTCATGCAAGTAAGCAAGCGAGATCTACTTCTTCATCTACATGATCTTGTCTCAAGACCGAACATGTCCGGCCGTCCACTGACTGCGATACGGACTGCTATGAACTTCTGCCAGCTGACTCTACATATCATCACGATCTCTGCTTTCTACTCTTGCGGTCGGGAATGACACACTTGTTCTTTCCTGAATCCTGCAAGTGTAGAAAGATGTTGTTGAGTGCTTCCTAAAAAATCCGTCCTGAACACCGCTCTCAAGAGGAATTCGTCATCATTGTTGTCACCTATTTCTAAAGCGTAGGACGGTGTCTGAGAATAGGCGGTCCATGAGCGCCATCAACGGTACGGCGATCTTCGTCTTGAGCCATAGCCATGACTACATCAGCCTTCGATGATGAAGATTATGGCACACATTCCTAGGAAATCAGACGTATGATAAGTCCGCCAGAATGCGGTGGGCCGCCAATGGTGTGCCCTGCAGTAGCTTCGGATGAGAGCATACGACGGTATTTGTACCATAATTATCTTTCGATCCCTAGTCGCTGCATCAGTGGTTCCTTCCTGAGTCCATGACGGCTATCGTTGGTCTGTATTGCCCGTAGTCAATTGTTGCCGAATCGAGTGGCATACATTTGGCGCGCTTATATCGGAAGGATGAAACCGCGGAACAGGATGGAGCCGCAGTTGTTGGCAGGTTTGCTAGACCGCAGTATCATCTGCACGGCATGACCAAATTGGTTGGATAAATTAAGGTAACCCGAAACCGCTCCAATGATGAGGACAGTTCTTCATCATGTACCCGGTTCGGCCCATGCCTCGAAAACTACATTCATCCTTGATGGTTGGTCTATAAACAACATCAAACCCGCCGTGGGGGCCATTTGGTACCCGTGGCCATGCACATCATCCCACTCCTATTCTCCGGATCCATTGTGGCAATATGCATTCGGTGGCTCGGTGCTTGTGAGTAGCACACGAATGCTAATTTTCCTTGCTACGAGTGAAGAATTGCGTCGTCATGCATGAACAAACATTGCAATGGGAGCCCGTGGACTTCGGTTGCCGCCGTGGGAAGTCGCCATGCGGGATGTCCAGGCCGACATGTGGTGTAAAGATACAAACAACTACCAAGCCTCACGCGCCGCTACCTGCATGAAGATGAGCTAGTAGCTAGTTGACGAGCACGAAATTGGCAGGTCTTACTACAAGCCTCACAGCTATGGCTTTCCTGGCCAATTGCAAGTCTGCTTTATATGCCCAGTGAGTTGGTCGAGACAGGGTCTTCGCTGTTTCTCAAGAGTAAGAGGTGAATTACTTCTTTCGAGAACAGAGAAAGATTGCATTAAGGAAGATGTTTCAAGCGGCTATAAACGACGTTCCTGTACTACATTTCGATAGTCCTGAATCCTGGCCTGGAGAAGGTACGAAGCCAATGAGCGGTGGGAGCAGGTCACCACTGCGTGCAAACTTTATACAAACCGCAAAAGGATCAACAACGTGGACAAGGCCTCCCGAGACGCGGCTATACACCACCCCCAAACGGAGGACGGCCGATAGACGAAAACAATCGGTCTGATGAGGATTCCTCCAGCCCAATGGCATCATCGATGGGGCACACTTGAGGATTTTCCCTTGAGCAGCTGTCACAATTTCTGTCTTCTTGAGATAGTGAACCGTGTCTATATCTGGTCAGCTGGACATCCCTTCATGCCACAAGCCATCTTGAGAGTATTCTACTGGCCCAATTTTCTACACTTTTATGGTGGAGATTACTGCGTTACCCCTCCCACCATCAGCTCCGAATCCTTGAGAGCATCAGCACACGGAAGGGAATAGGCTTGGCTCCTCTTGAGTATCTATAAGAGAACCACTGCTCCTGCTAGTCTCCACCGTGACTATCATACTTTCCTCTGACATCCAATATCATACATTCTACTATCAAAATAATCCGAACTTCATCTTACTGCTATCACTGAACTTTCACCATGCATACTGCCACAATCTGTAACACTCTCCTCTTCCTCATATCCCTCCTACCCACCAGCACCACCGCCCTCGGCATCAACTGCCGCGGCTCTGGAATGTGCAGAGTCGCCTCCTTCGAAAACAAATCTCGCGAACGCATCGCCCAAGTCCTCCGCGACGCCGTCTGGGACTCTGCCAAACCAAACACCACCACCTACGGCAACGGCGACCACGTCATCTGCGTCTCCCAGTTCCAAACGATCACTCTTACCAATGAGCTCACCAAAGGCGTTGATGTTGTAGGCGGGAAAAATGAGCAGAGCACCTCTTTCGGGCTGTCGGGCAATATTGGTGGTGGTGGTATCTGCTTGTTTCCGCAGTACATGCAGAATGGTGCTGTGATGTCGTTGGGGGATATCAGGGCGTTGACGGATCAGGTGTTGGTGCATGGGTGTGGCACTTGTGGGAGTGTGCCGATTCATTATGTTGAGTAAGTCCCGTCTTACCACTGACTGACTCTCCATCACCACATCATCTCGCGACATATCGTCACATCACGAAGTCCACAGAACTTTCACTGACTCTGATGATCATTACTAGCCAAGGAAGCAACGACCCAAGATGGGGCATCCTAACATTCAACTACGTCAAGAACCCCGATTGCATCGGCAACTGCTTGAGTGCCAACGGCCAACCGTGGACCAACGGCACCGTCACCAGCAGCAGCACGCAGTACAGCCGACTGAGGAGAAGTGCGAAGCTCGGTGAGAGAGTTCAGGAATTGAGTGAGTAGCCGGCTTTGGGATGTTAGGTGATAGTATTGGTACTCTGGGAAGCGGAACGTATTCTTTCATTTACGAGACTTTTCGGATAATGGTATTATTAATCTCCATGGGCTTGATGGAGGCGCATTCATGGTGGCAGGCTTGAGATTTCTTTTGCCTTCTTTACCTTTTGTAGTTTTATGTCTCTAGATCTGAGATCTATCCTTTGTTTAGGAAATGACAGACCTTAATGGTTCTACTCGTATCAGAGAGACCATGCCATTGAATGCCTTTTCCCCTTGTAAGGGCTGTGTGCGGAAGTTCGGTAGGTCATATCGGTCAATGGAGGTGCCGACAATCGAACTCTCGACCGAGGTATGGTGTAAGCGCTATGCTCTAGAACGCTGCTGGATCATTGTTATCCGAGCAAGGAGTTTTTTGTAGATCAAGAGACCCTCGAGGGATTGTGAGGTGAACCCATGCTTCAAACAGTCCTCTGGAACATCATGTCGCAGGTGGTCCTGTAAGTAGAAAAGAAAAAAACTTTGAGAAGATTTATAGTTTTCATACGTGGAGATGTAGGGGAAGTACGGATGAGAACATGGCTTTGATTTTAGCATACTGCATACAGATAGGCAGTATCGTTTATAGCGGTTAGTGTTGCCTTCGATCTTTAGCTTATTGCAAAGCAAATTAATGGAAATATTGTACAGCAAGTGTCATAAATTTTTGCTTCTTCTTTTGCTGTTCCCGGAGCAGTTGAAAGTCCGCCTGCCACATCATTGCCCTATAATGCTTGAAACCCCTCCTGAATTCGATGAGGGTTAGTCATGACTGCTAGTTGCACAGTCAGACTTTGTGGTTCTCGGCATTGCCCGGCTTTTCGCCCTTCTCCCCAACATCCCTCACCTTGCTCGCTTCGTCTTCCAGCTTCCGCTTCATGTGCGCCTCCTTATGTTCCTCGGGCGTGTCGGCGATTAAGTCACTGCTCCCATTGATGCCCGACCATTTGGGTTTGCCGTCGTTTATGTCGAGGACTCTTCGTGGGTAGAACATGTGGCAGCTATCACGGATTTGCTGTCAGTCAAGTCTCATAGATCCGATCAGAGGCTTGAATTACCTGACGTCGAAGTTCTTCCGTTCTTCGGGGCTCTTGAAATTGATTAAGGTTGGGAAGAGTAGGATCATGTTTCTTCCTTCGTCCATGATGGGTGTACGGCAGTAGGCACAGCTGACCTTGCAAGGCAGCTTGTGAACGGTGGTCTTCTCTGAGCTTTCGTACCATCCGAGGTCGTGGTGTCCGTGGGTGAAGTTGATGTCTTCCTTGTGGAAGATGGCTGCCCATTGGAAGGGTGCCCCTGGACGGAGTCAGTTCGCATGAGGATCTGAGACTACCCTGGACGGAGACATACCGTGGATCTTCTGGCAAGTGGTGCAGTGACAGAATTTCGAATCCAATGGCTTCTCCCTACTCAATTGATACCTTATCTTCCCGCAATGACAGCTGCCCTCATAGCGGACGTGAAAGTTGGGGTCATTTTCATGGACCTTGTATGGTGCTCGAAGCTTCCATTTATTAAGCTCGCCCTCAGTGCTCCCATCATCACCATTGTCACCATTTGCCCTGTATGTTGACGTGGCTGCCATAGTCTTCGTGCTCGTGTGTAACTGGATTTGGTTGAGACGTGAGAGAGATCGAGGAGCAGTGGATAGGAAGTGTGTCGTGCTGGTTGATTGTACTGAAGACGGTACAGCACGTGAGAGCCTGAATAATCTAAATGCCATGTATCAATCGCAAGATGTGGAAGTTGCCATTGCCAGAAAGCACATCTGAGGAAGTGACACGCGAGTCTAATTTGCCCTGACAGATGGTGATGATGACATCGTTTTGCTCTGGCGCGTCGATCTACCCCAATGCATCATGGCGGTAAGTTTTGAAGTGAAGTGCCTCATTCTCTACTTCTCACGAGTATGAATGAATTTATTCCTCTCGTATTCAATATCAATACGTAAGTTGGTATCGCAAATGCTGTCAAGCACCGATTGTCTGATAGCATCGATCTGTCAAACGGCATTAAGCCTGCAGGGATCTACGATTTAGTGCTTCTCGCTAATCTGAGATCTCATCTCCGTGCCAACCGTGCCAAGGCATAAGGCTCATCTTCCCGATTTGACAGCTGCAGGAAAGCAGTCCATTAAATAACTAGGATGCTCGAGCACCCCGACCCTTCGTCATTCATGCTTTCAGCTCCACGATGAAATCCATCGTCTTCAGCAGCAGGACGGTCTGTAGTGAGCTAGGAAAGGGAGCGGGTCCCTCTCATGCAACTTATATCAGAATTTTATAAAAGATCCATGTTGGCTAACTGTCATTCTTCCCTAAAATTGTCATTCGTAGCGCAATAGTGGCAGGTATCGATTGAAAAAGATCACGACTGACAGATGACTCGTAAGAACCAGACAAGTTTAAAACTATGCAATTTGGACCTGAGAGCGAGATATGTGTTCAGTTGCAGTACACAGCACTCCTAATGAACAATGGAAATGAAAATCATAATCGCAATGGATATTGTTCATCAAACCTCCGCGCTCATGTCCAGCTGCCACAACTCGTTCTTGTATCATCACACGGTGGTGCCGACCAGGCGCCACTAGATCAATCCTCCAACAACACCCACCAACCCAACTCCAACGCCCGCAGCCCACAGTCTTGCATCCCCGGTGGCCCTAGCTCCAGCCAGCGCCGAACTACTCGTCGAGGTAGGGCTAGATGCAATGCTCGCAGCCGCGCCATCAACGCCAGATCCTCCATTCGAGCCGGTCGAGCCTGTACCGCCCGAGGATCCGCCTTCGCCGCCGGGTACAGCGACTGTACTGGTAGCCATAGAGGAGGACATGGTGGAAGAGGCCGCCATTGAGTCCTCCTGGCGAGGGGCGAGGTCGAGATGACGGGGAATGAGCGTGGAGGGAGATTATCAGATGGAAGCTATTGAGGAAATGCAGGTATAATGCGACGGAGGGACAAGCTTACCTCGGCATTGCTTGCGGTCATTGAGAGAAGGCTGCACAATAGTGCGAAGGTAACAGTGCGGAAATACATTCTGTGCGTTCGTTTGAAGCACAGGAAACAATCGAGTATCAACAATTTGGATCAATGGACAAGTGAAACAGAATTTCCGTTGTAAGATATCTCACCCAATTGAAAGCAAACAACGATGGCATATTCCTTGTTCACCACCCGCTAGGCATATCAACCTCGGCGCCAGACGTCATACGAGATATTGCCAAATTAGGCATCTCGTAGACAATCACTTCCGAATGCGTCCTCACTATGCCGAGTGCATCGCCGAGTGGGATGATGACGACAGATACTAGGTATGCACTGCATATGCAGCACTATCGTGAATAGAGCTAGGGCTAGGGATAGCACCCTGCTCGGACCGAATGACGGCAGGAGGCACTAACCCTGACCTAGACTCTTTTGACTTCACACTCTGAATAGGATAAATACCCAGTAGTTGTCAAAGGACGGTGTTTGAGGTCTCTGGTATGTAGCGCCAAAGATCGTTTGAACAACCCCCAGCTATTCATATGTCTTTATGCCGACGCGTATGTACAGCGTATGTACTGTACAGCGTATCTACTACCCTATCCGTCCTGCCGTGAACACGGTAGGGGGACCTTCGGTGTTTGAGAGCTTCTCGTTGGCCAGGTAGACTGTGAGAAACTCGTACAGCGAGGCCCCGTTGCGACGAAGCTGTCTAGCCACGCCATGATAATGGAGAGCTTTGCTAAACCATCAGATAAGGTAAAGCAGATTATTTTCACAATGTTAGTCAGGGCCAGTGGGCGAAATATTACCCACAACCTTTCGCATGAGGTTCCTTACCCGTACAAGCATCAAATGCTTCCCATGCGTATATCACGCAGTCAGAATACAAGGTCCCTCCATTCTTATCTTGCCCCGGACCGGAATCGCAAGTGTTAGTGATCGCATCAAAATACACATTACACCAGTAATCAGGACCCGTGGGCTCGGAATCTTTTAACACTGGTGCTGGGACGTCAGCGCACTCCGGGCGAGGGTCCCAGGTCATGTAGTATTGGTATAATTTTACACCCGGAGCGTCAATTTTAATATTGTGCGAGATAGGGTGGTCTTTTTCTAGGACCAAGGTAGTGCCGTCGATGTTCTTACTGGGAGTGCAGAAATACTCTGCGTCTTTAAGAATATCGGGCGTATCTGAGCGAGGCACGGCAGTGTAGACCGCGCCAGTGTCGGTGGAGTATTTCTGACCACACGAGAGTGTCGTCTTTTTAGGGTCATAGCTGGTGGCAGCGGCTGAAGCGGATACTGCAGAGGCTGAGGATATCGAATTCTCGGCAGCGGTATTGATAGGCAGTCATTTGCTGTGGGCTGCACTGTATACTGTGGAGACGTTAGCGATTGAGGCGCGTCATTGCGAAGTATATAGCACTGACGTCACAGTTCCGAGAGGCTGTACCACTGAATGTGGCAGTCAAGAAGCCAACATAGGTTCCGCCGCAATTGCAATAATCAACGGAGGGGCAGCCCTGACCATCACCCTCAAGTACCAACGCACAGCCAGGCAGGCCATTTTCACCTGGAATGTTAGACGGTGCTGCGCTTACGGGCAAGGGCGTTATTGTCTTCGAAGGGTCCAATGAAGTATATTGACAATTAGCTGACGAGTCAGTCGCGCCGCTTGAGAGGGGGAGAGTAGGAAAATTCATAGATGTTCCGCAATCACACCAGCTGGTCGGTGAATACCAAGGGGCCCCATCTGCAATACAAGTAGGGAGACTGGTAGTGGTCGAGGCTGAAGTCGCAGTAAAGGATCCTTGGCCGACTGATGCTGAGGCTGACCTCGAGGTTTTTGACGTTGAAGAAATACCTGTCGTTAATACAACGTTACTGCGTGTGAGGCTGTCTGATCCTGTCACTGGTTCCGTGTCCAAGGTCGTCGAATCTGTCCCCGAAGTAAGGGAAAACGAGTATTCTTCTGAGCGGCAAGTGGCATTAGATGTTTCGCTAGAAGGAATTACTGAAGACGAAGATCCAATGGTCCCTATCGATGAAGCTGACGACGGTGCAGAATTAGCTCTGGTTTCAGAGTCGGTATTTAGAGTCGTTGAGTCGGTGCCTGGAGTTAAAGCAAATTCATATGGGGTCGCTTGGCAAGCAGAGTCAGTTGTCAGTGTTTCATTTGAAGAAACTGACGGAGCAGCAGAAATAGAACTCTTGCTTGTGCCGGTTCCAGTATCGATGGTGGTTGAGTCCTTTCCTGAAGTCAATGAAAAAGTATAGTATGTGAGTGGACATGCAGACTCAGAAGTGATTGTTCCATTTGAGGAAGCGGACGGGGTAGCTGAAGCAGATCTCGTGGTTGTGCCTGATTCAGTATCGAGGGTGGTCGAGTCGGTTCCTGGGGTCAACGAAAAAGCGTAAGATGACAGTACACAGCTAGAACTAGACGACGTCTCTGACGATGAGGTCGAGGACGGAGACGTCGTAGAGGAAGCGGAGGAGGATACACTTGTCTTATCACTTGTGGCACTGACTTGCTTCTCGCTTGATTGGTAGTCTGATGGGTCATCTTTTTTGTCTGGAGGATCATTCTCGTTAGGGTCCTCTGGATTCTTTGGTTCATGTGGCTTTCCAGGATCTCCTTCATTGCCGCCTTCTCCGCCATTCGAATTTTCGGCTACTAACGATTAGCCTTGGACTTGCCACATAGGATTGAGCTCACTCTTTGGGTGACTACTACATTTCTTTATAAGAGGAATTGGAACACAGGGAAATGAGATTGATGGTAATTTTGGTAGTCCTGGAAACTTGAACGATACTTTAGGTACTGCAGGGAAGTTCCAAAGTATGATGCCACCGCCTCTACCTCCACAACCGGGACAGCCGACAATGACTGGTACAATCGTGGTGTGTCCATTGACTTGGGTGGTGAGCCACAAATTATCTGTCCAAGCAGTGTTGGTTGTAGGCTCCGTAGAGGCATTGCTCGGCTCCACAGTGTCAGTAGATGTGACAATATAGGGGCCCGATCCATCGCTCGAAGTTATCGATGGCAATGGATTACCGCTCCTCAAGCTTGTCGGAACAGTTGTAGCCAATGGAATGGAATCCACGATTCCATTCAGCCCAGGAGAGGCGTTTAGACCAGAAACTAAAGACGAGCTCTGGCTGAAGCCCTGGGAAGGCCCATTAAGACTTATTTGGGATGGAGGGTGAGACAAAGTCCCCTCAGTAAAAGATTTACTGCCACTATCGGAAGTCGGAAGTGAGATCGCTTGACTGGATATTTTGATGGGTGAGCTGTCAGATAGTATCCCTGAATTATGAACTGCGAATCCCGATTTCATAGTACCAGTGAAAACGACTCCGTCAAGGGAGTATGCCGAACTGGGTGTCGCCGTCAAGGAAGGGGTTAGAGCTCCTGCAGCTGAACCAGGAATAGGAAGGGCCTTGGATGCTCGAGATACAGGTGAAGAAATCATCCCGTCAATGGTAACCAAGCTGCTTAAGCTGCCTTGTGGATACGTGTGACCAGAGAGAGAGGGAAGGGTGCTTCCGAGCTTCGCAGTAGCATTTCCGGAGGTAAGGTCAACGGCATCGGAACTCTTTTGTGGACTTCTGGTACGGGTAATCCCATTGACAATATACATAATAGGGACTACGGGATATCGACCTTCTGAGTTGACCTGTACCACAGGATCTGGAGAGTGAACTGCTTGCTGGGTACCTGGCGAAGGATCTGAGGAAAGTCTCGGTGATGCACTCAGTGAATTTGAGCTTCTTGGGCGAGCTGTCCCGTGAGAGAAGCCAGAGATGATTTCGAGACTTGCATACTGTCTTTCGATACAGAGTCAGGAGGTGTGACTGCCGAGAGATTCGCTAGAGCTGTAAGAGAGCTTTGGGCACTATTTTTGGTGCCCTGTAAGTTTGGGCTCGAATCTTGGGCAATGATCTCAGTGGCCAGCACTAGAAGAGGCCAAACCAAAGAGCAAAATGTAAATCGGATTGGATACATGATGGAGTAGTAAGGTATAGCATACAGTTGAGCAAGAAGAGAAGGTAGATGGCAAGAGACTGAATATTGACATGATGAAGCAGGACTAGATTGATACTGTAAACAACATAATGATGAGCGATTCTTGTTGGCCCAAGGAGGGGCCCAGCTTGTAAGACCAGCATCTGTCTTGTTTTGCACAGGCTTGTCGTCAACCGTATGTCAGGACTGGATATGAGGGATGAAACAAGCAAAGTAGCTTGCGGGGCTCTCCTCTCCCACACATTTTTGAAAATGGGACACGATGGCAGCGCTGTGGCCCCAAGACCTTTGAATGGGGAATCCTGGGCCGCATCTAGCGCCCTCGGCGGCAGCGCAGGAAGATGTCAGAATTCGGCCTTTGAAACACGGCGCTGCGGGAAGGAAGCATGTCTGAGAGGTTGGGGGGTTGGATTTAGGATTCCTAAAGTGACCCTTCAATGTTGTAGTCCCATTTGCTTATTTGAGGGCTCACTCGTGTTAATTCGGCCATTGATAGAGCAATTATCGTTCCTTAGCACCGCAAGTCTTTAGCGCGCCGTATGGCACAGCCAACCAACGACCAACCACCAAGGCGAAGCGCTGTGGCTCACACCACGATGTTGCTCAGGTGTGCGATTTGATTGTTGCAGCTTTTCTGGGCCTTCCGGCGTGCCGCGAGCCGCACAGCCCATTTCATCCATGCATGAGTGGCTCTCGCGCTGATCAGAAACGCTATCAGCTTAGCAACCTTCGAAGAGCATGCGAGTAGGATCACTGGCTAGCGTCAATCCATATACATAGCGCCACCTCAGGTCTGTGCAACGCATCACCTGGTGCTGAGTCCTCCTCGTTGGTAGAGAGCTCAAGTGTTCTATATCGCTTTTGATGTCATATCAGTGTGGATCAATGATAATTAAAGATTGCCTACGGACAGCTGCATATCTCGAATAGCCCTGTATTTAGTAAGAGATTCATTCGAGTCACTGTAAGACGACAAGGAGATTTTTCTCTGTATTGCTCCTTGCCTCTAGATGCCCGAGACTGTCCTAGTACTAGGCATCACAGGTGGCTTCCTATGTTTGGAGCACCATCACTGTGGTGTTGGTGATGGCTCCTCCATCTTACGTCATCAGTGTCATTCTTGAGTGTCTCCGTTTCACCTGCCTCCAAACCATATGGAGTGTATCCAAAAATAGAGCCTTGTTTCGTGCCTCCTTGGTTCCTTGTACTCGGAAGATTTGAAACGCTAAACCTACCCTATGGAAATAGTGTAGGAATGCACTCTGTGACTAACGACAATGACGGAGTGGACTGTATTAGGAGTATGTGGCAATGTGGATTGACATAGCCTCGTCTCCTGTGTCCTCCGGATGAAGTTAACCGAAGACTCCTCCCGTCCCATTTAAGGTACTCTATCTCCTTGCTTGTCTAGATAGCATTTACGCTTTGCGAGAAATGACCTGTATTTTCAGAACAAGCTCGCTCAAATATCTCGAACCTTAGAAGAGGGCTCGAAGGTACGATCTTCGCAACCTAACATACGCTTCTAACATGCGGTGCACAACTTACCGGATTCTCGGAGTGCTACTTGCAGTCTGTATCTGGGGCGCCCTTACACGCTCTGTTCGCGAAGGAAAGCGCTTCCTTCAGGAAGAATCGTAAAGTCATTTTCCCTCCAGACGTGTGATCACGAGTTTGCTGATGATGTAGATAGAGATCTCAATATTGGGAGTTCGACCATAGAAATACGGTAATGGAGAGCTCTTTAAGATTGGCCAACGCATGCAAATCCTAATTCCAAATACAGAAACACCTCCCAGCTTGTGAATAGGGAAAGCGTCTTTTCTGACGACAGCCCTGACGGCATCGATTGTCGCACCTTATGCAGCGCCGAGACTGTCAGTAGTCCGAATAGTCCATCCAAGCGTGGTTGGGTTAGATTAAATCTAGAATACGGCCTTGTTAAGAGGTTTGATGAGCCATGGCCTCCAGTCGACAGCACCGACGAGGCGAAAAATAAATTTTTGATCAATGCCTACGCGGGTCTTAGACCAGAGCAAGAAATCATTCCAGACTGGGCAGATGACCATCCAGGCTATTCTTCATCAGTGACCGCTACATTTGGAAACACAAAAATCAGATTTGGCATGTCGGAGATCTGCGGATGCACTATGCTCTTTGTCGTCAGTCACAGCCGAGTCTATCTTGGTAAGATCCCCTAATTCTTCACCGAAATATCATCTTGACAAGAGATCTCTGTAGGACATTATTGGGAAGATCGCTGTTTTGGAAAAAACAAAGGGGATGAACATAAGCTTGAATATGACACCCAAGTTACCAACTTCCTTCAAAATGGATTCAGAGCGCCCAATGGACCAGGTAACGTCCTGACCCCGGAGAACATTTCAGGTCACTAACATACCTTCGCAGCCCAAGACAGCTTACAACAGCATGCGGCTGACTCTAGTGGCGATCCAAACCTCGTGGCTTACATCCTTACACCAGATAGGTCCGGGAAGCAGATCACTGGGCACCCATTTTATCCTGCTAAGATCCCAGCAATGGCCCATACTGTTGCAACGATTCTCGGTATTGGTGATGATCAAGTCACTCAAGCAAACACTTGCCAGTCAACAAAGAAAAAGATACAAAAGACTCACTAAGGACTACCGCTGCGGGCCATATGATATTTGACTATGATCCTGCTGGAGGCAATCGACGCCAACCTCGCGCTTGGAGGATTATATGGCAGAACAGCGTTATCCTGGGACAACAATGGAAATAGGCTGTCACAACCACTGCAGCCACCACAATAATAGTAGCAGCTGGCTGGTAGTAAGCGCTATTCAAGAAGAGAATTGTAGTAATGTAAGGTAGCATTTGGCGGGCATAAGCGATTCCACGCAACACTAACGACGGCAGTGTGTTCTCGCAGCAAGCATAATGACACTAACCCATGTCGAGGTTTGTGTAGGGTAGGCGTTCTCGAAGTCACCTTTTCTCAGCGCAATAGAACATTCGTTCTGAACTGTTTGGAATTGATTGATTGAGTTGGTCCAGCGTGCCAAGCGTGCCAAGACGCTAAGACGCTAAGACGCTAACCTAATCAAGAAGCTGTCATAGGGCTGAATACCAACAGAAGCTGCTGCTTTCTGGAATTCCAAAGATTCCCGATGCGAGGCGGCTCGGGTGGCAAGTGAGTCAAGAAGCAGTCAAGCCCTAGTCTTACATATCATGCCTCTCTGGATCACCCCTTGTTTCAGGTGTGCGGCACTACTGTAGTTCTACAAACATCAAGGTCATAAGGATCTCCGCAAATCCAAGGCGCAGCATCTCATAACTTTGGACAAGTGGCATTAGATGGAGTAAAGACTGAAACACCTGTCCGTGCCGCAAACATGGGACAATGGCTCTAAGAGATCAAATGGCTTTTCATGATAGGTAGAGACCCTCTCGAAAGTTTTCCTCTTCCATACCATACCCCCTTCATTAATTCTACCTTTGTGAGCCTTTGAAGCTCGCCTCTAATTGTTCATAAACTTCCAGGATCAGTCAGAATAGCTTTTGTCGATTTCTTAGCCTTCCATTAGCCGTATTCTATCACTGATCAGTATGTCGTCTTCACGGGAAATACCCAATTCTATATCTCCTACAGATTTTTCGAGGTCAAATAAATCACCCAGGGAATCTCTCGAGATCTGTTCCTTTACAGGAGATCTCAACGGTGCACAGACAATCCTCAAAGTCTGGACATCCCAAAAGTCTCAATCTTCTTTCACCCTTCCTGATCTCACTTCGTCACTCAATTCTGCCGTTATACACGGCCATCTCTCCATCACACGTCTACTACTTGACCATGGAGCACCAATTACAGCTGCCACAAATGCCATTGCCAGTAGAGAGGATAAGCCAAACACTCTCTCCATTTTCGAAGCCTTTCTTGAACACGGGTGGAGCGTCAATAGCACGGTAAAAAGAGGGCCCATGGTCATGTGGTAAGCCTCTTTATAGATACCGAACCGAGCACTGCTGATGGCGAACTTTTAGTCTCATCATGTCGCACCTTGATGGCGAAGCGCTGCTCCGATGGTTTCTGGAGCACGGCGGTTCCGCTAACGGAGTGCCCTCAGACCCTGGCGCTCCTCTCCGCCGTGCTCGCACCCCAGCCATGGCCGCGCTATTACTCAAACACGGCGCGACCCTCAGGTATACCAGCGCGTTGCATGCTGCCACTTTACGCCATAGCGATAGCGAGGCTATCCCTCTGATGCAATTCCTCCTTGAGAATGTTGTAGACATCGATGAGCTACAATACGAGGGGAGGCACAATCGCCCCCGGGAAGCGGGATCAAATGATCATGGAACAGCGCTTCATGTAGCTGCGAAGGAGGGGTCGGTGGAGAGGGCGAGGATGTTAGCTGAAAGCGGGGCGGACATGGGGAAACGAAGTAAGAACGGGTTTACAGCGAGGGATGGGGCACAACTCCGCGAAAAGGATGAGGTGAAATTATTTTTGGAGGGGTGCATGAGGGAAAAGGGATTGGAGGTGAAGGAGCTCATTGAGGAAGACTACAATGATGAGTACGGGGATGGGATTCGAAATGTGAGATAGATCAATCTCATACTATCGGATCCTCGAGCATGCTGTCACCCGTCGAGTTTCTCTCTGTACGACCAGATTCAGCTGAGGGAATACTCCAGTACAATCCCTGGCGGACGCTAGTAAGATGAGCTGATGATTACACTGCTTCCACTGACGCTAATGTTCCTTGTCGATAGTCTCGGAGGTGGCACAAGACTAAATTTTCCCTTTCATGTCTTTACGTCCACATTTCTTGAATCATCTGGGCATTTTCTGCACTGGCCGAGTCGGGGACACTCTCAATCTGCGTTTACTGCAAAAAAGGGAGCAAATCTAATCGTCGCCCGTTCTCCGAAAAGGCGACAGGAGTAAACGTGCTGCCAAATAGGACGGCCGACTGCGCCAGTTATGGCCAACGGAATTCTGCAGACAAGCAGAGTTTTCACCTTCTTCACGCGCTTCCGCTCGACGTTGATTTAGTATAGCTAGATCAAACCCTGGCGAGGGCGTGAGATTTCTACTGCATCGTAGAGCAGACATTATACCCCAGCATACAGTTGATGAGAGAAACTAATGACGGACCAAACAGTACAGGAGCATGACGTTTTCGCGTTCTTCGTCGATCAAGGAAATCACCTAGTCTCACGCTTTCTCAGGCATTTCCAGTCACTGTGGCGCTGGGGTACTTCTTCTCGTCCAAAATCGGCAGCCGAGGGCGAGACAATTCATCCAGAGCTAGCTTGTCGCGATTTCCATAAGGCTTCTGTGATAATCGTGCTTACAGACCTAGTCTTTGGACGCACACACTATTCGGTTTCCTCTAAATGAAAAGGCAGTACAAAAGCAAACATAGAGCGGGGAGCGAGGCAAATCTGAGGCCCTGCAGAACGATCGTTCACTGTCTCTCTTGCCAATACAATGATTGATCGAAAGCAGTCTTGTGAAAAACAATGTGTGCAAAGCCTGGCCTCGGCAGAAATGACTCGCGCCCAGCTTGCACGAGTTGGACGAGAAGCTCGAGTTTACAGCGAATTCCGAAATCGGTGAGTTGTTTGCAATGCGAGTAATCAATTTTGCGACCCATTGATGGGCTGACGTTGCAACGTAGATGCGGGGCTGCGCTGTAGATCGAAGACGCGGGGGTGCCTTATGTATAACCCATTTGGGAAGGCCGATCGGCGAAGATTCTCCAGAAGATGAGTAGAGAAGCAAAAATGAAGCAAGAGGTTGGAACTATTTAACGAGTACTTTGAAGCAATCAACCCGCACCTTCTTGCATCCGATTCGCAAATACGCCGTACCTATAGTTGATTCTCCTATGAACGACTCCATGGACCACAATAATTACTACCTGGACACTTCTCTGGATAAGGTGTGAGATCCAAATCCAGTGGCAAACAATTGGATCTAATTCAAAGCCAGGGCGAAGTAGATCGACTCGGTATTACACAAGCGACCTGGGCACACTGCAATGCTAATCATACCTAGATGTGCAACATCAGATATGGCAGATCCTATGTAACGGCCAGCTGTTGACGGCACCTCACTCACAAGCCACCTCGTTACTTGATCTTGGCTGTGGAAGTGGTGTCTGGACTGCTGCAATAGCAAGGAATTTCCCCGAGATAAATGTCTTTGGCGTCGACATTACTCCACCCGCCAACGATTTCGGACTTCCGAACTTGACCTTTGTGACAGCCGACATGGAGCAAACATGGGAGTTCGCTCGCGAGCAGCGTGACGGCTGCGACCTAATAGTAGCAAGAGTCCTCGTGAGCGCTATCCGAGACTGGCCAGCGCTGATTCGACGGTGTTTCGAGCACCTCAAACCAGGAGGCTGGATTGAGATCCCAGATATAAGTATCGGCACATTCTCTGATTCATTTGACTGGCGCGATGAATGCAGTCTTCTCATGCGTTGGTGTCAGTGTTATCGAAAGGGCGCCTTGACAAACGGAATCGACGCTTTTGCCAACCAGAAGCGGGTCAATCATCTTACTGACGCGAAATTCGCTCATATTTCCGAGAAACTCTTCAAATGCTACTTGGGCGAGAATGCTGTCACGGAGGTTAGGGAGAAGGAGATTGCTAGACTTAAAACGCGAAATCTGCTCAGTCTTCTCGATGCCGTCACAAAGACGATGCAAGACAGAGCGCAGTGGGATGCACTCAAGATTACGAGTTCTGAGCTTCAGCAGCTCAATGGAGACGCGAAAAGTGACCTTCACCAATACTCAGCTTCGCGGAGATATTATTGGAATTTGTACGTCGTTGCGCATCATGCAAAATCGTCTTACCAAGAGCTGATTGATTCAATAGCAGCATCCATACGGCTCAGAAACCCGGTTGATGCCATGCCTCGAAGCCCATTGGGTGTGTATTGGCGGAGGAGGGCCCGGTTCCGTACGTAAGGCAATCAGTATCGGAACAAGTGAATCAGGCATAAATTGCTCCGGGCTTTGTACGACAAGAGTCCCAACACTTTCATCGTAAGTATTTCGTATGAGCGGAGCGCGAAAAAAGGTGTGTTCTTGGATATTCCCTAAGAGATAAATTTGTTGTTACTGTTCACTCTTATGATATGCCCCTACTATACTGAAGCATGAAGCACGGTTCGCGGAGGAACCAACGCAGGACTACTCCCGTAGTACAAGGAAGTCGGGGAATTCTCCGACCGTCCTCCGGAGCAGCAATCAGCCCTCGAAGACTAGGTAATGAGATGATGTACGACATACATGCGTGTGCCTTCTGTGCTTAGGATACTTAATGTTCCTCAGCACCCTGTGTTTTCAACTTTACGTTATCTTGAGAACATTTCATTTGACGGTATGGAGTTACCCAAGTCGTCACATACGGATCTCCTTATCATCGGCGCTGGGCCTGCCGGATTGATGGCTGCGGCGTGGGCGTCCAAATTTAACATCTCCGCCAGAATAATCGATGACAAGCCCAGTCGAATCCAGAATGGTCATGCGGACGGTCTGACATGTCGTACGATGGAGATTTTGGATAGTTTTGGCCTAGCCGAGACGGTGGTCAAAGAGTCGTTTCACGACATCCAGATGAGAAGCTGGGTTGGTGTCATACTCAGCCACTCATCCCATAGCCTGTGCGCTGATAATGCTCTTGGTAGGGGCCTAGTGAGTCTGGCGAAGAGATTGAGCGAAAGGCGACCGTGCTAGCTCAAAAAGTCGGTGTGAGCCGCTTTCGCCAGTGCACGTTACATCAGGGTAGGCTTGAACAGCTATTCGAGGAACTCTTAGAGCAATCCGGAAGGATCAAGGTCGAGCGGAGTGTTAAGACACTTCAGTTGCGGCTGGACGCTAATGCTCTGCCCTCGGGCAAGGACGCAGAGTACCCTGTAACCTTGAAAGTTCAACATCATGGTAGGGCGAACACTCCGGTTCCAACGACAGGGATTCTTTCACCTCTCGCTGCTGTATCATCCGATTATTTCAGCCTACCGGTGCAGGGTGTTCCTAAGCCAAGTTCACTTTCCAGGGGTAATGAAGTAGAGACCATCCACGCCAAGTACTTGATCGGTTGCGATGGGGCACATAGCTGGACCCGTCGCCAGCTCGGCGTTGTCATGAAAGGAGAAAACTCAGACGTGGTATGGGGAGTGATGGACATAGTGCCTCTGACCGACTTTCGTAAGGCTTGCTCTCTGAATGTCATTACCGAAAAGAGATCATTACTGAGATGATGCAGCCGATATTAGACAAACGTGCGCCATCTATTCTCGGTCGCATGGTGGCATACACCTTGTGCCGCGTGAAGGCAAACTCGTCCGCTTCTACATCCAGCTCACAGAGATCAGCGTCAATACCATTAAACAGGGTCGATTGGATCGGTCGAACGTGACACCGCAGCTGATCTTACGAAATGCACAAAAGATCCTGGCGCCATATACGCTGAATTATCGCGTTTGCGATTGGTGGTCAGTGTATCAGGTAAGATGAGACTTCTCCAGCTTCGATCGGAGAACTTGAAGGACTAGCGCTGAGTTATGCAGGTAGGACAGAGAATCGCGGACCATTTCGATATGCACGAGCGGTAAGCCTATTATACTTTGTCAACCCAGAAATACGTTTTCAAGTCTGACTGAGACCCAGGGTCTTCTTCGCCGGTGACGCTATCCGTTCGTGGATCCTTGAGCACCGTCCTCTCCTTAGGCGTATCTGCTAATCACCCCGTATTGTAGACACCCATTCCCCCAAAATCGGCCAAGGAATGAATGTTTCTTTCCAAGATACTTATAATCTAGGCTGGAAAGTCTGCTCCGTAATTGCAGGCATAGCCTCGCCCAAAATTTTGCGCACGTACGAGTCCGAGCGCCGTCAAGTTGCCTTGGAACTCTTGAAAAATGACCAGGCTGCCAATAAGTACTACTCTCTACTAAAGGCGGATGCCAAGCCAACGGAGCCCAGAGAGGATCTGCAGACTTTCAGAAATAAAATGTATGGATTCTTGAGTGGCGTGGCTGTCGAGTATGGGCATAGCTTGCTTGTGCAGAAAGAAGGCATTCGAGGGGGGAAGGGCAACATAGTAAACAGCACTGGAGATTGTGACATTGTGACCGGTGAAAGAGATGGTGCTGAAACGTCAACTCACCAAGAACTCGCTCGTCGTATACCTATGGGTCAACGAATGCCCCCATTCAAGGTACTTAATCATGCTAGTGCTAGGCCGACCAATATTGCCGAGTTATTACCCAGCACAGGGCATTGGAGGATACTCGTCTTCGCCGGTGATCTCACAGTCTCCACCCAGTTTGATCGGCTGAAGAAGTTGGGCACTGCGCTCGCTGGCCACCGCTCCTTTTTTCAGCGGTATTCCAGACCGGGATGGCAGCCTATCGAGCTGTTCACCATCATTGCAGGAGCACGAGACGATACACCATTGATGACTCTACCGCCCATCTTTCACCCGTACGACGAAGAATTAGGATGGGATTACAGCCGTGTTTTCTCTGATGAAGTGGACGTTCACGATGGTCGCGGAGATGCTTATGAGAGATATGGAATCGATAGGAGGGTAGGGTGTGTTGTCTGTTGTCGTCCAGACCAACATGTCGGATATATTGGGGCGCTTGATGACGATGCCTCTCTTGAAGAATACTTTGGCCGCGTCATGGGATGAGATCGAAAGCTTGTCACTGGGGTGTGTGGATTAATCATGCATAAGTGGATAATTGATGGATTCCATTGTGTTTGAAGCTTGCATGCGGGGGCAAGTACGACCAATTAAAACAGCCTGAAGAATATTTAGCGCCGCTCGCTTCCCGCTCCCTTCTTAGAAACTTTTAGCATATTCAAAGCTTAGTTGGATTCCTTGGCACTAGTATATATTTCCACACCCTGGTCTGCTCTTTGATAGGCCTAACAAAGATCTCATCTTTACCACATCCAGTGACAGCAGCATCTTTTGCCTGGAATCTTGTGTGCGTAAGCCATGTGCAACCAGCTTTGAGTGCCCCCATTTACTGACATACAAAATGCTTCTTAGCAATTGACACCACTGCATTGTTCGAACCAAGTATTGCAACAGAGTGTATGCCAGTATGATATGCCAGTCTTTTATATCCACTCCATTGATTAGGCTAAGGGCGATCTTCCATGGGATTCGAAAGATGGATTAGCAGATTAACGAGCCATAAAAAATCTCAACATAGTGATGACGCTTAATCTAGCAACAGAACCTATGTACTCGGCCTTTACGAAAGCTCAAAAGCGATGGATTGTATTTCTAGTCGCTTTTGCTGGATGGTTCTCCACACTCAGTAGTTTTATATACTTTCCCGCAATCACAGCTCTTTCAAAGGATCTCAATACGCCTATCAAGATGGTAAATCTTACAGTCACTTCATACCTCCTGATTTCGGCCGTCATCCCTTCGATGGCAGGCAAAGCTTCAGACTCCTCGGGAAGAAGACCGACTTACGTCTTGACCCTTGCTGTATACGTAGCAGCAAACATAGGCCTTGCTCTTCAGTCCTCCTTTCCGGCATTGTTCGTATTGCGTATGATACAAGCTGCTGGAGTGTCAGGTATGTCCTTTTCTGAATAGCATTGCTCAAGTGCATTGGTACTAAGTATGACATCGCTCGCTAGGAACCTTTTCAATTGCTTACGGAGTTGTTGCCGATCTCGCAACTTCTGCTGAAAGAGGTTCTTACGTGGGTATCATGGCATTTGGGTGAGCCTGTAACCCCAATGTACGGAATTCATGCTTAGCTGCAACTCATTCTCCAAAGAACGAATACTGCCCCCAGCGTTGGTCCCTTATTAGGTGCTTTGCTGGCCGCGCTCAAAGGCTGGCGTTGGATCTTCTGGCTCCTCACAATACTGTCTGCATCTTCATGGCTCCTTATAGTTCTCTCATTACCTGAAACGGCGAGAAGCATCGTTGGCGACGGAACAGGATCTGGATCTTGGATACATAAAGCGCCCTTGCGACTCATGCGACCTACTACACCCGAAGGGCCGAGCCGATTTGATTCGAATACACGCTTTCTGCGCATCCCAAATCCTTTTCCTTCCCTCCGAATCCTAGTGCAGGCTGACTCGGCCTTGATAATTGTCTCAATTGGCATCCTCTACATGGTGTACACTTGCGTGCAAGCATCTCTGTCGACATTGTTCATGGAAATATATCAACTCAATCAGATTGAAGCTGGCTTGATTTATTTGCCGTTTGGAATTGGCTGTGCTGTGACCGCACTTTTGACAGGTGAGATTTCGAGCCTTTCAGTTAATACATAATAAGTCAAACCTAATAGCGGGCAGGAAAACAATTGGATAGGGACTACAGGGAGATAGCAAAGAAATACATGCTTCCTGTGGATAAGGAACTTAGAAATACCAATGTTGACTTTCCAATAGAAGAAGCTAGACTTCGAAATATCTGGTACCCCCTGATGACAGCTGCAGCCGCAACAGCAGGGTATGGATGGTCGCTGAGACACGAAGTCGTGAGTCTAGTTCTAGCCTTCCTTATGATGTTACTAAACAAGGATTTAGCATATCGCTGTTCCTTTACTTCTCCAATGTCTCCTTGGGAGTGTGCTCCAAGCCTGTTTCACGGTATCAAGTCCGCTACGAACTCTTGAAGGCTCATTTAATTAGGATTGCAGACTCTGAATACCCTCCTTGTAGATCTTCATGTGCAAGAGCCAGCTACAGCCCAAGCCTTATGTAACCTTGTCCGGTGCTTGCTAGCAGCAGGAGGAGTAGCTGTTATTCAACTCATGATCGAACGCTTGAAGGCCGGTCTCTCGTTCACTGTACTTGCAATCACAGTCGGTATATGTGTTCCCTTGCTTCTCAGTGAACGGTACCAAGGGGCCGGATTCCGGCGGGCAAGAACCAATAGGACCACAATCTAGACCCCCCTATCATACAGTAAGAGAATGAGCCTATCACCCGCGTACAGGATCTGAAGCAGTCTCACAGAGTACAAGGGCTTTCAAATTTCACTTGAGGACTTTAAATTTCACGAAGATCGGATGTTGATTCGGCACTTCGGTCAAAATTGACTTAAATGCTTCTTTACCGCTTTCTACGCTATAGGCCCAGCATGATCACCCTTTGGGGCTTATGTGTAGCACTTCTCTACCAATCGACAACTACACGCTGACTGCAGTTTGCTCAGCACTTTCGCTTCCTCGTGTAACTGCCTGTTTTGACTGTCATGTATGAAACCATTCCCAACCCACAAAGCAGACGCTTGATGTGATTGCTAAGGAATAAGATTTTCTCTGGACGTGGGTTCTGTGTCTACCGGATGTGATATGCCATGATATACGCGATTGGCTGTACGGTGTATACCTTAGCCATGTCACTCTTGAAATTCGTTTGGTGATCCTGCACAGGGTCTAGGGCACTCCTTCGTTCCCACCTGCGTCTCCTTCTGAATCGCGGCTCCTTCCAAGCGTTAGTCACTGTCGTTCTGGATGGTTTCGACTTGTTCACAGTCTACGTCTCGGTCAACGTGACGGTGGACAGAGTTTGCCGGCTGTAGTACCCGATCATCTCCTGCTTGGATCTGTTCTGAAAGCCAAGTGCCAAGTAGCTCTATGGGGCTGAGGTTACTCCACGTATTCACCAGTCCTTGCAGTCTACCATCACAAGCCACTCCCCTCTAGTAGACCCTTCATGTGAACGAAATTCCTCGAGCGAAGTCTCCGAAGAGTTGAGTATCCTACGTACATCGCTCATATGTGGAGACTGATTTCTCAAGACCTATTGGTCATTGTACATGATCTGACCGGAAATTTGCGTACGCCTGCGGACGAGCCATAGCCATACTTCCTGCAGGGTAACGACATTGGCTTGTTGATTTGGCTCATTGTTCCGATATATAAAGCAACACACCAAGGTCATCTTACTCGCTTGAGTGAACAGTGGGTTGGTCACGTTCCATCGCAATTCCTTGATTTCCATCGCCCTAAATTACCACAAAGGCCTTTGAAAGCTGTGTCTTCCTCTCAAAAGGAAACCATCCCTTTCAAATTACCTGTCATGCAAGACGACCTCTCTAATGTCAGGTTCCCTGTGTTGCGGAGCCATACTTTGCGATCAAGTACTTGAGGTTCTCGTACGCGCTGTGGCATGTCAGTACATATGTAGAGGGAAGATACAAGCTGACTTACGCGTTCCTGACTTTAGCCCCAGGCACATGAGCAGAATACATAAGCTGCGTCTTAATGCTATATAATCGGTTTCGGTCATCCCACTCGTCAACTGGCTCACTGGCTCCGAAATTCCTCAGGTACTCGACTTTGTAGGCTTTGGACTTCATTCGATGATGTTCGGTCCTCCAAATACCGATTTCCATCTCATTGTGGGCGTAGTATGATGCAGCGTCGAAGATGTATATATTCCCAGTCCGGTAGTCTGTTCCAATATTACCCTCCCAAAGGTCTCCATGTATAAGACAAGGTTTAATTCTTCTGCCGTCGGCTTCTAGCGCATCAAGCAGCCGTGGGATAACCTTGTGCAAGGTCTGATCCAGAGCTATTTGTAGCTCATCCCAGGGACCATTGACCTCAACATCCAGGCGGGCAATTCCGGAAAGCAAGTTACTGAAAAAGGTCGTCCAACTGCTATCCCAGCTAGTAATCTGAGGTAGTTTGCCATCGTATGTGGGAACAGGGAACCCGAACTTCCCGTTCGGGGATTGAGAGTCACGATGCATTCTTGCCAAGCGAGCTCCGAGAGCCTGGGGGTCGGGCAGATCACTGGTGATGTATATGAACTCGCATAAGAAGAAGAAAGTAGGCGAAGAAGTATCCTCCATTTTTCCGAAAGCGTGGGGCCTAGGGGCAAAGCCAGGTACTATCTTGTTGATCTCTTTCACGCTATTGTATTCGCCTTCGAGTTGAGCCTTTCCGTGCTCACCAGTGGCGTACTTGACGAAGAACCGAACTTCTGTGGCATCCTTTGCTCGAGTAGTAATGGAAGCAGTAGCCGACCAGGCCGAGACACCGTACCTCTCAGCTGATATCAATTCGAGATCGGAAGGAATCGCTGCGAAGGCTTTGATCAGACAGAGCTGAGGCGTAGATCAGTGACTCGACACGAACCAGCAATGACTGCCTTATCCAAGCTGTGATTCCATGATATCTTATGAGTCGAGGTCGAAGACTCGACGACTGGAGCGGGACGAGAGACTGCCCTCATATTGCGTAGTATTCAAAGGCCTACAAAGACGTTCATGCGAAAGCAGTGAAGGTGCGAATATTTGTATATATATTATCTCTTGTTGCGTCTGCTTATACGTGAAATCTCACGTTTCATTCAAATCCGGAGGGACAAGAAGAGCAAAGGCCAATGGTGGAAGGTGAATATCGAAGAATTGAAGAGCCGCTGTCATCATCGGGTACGGAACGAAGATAAACAGAGAGGAGCACTAGAAGATTAGGAGGCCACCATCGGTCACACGTACTAACCGCGATTCATGTCCCGTCGTGGATCTTGGCTCATCGCCCCGTCTTCAACAGGAAGGTGTCTAATTTAGGTGCATGATCTTCATCCTTCCCCTTGGCCAGAAAATTGCTACAAGTAACGAAGGCTTCCCATCTCAAGGCCGAGCGCATTCTCCATTTGGAAATCACCTTTACTAGCAGCTGAAGACCCTGGTCAGCCACACCACCTGTCCATGAACTCAGGCCAATCAAGCTATCTTGCGATCTCTAGCTGCAGCAGCCAGCGGGATTGACGGACGGCTGAACAGTGCCTGTCGGCGGAGATCTTAGGGGTCAAAAAGCAATAGCAGATTACCCTCCGCGACTTGACAGCTTCTTTCCCTCGCAGCAACGCGTTGGCTACCAGTAATCCACCACCTATTTCTTGGAGATTTGCGGGTATCTGGACTTTCGCTGACTGGCGTCTTTGTCGATAGATCATGGATTCTGAGAATCCTCCTTAGATAAGAATGGTCAAGGCTGCGTCCCAGTCATCAAAGAACGCCATGCTCATTTGAGGTGAATTTTTAGTGGAATCGACTTCGGAGTTTGAGCCGCTCGGGCCGTTCAAGCCGGGCAGACTCCCCTGCAAGGCCAGAGTCTAGCCGACCCGATACAATTCGTCAACCCTCTGGCGGCTCGTTTTCGACACGCCTTTCTCGAGCAGACACTGTAACTCCTGGGCCACCTTTGGGAGAAGAAGCCTTAGGAAACCCGCTAGGTCTTTCTGTGCTCTATGCCCCTGAAGAGGCTCCCGCTGTCGACATTATTTTTGTTCATGGACTGGGCGGCGCAAGTGTTAGAACATGGTGCAAAGAGAAGGATCCAAATCTATGCTGGCCAAGGTATTGGCTACCAGAAGATCTTGGTTCGGGCAATGTTCGCGTGCTCACATTTGGATACAACTCAGAGGTTTTGTCAAAGACAAAGACTAAAGCTAATATATCAGATTTCGCTAAAAGTTTACTTGCCGCAATGAAGTATGAAAAAAACGGGACCATGGAGGATCTTGGAATTGGCAGAGTTCGTCGGTCAGACTCATCCTCAGCATTCACTTTTGCTGACTCAATCAGGTGCCTATAGTCTTTGTAGTGCATTCAATGGGTGGGCTGGTTTTTAAAAAGGCATGAATGATCCGTCCAGCTTTCTTAATCCAAGCAGTGCATATCGATATCATTGCAGCGATTATTATCTTACTGATTATTGCCATCAAGGCATATCTTCGAGGCCGCAACGACAAAGACTATGAAGGAATCGTATCCCAAATTCGCGCGATTCTATTTCTCTCTACACCGCATCGCGGGTCCAATCTTGCTGATACACTCGACAAAATCCTGTCTACGAGTTTAACGAAGAGTGCTAGAAAAGCTTACATCACAGAGCTAGCCAAAAATTCTTCAACGATCGAGGAGCTCAACGAAGACTTTCGTCACCAGATTTCGAATCTGGACCTTTATTCTTTCTATGAACTCAAGAGCTCGGTGATCAAAGGGTCACTTTCTGTATGCATCTCACGACCGTCTAAACTATTTAGAACCTAACTCGATTGGTAGGCAATGATAGTTACCAAAGATTCGTCTCTCCTTGGATACGCTCAGGAGAAGTCAATCCCGCTTGATGCAGACCATCACGGTGTCTGCAAATACTCAGATAGAGAAGATGTAAATTACAGATCAGTTGTTTCTGTATTGAAGACAGTGACATCGAAATACATGAACGAAGGTGAGAGGTTGAAACCTGTGGCCTGGAGTGCTGACTGATTGAAGACATGATCTTAGCTGAGGAGCGTAATATAGCCAAGTCTATAGCATCAACACGCAAGATTGGTAGTTTACTGTCAATCTACTCTTCTCCGGAAGAGGATTTTCATACTCTCAGAGACCGATGGACTCCCGGGACCTGTGAACAGTTGCTTAAAAACCATATACTTACTGCCTGGTTGCAGGAAACCACCGCTGCTGGTGTCCTGTGGATGCACGCTGGTCCAGGAAGCGGAAAATCGGTCACTTCTTCCTTCTTGATCCACCATCTGAAATCAGCTGGAAACCTCTGTCAATACTATTTTTTCAAGTATGAAGATGTGACGAAACGATCCGCGAACATGCTTTTTCGTTCTCTCGCATACCAGATCTCGAGAGATATACCATCCTATCGAATGTTTCTCACGAAGCTTGCTGAGGAGAGGACCTACAACGAGAAGACAGAAAGCCGTCAACTTTGGAAGGCACTATTCGAATCAAGTCTATTTCACCTCAATTTTGAAAGACCACTTTTCTGGGTGATCGATGCTGTCGATGAATCGGATTCTATCAATACTATTGTTTCAAGCTTGAGGAAATTGCCAAAGACATTGCCAATCCGTATCATACTTATAAGTAGACAAAACCATACTATTTCGGCTGCGTTCAGTCGGGCCTCCGAAATGTTACCTGCCACTATCATTCCCATCGATGACAATCGCCATGATATAAGATTTTACATTCAGAACGAAGTTGTATTTCTACCGGGAGACTCGAGTTTTCACGCAGCTGTTGTCGAAGAGCTGGTGCAAAGGTCGGAAGGCAACTTCCTTTGGGTACACTTAGCACTTCAAGAACTCCTCGAAATACATAGCCAGGACGATCTGAGCCAAATACTAGATGAGATCCCTCATGGAATGGAATCCATGTACCGACGAATGGAAACCTCTATTACTCAACTCTCCAAACAATCTGATCAATTATTATCAAGAACACTCTTGACGTGGGCCACTTATGGGAAACGTCCTCTGCAAACTGACGAGCTGGTACGTGTAATGAAACCAAAATTCCCTTCCCTCCTAAATTTGCGTTCTTCGGTCAACCAGCTCTGTGGACATTTTGTCACCGTGGACTCCTCTGACCGAGTAAGCCTGGTTCACTCAACGGCGGGAGATTATCTTCGACATGCTTCGAGTCTTCCTTTCTCAATGAAGTCTCGATCTGCTCACGAAGAATTGTTCGACACCTCACTGCGAGTACTATTAGATCCTCTGTTGCGCTCGCGAATCAGTCAGCAACAGCTGCCGCCATTTTGCGAATATGCATCAACATCTTGGGCGTACCACCTCGGGCGCTCCTCAGTTGATTCTGATGATGTTTTGTCAATCCTTGTAAAGTTCTTCAAAGGCCCGTTCGTCCTGGTCTGGATTGAAACCCTAGCAATCTTACGTCAGCTCGGCAGTCTTGCCTATGCATCAGCCATGCTTACCACGGTGATTCAACGACGTAGAAGAAGTGATGCTGGCAGAAGTCCGCTCCTGCACCGTCTCTCGGATCTGAAAGTCCTCGAGATGTGGGCCTTAGATCTTCTCAAAGTCGTAGGAAAATTTGGCAGTCATTTGCTCCAGGATTCGAGTGCAATATACAAATTTATCCCTCAGCTATCGCCACTGAAATCTACCCTGCATCAGCAGTTTGCAGATTCATCGTCATCTCAAATTACAGTCTCAGGCCTATCTATAGCGGACTGGGATGATCTCTTGTCACGGGTGTCTGTTGGAACATCACGCAAAGCTTCTCTCATCCGCTGCTCAGCTCACTACCTAGCTATCTCAACTTCGGCTAAGACGATCACGGTATGGAGCACCATATCTTTTGAAGAGATTGTCACTATGGTTCATGACGAGCACATATTCCAGATATGTTTTAATGGCTCAGGAGACCGGCTCGTATCCTATGGATCTCGCACCACTAGAATGTGGAGCCTACCTGATGGGCTCGAAGTCCTCTGCATACCCAGCTTGAGTAATACGAAGCCCCTCGAATTGACATTCATGGAAAATGACGCGGCCGTCCTTACGTGCTCTGATAGTCGAGAGTTCATGAAATTCTCCCTACAATATCCTGAAAAAGGCTGGCAGTCTACTTATCCGGGTGTCTTGAAGGAGGATAAAGCTATGGCCAACTCTTTCACCAATACGCCAGCCTCCCTGAGCTTCAATAGTGACGTCTCACAAATTGCAGTAGGATATCGTGGGGCCCCTCTCGAAGTGTGGGATTTAGATTCCGGCAACGTCGTTAATAGATGCAATCGAACATCTCGATTTGCTCCTGAGCGGAAGCAGTCGTGGACTGGAGTCAACCGTGTGATGTGGCATCCAATCCACTACGAAGTCCTTGGCCTCTATACTGATGGTGTTGTTTTTAAATGGCAACCCCTTACCGAAGCTCATACTGAGCTACCAGAGGCGACAGAAAGTCTACCTTCTGACATTCAAATCGCACCGAATGGAATCGTATTCCTGACTTCGGATGTAAACGGTGAAGTCAAAATCCACAGTTTCCATGACTTTGTTACCATCTACCAACTGTCGTCTGAAGACATCATTACTGCCACGTGTTTCAGTCCGGATAGTCAACGTTTCTATGACCTCCGAGGATCTTATTGCAACGTATGGGAGCCTAACGCACTGATCCGGATGTCCGAGTCTGACGACCAGGGCAGTGACGTTGAGAGCGAGCTTAGGAGCATGAGCAACGTATCCTTGATGGCTTCAGAAGCATGGGTCGACTCGTCAGTACCAATCACTTGTCTAGCACCAAATCTTCAAGGCTCTCTGATCTGTTCAGGAGACGATGAGGGAACTATCACGCTTTGGGACAGCAAGACTGAATCAAGGCTCATACTTGCAACATCGGCGGTTGGAATGGGGATTGAGCGTATCACTTGGAGTGATGACGGCAAATATTTGGCCTACGAGGATCTAGGCAGAAGACTAGTACTTCATTCTCTTAATGCGCAGAGAGGGACTACTTCGGGCTTTCCATGGATCGTTGATCGCATCTTGAATACAAAGTCGAATCTTGAAGACGACATTAAGAAGGAACTGCTGATAAAGCCTGACTCCTCGATGCTGCTTTCTGCAGGCACAAGAAGCGCGCAGCTTTGGTACCTCGATTCGCGCACCAGAAATGCGGGGTCTAAACTTCCATCTACAGTTGCCGCATGGTCTAGACATCCCCAAAACTCTGCTCAAGTCTTAGCTTACGGAGAAGATGTGATTACCGCGTTCGATTGGAGCGAAGAGGGTCTCCAAAAGTTCTCTGAGTGGAAAATCGACATTCCTGCAGATGGAAGCAGAGGCAATGCAAGACTAAACAAAGTTATTACTGCGCCCAATGGAGAATACGTTTTGCTTCTGTACTCGCAGCTAGGGCGTCCCCGTCAAAGTACGGAACTTCTAAAGCTTCGGATCTTCCAAGTTTCTTCTCTTGACCCGTCCTCCAAAACAATACCTGTAATTGAGTTACCTCAGTCTATCGCCGATCTAATCGAAATTCCACTTACAGTTCTCAGCGCAAACGTGTTCGTCTTTATCGATAAGGCATTCTGGGTCTGCGCGTGGCATTTTGACCCACAAGCATTGCTCAGGGTTCCAAAAGCAAAGCCCCTAAGTGTAGCTGAAGGAGAAATTCGCCCCAGAATCCAGGACACCGAGATCCAAACTCAACTTGACCGGCTTGGAGTTATACGGCACTTTTTCCTACCAAGAGATTGGATTAATGCAAATAGTTTGGCGTTGTGTACGGTCTTAGCGGATGGAATATTGTTGTGCCCAAGGAAAGCCGAAGTTGCCGTAATCAGAAGTGGACTAGGATCGGAGTGGTGATTTGTTCCACCATCTTATATAGAACTATATCTTCCCTCTTTCCGTCGAAATCTGTGTACAGTAAGCGTACCATTGTTCACAAACCTAAGGCTCAAACTGTTCCAATAGGATCAATCGTCAAAAAGAGCGACCACAATTCTTCGTCTATTAACAAACCCACTCTGGGTAATATTTCGGCACCGTGCTTGTTTGTTGTTATGTACCTATTTGTGCTTAACACTTTTATACCCACTCTTCGCTCATTGATGTTTCGTTTACTTGGCGTCAGCTAAAACTACGGATGATCCTCCCAAGACAGGCGCTGATGCCAATCTCAAACACCGCTATTAGGTTACCTCTAGGACCTCGAGAGAGCTAGTGGCCATTAGGCAAAAGTCCCCCAAACCAAGCATTTGCTGGGACATGTGATGAGCGACAATATTTTGAGAAGTATAAGGGACAGACAGCGAGGTATGAGGGCGAGAGTAAGGATCAAACTTTCATGCTACAATCCGATTACCTGTGAGTGTAATAGCAATAAGAGGTTCCAAGCGACTCGTCCTTGCACTAAGAGGATTTAGCAGCAATGGGTGACTTCGTTCGACTCGAGAGAATAAACCCCTCTGCTTAGAAAGAGCAGGCTTGTTAGTATCTTACGAGATCACGCGATAGCAGGATTCTTGCTCCTCAAATGGAATCATTAGCGTAGGCAGAGGTCCTCGCTCTAAAGTTGAAGTCGCAATGATATGGATACTACGGGGAACTGAGACTGACGCGAGGCCCCTAGCCTTCAGGTCAAGCTATATTTGTCAGTCTTCGTGCGTGGCTTGTAACCCGAATATCTCGCCTTTTCAGACACAAGCTAAATGCTCGACACGGCGAAGTCCGATTTTAAAGCTCGCCTCCTTCCTTCCCACCTTAGCTACCTAGACCGCATGAAACGAAACACTAATGCTTTAATGATGTGATGCTTGCAGTGATCTGGCTAGTCCGTATGCGGTGCCTTCGATCTCAGCGTATCATCTATAGTATGATGTCAAAGTTCTAGGATTCTCAGTCACGTTATTGTCAACAAAAGATTTTGAGTCGCTCGAGCTTGTACACATCAGTGGGAAAGAGGAGTACTAACTCCGTTCATTTGACAGACTCCGATGTATTATTGTCTCTCAGTGGAGGTCTAGGAAAGTTGACAGTGGCACCTGCAGCGGTCTCAGGCACCGTGATATTTGGGCTTCGAGGTCGTAAAGAGAAGTCAAATGTCGAGTCAACTTCAATGGCTGCCGTAGCCGAGGGTAGAACTGGTGTGCCGGATTCTAGGAGAGGTTCCTCGACTTTACTTTCAGCAAGATTGATGGAAGGTAACACCCTCTCATACATGAGACACTCTTCCTGAACCCTTTGGTCGCGCACCAAAACGTTGGCGTTGCGTCTTGCATAAAGTATACGATTCCGACGTTGTACGTTTCCTTTAATCAAGCGGTCCTGTACAGATATGACGGTCGGCGTGATCGGTCTCTGCCTTAATCTAAGTGCTTCCTCTGTGGAAATTGATTTTGCTAAATCCCTGGAATACGGATATGATGCAGAACTCAAAACTGCCACTCCATCCTTGTTGTGACTCATGAGTCTTTTGAGCAGGTACAATTGTAGAGATTGAATGAAATCGGCGTACTCATCGATGACGAGAGCTTCGTCCGCTTCTCCGTGGTCTGCTAGACTGCCCGACCCCTTGATCACGATTGCGAGTCTTTCGAGTTGATCTATGGCTCCAATGAGACGAAATGATATCTCTGATGAGGGTCCACTAAAGCAGTATTGTTGCGTCTTGAGAGGGACATCAATTGGCGGATTCATGGACAACAACAGCCGTTGCGAGTAGATGCTGGTAGGATCCTGCAACTCATCGCGGATGTTGTCGAGTTCAAATGGTTTTTTAAGATGAAGATCCTCAAGTGCGACTTGACACATGGTCCAGGCGTAAGTGCAAGTTTAAGATGGGGTTGAATGTGATACTTACACATGTGCTCGTACCTTTGCAAAGTGTTCTGCAAGACCGAGATGAGTCGAGAGATCACATTGCGTAAATCTGGTCGATTTTTCAATCGATAATCAAGGGAATCAAGATTGTCAAGCGTAGCACCAGTATCGGCTGCCCATAGTCCGAAACTAGCGTGGCGACCCCAAAGCCAGCCCTCGTTCGCTCGACTTGAGTTCTCCAGACAGCTTCGAAAGGTGTCCCGGCACTGTCTTGCACGCCGAGCCAACATTGTTGGGCTCTAGGACGGATCGTACCTTCGCGTATTGTTTGCAGAAATCTCCCCATCTCGCGATACTTATGGCAAATTGGTTCAGAACTGCTGAGAAATGACAAGAAAATCAAGAAAGAATCTTAACATTCGTGTCCGAAATCTGACGAAGTACAATCTTCACACTGCAAAAAGGGGCATGAATCAGAAAGAAAATACCAACACAGTGATGGAATGTGTTCGAAGTGATTCGAAGAAGGTAAGAGTCCAAGTTCTCACGCCAAGGTGGAACGGTGGGCATTGTCCCAGCAGCATGGTTCTCTGAGGGGTTACACGAGACAGATCCGAGCGCTTACACATGAAAATCAATCATGAATCTAATAATACTCCTACAACACCGTTTCTGCATCCATGGTAAGATTCTGAGCTGCTTGAAACTCTGCGCAGCGAGCTCCTACCACCGCACGCTAAGTCTCAGTCAGTAGATCCTTAATGACGCCTGTGCTGAATCTCTGACTGTGACGCCGCCGTAGAAGCACACTTTTACACGGTAGCACAACCGAAGATCAGTTCTCTTTTTGAGCGCAATGCCATCCGATACCGACGTACCATCCCGATCTCAGATTCAGCCTCGCTACATGGATATCAACGATAAAGATATAGCAAGCTTTGTGTCAGCGCTCGAGAACCAAGAATCCGAAAAGCGAGCAACCCTTAAAGAACGTCTACTCTCGAACAGCCCAGTAGTCGTATACGATTGGAGCGAGAAGACTGTCGAAGTACGAAGTAAGAAGAATGTTGGTTAGTGGCTCCCAAACAGTCCTTCGTTCGCGGCTTGACATGCGTTCCTTCCAGAGTATGACAACGTCTATCAGATCATCAAGTTTCCCGCTGGGAGCGAAAGAATCTGGCTATACCTCGATGAAGAGACTGGATCGAGGATAACAACTGAGGTCTTGAGTCCTAATGGCATCTCGAACGACTTTCGTATTAATACTTTCCTCGATAAAGTCCCCCATGGCTCAGCTTTGCGCTTCTTCCATGTTCTGTTAACGCTGTACGTCATCAATGCCGACGCCTTGAGAAGAGATCAGTCACGATGACGGCTGTGCCGAGGACTGGAAGACGTTTATTTGGGCTGGTTTGGGTGCGCAAGTAAAGTCTGTTACGGTTTGTCATGTAGTGAAGGGAAGGGGAAAGCCATAGGTGTTATTGGAAAGAACTTTGTGTACACTAAGCCAAGTTATCAGAAATAACTCGATTGAAATACCTCAGTTCTTTGACTGTAGGATAATAGTAATGAAGTAACCGCCAGAGACAATTTGAAATAATGCCTGACCAGTCGGAGTGCCCTCCGCAAAACTTCGCTACTAAACATTACCCAGATGTCAGTGTTTCAGCCAACTGACCCCTTTCTTTGAGAGTAATGCCGTTCTGTAGCATCATATTGTATCTAACATTTTCCATACTCAGGTCCATTTCTGCAACGCTATTGCCCTTCCAATCAGTTCTGCCCCCAATGCCAATGATTTGGACACAGGTACAATGGTACTTGGAGTCTCAGGTATTGGCTTCGATTCATGAAATGAGTTATCTTCATGCAGACTCACAGCCAAAACTTGAGGCGCAGCCTCCAGATACGATTAGGAGGAAGCTGTCATGCTTGAGTCCTGGCACCCTGCAGAATCATCATTCCCGTTGCGTGGAGTCTGAGATGGCGTTGCATTTGGTTGTCCTACGTGTTGGAATTCAGCCCTATGCTACCAAGTATTCCCAGTTTTATTAGTGGATGACCTCAAGCGGTTTAGCGTCTTAGCATCCCCTGACACTTCTCTTTCTTCTCCATGTAACCAACTCAATCAATCAATTCCACACCTATGAGACCTCAACTTCTCCACGTATTTCAACACAAACGCGCCATGAGACTGGTCGCATGCATGTTAGGATAATCCTCCCCTTGACCCCACGATTAAGCATCAGGTGTCAGCCCTACAGATCAGTCGAAGGAATGCATCGTGCATCCTATGATAGCGGCGTGCCTGGTTTATTTCACGGCATATACGGCATATAACATACACTGCCACAAACATGAAGCGTTTCATCTTCCAATCCGTCGCAAGGCGCACACATTTCCAACTCCAGATTTAGATAAAGCCTGATGATCCAACCACAGGAACATCATTCTAGATTTCAGCAACCCGAAGCTTCGACATTCTGAACGCCAATTTGAGATGATGTCTCACTCATCGGTCCCGCGTTCATCACGTACAGCGTTGACAGCAAGCCCAGCAAGCGCAACATATTACCAATGGGACCCAGACGATCAAGATACAACTGTGCTAGTAGAACGTTGCTTGTGCCACTTGGCGCAGTACTCGCGGTCGTCAGTGTCGACCTTGAGTCTGTCTCTTCGTCGACAAAAAGCGTGACCTTCTTACACCTTGCCCGAAATTTGAATTCCTGAACATTGTCTTCGCCTGCTGTAAAAAGAATGTACCATCAATTAACGGAGTAACCAGATGTCGAGAGAAGCTACTTACCAAAGTCCTTTTTACTTCGTACTTGCACCGTCTTCTGATCGCAATCGTAAACCACCACTGGGCTGTTCGAACGCCCCTTTTCTTTCAGAAATTGGCGCCTGGAAGGTTCGTACTCCTCGAGGTGAAGCGGAGACTTGGCTGCATTTTCATTGTTGTTCTCCATATGGTGCGAAATATGGGCGGAGACCTAACTAGCTGGACGGAAAGCGATCCTGACTACACTTGGGCCGAGACTGAGGCTTCTATTCTGCTTCTAATAGTCCTGTGGAAAGCTGTTATCCTGGTAGAGTCACTCATTCGAGTCACGGTGGGGGGGTCATTTGAGAGGCGGCTAGCCCAGTTCTTATACACCTACAAAGACAGACGAGGCAGAGGCTTAGAAACTAGGGAGGTGGCACGCTTCAAGTTCTGTCTTAGCTTACGGCGCTTTTCGTGCAATATTATCAGCATAAGGTCGGTTAAAGATGCAATTGGGGGGTTTCCGCCCCGCACAAGGCAGACTAATTTCTCAGCTGGGAATCCGCCCGATTTCGCAGGGGTCGTAGGGCAACACGCGATAACCATTTGCGACTTCTTCATGTTGCATTTATTTCCGGATGGCCAATGCTCTGACATTGCTACCCTCCTCCTCTTTCGCTTCGTCCCAGAAAGACTTGCACGCTTTTGATATTATCGTCCGTGTGGCAGCCTTTCCATCAAGGACGGCGCGATGAAAATGAATGCCGATCTCGATCACTCAATACACCTCCTGCATAATCGGGCTTTTGTGGTGGGCCAGCCTGACTATCAATGGCTATCCATCGCAGCCTCGGCGTCTGTAGATCAGCTCAAACTGCGATTACATGCTGGCTGTTGGATTCTATTGGTCCGGACATTACACCGCGAAAGATTCAGCCCCATGGCTTTCATCAGAAGTTCATGCAGCACTCTGTGCCTAAGCCATGTGCTTGAACGCCCGCAATCACCACCGCGATTGCGGCTCTGTACTATAAATTAGCAGAATGAAGCTGCTTATAGGAAATGAGTGCGCTTGGACTGCACAGGCCGCTTCCACTCTTTTAGGCGTCACCCATAATCCACCACTTAATGGCTACTTCAAATCATGGGTCGGAGGCTCTTGCGCAGGCGCAAACCCAAAACCCTACCGAGGAATACATGGATCGTGAAATCGCTGCAGGTACCGGTGACCTAGCGTGGCTGTCTTTCAATATTCTGAGTTTAGGTAACTCAACCAGCAAAATTTTGGAGACCGGAAGGCTAACTATTGGGATGGGTAGATGGAGGGGGTATTCGCGGCTTCTGGAGTCTCTTGGTGCTTCAGAAACTCTTTGACTACGTTGGAATGGAAGAGGAAAACAATCAAACAGACCACAGCTTTACCCCGCAGGAATGGCCTGATAATGTTTGTCAAGCTCCTCTGACAGAGGAGGAAGAAATTCCGGTGAAGGAAGCCTATAGTCGTAGAGATAGAATGCGCGCATTGCCTCGCACTCGGAAGTTTCTCCCTTGTCATTATTTTGATTATGTCTGCGGTTCAAGTACGGGAGCGTAGGTAACCTTTACTTCTTACTTTCCATGACTGCTAACAATATCAGCAGACTTATAGCGATTATGTTGGGACGGTTTCGTATGACCATTCCAGACTGTCTCTTCGAGTATCGAAGGTTAGGTCAGGAAGTTTTCGGAAAGCCACGTATGATTTCTACTCTACGATTTGGATTAGGTGTTAGGGAGAAATACAAAGCTGCGAGATTGGTGGAGGTATTCAAAGGCGTTACCAAAAGGCGTAATGAACAGCCGGGGCCCAGTGAGACAGGGAAAATCACATTTCCGTCTGGTCGGGGCTTGTGTGCAACGTAAGACCCCCGTCCTTGGCTTTTGACCATGCAAATTCCAGGCTCTTTGGGTCCACGAGCAATTGCAAAAACATCATCTCTCCACTTTTGTGCCGGAAAAGCGCAGTCCGCTCATCTCTTCTGATTTCTGAAAGCTCAAGCATGTACGAGACTTGTATTGAAGAATGAGCTGATTTTTGGAAAGCTTCGTTACCACAATGAAAGGTGGAAAGAACGCTCGGTCGTCCGAGCTGTATCTGATCCGCTCTTATGACCATATTCAGCGAAACTCACCATATCATTCAACAGGGCCAACCCCTAGAACCACCATAGGCTCCGGCAGAAGGGACACCGGAATCTCCATCAACGCGAACGGAACACTGATGGGACGAAGACATACCACGACAAAACCTACCATTAATCATGAAAAGGCACAGCAGCTCGAGGTCTGGCAAGTAGCTCGAGCTGCCACTGCAGCTAAGTTCTACTTTGAACCGCTGAAAGTTGAGAATGCTCGGAGTGAGGGGTTTACAGAATTCACAGATGGGGGCTTTGGTCAAGCTAACAATCCCACACGGACAGGAAAGCAAGAGATCGAGGATCTCCACGGACATGCCTCAGTTGGCATTGTCGTGAGCGTTGGGACAGCCCGTAAGCTGAGTCAGGATGCAAAGAAGGCAAACTACTTCTCAACTATCCCTAATTCTGCCCGAGAATTCGCTGATACGGCTACTGATCCTGAGGGGATTCACAACGATATGCAGCGTGATTATGACAGTCACCATAGGTTTCCTTACTATCGACTAAATCATCCAGGCGGCCTACAGACTGAGCTTGACGAATGGAAGCCTAAACGTAAGATTTATAATAGGAAAGAGGGTGGGGCAAAGACGATTGCCAACATGGAGACTGCCTTTAGTCAGTGGGCCGAAAAGCATGATAACATAGAACTACTCAAAGGGTGTGCCGCTGCACTTGTCGATCGACGAAGGAAGCGGATGTCTACCGGCAAATGGGAGCGCTTTGCCACAGGCTCTCACTTTGAATGTCGATTCAAAGGCTGCGATCCTGGTGACTTTTACGATCGACATCAATTCAGGACTCACCTCATCGAAACTCACGAGCTGAATGAGGTGGAATTGGACGATGAATTGGGTCAAAGCAGGAAGCATTGGCGGTACCAAGCTGCTCCAAAGCAATAGAGTTCCTTTCGTGACACATCCAAAAAAAAAGAGGGGACTTACAGACCCCAGACTCTTTACATTACTGTGGCAGATGACGAGTACGGGACGGTCGACACAGTCTAATTTTTGACGCTGCGCAAGAGACAGGCTACTGAGGGTAGAATTAGTACGTATTGAAAAGGTGTAGAGATTATCATGACTAATTGAGGTACACAGCCAAAACAGAGATCTGGCCCGAAATTTGGGGCCATTCTCTCTTATCGGAGTCAAGCGACAGAATTGGCTAGCCTTATGTGGTACAGTTACCATCCAGGAAAGTCCAATTTGAAAGGGATTCAATCGACATCAAGTCTTCAGCCTTGCGCGAATCTGGACTTACGCTTGGCCAAAGAAGCGACATGATTCGTTCATTCATTTTGGTAACTCTAACATATCATCTGGCATTCATTACACGGGCGACAGCCCCCAGAAGGCAAAATCTGACGATCAAATGTGCTACAGTCGCTCAATGGCCAATCCTGTTTCCAGGCATAGCTTGAAGGGGTGCGCGTGACCCCTGCGTGCATTAGCCTTGCCCATGATGGGCAAATTGCCTTCCTGTATGGGCAGGATATTTTAGTTCGTTTTAGTGCGCGAGATGCGTCGTTTCCAATAGCCTCTCGGTGGAAAATGTGAAGGGCGCTTACCCATCTTAGGGAGTAATGTTGCAATAAAAGGATTGATCGAGGTTTGAGGGTGGATGATCATAGCGGAATGTCCCCGTATCCAACTTCTAAGACTCCTGTTTATGATTTGAACCAGCTCACATTAGAAGCAGCGATAAGAGGTGCTTAAATAGTATGTGGTCCATCAAAGTCTCGGTATTCGTACTTTAGCCATGCAGAATATGAGGCTTGAGAGTCCGAAAGAAGATTAGTGCGATCTCATTTGTCCAGCCTCTCTCAGAGCACTGCCAGGCAAGGCTACCTACCAAGGTCGTCGCGAAGTTCTCGATATCAGCCACTTTCCCTGGCGTTCTTCACCATATGTACTGAGTGTTGAAGGGATGTGCTTCTCAGTGCGGATGTCATCCGGCGTGGCCGGTAGGAAGGCTAGATTACGCACCTTGCCACGGCGATGACGGCGATAAATCGCCGACTGGAGCCGTCAAGTGATCGTACTGGCGATGCGGGTCATCCTTTAGCTTAAAGTTGCCCCCTGAGTCAATGCTGATTGCTCGTCATAAGAACAGAAAAAATATTGATGAAGGTGGCGATACCGACATCTTCGAAGCCGAGTACTGGGATTCTGGAAAGGCGAGGCTCGCTTAGACCACTAAGACTGTCTGGGGCTTTGAAATGACTCGTTAAACTTTACGAGTGTTTTCGATACGATCTACAAGGCCCCTGTAGTCTGAAGAGGGCAATTCTCTTTCAATATTGTCTTCTATGGCTTTGTCAACGGAATCAGATATTCATGATATCTATGATTGGAGGGCAAAAATATCAATTTAATCACAATATATTGTAAAATCTTACCCTGGCGATCCTCAGACTTGTCGCCACTCTCAGAAATCACGGTCAAAGATGCAGTATATAAGCCCAATGCTTTTCTACTTCATATCCTCATTGCAGCTTCGCCGGAAAGGGTAGTAAGCGGATCTAGCACTTGAGTCGTTGGCGAACCGATTTGCCCTCTTACTTACGTCTCTTCCCCGCCGCTATGTCCAGATTTGACTCTGAGCGCTCTCCCATCATCACCCTGTCATGATTTCTTGCGGCGACGTTTATTAACCGCTTCTATTGGCTCCCTCTCCTAGAACGCTGCAAAGGATGTCCGTAGCACGCCTCCGCGTGCTGATATTTCATTCTTTCTCTCTCAGTCCTCGTCATATCTCTTGCGGCGAAATAAGTTGTGGTATCTCAGCTTCTGGGTAAAGAAGTGCTTGGCAAGAACAAGAAAGGCTCGGGAAGAGCAGAATGCTCCGCTCTTTGCAGGTAATGCTTGAAGAGGTGTGGGCATGGTGGTCGCACGCTGAGTTGAAGAGTGCAATTTTGGAATGGGAAACCGCGACGGAGGATATCCTTTCTACCGCAGTGCCCATTAAGAGAGAGTTGCCGGTCGTTGCTACGTGTAAGCGCTCGGGACTGTTTCGTACGACCTTAGCAGAACCGATCTGCCGGGACAGTCGCCCCACCAAGTGTGATCCTCGCCGAAGTGTGGTTCTTCTCCTTGTGACTCACTCTCTGCTCTGAAGTCGAGCCTTACAACGTCTCTCACATACACATTGGCGCTTTGAAATCTTTGTCTATACTGCTCATCCAACATGGACGCCAGGGACGAGATCACTGACAAGACTAAACATACGCTTGAGGAGAGGGAACCCGCCAACGGCCAGCATCCCGGAAGTCAAGGGCTTTGGAAGACCCCTTTCTGGAAGAACAAAGTGCTAGTCTACGATCGCCAGTAGCAAGCTTTGAGTGTCCAAAGGAAGCAGGACGTTGGTTAGTCATGCACTTCAGCCATAGTCTGGGCCACACTCACAGATGCCCCCTATCAGACACAGAACATTGCCACAAATTGGATATTTCCCAGACTCTCCCCGAGTTCATTGTTTATGTCGATCCTGAGACAGGTTCCAAGTTAACTCTAGAAAGCAAGGACGCGGGTGGGCAGGTGAACGACGAAATGGTCACGCTGTATCTTTGTCGTCTGAGTACGTTTCACCGGACTCTCCGTTTGCTAGGGCTGCTGTCTACGCTGTACATTTTGGATACAGGGGTATGGGGTGAGGAGTATTCGTGAATCAATGGCAATCGTGGAAGGCGTGTCAAATGACCTACGATAAGACAAGGATGCGGATACAAGCAGATGCTACAAATCGGCATTTCCCTTAAAGAAAGGACTCATTTGGCTGAAATACTGACATCGGAGTAATATTTGGGGGCGAAATCTTGCTGGGTGCAGTTCTACTGGTCAGGCATTATTTCAAACATCTGTTGCGGTGCCTTCATTGCCATTTTCATACAGCCGAAGAAGGTTCATCAGACCGAATCAAATGACTTGTGGCTTGTGAGTTTCCGATGAAGTGTATGCTTGTCACATTACGCTCCCAGGACTTGTGACGAAGTGTCGGAGATTGTAAACTTGAAAGCATTCTTTCATGGGAGTCGAAACCTTCAGCTACTGATCTTTGCGATCACGAGGTATGCCTCATGTCTCGTACATAGCTGCATTACGTGTAAGAGTCACATAATTGCTATTTTTCTTCACAACGTACCGCCTCCCTAGTATCTTTCGACCTGCCTCGCCCATTGTTATGCCTTTCAGTTACCGATCTATTGAGCCCGTGACCTCAGCTTTTCAACTGACTATGAATTTTCAAAATTCTCCCTTGGCGGTGGACGTCTTAGGGGGAACGTGGCTTCCCAAGCGCTTTGGACTTTGATCAAAGTAGCCTCCTGATGAGCGGAGGCCAAAGCAGCCATACCAAATGGGCGTCCATTGAGTTCAAGGTATCCCAATGGCAGACTGGCAATAGGATACCCTTTCCAAACGATCAGCCTAACAACAGATTTAAAAAAATCGCTTATTGCCACTGACCGCTTGCTGCTGCGAGGTCTGTCATTGCGCTCTCCGCTGGCCCGATGATCACGTCAATGTCGTAGTCCTTCAACATCTTGTCGATTCCCTTGGTCCTTGAAACATCTCTAGCATGATTTAAGTTTGCCTCCAGGGTTGCGGTACTTAGTTTGTTGGCGAGAGCATCTTCGAGTTTATCTTGTCTAGGGTATCCTGAGTTATCATTAAAGTCTGTCAACATTGATGGTAGCTTGTTGCTTACGCGGTGGAAGTTCTCTATCAGAATTCTTGCGATTGAAATCAACCAATTCCTCCAAAGTGTATACTGATGAGGTCTCCAAACCCAAAGTGTAATTCTCAAAGTCCTGCTTGAAATGGCCAGCTAATCACGAGTCAGAATGGAATGACTGCTCTTGATCTTCTAGTTGGACTGATCAATAAACGTACTCCATAGAGTGCTAAGACTATCGACTCCTTCAAACTCCAGATCGTCCCCATTGGGCAATGGAACGTACTTGTGGAAAGACTTCGCCATGTTCTTGATCCTAGTATATGCTCCCTCAAACTCGTTTCTCTGTCCATTCATATATCAGTGATTGAGACAAGCAGAACATTTCAGCTTACCGTCTGTTTCGTGGCTCCTTCATCGGGCTTGACTACAAAATCTGGGTAATTCCATTCTACAGGATCGAGCACACCAACTCTCAATTCCGCCCAGGTGTCCGTCATGGCAGAAACGAATCCATCTGGAGGTGAGCTTGTTTTTGCTGGATCTATAATGATATCCGTCAAATTCGCAAGGTCCAGGACGGATTTCTTCATTGGACCCGCAGAGTCGCATATATGGGAGACAGGCACAATTCCTTGCTGCGAGACAACCCCTATAGTGGGTTTCATCGTATAGAGAGCTGCTCTGTTGCCCGGCATGATGAGAGAGCCCTCCGTCTCAGTGCCGATCGAGAATGGCGAAAGACCAGCGCTGACAGCGATCGCTGATCCGGATGACGATCCGCCTGGATTCTAGATTTATGTAAATGATTGGGTTATGAAGTGAGTTACGAAGCAAGTGATGTTCTTACACTGTGTCCACCAAATGTGTCATCGTCTCTCATTCCGCCTCGGACATAAGCCGACTGGCCTTGGCCCCCTACAGCTGACCAGCCACATACGAACCTCGAACCTCTGAAACCGAGAGTCAGCAGGGCAACTTGATAACCGATCTCCGCTCTCGACCTACTTATACCAGCTGAGCTCCTAGCAGGGTTTATCAGTGTCAGAACAACGGAGATATGGTGAGATGACTTTACCGAAAGGTTCGCTTTGCCGAGTATAATGACTCCAGCTTTTACCAGCTACAAGTAACGTTCATTATGGAAATCGATGGACTTGGGAATTAACGAGGCTCACTCTCTCCACTACGTCCGCATTCTTTCTGGGACGTGATCCCGCTAGCGCAAGGCTTCCTGAGGTGGTGTCCATGCCCAAATCAGGATGTGTATCTATGTTGTCCTTGCCGCTGTTAGATCTCAGTGTAGCATGCTGCCGAAGTAAGAAGTACCTTAACTAGGATAGGCAGCCCATGAAGTGGAGACCGTGTTGTACCATTGGATCGCTCCTCGTCTAATGCAGTTGCTATCTTCATTACAGTAGACTTGGGAGCAGTGGCGATGACTGCCCTCAGATATCCATTGTATTTCTCGATCTCGGAAAGAAAGACCTCCACAAGCCGTGCGCTGGTCAGCTTGCCGGAGCACAAATAGCTTTGGAGCTCCGCAGCTGTTGTGGTGAGAACATCGAATTGGAGAGGTGCCATTGTGGATTTGGGTGGAGTACAAAGCCACCAGACGTCTGGCATGTAGTGAGTGTCAAGTAAAGCTGTGTTTGCGACGTCGGAAAGAGTTGAGGAAACAATTCGAATCAGGGCCTGGCTTGGCAGATCCCTGAGTCTGGTCACAAGGGACCCGGGAGACGGGATGTTGGGTTACCCACTGTCAGGCATACTTTAGTAGAGTGCAGGGAGATGAAATGCCGCAGTGGAGTTCGGGATTTTAGCTTTCAGATGGGGTGGTAAGAAGAGGTGGTCTGTCCAGCTGGCTCAACTATTTGTTTAGTGTAGTAGTGATGATTGATGAATTCACAAAGTGATTCCGCTGTCTGTTCCGAAGGCCGCAGTTGACTTAGGGAGGGGTTCGATGTTGCTATCATATCCCACCTCAATGATGTCACAGCGAGCACTCCAGCCTTCACCTGGAAGAAATTTGCCGAAACACTCCATTCCAAAGATCTCCTATCAGTCAATAGAAGGTACGCTTTACACCTGAAGCCTAATCAAAATTGGGCATACTCATTACCGACATCGATTGGCGATGCCAACTGTCTGGAGTATGACGTACTAAGAATTGGAATAGTAGATGATGCATGGAAGAAATTATTCGTACAGCTGCGAGCACGGCATTCATCTTCCGCCTCGCCACGAGCATCCCTGAGTCGCGGCGACTCTTCTGTCCTCCCAATATCTAACAACGGGCATCTCAAGTCCGATTGACCCATCAGGCAGAAGATCTGTCCGTTAGAGGACGAGGGTCATGAATAATCTAAAGTGATCTCATCCAGGAATACGTACACACTGGCATACTTCACACAAGATGCGACTGTCTCCTGGAGGCAATCTTTGACCGTGAGAGAATCTCTGGGGAGAAATGGACCGCCTTTCGGGTGCCTTCGGAGCGCTCAGGGTCCACCCATCTTCATTGAAGTAAAGATCCGGCGAATCGAAATGTGAGCCCTTTAACAGTCTGGCTTGCCATTGTGATACAGCACCTTACAACTTCGTAATTCTCCGTCTCGTAAAGCAGCAAAGCCTCCTCCCGTTCTCTTGAAGTGACTTCATAAGCTGACCCATGTACATAGTCGGTAGCGATTCCATCAACTAGGGCCTTGTATTTATTTTCCCAAGTCTTGATCAAGCCTCCGAAGGTGCTAGCTGGCACTAAGACAGGAGACTCTGGGTCTGGTAGCGACAGCAGGTCGGAGAGAAAAACAGGATCTGCGAGCGTGCCGTAAAAGAAATACCATACAGGATATTCGTCTTGCAGTGGCGAGATTGTCACATGATTTGGCGAACCCCGATGATGTGGAAGAGTTAGAGCCATGGAAGATCGATGCTGCGGTAGAGTCGACTCGAGGCCAAGTGTTGGATGAATTGAGTCTGGTGCAAGATCTTTCTTGGCTTTAGAAGAGAGGCGAACAAACGTAGGCCTGAAAGAAGGCTTCTGCCTTGAAAGCCAAGTCTCAATACGTTGCTTGGTTCTACCATCGATACGATAGAAGACGGCTTCTCCAGTCTCAGAAGCTCCATCAACGGTGCGAGGTGGCTCTGACAAGCTGGCAGCATCTTGGACACTCTGTGGAGTGCTGAGTATACCTTTAAGTAGGAACAAGTAAGAAGATTCTACCGAAGACACGGAATTCTTCGTAGGTTTTGATACACTATTCGAAGGTGTTCTCTGCCCACACATTTGGATCTGGTGCTCGTACGATTCCCGAGAGTGTCCCTCAGCCTCAAGTGGTGACCTGAATAGGCTCCAGTGATCGCTTGATACTTTGCAGCTTGTAAAGTCCCTCTTCTGGGCCCTGATGTGTTCGACAGCCTGAGAGTAAGAATATCCAAACAAAATCTGCCATCTCGTGATCTCCTCTTCAGATGGATTGACTTCTTCATCGTAATCGTCGGCGGCATTGAGGGCCATGCTCTCAAGCTCTGCGCAGAGGTCCATGTTGGTCGTACACCCAAAAGTGGTTGATCAGATCCTTTTCGCAGATTAAAATGCGCCAGCTGAATCCTAGGTCCAGCGTCTGAAGCTTACAGTGAAACATCAAAGCAACGATCAGGCGGAATGGCAATTTTAAAGATCATGGTAAGATGACTCACACTGTGACGCATAGCGAAATTATGAAAACCGTTGAAAAGCTTCTCATAAACTGTGGGAATCCCAAAACTCAGTAGTGATACTTAGAGCAAGTGAAATGGATTTTAGGCCGGTTTTGTGATTGTCAAGTCTATGCTTTAAGCCAGGGATCACTGTTACAATTACCAATTTTATTGTAGATGATCAATTTAGCATCTGGACGCAAATTTGCGTACACGCTAGTATATCAGTGAGCTGAGCCCGAGTGGCATTGTTCAGATGTGTGAACTAAGGACTAGGGTTAAGATGTGTGTCCTCTATGTTTCGATAGTCGAAAGGATCTCTCACCTGTTTTGTACTGATCTATATGCCCGCTCAGAGGTCGAGTGCCCAGCTTACATCCAGTGCCAGGATAATCTGCTCCTTGGGCCATCCTAAAACGTCACGTTGATGCCCACTTACTTGGCCTGGCGCCTCATTAGAAGGTGAACGGTGTACAGGCACGGTCTCCCATTTTGCGGGCCTCGACGTCAACGCATCCGTCGCAGAGTCTATCGGAAGACCATAAGGTCACGTATGGTTTTCGCTAACCCTATCGGTCGATATTCTTACAGAGTTTGATCTATCTGAGACGTCATCATTTGGGCCGAGATTCAGATAAGGAATATTGCTGCGACGTTTTATCTCTTCCTCTTCGTGGACATAACGATGATGATCAGCGGAGGCCTGCGCCAAGTGGTCAGAGATTATGTCATACGAGTGTAGTAATGTTACTCTCATCGAGCCGTATTGTGCCTCGAAAGAATCCTCGTCTTCCCCAGAAATGCCAAATTGTCCTGGCGTGTCCACGAAGTCCAATTGGATAAGTTCTTCGATCCAAACCTACAACAAACCTTACACCAAAGGGGAACGCGCCGCTCTCTGCCATCAGGAACACACTCAGCAACCTGAAACATAATTTCTTCTTACTATCTTGACCAGTGATTAGCAACGCACTCCGGTGTTCCCACCTCCCATCAGGAGCTGCAATGACTGAATCCCGAAACTCGAAGCATTCGCAAAGCTTCCAGGGAAGTTTGTGAGTGACGAAGGGTTTGGCCAAACCAGTCCATGATACATCCCCCCTTTACTGTGGAAGGGGTCTCCAACTTTGGAGATGGAATCAGCTACATAAGGTAACTCTCTCCAGCCAGCTGACTCGGGTCTCCAAGAGGATATCACATTGGAAATCAGCCTCAGCCCTACTATGCTTGACACGTAGCATAAATCTGACACGTCTCCCATAGAAACTAATCAAGTCGTTTACCGATTCCAACATTTCGGATGTAAAAGACAGCATCATTATCAAGATTGGCAAAAGGGATCTGCGCGAGATTTCGAACTTTACCTTCCTGGGATAGCTTCATACTAGCGCCTTGGCGCTAGCGGCATATAGATATTCGATGCAACTGGGAGCAAGCGTTTGCAACGACTTGTAAAGTACATATATGATGATATGACATTGATCCAAACGGCTGTGTCCAGCTCGGAATGTCTCATAATGTTGCTCGGGAGAGTCCAAGTGATGACAATCGCCGAAGAAAAGGTCTATTCTCCAAACTGAAGCGCCTCCTAGGTGCATCAGCATTTGAGGCTCAGTATACGCCAATCGGTGCCAGCCTGGATGGCCTGCGCGTATCTTCGTCAGGCAGGTCTCGATTCTCATCCAACATATTGTTCTAGCTAGACTGTATCGCGCTACGCACATGACTACTTTACCCTTGTGAATTTTCCAGGGTTTGCGAGTGAAACTGCACCTATGGGCGTGAAAGACGGACGACCTTATCGACCAGTTGCATGGGGTTGTAGGATGCTAGAAGCTGCCTTGTTCGTAACCAGAAACGAACTTTTCAATATTGCAGAAACTATTGTACTTTGCATCTTCCTATGCTTTGAGTTCATTTCCAGACATATCCGCATCGTAACAAGAGAATGCGTCTGATGATGGTGGACAGGAGGTCTGACCGGTTCTGCCTTGCGAGGAGCCATAGCTGCAGTATGCGGAGTAGCGTTTCTTGTGAGTTCGCTCATACACTATGTCCCTTGACTATTGCGTCAAGGCTGATGGAATGCGAGAAGCTCTTCGGCTACGATCAAGGAGTTCTCGGCGCGGTGCTTGGCCTCCCTTCTTTTCGCAAGCAGTTTGATAATCCAAGCGCAAATCTCGAAGGCATCATCGCCGCAATATACGACATTGGGTGTCTCGTAGGGGCAATTGTGGCTTTTCTGACCGCTGATCGATTTGGCCGGAGGGGGAGTATATTGAGGGGATGCTGGGTCATGGTGGTTGGAACCCTCCTCCAGACATCCGCGACTGGAAGCGTCCTATTGATAATTGGAAGAATTGTGACTGGTATTGGTAATGGGATCAATACAGTCAACGTGCCAATCTGGCAAGCCGAGAGCTTCAAAAGTCACAATCGAGGGGCAAGCCGGCCATCCATATTTTTCAGCAAAGCTAGCTAACTATACTGCCAGGCACTTCTAATCATACAAAGTGCGCTAATTGCCTTTGGCCATCCTCTAAGCACTTTCATGGGCCTCGCAAGTAGTCAGGCGGAACCTTCCTCCTTTGCATGGAGGTGGCCCATTGCTTGCCAAGGGGTGTTTCTGTCATTAATTCTCATTTCTCTTCCATTGCTTCCTGAGTCGCCTCGATGGCTTGTACAACATGACAGACTAGAGGAGGCAACAGTTGCGTTCGCTAGATTAGAAGGCAACGGTGTGAGTACCGAGCATCCCAACGTCATCCGCCAGCGTGACGAAGTCATGGCGACTGTGCAGCAGGAACGTGCACTGGGGTCGGCATCCTGGGGTGAGGTCTTCACCGAGGGAAAGAATAGGAACATTAGCCGCGTTCTGTTGGGGGCAGGTCCATACATGTAAGAGCTTCCTTTTCATCATTCCTGTATTGAGACGCTGATGGTGGTCATTCAGGATGAACCAGTGGTCTGGGATTAACTCGCTGGCTTACTTCTTACCAATCACATTCGAGCGTAACATCGGTCTTTCCACCCAAACGTCACTGATAATCTCAGGCGTTCTCGGAGTACAGTATTTTCTAGTTTCATGGCTGTGAGTTGTGTGGCTGGGCGACTGCCTTGCAAAACGCTGACGACCAACGTTCAGTCCATATTTTTTCATCGAGAGCTTTGGCCGTCGCAAACTTCTGATGTCAAGTGCAACCGCTTGTAGCCTTTGTATGATTTTTGTCTCCTTGATGTTGGCCATAAACACCACTTTGGTTTGTCCCCCAGATATGGGCTCGCAGTCTAGGCAAAAGCTTACAGCTAATCCCACAATAGTCTCAATGGATCTTTGTCGGCTTCACATTCCTCTTCTTCGACTCGTTCGCCCTTGGCATCCTGCCGGTGTCTTGGATGTATGCTTCGGAGATCATGCCGCTCCGTACGCGCAACAAGGGCGTTGCTCTTGGTGTCTCTTTTCACTGGCTTTCCAATTTCATCGTCGTATACGTCACTCCGCAGGCGATCAATAGCCTTGGCTACAAGCTGTATTTGATTTGGGCTGCTCTCAATGCGAGCTTCGTGCCTATCACTTGGCTGTTCTATCCTGAGACTGCGAGACGGAGTCTTGAAGACATGGATGAAGTCTTCATGACCGAACCTTTCGGGGTCACGAAGACAAGAAGTCCTGGTAAAAGAGTACGTGATGAGGGAAGCACCACTGGGTTGAGCGATATCTCTGCGAAAGATGATGTAGACGATGGCGATACCACTAGCGAACACCACGGGGATTGATCTCTTGTAGGACGTCAATTGATTGAGGTGGTGGTAATATCTGTAAACCAGTTCATTGATAATAAAGTTACACTTATATCAGGACCAACAAGACTACCTTATCAAGATAGACTTGCCATGCATACATGAGTGCGTTGGAGACGATGTTGCCATTAGTGCCATGACTTTCTTGCCTGACCAACCGGCGCACCAACGGTCCCCTTGGTTAAAGACCACGCCAAAACTTGATATTATTCATGCGCACAACCTGTAAATGCAGAATCCTTCGAAGAATTCTTCTACCTAGCATGGAGCATGGAGAGTTTATCTATCCAATTTAGAGGCTTTACACCCTTTGTGTGACTAATAGGAATTTCTTGAAAGTGGGGAATCTCGGTGATTTGGGCGCTGATCATTTCTGCGAACCGCGACCGCAACAAACGTACGCTCTTGACTCGAGCGCATTTCTCGCTTTGTCATTGGAGGCCATTGCCAATGTCCAGGCAACGACGACTATTCAGCAAACAGCGAGGACCCGCACAATTCGCATCCTCTGCTGAATACTGGGCGTGAAGATGAGGAGGAGATCGAGAAGCAGACGCCAGTGTTCAGCGTGATGGCTTCAAGCATTCAATACACCACCGGGGTGCACGAATGAAAGACATGGACTTTGCCTCGGCGGAGCTCTTGCCTCGCCAGATCTGGGTCGATCCCACTCCTACGAGCGGCTCCTTACCCCACACTTGTACTCCCTTCCGGCTTCCTTCTGGAGGGCAGGTAAACATTGGTCGAGGGACGATCATCACTCTTACACAAGACGCTGCCTTTCAGCCACCTTGTGGCAGCACTCCAATACCTCCACCATTAGACCCACTACAGCCCGGCGTCGACCTCGCGGTGCTTGACGCACAAGAACCATGGTACTCGTCCACGATTCCTCAAATCTACGCAATTTCCACGGTGACAGTCGTCAGCTATATGCTAGTCATCATCCTCTTCATCACTCCTAGGACATTCTTCGTCGGTGGAGCTGGAGGAGGTGGAGGATTTCTGGGACAAACCGGGGTGATCAGTGGTGCTCATGGGAGCAACTCAGTAATTGGAATTGGAAGCAGACCATGGCTTCAGAAAATCGCAGCTTTGACTGTTGCAATCTCGATGACCATTGTCACAGCGGATACGTTCACGTGGGCCCATCGACAGTACGATGCTGGATACGAAGACGCCAAAGAATTGACCGTCAATGTCATCGGTGGGCTAGAAGTACGTATCGTGCGAGTCATATCAGAGACATTTTTGTGGCTTGCTCAAGCTCAGACGCTCATCAGGCTCTTTCCGAGACATAAAGAGAAGCTGATGATCAAATGGATCGCGTTTGCTTTGATTGTCCTCGAGCTCATTTTCAGCTGTCTCAACCACTTCTTGGCTAAGACTAACCATTCCAGGAGATTTGTGTCTGCCATTCCGGCTATGAACTACCTCTTTGCGCTCACCTTAAACCTTGCCTACGGATGCTTCATTATCTTCTACGCTCTTCAGAAACGACGTTTCGCTTTCTATCACCCTCACATGCGCAACATGCCTTTGGTCGCTCTTCTATCTCTCACGGCCGTAATGATTCCGGTCGTATTCTTTATTTTAGATCTTCTATCACCTAATGTGTCCGGCTGGGGAAACTACGTCCGTTGGGTTGGATCGGCGGCGGCCAGTGTGGTAGTCTGGGAATGGGTTGAGAGAATAGAGGCGTTAGAAAGGGATGAGAAAAAAGGCGGAATACTCGGTCGGGAGATATTCGATGGTGATGAGATGCTTGATGTCACCGCCGGTTCAGACGCGAGCTGGCCAACCTCACAAAGAAAGAATGGGAAAACGACAAGACGGGATAGTAAGTCTGGCTTTAGCTTGAGCACTGGTTGGAGTAGTGTAGCTGCAAGAGCTAGGAGAATCGGCCGATCGCAGCAATCGCATAGCACGGATACACGCGACGATCTTGATTCCAGCGTCTCTCAGGGACAAGGGGAAATTCCCGAGAGTGAAAGAGAAGGTGCCTCTGATAAGATGCATCAGCCGATGGCACCTCCCATAGTGGCCTGGCCTTTGAGTAGAACAGGTAGAGCAAGTGCCGGAAGCACTATCTATGACGTACGATACCATGATGTTGATGGAGTCACTCCATCAACTCATCAAAACGTCGAAGACCCTCATCAACCCCCGCAGCGGCCTGACCATCAACGCATGAGGACATGGGTTGGGGAGTCTCAAGAAAACGAACCAGCGGGACACACAACTGCTTCTACGAGACGGCAGCTCCTTATGGAGAGTCTCCAACGCATGCCCAATCCTTTCCGTCGTCAACGTCAAACCCCACCGCCAGAGGTTGCTCGCGCACTCGCAGGGCGCTCGCAGGAGCCGAATGCCGGTCAGAGCCATAGTGATGAACACACTGGCATACTGGAGAAATTGCGCGTGAAGAAGGCTTCTAAAGTGAAAGCGCCTCCGAGGCCTGTGATTGTAGTACCAGCGCCACCGCGAAAGAGGAGCCCTTGGCGCGACGCTCTAAGTGAAGATGAAGACGAAGGCAACAATGATGACAACAACTGCGATGATGGCATTTCCGCCAGACAGAGCCAATCAATATCCGAGTATGTTTCTGGCAATCGAGACGCTGATTCACCACCTGATGCTGTCCTGAACGCCATCAGTGGCTCGGGCACTGTCAGTCCTCTTTCGAATACAGCACCACGAGATCCTCCATGACCCAATGAAGCAGTTAGGAAATTATGAATTTCGTAAGAAATCCGCGGAAGCATAAATCTGCTCTGAGTGCAGTGCTACCGGTACGACAGGTACTTGCTAAAAGACAGGAGGACCAAACCACTACCATGGACCGCACAGGTACTCTGTATCGCATCCTTAGAAGCCTGATATGGTATTGAGACACTGGAGAGCGTTGACCATCTCGTGAATGCTGATCCTCTCGATCACCATTCTTTCCATCTATCGGCCACAATATTTTACCAAAGGGACGTGTATGAAAGTCTCTGCTGAACCAGAGCAATAAAGCTGAGACTCAAAACAAGCTGATGGCTGATCGGTGGATGTGGCATTTCCCACACTCTCTAAACGAGATGGTCAAACATTAGACGCTGCGACCACATTATTCTGGCCGCAGTGTAACCAGCACGCACCTACATGGACTGTCGTTACTACGGAAAACTACGGTATCAAGCCTCACTAAAATTTTGACAACTATGTCGATCGTGCAAGCAATTCGAATAATGTCTTACGATTCGATGCTTAGCCAAACAGCTGCCCTGCTCCGAGGACGAGTGTTGTGTCCAGGCCTGATGAGGGGTGTGGAGCTAGGCGAAGGGGCGGTAATGGTGAAGGGAAAGAGATGGTACGGTGAACACAAAGGCTTCTACAGCAGGTCTCGTACATTTTACTCGAACGGTAGGGCGATGAGAATAGAGACTGTGAGCATGAGTCGAGGCGGCGAGTCCGCTTGACGCTGCTGTAGTGGTAGTAGAATCATTTTCCAGCCACATCCGAGTATGTTGAGCGGATTTCCATGAGGCAAGCCGTTGTTCGTGTTTCCTGACCTGTACGCAGAAGTCATATTCATACAAATCCTATCCCTTAGGGTTCCCGATTTTTGTGCGATTGTCCTCACAAGAAAGATTACTCGAAACCAAAGGTTCATCCATGGCAGGCATATTCAGGACCGCCCTGTTGAATGCGAAACGGAGCATACGAAGTCGTGATGGCCGTTGCTCTCGACGGGGCCAGCGACAGCATAACTTTCTTTTCGAGGCCCTCATGTGAATTGAATCGTAGATGGGAACCCCACTCAACCTGAGTCCTACAATGGCCCCATTGCAAAATCATGACTTCATTACTGCTCCACTGTTGCTGATGTGTCTTATTACAAGAAACCCTCGAGCACGCTTTTCAGGCTGGCAGTCTGATCCGGAAAATGTTACTGCAAATTTTGGCATTATCAGAATTTTTGACAAAGCGGACAACCTATCTGTAAGGCTGAGCTAATCCTATTCGGAATAAAGAAGTTCGTAATTTTGGATCCCTCATTGACACTTTGCATCCGTCAACTTAACACGGAGTGTAAACAGTGAAGTGTTAATCTGAAGCTACCTCGCTACTTTATGCTAGGGCGAAATCGGCGCGGCAGTAGCGCGTGCTGGCGGGACTTAATCTAATCTAATCTTTAAAAGTCCCGCTGCTAAGTACCTAGTACTTTCATTTTCATCTTCAATTGACTTCTTATAGAGTAAAAACTAATGCATGACACACGTGTTCCCATGCAGACAGCCAAGCTTCTTTAATCGACCTGATCTCTGCCCAATTTGGCTTTCAGCAACCAATATGCCCGACCCACAGATGCTAAACAACATGATCAGTGCGAACGTCCCTCGGAACAAGATAGAAACCGCCTCTGCAATCCTCCCTCTCCCCCTCAATCTCATTGCCCTCATAATCTCCCATGTAAGTCTCTAAGCCTTATGTGAATAATAATTCGAGACTTACGCTGGGAGTAGCTTGAGCGTTCCTCCGACCTTGCTCGCATGTGCAGCACATGTCGTGTTTTCCACTACATGACCCTGCCTCAGCTTTACTCTCATGTCTCCTTACGGTCCTACGACTACGTCAGATATTGCCGACGTGATGGGCGGCCTGAGGGATGCGGCATGGCGAGCCCGTTTTCTATGGGACTCAACGGACTAGTCTCGAGAAACGTTGCTGGCTATGTGAGGAGCTTTGAATTATGCGGAGAATGGAAAGAACACGAGTTACAAGAGTATGCCAAAATGGGGAGAGTGCCGGATGAGAGCATGTTGTTGAATACTTTGGTGAGGGTAGCAGTGGAGAGGATGGGTGTGCTGGATAGTTTTACGTATGCATACCAAAGTCCGAAATCCCATCATATGTTGACAATGCCTAGCTGGCGACTAAACACCAAGATGCTGCCAACCGTATGGCAAGGTCTCAGTCAGAAAATGTCCTTGAGAAAACTCACCGTCAGATTTCCCTCAGTACGACATCCCAGGCCCATCACCCTCGTTCCTCCAATACCAAACCTCGAGTACCTCCATATGTACGATATCGACCCTCTCTGCTACGCAGACGATATATCTCTCCTCCTTCTCGGCTCCAAGAAACTGCGAGATTTGAAATTACACTGGAGCCCCCGCATGCGCGAAGCACGCGAACCCAGCATCCACAAAGCCGCCTACTTCAGAAGATGCGTCGCCGCCAACTATCAAGCTCCATTACGGAGCATTGCGATTCAGAATCTATACGCCAACCACGATAGCGAATGTGGCAACGTGATCGACATCTCCCACCTCCGAGAACTCACATTCCTCAACTCCACCGGCGGAGCCAACGACGACGGCGCCACGGCCTTCATGGACGGCACCTGGCGCAAACCCGACGAAGCCCTCCCCCCAAAGCTAAAAATGTTCCGCGCCGACAAAGTCTCCCACCAACAGTGCGAGTTCCTCTCCACAATCACCGGTCTCGAAAAACTCTACCTCATCGGCCCCCACAGCCGCGCCCGCAACGACAGCAGCAAAGACCTCTCCACCTCCAACGGCACCACCGCCCCCCCACTACCCAACTCCCCCGTCTCCTCCAACACCTCCTCCCCCAGCGCCACCGACATCAACACCATCACCTCCCTAAAATCCCCCTACATATCCGCCATAACGAAAAACCACGGCGCGACCCTAACACACCTGCTCCTCCTCCCGCAATGGCGCCTCACAGACGACGACATCGCCATCATCGTGCGCCAATGCCCCAAACTCCAACAACTCGGTCTCGGCGTCGAATTCGCCAGCTTCGACCATTTACGCCTGCTCGTGCCCTTCCTCGCCAACCTCACTTCCATCCGTCTGCTGGGAAATCCAGACGACCCGTCCTTTGTGAATATGATGCGGGAGATGGACGAGAAGGGGACGCATGAGGAGAAGATTGGTGAGGACACGGCGAATCAGGAGTGGAGTCGGCTGAGGTATATGGAGTTGGGGGCGGAGGATTTGATCTTTGAGATTGGGAAGAGGAAGGTTGTGGAGGAGTATAGGAGTGAGGGGGGGTGGGGGAAGTGTGGGGGGAGTGGGGGAGGGGGGAAGAAGTTGGTTTGGAGGAGAGCTGTGAAGAAGAGGGGGTGGGAGGCGGTGAGGGATATTGAGATTTGGAGGATGGATTCTTTGGATCTTTGAGTTGGGGGGAGGATCTGTTGGCGCGGGTGTTGGCGTTGGATATGGTGGATTTCAGTTACTTTTGGAAGATACCCGGTAATCGCTAGCGCAATTTGATTGAAGAACTAACAATCACATCGTTTACTTCTCATATTCCGTGCTGTGATTTGAGGAAGTACATGGTGAGGCCTGGTCGCTGATAAGTTGGAAGTCTCGAGGGCTTTGTGGATTTGTAGAAGAGTGTTAACGATTCTTTGTATAAGAATAGGTTATTCCGCAACTGTAAAGCACTCCAAGCCCGCTTCAAATCGGCTACTGTAATCTCAGTCGAAAGCAGCAGGAATTTGTTATTGTAAGCAGTGGCATGATATTGACTAGTATGCTTTTCACTACAGACCACAGTGCCATACATGTAATTGCACCAAAGCCTTGTCATTCGTCCCATCATTACTTGAATAATCCAGCGAAGGATTTCAGACCTTAGTAGCCTCCACCCTTGTCTCACTTCCACTCCTCTCCCCCTCGTCATGTTCAAATCTCTTCAATTTCTCCTCATCCACAACCCGGCTCTCCCTCTCCAAGGCACTCCCCGTCACAATACCCGTCTTCCAAGGCAGAGTACCAATATACTTAGGCCCAAGCGGATCCGTAAATATCTCCTCGACCTCCTCCAGCGTCTTCCCCGCCGTCTCCGGGAATGCAAAGAACACGTGCACCAGCATCGCGAGGTTGAAGACGCCGAAGATGAGGTAGATTTTCCATTGGATGTTGACGAAGGAGGGGGGCACGAAGTAGCCGAGGGCGAAATTGAAGGCCCAGTTCGCGGAGGTGGCTAGCGCGACTGCTTTTCCGCGGACGCGTAGGGGGAATAGTTCGGGTGGATAGATCCAGCTTACGGGGCCCCATGTAGGCGCGTAAGAGGCGACGAAAAGATAAGTGCAGGCGATGACGGCTTTAGATGGGGGACCGGAGATGGACCATGAGGCCTCGGGGACGTTGGAGACGCCTTTGGGCCCGGCGTAGTGGCCGTAGGATTTGAGGAGACCGGCGTTGGCGAACATCCAGGTCATCATGCCGAGGGCGCCGAGGAGGAGGGTGGGACGCCGGCCCCAGCGGTCGATGTAGAGGAGGGCGGGGACGGTGAGGAGGACGTTTATGACGTATTGGATTGAGGAGGAGACGAGGAGGTTGTTGCCGGTTAGGCCGGCCATGGTGAAGACGTAGGTTATGTAGTACACTGAGGAGTGTTAGATGTGGGTGATTGGAAGGGCAATGGGCAACGCACTCATGACATTCATGCCGGTAAGCTGGGACCATATCTGGGTGAAGACACCGATGTGGGTTCTGTTGATCATGTTGGGTTTGAAGAGTTCGAGGAAAGTAGCGTCGGCGTTCTTGCGCTCAAACTCGCACATATCTTTGATGTCTCGGAACTCATGGACGACGAGAGGGCTGTTGGGGTCGCCTTTACCGTGTACCAGCGTAAGAACAGCGTGACATTCCTCCCAGCGGTCCTTGCGAGCGAGCCATCGTGGCGACTCAGGAAGGAAGCACATTCCGATGAAAAGTAATATGGCAGGAATCATTTGTAGGCCCCATGGAAGGCGGAATGCGGCCGTTCCGTCAATGAAGGAACAACCATATGAAATATAGAACATGATCTTCAGATTCAATTTAGCAACAAATTTTCAGCCATCATTGAAATGAAGATAACTGTACCAAGATGCCCCAAGTGATAGCCCATTGTTGAGCACCAACGAGACGACCTCTCTTGCTCGGAGGTGCTATCTCAGAGATGAAGACAGGGACTTGGGCGGAGCAGATGCCGACACACAGGCCATTGATCAGTCGGCCAACGATGAGCATGCCGATGTTTTGGGAGGCGCTGACGATGATGGAGCCGACAACCCTAGAACTCTTTTAGTCTGTCGTTCGATGACGAATTCCAGATTTTCTAACGTACCAAATGACTGAACCAATCATTATAGCCTTCTTTCGACCCAAGATATCGGAGATGAAGCCAGAGGCCAAGGCGCCGAGCCATGAACCTCCAGCCATCGAGGCGGTGATGCCGCCCTGTACACCGGCCCTGGGTCCTGTGCACTCACTGGGCGTAGCAGGAGTTGGGCCTTGGTTGAAGTAGCATTTGTATTGTGGGGTCCCGATGATGGCGGACATAGAAGAGATGTCGAAACTGGGTCAATAATTAGCACCATTCCCTTGTGCTGAGAAGCCCTGAGGGCGGAACACATACCCAAAGAGACCACCGCCGACGATGGCGATGGCCGCAATCACATAGACGTTCCCAATAGCCATTGTAAAATCTTCACACAGTGTGTACCATACAAGTGGAGGCAGTGGAAAGAGGATGTAGCGACCTTCAGTGGATCAATTGAAGGAGGGGTTCATGAGGCTGATATAAAGCCGTCTTCTCACGTCCAACAGCCCTGTTGTCCTCGGATAATTGGTGCCGAGGACATGCACATGCACACGCGGTGGATCTGTTTGCGGTGGATCATTGGATATTGCTACTCTAGTCGGAAGGGTATCCATGCTCAGCCATTGTCATTCGTTTCCATTTTTCTGCGCCGACCAGGACGGCAGGCACGTCTGCTGTGGTCATCCCATCCCTCAAACATCTTGGCCTCTGCCACCCGCCCAGACTTGACATCATGGGCGTTGTGCGGCGGAAGAGCGGCGACAGCGAGGTCAGGTGACAATATTTAGTCATGTTGAAGATTGCCTGTTGATGCTCCAGGTCCCAATCCAACAAAGAGGACGGCCTGTGTCGGGCAGCGGTGGCAGGCTTCCTCACATCCTTTCCAAGATAGGTGCTGCTTGCGGCCTCCAGCTCACGTGAGATGCGCCTGCAGTTGCTTGTACTCGTACCGAGTCATGTAGCACTCGGTCTTGCGGTACCATTTCCCGGACAATGACAGGTTCGCTGCAACGTAGTATCGACTAGAGCACACCGCCAGGACTGGTCGCGGAGGAGGCTTGCTTTTCATGGTAAAGTAGATGGAGTCTGAGAGTGCGGTGGGGCGCTGATCGTGAGACAGGCATCCTCAAGTCCCTTTCTGCTTGGCTTGCCGCTTTGCCGGTTGACCTTCCAACATCGCTGCTGCTCGTGAGCATGAGAACCCATTACAAATTTGTTGCTTTCGTGTTCGCTGGGTCTTCATCAAAGCTGTGGCACAGAGTGGGTAGCAAGCTAGAACTACCCTTGATCCATGTACTGCTTTGACAGGCTGGAGCACGTGACTTGCACCTTCGCTCAAACAATCATTTACCCCCGCAATCTAACAGCGGTGCTAGAAACACCATGTCATAGCATGCATATCTGGCAGGCCCAAGTTTCTATGAGTGTCTGTCTGTCTGAGGTAATCGATTACTTTTTTGGATGAGAATTCACATTCTTGAGGGCAAGTACATTGTTGTTGATGCGTCCTATGACTTCTGTCAATGGTCGGATGGAGGGCCTGTCATTTTCAATGCCCCTCTGTTATTATCTGCGCAGTGATATGCGTCTTTTGAGTGGCACTTTGCTTTTGGCTTTCACTTCTGAAACTTTCCACTCAGGCCGTAAGAATAGCTTTCCAAGAGTGTACAGGCATTGTCACATACTCGATGAATAGTTCGCAATGCTTGAGGTTCATCAAAAAACAATCTGAAAGTATCATGGAAAATCACACTACCACTTCTTCGAGACTTTGGAAGTTGGTAGTCGGAATCCATGCGGCCTGCTTGTACAATCCCTTGATCAGACGGCCGTTAGGAAGAAGTATACGTCAATATTGGCTTTCACAAAGGCCGTGGATTCGATTTACAAAAGTCTCTTATCACTCTGGTGTGGTCAGATTTGGTGATCACTTGTCTGCGGGATTTTCGACCGTGAAATATCTATGTCACTCATTACTCCACCTAAGAAGGCTATTTCCTCTTCATCCATTTCACCAGCATCCACCGATGAAGCTCACACCTCATCGCCATCTTCACACAGAGAAAGCTCCGCTGGCGTGCGTACCCATGGGTACTTAATAGCCCTCCTTCTTCCTCCAAAAACATCTCGCCTCCAAGCATCCCATACCAGGACCACAATCTAGGATGCTCTCCTCCTCCAATCTTCCACATGCGCTATACATGCTCACCCCTTCTACTTGAACATTCCTTTGTCTACCCTTCAGCAAGTCATGCAGTGTGAGCTGTTGTCATTGGATCTCATTTACTTTTGAAACAGCGCCGGGGCACTAGTCCACAGACTCAGACCCAACGAGGCAGTGATCCGTCAAGATGATGTCGCCCCCCCTGTGACCCCTCAGACACTTCCTCACTTTGTTTTTTTCTTCAAACACTCATACATATCCTTACATATACATACTTGTGAGCCTCCTTCTTTCTACCTGTTCTTCATCAGGTGCAGATACCAAACAGGCACAATAGTCTGGCCTTCAGTCAATAATTTTCACAGCCTTTGGCTACAGTATCCCTTGCTGCCTTGAACAACACAATCACCGCACCAATCATATTCAGGGCAGAATCATGGACAGTCTTGCACTACTGAAGGGCAGAAAAAGGCAATGGACCTACCATCACCTTGGGTATTACCTCACTCTGAGACTTGCAAACGAGGAAAGAAGATTTGATGTCATACATTTCCGGGAACAATCATAACAATTCCTACTTTCAAGGAGATGTTTTCGACAGTCTCAAAGAATGGGAGGGACCAATAACCCAGCATCTACCATTTCCAGAGACATAATCCAACCCTAGGTGACTTTCACAAGACAGATCCTCACTCATGGTCCCTGTTGCATTGCTGCACTCCAATCGAGCGACCACTGAGTGAAAAGAAAATCCGCAAGTCCTGTCAGACTCCTACCTCCCATTCTATGCTTACCTACGCTTACAAATCAGGCAGCCCAAAAACAGAGACAACAATGGACAAACTTCTCTTGACCAATCAAATCGGAAGGGGAAAAACCCACACGCTCAATAGCTCAAAGCGGAGTCATTCTTCCCTCAAATAGTATACCGGCGATGTATAACCCTCGATTCTCCGCGGCTTGAGGATTGACAAGCCCCTTCCTTTCGCATTAGGAGGAGATTTTTCTGCTTCTTTAAACCAATCGAGGGATCAGCCTTCGAAAAAGCTGAGAAGATCCGGTAATATTATTTCCAATATGACAATCTGCTTTGGGAATGGCCACCCTTGCACAAAAGCTGAGGTTCTGTATCCATCAAAACCATTGACAAACAGGAGTGTTCCCAGAACGTCTAGTCACTACTGCGAAATTCTTTTGACCAAAGGTTGATACAAATGGGTATCCCAACACCAAACTCCTGGGAGTCTCGAGACCTTCACCGAAGAACTTCTCACTCGTCAGGTTGGCTATTCACAGAGAACAGTCGATGTCTGGTGATTGATACATTCTCTCACTGATTCTCGGGCAAAATTCCGGCTCGCAACTGA
>JAABUP010000323.1_pt1 | contig 108600 bp, 179 predicted proteins | sample 5559201 | NCBI WGS metagenome assembly JAABUP01 (sample SAMN10711887, study PRJNA513373) | rock metagenome | isolation source: Antarctica rocks | place: Antarctica
CAATATTCCCCCCCCCCCCCCCCCGCCTCAGCCGGATGTTGACAGATGTGGTAGCCATTCGCTTCGTCCTCTCCGATCAGTACACCTCCATGACCAGGGAAGAACGTCAGCGATTGCTGCACGAAGGAACTAGCACGACCACTACACTGTCCGCATATGTCGAGATTGTCTTTGACAGTCAGTTGATCCAGCATCGACGACGTGGAGCTGATTCCCATTCGCTAGACACCGATGGTCGCTTCCCTACTTCCCTCCCCGAACTTCACCTCCGTCGCACTATTGGTCTCAAGAAGGACGAGTATTCTCTCGATAGGAAAAGTGCGAGCAAGGCAGAGGTCATGAACCTGCTTGAGAGTGCGGGTTTTTCGAGGAGCAACCCATACTATATTGTCCCTCAAGGACGGGTACGTCCATACCGCCTCTAGATAACCCTTACCTGATGACTGCCATGACAGATCACTCATCTCACCAATATGAGCGATAAGGAACGGCTTAATCTCTTGAAAGATGTAGCGGGAACCAAGGTGTACGAGCAGAAGCGCTCTGAGTCAACCCGAATCATGGAGGAGACTGGTGAGCAGCTTGACTTCCCGTATGGAAGGGAAGCTGAGTGTCTGCAGACAACAAGCGTGACAAAATTGGAGAGCTCTTGACATACATTGAGGATCGCCTGACCGAGCTTGAAGAGGAAAAAGAGGAGCTGAAAGAATACCAAGACAAGGACAAGGAGAGGCGGTGTCTCGAGTACGCTCTGCATCAGCGTGAGCTGGAGGATGTGACGGCTGCTTTGGACCAGGTCGGAGATGAATCCTATGAAACGATATGCTGCTGACTGTGACGCAGGTCGAGGAGGAAAGAAGATCCGACATCCATAAGAGCAATGAGAAGCGGAAGGAGTTCAATCAGCGGGAGACCATCGTTCAGGTCCGCCATCGTCTCTTCATACGGTCGATGCTGATGGAGACATTTTCCAGCAACACGAGGAAGCCCTTACTACTGCCAAACATGCTCTGTCCACTACCTCCATCGCCCTCCGCCAGTATGAGTCCGAAATGGCGGATCTCGTTCGAGCACGGACCGAGATCGAATGCGTGATCGCCGACTTCAGCCAGGCGGGGCAGACCGGCGAGAGAAGGCGAGCAGAGGTGGCGGATGAGCTCAGAGAGTTAGAGGAGCGAATCACGGAAACGGATGAAAGGCTAGACGGCTTACTAGCAGAGCTTGAGGAGCGAATAGCGGAAGAGCGTGGAGCGAAAGAAGCGTAGGTTTCTCCCCCGAGCTGGCAGATGGTGCTGAGGTGTATCCAGGCTCGACACCACATCGTCGAGGCTTCAAGTGCTTTACTCCAAGCAGGGCCGCGCCCAGCAATTCACGACTCAAGCTGCTCGGGATAGATTTTTGAACGCTGAAATCAAGTCGCTTCGGGCGCACGAAAGGATTCAACAGACACGCGTTGTGGATCTGCGTAGTGATGTCGAGGGAGCAAGGAACCAGCTCACCGAGGTGGTCGAACGAGCCCAGGTGCATTCACGCACAGAAGTGGAGCGAAGGGAGAACCTTAGGAGGATGGGTCAGGAGGTCTCAGATTTGAAAGCCACTGTGGACAGGATGCAGGAACAGCGCAAGTCAGTCATCGCTCGCGACGCTAATCGTTCCTGCTCACGAAATGCAGAGAGCTTTGGCGGGAAGACGGAAAGCTGGGGCAGACGGTCTCCAATGCCCGTAACGAATTGCAGACGGCCGAACGTGGTCTGCAGGGGATGATGGACAAGGTGTGCCACTTGAGCCTAGAATCATTGTCCGCTTGACGGCCTCCGCAGGACACCAGCAACGGTCTACGTTCGGTCAAGCAGATCGCGAGCCGCTTGAAGCTCGATGGGGTTTATGGAGCCTTGTACGAGCTCTTCGAGATATCCGACAAGTACAAGACTGCTGTAGAAGTCACCGCTGGCACTAGGTATGCTGTTTGCTGTTTATCGTTTCCCGAGCTAATTAAGTCATTAGTCTATTCCACGTTGTGGTCGACAATGACGACACTGCGAGCAAGATTCTCGAGGTCATGAATAGGGAACGAAGCGGTCGAGTCACCTTCATGCCCTTGAATCGCCTGAAGAGCATTGCCGTTCAGTACCCCAAAGCGAACGATGCCTTACCGATGATCTCGAAGTTGAGGTTTGACCGAGCATATATCATGGCATTTGAGCAGGTGAGCCGGGTTGATCGCACTCCACGGCATGAGTCCTTACAGACTCCAAGATCTTTGGCCGAACGATTATCTGCGAGGATCTCGCTACTGCCGCCCAGTACACTCGCAGTCACGGCCTGAATGCGGTCACAGTAGAAGGTGACCGAGCCGACCGCAAGGGGGCTCTGACTGGAGGCTACCACGATGTGCGCCGATCGCGCATCGACTCCGTGAAGGCTGTGAAGAAATGGCGCGAGACGTATAACACCGACTCAGGGCGGCATACTGAGGTCAAGGAGGGTATCTCGCGAGTAGAGCAGCAAATATCCCAATCGATGGGAGAGATTCAGGTTCTCGAGGCGAAGCGGAAACAGATTCTGGACGGCCGTGCGATGCTGTCCGCTCAAGCGAATTGGGCCGTGCGTGACGAAGAGCAATCTCGGAGCCGAGTGGGCAAGCTCGAAAGCGCTTTAGCTGACGCGGAAGGGGAGTTGAGAGATGCGGCAGCGAAGAGGGTGTCGCACGAGGAGGAGCTGAGAACGCCAATGCGCCAAGAACTGACGAACGAGGAGGTCGAGCGTTTGGAGTCGTTGACTAGGGAATCCGAGGACCAGAAACAGGCATTGCTTGAGGTCTCTCAGGCGAGGCAAAGAGTAAGTCCCCGTAGCGAGGATACTTTGTTGACGTGTGTCAGGCGTCTTCCGAACGGAGCCAAGTTGAGATCGAACTTACTGAGAATCTGAAGCGACGCCGAGAGGAGCTTCGCGGAAAGCTAGACGACCTGGAAGGCGATGCCGGGAGCGGAGTACTCCAGACGGGCGAGATCGAATTGCGGAACAATGAGTTGCGAAATCTCATTCGTTCGATTGAGCAGCTGAGCGACCAGGTCCAAGGTAAGGGGTCTTACATATCATCAAACAATTTCTGATCCTCTCGCAGAATCCGATGCCAAGTTGGACGAGCTAAACACGGAGGTAGCGGGAGTCACGCAAAAGCTCGAAGAGACACAAAACGAGCAGCTGGAAAACACACGCGCGATCATGCGGGTGCAGAAGAACGCCGAGCGGTACCTAACCAAACGTCAAACGCTCATCAACCGGAAAGACGAATGCAGTAACGCTATTCGCGATCTCGGCGTCCTGCCAGAGGAGGCTTTCTCAAAGTACACCGACACACGGCCTGATAAGGTTCGTCTCTCCCGAAGATACAGGGGACTCAGCTGAAGTAGTATTGCAGCTTGTGAAACGCCTGCATAAGGTCAACGATGGCTTGAAGAAGTTTGCGCATGTCAACAAGAAGGCGTTCGAGCAGTATAGTAACTTCACCAAGCAGCGAGACGAGCTCTTGAAACGTCGTGGCGAGCTCGAGGCGTCTGCCGAGTCGATCCAGGAACTCATCGAGACGCTAGATCAGCGCAAGGACGAGGCCATCGAGCGGACATTTAAGCAAGTGTCCAAGTACTTTGAAGAGGTTTTCGAGACACTCGTACCGGCGGGACGAGGGTTGTTGGTGATGCAGAAGAGGGCGAACGGTTACGCTGTATGTCTGATGAAGAAAAGGGCGAAGGTCGGAGCTGATGATCTCCAGGACGAGGAAACCGAAGAATCGGCGGGTGCGAATCGGGAGAAGAGCGAGATTGATAACTACACTGGCGTTTCAATCAAGGTCAGCTCTGCGAGAATGCACTTTGCTACATTGCTCATGCAGTACCTAGGTCTCCTTCAACTCGAAAGACGACGAGGGGCAGAGGATCCAGCAGCTTTCTGGCGGGCAGAAGTCCGTGGTAGCTCTGGCAACTGGTGAGTCTGCCCTGCGAACTCCCTCGACTCGGTCATCTCACTGACTTGCCGCAGTCTTCGCCATTCAGAAGTGCGACCCGGCTCCGTTCTATCTCTTCGATGAAATTGATGCGAACCTCGACGCGCAATACCGCACGGCAGTTGCGGGTCAGTTTTCTTCCTGGCATCGTATTTGCAGACTGATGGTCGGCTTCCAGCAATGATACATACCCTCTCTCAGTCCGCACAGTTCATCACCACCACCTTCCGATCCGAGATGCTCGTCCAAGCCGACAAGCTTTACGGCGTGTACTCGAGACAGCAAGTCTCTAGTATTCACACGATTGATCGGGATCAGGCGTACCAGTTTGTCGAGAACTCGGCGCAGGTCGGTCAGCTGTAGAGAGGGACGATATGATCATCTCTTTTGGGGCACTGTGATGAGGGTTCGAGTGTATCTACTGGTTCACAGCGTCTGTAAACACATCATGCCATCATGCTCAGCTGAAGATGCAAATTGGAACCGATCTTGTTCCGTATGAACGCCGAAGATGCTCATCTAGATGATTCTAGGCCAAAGCCCCTCACCAACCAGCTCCTTCACCCCGCAATCCTCCATCGTCCCCCTGATCCACTTTCTCACATCCTCCACCTCGACTCCAGCGACTCGCAGAACCCCACCTCTCCCATCTTCCACCGGACTAAACGCCCAGATCACCTCCGGCGGTCTTTGCACTTGAAATTGCCTAGTCCGATTGGCCAGCTCATCGAGGTGCTTCAGCAGCCGTGCGAGATGTGGACCCAGTATCAAGATGTTGGCGTATACGTTATACGGTCCCATTCGAGGAGCGACTGGGGACGAGGCGTTATCGAGGAAAAGGCGATCGCGCATGATGAGTCGGCCGGAGAGGTGGATCTCGTTGAGCGAGTCGTAGGATTCCATCGCCCAGACTTCTTGTTCTGCCTCTCCTCCTTTCTCCACATCGTTTGGATCTCGGGTGGGTCGCTGTCCGCGGCCGGAGTTGACCCAGTCGAGCACGAGGACTGAAGCGCTCCGGTCGAGGACGAATCTCTGTGCTTGGGCGTATCTTGATCCTCGGAAGGGAGAGGCTGAGTCGGGTAGCAGGAGCAGAAACGAACGCGGAGCTAGAGTCACATGCATCCTCTGACGTGTGACCGACGAGAAATCATCCCGAGTCGAGTGGTGCGAAAGCGGTCTGATCCCCGGTCGGTGTTTGAAGATCTTCGTACTCCCCTGAGTGAGCAGCACCAGCCCGCAGCCCTCATCCACCGTCACCCGGAGCGACACGAGGTCGCCAGCGACCAGTCCTCCACCATACGCGAGGACGTAGCATGCCGCGACGTTGGGCGGTTGGGATGGGAGCGGGGCAGGAGTCAGGAGCTTGAGAGGGTAGGATGCGAGGAGGGTCGAGAAGGATGCTCGGGACGATGAGGAGGTGAGGTGAAGGTGGCCGGATCCAGGTGGGTTGGGCTCGTGTTTGGGTCGTTGTGTGGATGCGGGCCCCTCGAGGGGGCGACTGGTCATGCTATGATTTCGGACATGGGAGCGAGTACGTCGGTAGGAATCAAGCGAGGCAGGATGTGATATGAAATGAGAAGCTCGGTAGAATCTCGGCATTCCGGAGATCCAGCAAGCTACTGGGTTTTGGGCCAGATTGTCAACCGAGAAAGAGAGACGTTTGGCGAAGATCGAACACGACGCGAGCGATGACGATGAGACACCAAGACCTCCCGGTCACACTCCACAATGACAAGCGAGGTCTTCTCACCATCGAGGACGGACACCTCGACGTCCTTCAGCTGTCGCGTGATGGTCGACGTTCGTCTTGTTTCCTAAATCCGGAACCAATCCTGATGTGAAAGTCTGCAGCGCCCAAGCGACTGTTGACATGCGAGATGCGAAACTTCCTGCGAGCTGCACTGGCAGGTGACGGAGCACATGCAAGCGAGAGCCGACGATTGGAGCTGGATACGCTCATCCAGAAGGGTAGTCAGCTGAGGATCAGCACGATGCACGTCCTCGTCGAGCCAATCCATGCCCCCGAAGCAGAGAAATGGGTCGCGACGGCTATGACCTCGGCCTATGAAGGTGAGCTGCTTATTCAAAGGAAACAAAAAACGCCGTGCTGAGACGTCTGCCAGAGATCAAGCCGTTCAGACGGGTCTTGGTGCTGGTCAATCCCATTGGTGGAAAAGGCAAGGGCAGAGCGGTAGTCAGGGAGACAGTCATGCCGATCCTCGAGGCTGCAGGATGCGCTATCAAGATCATGGGCTAGCTCCCTTCTCATGCGCTCTACCCACGCTGACGTCTCTTTGCAGAGACGAAACATCGATCACATGCCGAGGAGATGGCTCGCGAAGTCGAGCTGGAATACGAGTGAGACCACGCGAGAGACTGTCACCATCCATGCTGACCCGGTCTTCCTAGTGTCATCGCGACGGCGTCGGGTGATGGACTCGTCTACGACGTCCTCAATGGGCTGGCTGCTCGACCAGATGCGAGAAAGGCGCTGAGAATAGCGATAGCGCCAATCCCAACAGGTCCGTCCTTGAACCGTCCTTTGCCGACAACATCGCTCAGACTCTAAACTTAGGCTCCGCCAATGCTTTATGCACCAACCTCTTTGGCGTCAAAGACACCTTCAACGTACCCTTAGCTTGCCTCAATATCATCAAAGGTACGTGATGTATTGAATTGCTGAAGCCCGCTGACACTCCACAGGACAGCACCTCCCCCTCGATCTCTGCTCCGTGCTCCTCCTCCCCTCCCTCACCCGCCGATGGTCCTTCCTCTCCCAAGCTCTCGGCCTCATGGTCGACCTCGACATCGGCACCGAATCCATGCGATGGATGGGCGACGCCCGATTCATGCTAGGCTTCATCAAAGGTCTGGCCGCGAACCGAAACTTCAGTTGTCGATTGCGGATGAAGGTGGTGGAGAGTGATAAAGTGGAGATGGCGAGGGCGGCGAGGGAGATCGTGGGTAACGCTCGGGGTAAGAAGGTCTTGGGACAGGGGACGGATCCGCTCGTCAATGGTGTGAAGAAGGTGGACTTGAATGGATCGTCGAACGAAGAAAGCTCCAGCTCGACGGCTGCGCATGAGATTCCGGCAGCAAACGGAACTCACAGTACGAAGGGGAGCGGCAACATGAATGGACAGGCGGAGGAGAGCCAGGGAGCGTTGCCGGACGCCAAGCCCCTCGAACCAGATGAAAGCTGGACGACGATCGAGAGTACCGGGAAGAAGCCGGCGGTCAAATTACAGTCGCCAACCGAGGCGATGAATAGTGGTACGCCGGGAGGATGGATCGATGGTGAGGGCATGCTGTACGCATAGTAAGCCATTCTCCTGCTTGATTCTCCAATCGCGAGCTGATGGGTGTATATCAGTGCCGGCACTATGCCTTGGGCGGCTCGAGATCTCATGCAGTGGCCTGTGGCGTCGTCTGGTCACGGCGTTGTCGATATTGTGGTCCAGAGCATTGTGAGCGGTCCATCATCAGTCTCCAATGCTATGCTGACAGGGCAAAGGTCCCCCGAGCCACGATGGTTAACGCTATCACCGGTGCCGAGAAGGGCGACGCCTACTGGATGCAATGTCAGCATTACTACAAGGGTTTGTCCCGTCCTTCTAAATTTGGTCACTGCTTAGCGATTCTGCAGTGTCAGCTTTTACTGGAGAAAATCTGGATCGCCAGCGGCAGCCGATCTTCACGATAGGTATGTATCTGCGGGACTGCTGTGATACGAGCGCTACTGATGGAAGCTCAGATGGTGAAGCCTTCCCCTTCGAGTCGTTCCACGTCGAGGTCCATCCTGGACTGGCAAACATTTTGAGCTTGGACGGGCACTTCTTCATCAGCGAGTTCTTGCGGAAACACCATGGCCTAGAATGACGAGCGACGCTTCGGGACGGCGGACATACACATTCAAGACCATTTGTGACGAAACAAGCGGACGAAGTACGAAGACCGCATGCGTCGATCTCATAGGATAGCTCAATGTGGGCCGCGCCAGAGCGGCCCAGAATGCGATGCATGGACAACTCAGCTGCAGCTCTTGCCAGTCCTACCCTCACTCGTCCAGGCCTTCGTTATGGTCAAGCCACAGCTGAGCACCAGGACGACCGCGCCGAATGTCGCGCAGATCACAGCAGGCAGCTTCTGCCGTGAGTACCACTCCCCGCGGATTAACGCGAAGTAGGCTATTGCCGGGAACTGTAACGCGTCAACAAGTCACCAGCGCTGGTGATGGTATCTCACAATGAACGCGAGAGCTGTAGCACTCAGACCGCCTGCTATCTCCAGAACTACGCCAAGGTCGCATGTAGTCAGCGAGACTACGATTATCAGCTTCTGCTGGATCGGGGAGTGATAGACCCACTGCCCATTGTTGTGAACACGACCAAGCTGGTGACGATCACATGCCGTCGTTGTGAGAATGGCTTGTCCTTGAAGAAGTAGTCTTCGATGACCTCGCGACAGACATAGTTTTCAAGCGGGACTGAGGTCAGCAACGACCGGAACATCGGGGACGTACTGGTCGTCGACATGTTTGCTCCAAAGCATAATCGTGCGATATTGATGAATAGGTCGTCCGGGCTAAAGTTGTTCAGGATGTTCCCCTGGGCAATACGTCAGCCTAGGCGCGAGATCATGAACGGAGAGCGGACTTCGGTCTTATCCGTGAAGATGAGGTACCCGGTCACGGCCATGAGTAGGCAGCAAACAAGGCTCATTCCAGTGGATGCGTGCGTAACAGCATTAAATCTGAAGACGGGGTCAGCGTGTACGAACGTGGCTTTTCGAGGGCTATGCTGACCGGTCTAATGTTGGAGTTTCGATGCTTTGGTAGATGAACATGGTGTTGTGATGGCAGACAAACTGGCTCGTATGTCAGCCTCCAAGGACTTGACGACTGTGATAGGAGAGCGTACTGCGAAACTGATGACGCCGATTGCCTCGAAGACACCCGGACGAATGATTGAGAAGACATGCAGCGATGATCCTCTCAATGATGGCTCGACAGCCACACCTCGAAAGACCACGGAAGTCACGATGACCATCATCGAGACCAAAGCTGCTCCTGTCAGCAGAGCGACCTTTGTTGCGAGGCTCACCGAAGCTCGAGCTCTTCGACAACTTCACGATATCACGATGCAGACTCAGTGGGAAGGAGATTGCGATTGTACATAGAAGGATGACTGTCCGTCGATCGACCAACAAGCGGAGGACGGCATGTCGAGCGAGGGCTGGGAAGATGTATGCGATGACGTGAGGGATGGTGTCGCCTGTAGAGAGTGATGTTAGCCGAAGCGACCCACGTAAGGCAGGGAAGGGCTTATATGATGACGTTGAAGGCACACATGCTGGTCGAGATCAGCTGTATATGATACCGAGAGTTTGGTGAACATACCCGCCAAAGGCAAAGGCGAACTGGAAGAAGGAAACGGCTGTCGAACCCGCATGGCCGAAGGTGTGGTGCATGACCTGGTCGCATCACCCAGTTAGCCTTGCGGTCGGACTAGGCTGGCATAGCTCACATCAACGTAGGATTCGCGGCCACTGAGTTTGGCATTGAGGACGACCAGTCGTATTGTCCTGTAATACAATCAGCGTTGTCTCGAGGTGGGTGAGGCGGGTGGGAATGTACCAGTCAGTGACTCCCGCCAGTACCACTAACAACGTCACACCCATCACGAAGCCCGCCTGTGATACCGCATAAGGTAATCTACCAAACACGAACAGTCAGCCATAAATGCTTTCGAGGCAAAGGGACTACGCACCCCACTATTCCAGCACCTATGATGGAGTTGGCCATCTGAGGGTCTCAGGAAAACAACACCTGATCTTCGATGGCACGCTCACATTCGCTATACCATCCATCAACGTCCCTCGGACACTGGAATTCGGTCCCTCAGCTTGCATTAGCTCTTCCAGCTCGTCCGCCGGGGCTCCTCGTCCGTTGGCCAAGAGCGGCAATGTCGTCGAGTCATCCTGATCGTCAAGGTCGTCGGCCGGGGCTTTAAAGACTGATGTTGATCTCAGCTGAAGGACTTGCCAAAGTTAGGCGAGAGACTAACGGATATGCCCATTCTCCTCATCCTTGAGGCTTGATTTTGAGCTTCGACCTGATAGTATCTGGCGCTCCACATCATGAGAACTTCGGTGATTGAGTTCGGTCGAAGAGCTCCGCCTTGAGACTGCACGTGACGACGGTCTTGAGGGTGCCCGAGAGGAAGGTCGGGAAGACGGCCCAGCTTCCGGTGAAGCGAGGTGTTCTGTCGCTCCAAGCAAGAGTTGCACCGAGTCGAGATCATCGTGTATCATCGCGCTGGAGGGACGAAGAGGGCGTCTGAAGGAGTCCATGTCATTCGACAGGACAAGAAGGGAGAGGCTATGAAAGGATGAAGCCGACAATCAAAAGCTGTTTCTCTGCAACACCAGGCACGCTGGCGGCGGAATGAGCTGATATCTCATCAACACAATCCCCCACTTGCTTTCTCCTGCTCCGAAGTCGGCCCTGTGAAGGGGCCAGTAAAGATGGCTTGGATACGGCTTCTTTGTTTCTCGAGACTCAATCCGGAGATCCGCTCTGCCGTCATAGTCGTCCGTCATATCCAGCATGTCCAGCACCTCATTCCCGCCCCACACGCCATCTGCGAAGTCCAACTTCACCGCTACCTCCACCGAGCTTGACCAAGACGAATACGAGCCGGCTGAAGATGGAATGGAGCATGAGCAGGAGGATGCGGTTCATTTCTGTCTCTTGGCGGAATTCGATATAGATGCTGGAGCGACTCTGGCGTATCAGTACCCATACCCTACCGGAACAGATGAGCAGTGAGTCACTCGCTTGATATGCTCAAAAAGTCATACTGATGATCGGTCAGCCGCTTGGCCGAGCTGATGCTCCCGGATGGAGCGCATCTCCGACCAGAAGACTGGACGGTCTTCTACCTCGGGCAAACCGCATCCTCTGCCGTCGCTCCTATGCTATCGCACGAGTCATCCGTCAATCTCTCCGCCGATGCCGACCGACGCACGAGCGTGCAACAGACGTCTGGCGGGCCCAAACGGGGTGTTGCTGGTGGAGGGCTGCTGTATGTGCTGAATTGCGTGAGGATGAAGGAGGATAAGAAGCTGCGCCGAGGAGCTATGGTCAAGGCGTTGGCGATATGTACGCCGAATCCGTACTTCGGCATCTACAAGGTAATGAAGGGCTTTCAAATGGTCGCTGACAGGTAGCCTTTGCTGCTTTTGGCGTTGGAGGAATACTTCATGTCCCCATCTCCTGAAATCCTCGCCAGACTATACGATTCCGCGAACGCTATCTCCATTTCTGGCATGCCGCAGCTCTCAAGGAGCGAGCGAATACTCTTACGATCTTTTGAGCGGAAAGACCTATTCGAGGAGAAGTTTGGCCCGCAAGACCCGGTGAACGGGACCAGAGAGGTGTTTGATGAAGCGGGTAGCGAGGCGCACTCCGACGGAAGCGTCTACAGTCATCAGCGAGGACCTGGGTCGAGCTCGAGCTCCAATCGGCCGAGCTCAGCTATTGTACGATCTGGAGCTCTGCGGCAAGGGAGCACGAGCAGTTCTCAGCTTCACTTGGGGACGCCGCCATCGAGGGAGGGAAGGTTCACTCCTGATGCGGGATATGCCGGGGAGAGCTCGATGCGCCGGAAAGGTGTTCCGAAGGACACTCATTTCTTCGAGACAGAGGCGAGGTTCAGGAAGATCACCGTGCCAATACGGATACCCATGACGGTCTTTGACGAGGACGTTGGCGATGTGAGTGTTGATACAGCAATGGAGCTGACAGCAGTACTCCATCATCGAGCTAGTGCTGACATTCTCTCATCCTAATCCCTTCCCTCCGCCGTTCCACCCACACCTGCATACAAACGGACCGGCAACTCATGCCGTAGTCCTGATTTTCAATGCCTTACTCGCACACAAGCGAGTCATGTTCCTCGGCCACGGCCTACCAGCCAACCAGGTCGCTCGCATGGTGCTCGCAGCGTGCGCTATGGCGTCTGGCTGCGGCCAGGTGCTGCGCGGAATCACCGAAACCGCCTTCCCGTACGCCAACCTAGCGAGCCTCGACATCTTAGAGGAGTTTAGCGGCTTCGTAGCAGGCGTGACCAATCCTCGATTCGAGGAGCTCCCGATGACCTGGGACGTGCTGTGTAATGTCGAGACGGGGAAGGTGACGGTCTCGAAGGAGCTCAAGTCGGGCAGTATTGGCGCGATGAAGCAGTCGTCGGGTTCGAGCTTGGGGAGTGTCGTGAAGGTGGAGGAGGATACTCAGGCGGGAACGCCGCAGGCGAAGATGAACTCGGCGACCAAAGCGGACTGCGTGGACAACCAATTCATGGATGATGTGGGTGGTATTGGCTTGGCTTGCCTGACGGATAGATACTCGCGGCAATTGGAAGCCACTATGGCGAGGCGCATACTCGTCTTCGGTTCACGGACTACCTGGCGCGTTTCGTCCGACTTGCGGCATATCAGGAGTATACGCACACCGGATCAACGAGGATCGGCTATCCCAGTGTACCGTACAGAGAAGGATCGCTGGGTAGTGGGACAGTCTTCGCAGATGATGCGGCAAGACAGAGGGAGATGTGGGCGAGCGGACATCGTGTCGATGCCTGGAGGAAGACGAAGAGTTACAAGATGTTCACAAAGGTACGCTCTATCAAGAGGATTCCGCTAATCATCAGGACTGGGCGGAAGACTCGAAGCGTCGAGCCATCGACTTTGACCTGCAGCATCAGATTGCGAGGTTGAGAATAGGGAAGAACGTGAGTGACGGAGAGGCGGGCGCGATCTTTTCGGCACTTGCGGACGGTGTACGATCGTATGATCAGGTCGTGGAGGTGAGTGAGGAGTCAAGGACAGGGCTGATGTCAGCTTCTCACACTTCTTCCACCTCATCGGGGAGGGCTGATGCCGGTTGCGAACGGCCTATTCCATCGATGGACCGGAGTACGGGAGAACGCGCTGGAGCTGCTGACGACGCTACAGCACTTCCCTGTGAGTCTTGCTTAGTCCACGAGGCTGACGACAGGTCGGACGTCAATCGGTTGTGACGATGAACTATTTCCACCGAAAGACGTATCTTCACCTGCTCGAGCGGCGGGACATCCTTGTTCAACAGCAGCGAGAACAGCAAGAGCGCATGCAATATGCCCAAGATTTCGAGTCGTCCCCTCAACGCCCCACCTATTTCTCGGACACGACTTCTCCTGGAACTGTTCACGGGAGTGTTACGTCCACACCTCAAGGAATGGCTCGAGCATGATGGCAGTATAACCATGCTGTACTCAGATCAATGCATTCTCTGCCAACTAGTATTCCTCTACGCCACCAAGGTCGAGGCGGTCGCAGCCTCGTACTTGAACGTCGGGGGAAGCTGCTGCTTTTTGATGTAGTAGCGCGCCAGACGGTGAATACGGGACTCGATGAGAATCATGCGGCTGCGACGATCAGCGGGGTGTGAAAGGGGGTATGAGAGGTCGTACTGACAATTTCGAGTCCTTGTCCGCGCGGTTGCGCTCGAGGTGCTTTCGGACGGAGACGGCCTTCTTGATCAGGTAATACATGTCTTCCGGGATAGATGGGCCGAGACCTGAGGATGTCAGCGGGGCTCCTTGGAACTTTCGGAGCTCTCCCCTATCCCTCCTCTCACCTCCGCACCCCCTCTCAAGCGATTCCTTCCTTCTGTACCCCGTAGTCCTGCTTGACCTATAGCGAACCCACTCACCATTCGTCTTGAGGATCCTCAAAATCTTATTCCCCGTGACACTCTTCACCTGCGGCACACCTTGCGAGTCCCTCAAGATAACTCCAATCTGAGAAGGCGAGAGACCCCGTCGGGCGAGCTTGAAGATCTGGTCGCAGACTTCTTCGGGGGTGGCTTTGGACCAAGAGGGTTGGGAACGACGGTATGGGAGGGCGGAGGCGGAGATGCCCTTGCCATTGGAGTGCATGCTGAGGACCGTCAGCTGGGTACAGGAGAATGGAGGGGTACTTACCGACCCATCTTGGCGGGATTGCTGAGTGGTAGGTTGACGAGCTAGAAAAGGATGAGACAGAGAGAGTGAGCGTAAGTTTCTTTCCCACTATGCCACATATGCCGGCGCAGATGATTCCCCTAAACTCCGATGATGTAGAATACCGAAAAGCCAAGATGTGGCGCTACCAGCCGAAATTGGACCTAAATATCGTTCGAGACATCTCTTTCCTCTTGTCGCTTTGCCCAAAATGAAATTAAACGTGGCTAACCCAGCTACAGGCGCGCAGAAGCTCTTCGACTTTGAGGATGATCGCAAGGTCAGGGTGTTTATGGAGAAGAGGATGGGGCAGGAGGTGCCAGCGGACTCGCTTGGGGACGAGTGGAAGGGGTATGTCGCCGTGATTTGACCATTTTAGGCTTTGAGCTGATCTGGGTGTCATAGATACGTTTTAAAGATCACTGGTACGTGAAGCTTGTGTGGCTTGGGTGCAGGTAAGCTGACATGCCGGTCTTCCCCAAAGGCGGCAACGACAAGCAGGTGCGTTCAATCCGCCTTTGTCCTGGTCACATCTTGACTGCTGTTTGTAGGGTTTCCCAATGATGCAGGGCGTTCTCCTCCAAGGACGTACTCGTCTTCTACTCGACAACAACCAACCCTGCTACCGCGCCAGGCGAACCGGAGAGCGCAAGCGAAAGGTGGGGTTTGTCACACGATCAATCAGTAGAAGCGCTGACCTTTATAGTCCGTTCGAGGCTGCATCGTTGGCGGAGACATCGGGGTCCTGTCAGCCGTGATCGTGAAGCAGGGAGAGCAGGATATCGCCCCGCTTACCACTGAGGTTCTCCCGAAGCGTGCGCTTGTCTCCCTAACACAGCTCAGCGCTGGCTAACCCCACCGTAGGCTTGGGCCCCAAGCGAGCAACTCGTATCCGTAAATTCTTGTGCGCTTACCGTCGCCTTCAATGGAACATCGCTGACTCGATCGTCTAGCAACCTCGACAAGAAGGACGACGTCAAGTCCTTCGTGATCAAGCGCGAGATCACCAGGAAATCCGGGAAGACATACACCAAAGCGCCGAAGATCCAGCGGTATGCGAATACACCTGCCAGCGGGGATCTTGCTGACGACTTGCAGCCTTGTCACACCCATGCGCTTACAGAGGAAGAGGCACCTGAGGAGTTTGAAGAAGAGGCGTACCGAGGCTCAGAAGGAGACCGTCTCGGACTACAAGGCCCTGGTTGCCAAGCATGCCGAGGAGAAGAAGGCGAAGGTGTCTGCTGTCCGTGCTGCCAAGAAGGCTCGGAAGTGAGTTTTACAGTCTCGTCACCCTTGTCCGCAATCCGGTCAACGATCACTCGCTCATCTTCCCCGTATCATGCTTTGCTGGTGCTGACTCCGGGTTCTCAGGTCGGCCTAAGCTATGCTTGGCAGATAGATCAGTACATCACATGCCCATGTATCTCATGCGATGAGACTCTTGACGATAGAATTTGAAATGGTAATATCGAGGCCATTGGTGAAGCAGATCGAAGGGGCTTTACTCGACTCACAGATTTGCGCTGAGGTTCTGCATTTTCCTGTGGCCCTGTTACCCGTTCCAAGGAGAAAATTTCGGAAAGGTCATCCAAGAGATTGTTGCAGAGGAGACGGGATACCGTGCATGTGTGGTGTCCTCCCCCGTTTCTCCGGAGGACTTTCCAAGTAGGAGGACACAAAGCCTTCCCACCGACGCGCCGCAGAAAAGTTCGGGGTGGAGGTGCCAATTTTTCCGTCCGCTTGAGCCTTTCTTCAACGTATACAGTACCCATCCTGTCCCTTTGTGCCTCCAATAGCAGGATGTCAGTCTCTCCTCCAACAGACCTGATGCTACAGTCACGTCCTCGCCATCGGCCGCTCCACTCCTCCGATTATCCTATCCACTCACCTCTCGACTCCCTGCCGACGTTCCGTTCCTCCTCATCGTCCATTTCCTCAACCTCAAATCCCCCCTCAGCTCCGTCCCCTCCCTCGTCATCATCTTCCTCATCAACAACATCATCCTCGTCCGCTCAACTGATCTTCGGTGACCCCCGTATCGTCGCCGTCCTCTCCGGTGTAGCAGGCGTGAGTCTCGCCCTAGGTGGGATATACGGGTACAGGCGTTTCTGGCGTCGGATCCGGAATGCGGACTATGTCACGACGGGTATGTTGGTGAGGAAGCGACGGATCAAGGGGGTCGTCACGAGGTGGATCACTCCTAGATTTCTGCTGAGCCGAACTGACCCGTCTGCCAGCGTTGGGGATGGAGGTGAGCTATGGACCTGGACTTGGTATGGCAGAACTGAGTGGGTTTACCCCCAGACAACTTTAGACTCTTCCATACCCCCGGGATTTTCTATTCCTACCCCTTCAAACTCCGTTCCATCCCCTCCACCGCCAAAGGTCTGTCCGCCTCCTTCCCTCACTGCTCGTCTCGTCCTCGTCGTGTAGGCCTCGCTGATGGGATACCGAGCAGAGTTGAAGGACGAGACGATCCACATCCGGATCGCCGGAGTCGACGCGCCCGAGAACGCGCATTTCGGCAACCCGTCCCAACCACACGCGAAAGAATCGCTAGAGTGGTTACGACGCACCTTGATCGGCAAGAAGATGAGTTGTCAATTGCTCCGAAAGGATCAATATAACCGTATTGTGGGTCCAGATTCGGAGGCACGAGGTGTAGGTTGAGTGCTGATGGGATGGATAGGTGGCGGTCCCGTATATCTCGTCGCAGGTTTTGAGGGATAAGCCTTTGCCTATTATGATGTTGAGAGAGGGGATGGCGGTGGTTTACGAGGCTGGAGGGGGGGAGTACGGACCGTGGGGGAAGAAGCGGTTGAAGGAGTTTGAATCGCAAGCGACGTGCGTTGCATCGGCAACATTGTGGCGATGATGGCTAACGTGGGCGGTGTAGGGCGAGCAAGAAAGGTTTGTGGGCGCTAAAGAATTTCGAGCATCCGGCGGATTATAAGAAGCGGATCAAGACTGCCGAAGAGGGGATGACGGGAGCAGAGGAGACGGCAAGCGCGGTGAAGCGGTCGAATTCGCGGGGTGTTTGGCGCAGCTTCATGCGCTTGCTCGGGAGAAGATGATCATCGCATTCCAGCTGTAGTCAGCACAATTTGCATTTGTCATTTCCCTGCACTCGTAAACTGTACCACAGCCCAGCCTTTCGCATCCCACTGCTTGTCCATCGCTTCTCTATCCCACCGCCCATCTGGTCCAGATACATCATCCAGGATCTGCTCGGATACCTTCCGCTTGACAGCTGACCTCAGACCTGCACCCAGGACGTCCACCACTGCCAAGCTCGCGTTGAGACCGTACACCATCGTGGCAGCGTAAAAGAAATTGGCGTTGCCCGTCCCAGTGAGGAGCCACAGCGAATGCAAGAGAGGGAGGAGTATGGCGGTGTAGAGGTGAACGGTGAGGGTGAAGAGAGGATGTCGAAGACCTGAGGCGCTTGTCAGATTGCCATCCAGACGGAGTCTCGAGCTAGCAGCGACATACTGGCAACGACCTCGGGGAAGCAGCCGAGCAAGCCTGCCCAAACCGCCGTGTCTCCCAAAGCGGGATAGCTTTTCCATGTCCCGAAGACTCCCATCAATACCAGTGTCGCCAGGAGCGGATCATCGCGAAGTCGCAGGCATACCGGAGCCACGTATATGAGGGTGTGAAACTGTGGAGAAAAATTCATTCATGGCCAGAATGGGTGAGTCGAGGATGGAGCCCACCTGGAAGACGCCGAGGAAGAAGTTCCGGAAATGGTCAAACATCTCGGTAAAGAAGTACCACCACATTCCGATGTTGGGTGCGAGGTCGGACACAGTGAGACTACATCTCCATTAGCTGCTTCTTGGAAAAGATTGGGGAAGCTCACGTAACACCCCATGTTTGGGAGGTCCACGCCATGCCCACCAGTACAAAATTGCCAAGTGACAGGGACGCGAATGCGCCAAGAAAGATAGTAAGGTGACCAAACGCATCTGAGACGGAGGAACGGGAATTTGAGGTAGAGGCTAGGAGCATGAGGATAGGCGGGACCAGTAAAACAGGATATAGCGATGTGTGGGCTACAATAGCCAGGAAGATGAAAGCTGCTGATGCAGATCCTGATGCAATGTCAGCTGTCAATATCTAGAGTTTGGCGAAGGTATACCTGTGCTAGCGGAAGAGATGGCCAAGAGGAGGAAGGTGTTGTCTAGCGATGTCGTCGTTCTCGCGAGACAGGAAAGCAGGGTGTATGGGTTGAACAGGTATCTGTCAAGAGGTTCAGCTATACCTGCCGAGGGCAATACTTGTCAGATACTTGCAGAGCAGCAACGAGAGGATCGCGATCTTCATTCTCTTCCGCCACACCAGACCGCTGGATCCTCGTCCTCCATATTATCACCAATGCGAGAGACCCAAGGACGTCTGCTAGCATCCACAGAAGCGTCGTAAAGATATAGGAAGAGACGGGGACGATGTAAGTGAAGAGAGCGAGGTATATTGGCGACTAAGACTTTCCATCAGTCTAGAACGCTTGACCCAGAAGATATTGGCGGACATGGTAGAAGACACCTCCATCGTATGGGTTTGTACCATGTTTGTAGATGAAGACCCCTTCCTTCACTTGCTCGATTGTCGGCTTGCATAGGCTGCAGATAGGATGGCGGACTCACAGCTTCTGATGCTTGTCAGCGGGGTCGACAGCTCGGGTCGCCTTTCCAAAACTGCGGGTATTGTACTGCTCATGAAAAGCCCAAGGCGGAGCAATGTTGCCGCAAGAAGGACGAGCGCATGCTGTCGATCATACGACAGCCTTGAGAAGGCGGTGGTCGCGTCCATCCTGTTGAGCGAGATTTCATCGAGCGAGAGCGCGAGACGATGCCAGACTCCAAGTGGGACCCTTTGGTGCACTCCCTGCAGCTGGCAGGGACTGGGAAGGGATTGGAGAATGCCTTGTCCATGGCCTTTGGGAGATAAAATCAGACACGTGGGAGATTTAGGATCAGCTTACGGAATCAGCTGAGTCTGCCCCCCAGGAACGGGCTTGAGACACGGGTTGGGGGGTCGCCTCTCCTCCGTCTAATATCTTTCAATCTTGTCGGTCGCTGCCTTGCCATCAAAGCTCGCCAATCATTTGGAACTCCTCAAGGTTGTGGCGGTTTCCGTTTTTCATACCCAACGAAACGGTTCGACGGAAGGCATCCCTTCTCGCCGTATCCCTTTCATCTTCTGGTGATTCTATCTACTTCTCGACCCGTTGCTATCGGCCTATCTACCCAATACACCGGTTTCCGAAGTCTACAAAGTCCTCCCGTATCTCTTTTCCCTAGCTTCCGTCGAGAAGAAGATCTAGCCTGTTGCTCTATCGCTCGCAGCTTGTCCTTCACCTTTCATGTCGTGGCAATGGCAAGCGGTGAGCTGAATACTCATGAATCCGCTGACGGTAGCCTGTCGACTTCACTCAGGATTTCAATGCAGAACCTTTCCCGAAACGGGATGATAGGGAGGTGTTAGGACAGGCTCCGGGTCCGGATGGAGGTTTCTTAGGCCTATCACAACAGGGCTGCGAGTTTGACCCCAGCCGGGACGGGTACGATCAGAATGGCTATGGCCCGAACGGCTACCTACAATACGGCTATCAACCGGCACCAGATGTACCCACTATCCCATCAAACAACCCCGGCGGATCATACCCAACGAGCTATCTTCAGCCCACATTATTCAATCACCCTTTCAACTCCACTCCGGCACTAGATTTGGCGTTGGAGCATGATAGCGAGCAAGTCAAGACTCCAGGTCAGCCATATGAACTTTCGGGATATCAAGGCACCGCACTCTTTCAGATCGATCAAACGGCAGAGTCGCATCAACCTCAATGGACATCTCAGCCAACCTATGATCCTCCCCCAGATTTTACCTTCTCCGCTCCGAGCTTTACTCAGCAGAGCAGCACCATCTCTCCTTCCCAACTCGGTCGAAACTCCATGCTGAAGCCAACTAAGACATTCTCTGACCTCATGATGGAAACTCGCGGGTCAGCATCCTCCGCTAGCTCGACCGAAGGTGGACAGGAAGGGGCGGGCAACACGTTGGAAGATCGGAATCGGATGATGCCAAGAGCGGCGATACCTGATTCGAGTTTGCAACAGAGTACCGCTACAGAAAGTCCCGCACCCGTCTCTGAACCTGCGTCCGGTGCGCCGGTAGAGATACCCGCAGTCGCATGGTACAAGTCCGAGTTGCGGAATGTTCCCGACAATCTCGAGTCGGCTGTCAAGCAATATATTTCGACCGCCAATCGCTTGGCCTTTGGTGAACGCAAGATCATCATCATGACTCCCAAGGTCGGTCAGAAGTCATATGGCACCGAAAAGCGATTCCTGTGTCCGCATCCCCAGGCAACACTCGCTGGTCGCGGTTGGTGGTCCAAGAGCAAAGACAATTGCCCTTTCTCCCCTATCCTTCCTCCGCGCTTAAACATTAGCCTCGCCGGCGAGCAGTCAGTCAAGGACACGACCGTTAGCTGGATGACGATCGACGGGAAGGATCTAGACGAGAAAATCAAAATCCAGGGTATCAGTCCAAGCGATAATCCCTTTCTTGGTAATACTGCCGGCAAGAATCTGCATATCACGGACAGCGATGGCAAGCGTCGCGAGGCCAAGGCTATCATTACGGTCAAGGCGCCGTTCGAACCTCATGCCGGGCCGAATGGATGGGGACTGGCCAAGGGAACGGTGTCAGATATCTCGACCGAGGAGGTGATCGGGACGTTTGAGAGCAAGGAGATCAAGGTCATCTCGAAGCCGAGCAAGAAGAAGGCGAACAGTAAAATGGGAGAACGTGAGTCCCAATCCACACAGGGCATTGCTCACGCCAGTCCTCATACAACACGGTACTACGGTTGCGCTATTTAACCGCGTCAAGTCTCAAACGGCTTCAACTCGCTATCTATCTGTCAAACCCGACATGACGCGATATCTCGGCTCGGATGGCAAGCCTGTGTTTCGCGCAGCCCCTCCAGCTCAACCCATCGATCGCGATGTCTTCCATGGTTTTGCCGCTCATTCTGGTTCTTGGGAGTCATTCATTATATGGCTTGTCGACCCTTTCAAACCCACTGGTCCTGGAAACGGCCCGCCGCTGCATCCGGACTGGCCTATAGCGCCCGCAAACGCCATCGCTCCGTCCCTTATCTCACTCCCTATCCGATACAATTCCACTGTGGTGCTGCAGTCCCTCCAGACCGGCATCTGTTCTCCGATACTCACCGTTAGGCGAATTGAGCAAGATGCCGAAGCTGTCGGTGGCGACGGCACGTTCTCGGAGGCAATGAGATGCTGTCCTGGAGGCGAATTGCTCGGCGATCTCGTCTCGCAATTGCAAAAGATCGCCTTCGAGGTGTATAAGTCCGATACGATGATCCTCGCGTCCAGCAATTCCCGATATGGCGGTCTCTGGCTGTCCTGCGACGAGGATGCAGCAAAGGAGAGGTTTGTGCAGAGGGAACGGCGATGGACACCCATGTCTGCTGCTCAAAAGAAGGGCTCTCGACCGTCCAGTGTCCCGTCGACGCCGAATCAGCGATACGGCGTATTGCCGATGACACCGCATACAGGATCCGCCAACCTCCCATCCACCCCATCCAGTCCAGTCAGTAATGGTTCATCTCTCGATCACTTTGGATCGCATAGCCGTAGAACATCGTCTAGCTCCCTGAAGTCGCCAAAGAGCGTTGAGGCGGTCCTACCATCAAATGACGGTGGCCCGGTCCGACGGCGACGTACCGGGTCGACGAGCCGCTATCCACTGGATCGACCTATGCATAAAAAGCGCCGATCGGCAGATGGTTCCGCATCTTCTTCTTTCGCACACCTCGCCAATTCCTCGCAACCTTCCAGTGTCCCAGCCTCTCATGCCAACGTGTCCAGGTACTCTTGGTCGCTCTATGTCGGGGATGTTTGCATATGGACCATTGTATCGACGGATCAAGTCACCTATACGTTCTATGTTCCTCCCTACATTACGGATATCAAAGAACCGATCGCTCCCTTCCCCAGCGTCAGTCGATTGCTCCGCGCCAATACGGCTGTCGACATGGGACCCGGAAGCACGAATCTACACCAGACATTCACCTCGCGGACCGAAGCGCCGCTTGTCACGATGTAAGCCTTGTTGCGCTGGACCGGTTCTGACGATCTCATAGCTACGGCCATGGTTTCGTGAAGAAGCCCGATCATGGCGCAGGTCATCTAGTGTACTACGGCGATCAGCCAGCCAGTTACAACGAGGTTCGATGGTGCGTCCCGACTACTTTGCGAGAACTGTCGCTGATTTAGGGCAGTCCCAATGTGATGGCAGCTTCCGAGCCGGAAAGACCTCTCTCCGGGACGACGCCGATTTTCCTCGTACGAGAAGACGGACATTGTATCCTTCCCACCAGTCTTGTCTATCCCTAGGAGTTTCCATGATCACGCACAGTGTCCAGTCCATATGTGTAATTGTAACAATCTAGATGCATAGATCCCGGGATTCCACTTGTGGGGATCAGAAAAGCTTGCCAGACTTCTGCGCGCTCGTCCGTTTACTCCGCCACCGCTTCATGAAGCTCAGAGCGGCGACTACCATCGCGACGGAACCTATCAAGACGGCGGCCATAGGGCCGATAGTCATGCCGTTCTCGGTGCGTTGCGGATCGTCCGATTCATCCTCCCGTTCATGGACCCGCTGTCCGAGCGGGGCGGGAATGGTCCCTTTTAGCGCAGCAACGGATCTGAAGACTCCTTCAATGAGCGGCCGATTACCTCCCTATGCCCAATCCCGTCAGCGTGACGTAATGGTGGAAGAGGAAGCCTCACGATCCCCTTCTTCAGCTTGTCCGCCATAGCCTCAAAGTCAGCCTGCACCGCGTCCAACTCCGACTGCAATTTCCGATCCCCCGCTTCCAAGCCATCCAACTTCGCTTCCATCGCATCCATCTCGACAATCCCCGTCTTCTCGTAAGTGCTCGGTCGGCCAGCCGAGTCCACCTCGTCGGGCCGGTTGACTCGCTCAATCTTATCGTTGATCCCGTCCATCGCGGTGAGTAGTCGAAGCTGGTAATTCACCAGTGCTTCGGCGAGGCGCACGTCCTGCTTGTCAGGTCCACATTGTCCCACACGACTTACGAATCCCGAATCGAGCATGAGGGGAGCAGGTTTTGTGGCGACGGCGTCGGCCGAATCGCGCAATCTCCACGGCTTGTAGGCTTGACCGTTCTCGGCCGGTGGGTGCAGGCAGATGACTGCTGTCAACCAAGTCCATCAGAAGCACAGCTTACTATGCTGAACCTCGCCGTTTAAGAAATCATCCTGAAAAGTCCCTCTCGCGCTGCCTCTATTGATAAGGAAAGCGGTAGGCCGACCGTTTTCGGGTGCTCGCGGACATCTCGGACCCCTCACCCCACTGAATCGGGCCGAATCGTCCACCTGATTCCGGAGGACGGTGAAGTCCGTGACTGAACTGACGACGATACCGTATCCGAAGCGATCTCCGTGAAAGGTATTGTCCGTGACGGTGGCGGAACAGACGGTGCTGTCAGTATCGTCTGACCAGGAGGAGGGACCGATCACGATGCCGACTTTGAAATATCGGCCGAGGGCATGGAAGGTGTTGTGGTGGACATGTACGCCGGAATAGTCCCCGGCCCAGGGTTCGTAGTCAACTAGATTGATACCTGCTTTCAGTCAGACCGGGCGCACGGGGAAAGTAGCTATAGGACTGATGTACCTCCGAGGACGACCCTTGTTCGGGAGTAAACGTGGTTCTCGCGGACTTCCGAGTCGCCAGAGCCAAAGAGGACAATTGCACCGTCAGTCGTATCCGTCACAGTCTAGAAGTGCTAGTCAGCGACACGATGGTAGAGGACCCTGAAAGTAGGAGGATCACTCACATTACGCTCGACTAGCGATTCCTGACATGCTAGACTGATCCCGTCTGCTCGTGGATTGCCGAACGGCGGGGTGGCCGTCTCCACAGTTCCGTCATACTCGTCATCCCACTCCTCTCCGCATGGTCCCTACGTCCGTCAGCGACATCGACCAGCCGACCAGAAATTACACACGATCTCATTGTTCACAACAAGGGCCTTCCGACATTGTTTCAGATCGCCTTCTCGGAAATGCAATGCGCTCCATCCCCTGCATTCTTCGTCATGACACGACCATGTATAGCATGAGAGCTATTCACCTCGGCTCGTACAGCTTGCAATCCCGCACAATCTGTCCCTCTCCGTTACCTAGCTCGAGAAGAGCGCCTCCAACAGGCACACGGAGGAGCAGCGGTCGGTTGCCATTGACTTCGAGGGAGCGGATCGTCGCGAAAGAGCATTCCCTGCAGTCAGCTCTAATGGACGACGGCACATATCAGCTTCCATCAAATGCGATACGAAGGGAAGGATGCTGACTGGATGGCTATCGCTTGATCCTGGCCCTCCACTATCAGTAGCGCTCTATCTCGACCTGTCGGATTGCCTTCGGTGGTGAGCGTTTGTCGAGGTGCCGTGAAGAGGATCGTGGAGTTCAAGCGATGAACCGAGCCTCGACAAAGCGATACGACAGCTGATCGCCCACCTTCAAGGGTACAGTTAGCGTTAGTCATATAGAGTGGGCGGAGAAGGCACCATTTGCTACTGCCTGATTGATGGCGGACTCATCGCCGGAAGGAAGGCATCGTAGGTGTTTGGGAGTACCGGCTGCCGCGGAGATGAAGGTTAGAAAGAGGAGGATGAAGGAGGAAAGCGGCATGACCGGTGATCCTTCACATTGATTTCGGACTGGGATCGAATAGTGATCCCTAATCTCTTCAATCAAGAGAGCGATGTCGTCTTCTACGCGTGAAGGAAAACGCCTGCAAAAGAGCTCGCGTGGTCGATAAGGTACGGTGCCTGGCGGAAATCCCTCTTCGGGGAATTGGACCTGTTCACGATCCTACTTCGAACGACCATATCCCTAGCCCTGCAGAGGGACATCTCCCCCATCATACCTGATTCGTCATGAAGCTACCACCTACTCCGCCAGTCGATGCTGTCAAGTGAGCTTCTCCCAGCCATTTCCTGACAGATAGCTCACCTGTCGATCAGGTTCTGCGATTTCGTCACCGCCTCACCTACACCCTTCCACGCCGTAGCCAACCTGACAACCCGTCTTCTCTCCGCCGGATTCAAAAGCATCTCCGAGCGTCGCCCTGATGTTTCCTCGCTCAACGCCGGGGGAAAGTTCTTCTACACCCGCAATCAATCCTCCATCGTAGCCTTCACACTTCCGTCCAAACATGCACCCGAAATCGCCATCTCCTTCGCAGTGGGACACCTCGATTCACCTTGTCTCAAGGTCCGGCCAGTGAGCAAGCGCGTCAAGGAAGGGTATCTGCAGGTCGGGGTCGAGCTATACGGAGGCGGGATCTGGGCGAGCTGGTTCGATCGAGATCTCTCGCTCGCGGGCAGGGTGATCGTCTCCTCAGCTGGAGCAAATGGACCGGGATACACTTCGAAGCTAGTCAAGATCGATCGACCACTCCTTCGGATACCGACTCTCGCGCCACACCTTGACTCGAGCATCAACGAGGCATTCAAATTCAACAAGGAGACGGAATTTAAGCCGATTCTCGGCTTAGTATCGGATACGCTCAACGATACTGGCGTGAAATCAAATACGTCGGTGCCCTTACCTGGATCGAATACGCCGGGGGGGACCAAGTCGGACGGAGATAAGAGTGAGGACGTGGCGGGGATGAAGGAGAGACATCATCCGATGATGCTTGCGGTTTTGGCGGACGAACTCGACTGCTCGGTTGAGGACATCCAGGACTTCGAGCTGTGAGTTTTCATCATTTCTGTCACTTTGGTACCGTATCCGCCACGCGATCAAAAGATAGCGAAGGACTGAGAACATGAGCTGATGCCGGTTGTTGGTCATTGTATGATACCCAGCCATCATGCGTTGGCGGTATATCAAACGAGTTCATCTTCAGCCCACGACTCGACAATCTCATCACATGGTAATCTTTTCGCTGCCACCATTTGCGATCCCCTGACGTTCTCTGTCTTCAGCTTCTCATCCATCGACGGTCTCTGTCAAGCGGTGGAAGACGGAGAGGGTTCAAGTTCAAGCGATATCCGCTGTGTGATGCTATTCGACAACGAGGAGGTGAGTGACTTACCCCGGCTCATTGAGGCGAGCCTTCCTATAAGTGGCGTCGCATGCTGAATGACGGTGTCCGCCTAGGTCGGCAGCATCTCCAACCACGGCGCGGAATCAGATCTCCTCCCATCATTCGTAGAACGCATCATCTCCCTCCCCGACTTCTCGCAAATCGGCTACCACCAGATCCTCGCAAACAGCTTCCTCATCTCAGCCGATATGGGTCATGCCGTGAGTCCCTCTCGCATCACTCATCAGAACCCCGCTAATTGAGGTCAGATCAACCCGAATTATGCGGAGAAGTACGAGTCGAACCACGCTCCGCGGATGAATGCAGGAGTGGTGATCAAGACCAACGCGAAACAGAGATATACCAGTAATGCGCAGACCACCTTCCTCTTGCGATGCATCGCGAAGAAGGCGGGTGTGCCGATCCAGGAGTTTGAGATTCGGAATGACTCGGTGAGGTGGACCCGGCTCCGTCATCGCACATGGCTGATGATCATGGGATGGATTCAGACTTGCGGCTCTACCGTCGGTCCGCACCTCTCGACGCATGTTCGGACGGTCGATATTGGTATCGTCCAGCTCTCGATGCACTCCATCAGGGAGACGTGTGGTTCGGCCGACGTCCAGAGCTATATCCGACTGTTCAAGGCGTACTTCGAAGGGTTCTCCGAGATCAACAAGAATCTGCAGGTGGACTAGGCGGACAAAGACTGCAGAGAGTCAGAAGTGAGAGTTGTCAATGTATTTCAGTCAGCAGTAAAGAAGGATTGATGATGTTGACATGTTCACATGCACGATCTGTCAAGTCGCCTCCGCCGCCTTCTTCTCCTTCTTGGCCTTCTTCTCGGCCTTCCGCCGTGCTCGCTCTTCAGCCGTCTCATCGCGTTCCGCCCCGTCCTCCGCCTTCACCTTCTTCTTCTTCTGCGGGACTCATCAGCCCATCCCAAGCCCGAACAAATGGTTGACCTACCTTCTTCTCTCCTTCTCCCCCATCTGCCTCGACCTTCGCCACCATCTCTCCTCCCTCAGATTTCCGCTTCCGCTTTTTCTCCTCAGCAGCCTGCGTATCCACCTCGATAGGCGTCATCGAAGCGACCGCACTCGACCCCTCCGCCGGTTGAGTCGGGATCATCCCCTCCGCTCCACTCTCCGCATTATAGTCCACATACTCCTTCTTCCAACCATCCGGTGTGACCCCATCGATCGTCTTCCCATACTTGTCAAGCTCTCCCTTCTGGATCATTTTCCTCTTCTCCTGCGCCTTGGGTCCCAATCCCCATCGCCGAGGGTAGAGATCTCGGTTCATGATACACCGCTTCACTTTCGCCACGACGCCGTGGTCACATGACGCTAGGTCAACTGTCGACATCATCGCGATCCCGATGGCTATGGCCTCGCCTTTGGTAGTCATAAGCACCACCTCTTCGTGCACCTCGATATCGGCTTCGTAACGGAGTAGACCGGGGATCATGAGCTTGGCACCGTAGCACACTGCGTTGACAGCGGAGTCTTTCACAACGATGCGCTTAAAGTTGGTAAGGAGGGATTCGAGGGGTCGGACAGCTCGGCGCAAGTATGATTCTACACCTGTCAGCAATGCGCAGATGGAGAATGGAATGGACTAACCGTCTCGAGTGTTGTCGTAAAGCCACTGAGCGTCCATGACATCGTGCATGGTGACAATATCATCATTCTCCCCGGTGGTCCCACTTCGTACCCTTCTCAGCTCCTGCATATGCGCTCCAACCCCCAACAACAGTCCCAAATGCACGCATAGCGTCCGGATATACGTTCCCGCCTCACAAGACACCCAAAACACCGCCAGATTCCTCGCATTATCGAATTCAAGCAGCTTTGACTCATAGATCGTCCGGACGCGCAATTGCCGCTTCACCGCCGAGATCAAAGGTGGTCGTTGGAAGAGAGCGCCAGTGAGAGTTTCGAGAGCGCGGGGTAAGGCCTTCTCGTCGGGGAGGGTATCATGAAAGCGGACGACGCAGACGTATTCCTTCCCCGCGCCTTGTTGGGATTTGACGAGTCGGGTAGCACGGTCGATGCAGACGATGAGACAGCCGGTGACTTTCGGGTCGAGGGTGCCGGAATGACCGGTCTTGTCGACGCGGAGGATGCGTTTGAGCCAGGCGACGACTTCGTGCGATGAGGGGTTGGAGGGTTTGTCGAGGTTGATCACGCCGGATCTGAGGGGGGTCAGTCCGAAATCTCTGAACAGGAAACCTGACCAACCGGATATATGTTTGGAGGTCCCGCTTCAGAGGACTCACCCCCTGTCAGAATTGTCAGCGGTCAATCTACGATGCTCGATGCAGACGTACTGTGGGGATTGGGGTAAAATGAGATGATCGGATGAGCAGCTTATCGTAATTCTTTAGCAATAAAGGCCATTGCGAAGTATCTGTATGACCATCATCGTCAGTCTGGCGTCTCCCTAGGCACAAGCTCCCAGCAGCGCGGCCGCTCCGTAAGATCGCTAAGAGGGAAAGACGACTCACCAAGCTTCGGCGTGACCGCTTCACTCTTGATCGCATAATCCTCCGACAATTGCAGCTCCGACACCTGACCATGTGATATGGCCGCAGCGGTCGAGGTGAACGCCGTTGCCGGATCCATCTCGTTCGGTCGCTTTCAGATAGTGCAGCAAATTCGAGACTTCATGAGGACATTTACGTCGGAACGATTTTCGGGTGTGCCTGAGATACGCTATCGCCGAGCGTGGCAATCCTGCTTGGACACGACGAGATTTGAACGGGGGGACTTTTCGCACTCATTTGGACATGCAGTGCGATAGCATCGATTGACAGAAGCCTCAGAAACCCCTCATCAGAGCCTGCATCGTCGTCCTCATCCTTTCCACGAGGGGAACATCGGCGGTAAATAAGTAGGTATGAATGTCTGGGGAAGCTGCCAACTAGGCCTGCTCGTTAGCTGGATAGTCGATTGAATTTATACGCCTTCGACAAAGATGACGTCAGCCTGACCTATCTGTCTTTCTCATACCGTACTCTTCATAATCCTGCTTGAAAGGTAGCATTGGTAAGTCTTCCAGGCCTTGGCAATGGACCTTCTGACTGTGACAATGAGCACTACGAGTGGCTACATGTCGCCTGAAGCCGAAGAACCGGTTCGGTCACAGCCCAGCGGCCATCCTGCGATGAGTGAGTCATCCTGCCAATCCTTCTCATGTCTCCTTCCTTCTATGACCTACGAGTCGTTTCTTACCTTCCCTTACACGATCCGATAGCAGCCTTGTCGCCAAGCTGATGTGCCGACTTAGCTTCCTCGCAACCCGTCTCCACCGATACCGACGCCGTCTCAACTACCTCCTTTCGCTCCCTGAGCTCGTTTTTCTTACCATTGCGACTCCGAGGGGGATGCAGCGTTGATAACGCTTGTAGCGTGAGTCTATCATACGTCTACCACGGGTAAAGACGCTGACTAGCGTGATATCGCAGTGCTGGTTGGTGCCCGCATAGTATCTAAGCTACAGCTGATTGGGAACAGCGAGGACCCCCTCGCAGACCAGCAGCGGCGACGAGTCGTTCGTTTTCAACACCCCTTCTTACCAGTCAGCGACTCTTGAATCAAGCTGATGCGTGTCCCTAGCCTCTGGAGTATGCACACCACTGGTATAGAGCCTCTACGGACCCCGGTACCTCGATGACCTCGCCCAGCCGCACCAAATCCCGCGCGTCCAACGAGCTCACTCGAGCGAGCACCAACCGGAGTCTCGGGCTTGGAGTCACTACTGCGTTTGGGGACATGCCTCGTAGTGGGAGGTCACAGTCGCCTGTGCTGGGGAGTATGCCTCAGCTTTCTCATGGGAGGCCCGGGACGCCGACCTAGGGACTGATTAGGATATTTTGGGTATCAAGTGGGGAACCGTGGATCAGTTGTCCGATATAGGAGACGGAAGCCATTGTGGTGAGTCGAGGTGTGCGCGGTGTTGTTTGTATGTGTTTTTTCTACTTGTACATTGCTCTCATATGCGATTGATGTGAATTCCAAGATCCCATATACTCAAAATGAGTGACCCTTACACCAAAATTGATCCGGTCAGATAGCCATCTCTATAACCTCCTCGTCCCGCTCTTCTCCTCCGCCAGCTCCTCTGCCTCATCCTCCTCCTCCGCGGTATTCCATTTCATAGCCCTCTTCACCGCCTTCTTCCACCCCTTTATCATCCTCGACCGCGTCTTCTCGTCGATCTTGGGCTCGTACACGTACACATCGGCGGTGTTGACTTTTGACAGCGTTTCCGGTTCGTTCAGGTCCCATCCGAAGAGGCCGAGGGCGTGGCCTGCGAGGAGGGCGGAGCCGAGGGCGGTGGATTCTCGCATAGACGGGCGTGAGACCTTGAAGCCGCCGATCTGAGAATGATTAGGTCCTGCTCAGAACTCAATGTGGCAGACAGACATTCGCTTGGATCTGCATAGCGAGGTCTGAATTGGTCACACCGCCTGATAAATGCATAAGCATTGAAGTGGAGAAGAGGACCGGGACAGCTTACCGTCTACATTCAGGCAGTCCACTCGCACACCACACTCCTGCTCAACGACATCGATCACCGCTCGAGACTGGTAACACATAGCTTCGAGCGTAGCGCGGGCGATATGTGCAGAAGTCGTGAAACCGGTGACACCTGACTCAACAATGAGCACCGATTCCGTGCGTCAGGGGCAAGGGTTTACCAATAATCATTCCGGTCTAAGCACCCGATGGGTCAGCATAGGCACAAGGTAAGGTCACGGAGACTTACGGCCTCCCCATCCCAGTATCTGCGAAAGACCAACGACGCTCACTCAGCTTTACTGTTCGTAGAGGGCAGGAAGACTGGGGCTTACGGAGCGAGCAGTCCACTGAACCCGGTCACAAAGTACACCCCACCCGTATCTTCGACTGATCCCGCCAATTTGTCCATTTCGGACGACTCTTCAATCACATTCATTTGATCTCGTAGCCTGATCGGACGGAATATCAGTACCCAGCTTCGATAGTGCTTTCGTGGCAACAGCTACACACCACTTGATAGCTGATCCCGCCACCGCGATCGAACCTTCAAGCGCGTACACCGGCTTGGCATCTGGTCCCGCCTGGAATGCGATCGTTGTAGTCAACCCGTGATTGCTTCGAATGATCTCTTCCCCCGTATTGAACAGCAGGAAGCTTCCCGTGCCGTATGTATTTTTCGCTTGACCTCTCGCCAAGCACTTATTGCCTACCAAGGCGGCCTGCTGGTCGCCAATTATGCCCGCGATGGGTACGCCTGTCAGGGTAGTACCGGCTGATTCGGATATTTCGCCGTAGATTTCGGATGAAGTGACGATACGCGGAAGGATGGAGGGGCGGAAACCGAAGAACCTGAGAAGAGGCGGATGCCATTTCAGGGTAGAAAGTGACATGAGAAGAGTGCAAGAGGCATTGGTCGAATCGGTGACATGGACGCCGCCATGGACTCCGCCCGTGAGTCGCTGCTAAAATTCAGCTCCAACACGACAAGTTGAGTATAGGACCAACGTAGACGAGCCAGGAATCGATGGTGCCAAACATGAGGTCATCGGCCTCGTGGGCTTCGTGAACTTCTCGGTAGTGGTCCAGCATCCATCGAAGTTTTATCGCCGAATAGAAATTGAAGAGAGGTATTCCGGTACTTTAAGGCCATCAGTGGTTGCGCTGCATTCGCAATCGCAGCGGTTTGCAGCAATAGGATTTGCCATACACTCACATATCCAATAACCCCTCCTTCCCTTTCCGCCTTCTATTGCTGCCGCCTTCTTTACCTCTTCCAGCCAAACCCAGACCTTCCATCAGCTTGCCGACGGTCCCCACCACGCCCGCCGCATCATTCACCACCTTTCCCTTCTCTGCGAATGCCGCTTCTGCTTTGCCGGTGCCTAAGCTATCCACAGTCTGCTCCGGCTCTGCGTCCTCCTCATCGATCTCGATACCCTCCTCGTCCAGCTTCTGCTCAAAGTGGCGCACCACATTGCTCGTCCGCAGATCATCCCAGACGAGGGAGTTGCACAACGGTTTCCCGGTGGTGCGGGACCAACATACAGGGGTTTCTCGCTGGTTAGTGATGCCTGAGCCGGATTAGCCAATATAGATCAGGGAGACTGGGTAAAGATTCACCTATACCCTTTATGCTATCCTTCGACCATCCCATCTCCTCGAACTTTTCGACAGCTCTTAACATGCATTCCAAGACACTCTCGAAAAGCTCGTTTGGGGATTGCTCGTGCCATCCGGCTTGCGGGAGGATTTGGTTGAACTCGTTCTGATGCTCAGCGACAATCCTCGCGTACTGGTCGAATATCAGGAAGCGGGTGGACCTTAGATTACCGGTCAGCTCAGGTCCCAATCATAGCCACAAGACTGTACCGGACTGTATGCTGAACAAGCAGAGTTGAGTAAGGGCTACTCACGTTGTACCACAATCCACACTGCCAATAAACTCGCCTTGTCGCAGCCCGTTCCCTGACTGCTCGCCCGAATCAACTTCACCCTCGCCCCCATTGGGATCAGGTCTCGGTTCACCTGAGGAGCTTTGCCTTCGGCTCGACTCGTACAGACTGCCCAGAGGGAGCGTTGGTGAGCCTGCACGTGACAGGATGGACGGTGTACTTGGCCTTGCGAGCTCGGCCTTCGAAGGCGGGCGAGGTCCGGATGACATGATGTGGCGTCGTGATGCGGTTTTATTCGGGTGTACGGGATTCAATTGACGATGCAGGTGGGGGCGAATTCCCGGTTGATGATGTTGCCTTGATCCGGCAGGCAAAGCGGAGTTCAGGTTTGCTTTTGATTGGACGGCGGAGGGAACTGGTATAGACAGCGCTTGAAGTCGAGGTCTTACCAGCAATGAATCAAGTCGAGACTGACTTCGCACCCACGACAATGGGGTCCGAAGTTCAGGACGAATGTTGAGCGAGGAAATCCCCTTAGCTCGTCGAGGTGTACGGTCTTCAGTGGTTGGATAGAATGAACGCCTCGCTCGGGCCGGTTGACTATTTGTGTTGGGAAGACCTTATCAAAAGCTGGGGATTGGACCCGGATTTCCTATAGGCGTGCTAAACACTGCACTAAACACCCGGTGAGACACACCAGAGTGATACACGTGGAAGACCGTTCCTGAAATCTCCACCTCTTCGTCGCCTTTCTTCTGTTCTTCTTGCCAGTACTGTCTGATATTTTGAACCCGTAATCTTCTCCATCTCGACGCGTCATCTGTCATCGGTGGAATCATGCCCAGCTCGAAATCCTCGTCGCCAGGAGCGTTTTCTGCCAAGACCGACTTTTCGCGCTCCGTCCGCTCTTCTCTACGGTCCAACCCGGTTTCCCAGCCTCCCAACGGCTTCTCTCTCTCTACCGCCTCTAGTATCCCTAGACCCATCCGTCGACCTCGAAAGATCCTCTGCCTGATTGTCGTCCTCTTCCTGCTTTACTGGTTTGGTGCACGGCATGGTCTCGGCATCGAACGCACTCCGACCCCACCCCTCGGATTCGCTATCCCGGGAGGGCGACGAGGACGGCGGTCGTCTTTGTCACTGGAACCATTGGGAATGGCGACGATACCTGTGTCAGCCGATCAAAAGACCGAACATCCGATATACGAGCTAATGGAACATGCCGAGACGCGATGGACCAATCTCCTCTCCTCGCAATCCAAGACCCTCAAGGCGGCTGTCAAGGAATACAAGCGCCGCTACGGTCTCGCCCCTCCTGCCGGCTTCGACAATTGGTTCTCCTTCTGCCAATCGCATGGGATACGATTACTGGACGACTACGATCAGCTCATGAAGGACCTCCTACCCCATCACGCCCTTGCACCCGAGACTTTTATCGCTCGGAGTGCAGCGCTGGAAGGTGAGGGTTTTACCTATACCGTGAACATCGACCGGAATAAGGTCGAATTGAGTGGAGAAAGAGGTATCGCCACGAGACCTAAGCAGCTGAGAGCGCTCATCGATGGGTTTCGGCATGCTCTGCCGGAAGGGTTCCAGTTGAAGATCACGGGGAGCGATCATGATACCGGAAGTGTGGTTCTAGGGCGTGATCACAGGGAAAGGGCGATGGAGCTGGTCCGGGCAGGAGACCGTGAGTAAGCAGTGTATCCCAAGGAATGAGGTGATAGTATTCGACGAGCAGGCTTTGACGAGACGGAGCTGAAGGAGCTTGAGAATCCCAAACGATCACCTGCATTTGGCTGGTTTGTGAGTCATTCGACTTGCATTACTGCGTGTCTTGATGGCTGCATAGAAAGCTTGTCCGCTCGACTCGCCAGCCAACATTCGATCCTGGGCGGAGAACGCGACCACAGCTATCATACGTGAGTGCTGTCGTTGACTGGGGCATGTGTCTGACGATGCATCAGCTAAATCCTTCATATACGACCATCTCCCTACGATGGACTTCTGCGACTATCCGGAGTTGAAGCGTTTGCACGGCGCTATGCAGTGAGCTTTCCATCGAAGGTATCATCGTGATTGACGGTTGTGTCCAGCCTCGATTATGAACTACGTTCCGAATCCAAACTCAAACCCGTGCTGGTGCTATCCAAGTTCCCAGGCGACTCCTCGTTCCAAACCTGCCCGATGGAAGGTTATTCGAACATCTCATCCGGTGATACGGCACGTCTTGGAGACTGGGGCGATAAGTCTGACAACCGAATATTTTGGCGAGGCTCGACGACTGGAGGATATAATGTGCAACGAGACTGGAGGGAGAGTCACCGTTTTAGATTACATCTCATGATGAACGGTCCGAAGGGTGGCGATGCGCTGTGGGATAAGCAGGCCAGGGATGTGATGGTCCCGGATGGAAACGGTGGCTTCGAGACGGTTCGGCGATGGGAGAGGGTTTTGTCAAAAGCCTACGCGGATGTCAAGCTGTCTGGCAAACCCGTGCAAGTGAGTAGATCATAAAGTTGATACCGGTGACGCTGAAGCATCCCGGTAGTGTCCCACGCCAGCTTTATGTGATGAGGTCGCCGAGACCATCGAGTTTGGCGAGAGGGTTTGGCCTGATCAAGCCTTCCAGTACAAATACGTCCTAGATGTTGATGGGAACGGCTGGTCCTCGCGGTTTCATCGATTACTGGGGAACGGAAGCCCGGTGGTCAAAATGACGATGTTCCCGGAGTGGCACATGGTGAGCGATCGCTGGGCTAAGATGTATCATTCAGTGCTGATGAATGGCTTGATAGGAGTGGTTGAGTGAGTTAGAGCGAGACGTCGCAGTCCGTTCTGGGCTGATAAGAGTATCAGCGCCCTGGTACCACTACATACCCCTCAAACCCGACTACTCAGATCTCTATGACATAATGGCGTTCTTCGTCGGGCCCGTAGATGAAGAAGGTAACGTGGACGAGACAAAAGGTCACCATGTAAGTTCACATCCGCGGCTCTTAAACACCATGGCCATGCTTGTCGTAGACAAGCGGGCCCATCTGGTCACGAGCGTCGCTTTTGCTGATGACGTCTCAGCACTTGGCTCGGAAGATCGGGGAAGCTGGACAACGCTTCGCGGTCGAACACTGGTCATGGCAAGACATGCAGGCATATGTGAGGCCTTCCGCACCGTCTCCCATCTGAGTTGTGCTGATGAGTAATAGACACTCCGACTACTACTGGAACTGCGGCGACTCCGTTCGCTTGACCGGGACGCGATGTCTCACAAGGATCCGGACTTATAGCTCGATTTCTTAGTAGAATTGGGATTGATACCTTGGATGAACCCTACAATTCGTCATGGTAGCGGAAAAGTACGACGCCGCAGATCATCGTGCCCTATAATTTTCCCATCGCAGGGATTTATCTTTTCCCTGAGGAACCCTAACCGGGCGCGAGACCAATGAGATTTCTTTGAGCTAGTTCCCCCCAATAATACTCCCTATTGCCGAAACCCCTACACCCTGCCATCTTGGACTGCTTTGACTCCACCGTCGTCGGGAATCGCTCGTTGCATCCACACATCACTTCTCTTGATCACCACTCAAAACCCATTGACTCGCCTCAAATCTCCCACATCCGTGAGTCCCTCCCTTCCGCCAACCCACGCTCGGTCCTTGGCGGATCCATTCCCTTGGCTTGATCCCATTGCGATCCCCTTTTTCCTCCTTTAGCCTCACGAAGATCGCTTCACTGCCTCGACACTCTGCGTTGTCTCCATTGGCTAAGCTTATCGACTGCCAGTCTTCACCACAGCAGACTGACCCTTATAATGTCGTCCATCCGCCAACGTGCCCCTTCTCCATCTGCAGGGCAGGTGGAGAAGGATCAGCTCCTTCGCGAGGCTGAGGAGAAGGAGCTCACCGATGGGCAGAAGTGAGTATTGATGCGCTTTCTGGTCCAGTCAGCGCTGATGGAGATCAGGTTCATCATCCCGAACTTCACCGTTAAACAGCTCCTTGATGCCATCCCGTGAGTCTATTCTCCGTAGCTAAGTCACATCAATGCTGATGACTCCTCAGGGCTCACTGTTTCTATCGATCGGCCCTCCGCTCCTCCCTCTTCATTGTCCAGGATGCCGTGGTTATCGCTGCTTTGGTGTATGGAGCGCTCCACATCGACTCCTTCCTCAGCAGACTGTGAGACCATTGATGGAGCCGCTGTTGTCTTTGCGCTGATGTCGGTATAGCAACCTCTCCACTGGTGCATACTACGCCGCTAGGATCGGGCTATACGCTTTATACACCTTCGTGACTGGCCTGTTTGGTACAGGGATCTGGGTCATTGCGTGAGCTCAATCTCGCCTCTTAGCGGGTAGCCGGGTATTAAGCACGATGATAGGCATGAGTGTGGTCACCAGTCGTTTTCTTCCTCAAAGCGTATCAACAACTCCGTCGGTTGGGTCTTGCATTCTGCTCTTCTTGTTCCTTACCATAGCTGGAGGATCTCGGTGAGTCTCTGTTCAATCGTGGAGATGCGAATAATGCTGAACCTAGTGGCAGCACGCGCGACACCACGCTGCGACGGGCCACTTGACGAGGGACGAGGTGTTCGTTCCGAAAACGAGGAAGGAACAGGGTATTTCTGAATACCGTGATGAGTTTGAGGCTATTGGAATCAAGTGTGTCTCTTTGTAATCGATCAGACATCCGGACGTCGCTAATTGTGACAGCGTAACCGCCTCCCGTCAAGCTGAACTGCGGGAAGCCCTCGAGGACTCTCCGATCTCCATCTTCTGGCATCTTTTCCTGCAACAGGTCTTTGGCTGGCCGCTTTACATAACCATGAATGCAACTGGGCAGAAGCACTACCCCAAGGGCACGAACCGTCAGTCTCCCTCAAGCGAGTCTCTTCACCGCTGATGCTGGCGGCCTTCTAGACTTCGAGCCTTCCTCCGTTATTTTCAAGCCGGACCACAGGTGGCAGATCATCATTTCCGATATCGGTGTCACCATCACCCTCGCTGTGCTTGCCTTCTGGGCATATAAGAGGAGCTTGGCGGAGGTTGCGGTGATCTACGGCATCCCATATCTTTGGGTCAATAAGTGAGCACCTCACCCACATGTTCGAGCGATGCTGACATGACTACAGCTGGCTGGTCCTCATCACCTTCCTTCAGCACACTGACCCCGTCCTTCGTGAGTGGAGCCTGCCCAGTAGTGTCCACAAGCTTATCAACCGTAGCTCACTACACCGCCAACAAGTGGACCTTCGCCCGTGGCGCACTTGCCACCATTGACCGTACCTTCCTTGGACCCATCGGAGCTTACGTCTTGCACGGTATCTGCGAGACTCACGTCGCACATCACATCTCCTCCAAGATGCCTCACTGCGCGTTACCCTTGTCAACAAATATGCGTATCTCTTGCTGACTGGGATTTCCTTAGACAACGCCTGGGAAGCGACCGCAGCCCTCAAGGATTTTCTCGGCCCGCACTACTATCGCAGCGACGAGAACATGCTCGTTGCTCTCTACAAGAGTCGTCGTGACTGCCAGGTAAGTAGATAGCTCGCGATATGGAAATTGATACTGACATCGCGCCAAGTTTATCGAGGACGGACAGGATGTTGTCTTCTACAAGAATGCTGCCGGCGTGGCTCAGCGTGTGCCGGTAGAGGACGGCGGCCACCTTTCCGACTCGGGCATCGACATGTCCGAGATGAAGTAAAGTCCGCGTTCTTTGTTCCTGGGTAGATAGAATTTCTGTGTGCTAGACGCACGGGAACCACTCGCTCCTTCACGATCACATAGAACGTTCTTTCTCAAACACATGCTTCACATCATAGTCTGTCTCTTTGCATGCAATCATTACTGCCGTCCAATAGTGCACACAACGGGTACTGTGTCAAGTTTAGAATCCTGAGAGGGGTAAGGTCATTCATGACCCGTCGCCTACCTGTCGTACCGCTTAGTGTGAGAAGCATTCTCCTGTTGCAGTAAATCCGGTGGAAGCGGGACAGGGGGAAGCGCCACGTGGTCACAGTGCTCGGTTACCTTTCTCATTCGTTCATTTTTTCTCTGCAGGATTCAACTTGACATAAGACAGTCAGCATGTCACTGTGCAAGCCGAATGGCCTTCACGTCGTCACAATCAACATCATCTACCCTTGGAGGCAGTCTGTCAACTTCCCTTCCTTCCCCACCGACACCGAACTCTTCGAAGTTCTGGGCGAATATTCCAAAGACTGGTGTCTTCACCGCATGAAGACCAATGTTCTAAGCTTCAGCGTACCCACCGGTCCCCTCGCTGGGGAGTATGAGCGTCCTGAGGACCTCCGTGTGAGTCATCTGATTCCTACCTTCCATGGTCACTCAACCCGGGACTGATTGAGAACAGATTCGAGCATTATTCAATCTCGACCTCAAGTACCCTATGAACGTTGATCTACGCCTCGTCTCGAAGCTCTCGAGTCCTGCTCCGGATAGCGAGTTGTCGAGCGAGATTGTCGCGCTCAGGGACGCTGTGAAGGTCTTGACTGATCGGGTGGTCGCCAATACCCAGTTCCCCGACAAGCCAAGCGCTCCTGTAATCCCGCCGTCATCCTCATCCTTCTCTTCCATGATGACGGATCTCCAGAAGTACATGGATGTCGCGGAGGGAAAGAACAAAGACTATTACGAGGACAAGGAGATCGACGATACGCTATCTAGTGCAGCCAAGAACTGGGAGATCATCGTCAATACCGACAATCTCTTCACCTCCACCACCGCTGTCTTGCGCTTCCCACGTTTTCCGACGCACAGCGAGTTCCTATACCTAATGAGGCAGCTCACTCGCCCCACCTCGACTGCAGCAGACCTCAGGCCGCCTAATCTGTTAATGGAGGTCCAGGATGGACGGTTCGAGGGAAAATACGAGTCCTTCGACACACTTCGAGTAAGCTCTGATGTCCGTAATACTTCCGCCCCATTGACGAGCTGCTTTTAGGAGACGCTGATGCTCACAACGAACGCTGCTCGAGAGACCCACAAACACCTTAACATTCGCCTTACGAGGCGTACCATTGCCAGCGAAATATCCGGCTCGTCAGGCTCGTCTGAATATGACGCTGCCGCGGACATCGTCGAAGAATGGCAACGCATCGAGTCTGCTGCATCGAGCTCAGATGTAATAGTTGAGAACCTCTGCTCGACTCCGGGCTCGCCGGCCGGGGACGAGCCTGCAAGCAAAAACACAGCGATCAGGCATGTCGCCGCAATCCGCCAGAATAAGGTTCAGCCAACCGACTCAAGCGAGGGCGTCGCGTCGATCTCCGCTACTCCCATCGTCCTCAAGGATGATTACGTCCCTTACGATGTTCAAGACATTGCTTCGAGAGACGGATCTCCGAGGCTGTCACCGACGACTGAAGAGGCAGCCTCAAGCCCACCAAGCCTCGAAAAGCGACGCGAAACTTTCGGTTCCGGCGAGTGGGATAAGGTGCCCGCGAATGCTGAGGTTTCCTCATCGCCTGTGGAGGACATGGCCACGATGATCAATGCTCTTGCCGATCGTATCGCCGCGCTACCCGCTCCTACTTCTTCAATCGTCCCGGCCAATGTCCGCGCTCCAGCTCGAGTCGAGCGGTTCGTCCACATCTGCCAAGGAGAAGACATCGGCTCACCCAGCTATGACAGGACCGACAGATCCGGTCGGCCCCGGGGGAGAACGTGTCAAGTCTCCGCGCCTACCCATCGATTCACCCAACGAGGCAGAAAGCGAGGCAGTCGAATACACCTTCTACATTTACAACAATCTTCACGCCAAGAAGACGCCGATGATCAAGCACTGCAAGAGCTTGCCGCTGCTGAAGGACGTTTGCGCCTGGATCGAAGACATGTGGGGAGCCACACCTGAACCTAACGAAATTCTGGCACATGAGAGTCCGAACGAGACAGAGATCAAGATCCAACATTGGCTCAACAAAGAGGTGAGTCTATGCGGGCTGCGGAATCCGCGAGAGGCTGATACTATGACCCCCGAAATCAGGTTGGCAAGAGATATGAGTCTGGAAGTGAACTACACGTTGTCCTGAAGATCGGGTACCGCAATGACTTCTCAGAACTTGAGTCACGCAAGTCGAGAACTCGCGATCTCGGCCGTCTTCTTTCGACCAATCGACCCCCACACTACACTGAGGCGGACAGGCCAAGCGGGCCGAAACGTCGACTAACCCTTGTCAATCTTGGCTCGAGTCCTTACCGAGCGTGTCGTCTCGTCGCGGAGCTCCCCGACCTGTCCAGATTGCGATTGGTCGCTGCAGACCTGTTTACGAGCAGGGCTGCTGCCCCAGGTGTTCATGAGTACAGAGTTGCCGAAGGCGGGAAACAGGTGGATTACGATGAATGGAGGAAGAATGAGGTCAGTACCAGACGATTCGAGCCATGAACTTGTCACTGAACGACTTTGAAAGATCGCTCAAGGTCGCCTGCGGGGCGCTAGCCATGAAGTGGTCATCCACATGACTCAAGTCGATCGCCATGCCGCACAAGCCGCAGCCCAGCCTGCCAAATCTTCCGGCTCGTACGGCATCAGCGCGGATGTCGCCACTTCGGAGGCGATCACCCCTTCCCTAGTTCAAGGCGCAGCCAGGGGACCCAGACCAGACGGCGTCGCAAGTACGCCGAACTCTTCAGCTTACCTCGGAAGCCTGCTCGCCGCCAAGAACAACACCCCAGCATCGACCCGTCTCCTCCACATCCTCGAGACCGAAGCCGTCTCTCTCGACACTTCCCTGGGCCTGCAGCTGCTCGATCTGGTCGCCGCTCTCCGCCTGGATGGGAAGCTCACGCCGGCTGGCCAGATTGATAAACGCGCCTACCTCCGTCCGACGAGCTTGGAGCCGATCGAGAACAGGCTCAATGACTTTGCCGGAATGCTCAATGTCATCGCGGAAGCCGTGGGAGTGAATTTGCTGGAAAACGACGAGGACACGTCACCTGTCACCGCAAAAGCCACCTCAAGAACTACTGGCGCCCCCGCCGTCACAAGTTGGGCCGAGACGACCACCGGTAAAGATAGGGTTGTCCAGCCTGTTCACGACCTTCCGGACTCACCGGCTGCTCAGAAAGTTATGAAGCGTCCATTGGGCTTAGCCCAGCTTACCGACATCCTCGAATCGGCTCAAAAACTGAACGTGCCATCAGACGGTCGTCACCATGTCGATACGCCTGATGCTCCTGCTGGTTCGTCTGTCCAGCATCCCGGTCAAGCATCGGCAAGGATGCGAGCCATCAACACTGACGAGCCGGTTTTCGGTCGTCCTAGCCTCCGCTCCTCTGCTCCACCAAATCAGCAGTGGCATCTAGGTTTCTGGGAGACCGACAGGAGCCGCCAGGAAGCTCCGTCGTCGTCCAGTGCGGAGTATCGCCCATCGACTGGTGTGTATTTCCCTCCTCGCCCATGGGCGCCGACCACGACCAGTGGTTTGGCCCCCTACGCCCACGCATATCCATACGGTCCAAGGAGTGCGTACAATCCGTCCAGTCATCATCAATCAGCTCTGTATTCTCCACACTCAGCCGGTGATTGGGCCTCGAATCCGTATGTCCCGAGCTGGTCCACGGCGGAGCAACGCCCGATGCCTCCAGTATTCCCATTCTCTCGTCAATTTGCGTTCGGAGACGCTGCGCCGCCGAGGTCGGTTCCGCATCGACATTATCAAGACTACCCTAACGCCAATTCGCGAGCTCAGGACAGCCTGAGGTCCTCTTGGGAGGCTCGAAAGTGATCAAACCCGCCTGTTGCTGTTACGTGGCGGTCCGACCTTTCAACTCATACTCCTCGTTTCGTGATTCGCCATGTGTGTGTGTGTGTATGTATAAGTACAGCTGTTTTTTCTGATTTGTTTAATCTACGGGCATGATCTACGTATAGCCGTGATGCATGAATGACTTCCTCGCATTACGTCAATGCAGATACGTCACGTGGATGGTTTAAAATCTCCACATGGCGGCCAATCGAAATTATTCCGGAGAAAAAGTTGGTCCAAGGAGTTTCGCCTTTCCGGAAATCCCGCTCGAAACCTCGTCAACACCCCTCGCCTCGCCATCTTCAAATCAAGAGGTCGTCCGGTAGACTCCTCAAGGGTGACCAATTCTCTGAGCTGTGCTTTGAGCAGCTTTCGTCCAAAACCGAGACAGCATTCCTTCGACCATGGAATCCGTAATATCCGACCAGACGTCTCCTTTGTCGGAGCACGCAGGCGTTGAACCTGGCAGAGTAGCCGAGCACTACCAGGCTGGTGGAGACTCCGAACGGCAGGTCAACGGCATGGATTTTGGCGCACTGAACCAGTCGGATGCCGAGTTACACCGGTTCTGCTCGGAGGGCAACCTCGACGAGGTGAGGGTGATGCTGAGTAGGAGCTTGGAAGGTCTAGAAAGCCTGGGTGAGCGTCATTGCATGAGGTCACGCTGATTCGTGTAGACCCTACAACGGGCTGCACCCCTATCGTCTTGGCCATCCGGAACAATCACCCTGAGGTTGTCCGCGAGCTCCTGTCCGCCGGCGCCATTGTCCCTCCTCCCGGTCTCACGTCCCACCCCCTTCTCCTTTCCATCCTCTACCCTCAACAGATGTACGGGATGCCCCCGCCTCATTACATGGGTCAGCACCTGCCCATGCCATCCGACTTTCTCCCTCAGCAAAACTTCTTCCCCGATCAGGATGGGCATCGAGGCATGTACATGCCTTTCCAACCGCAATCCTCACGGAAGGAGTCCTCGCCAAACGCTCAGGCCAACCTTCCGCCGAGCGATGTCGCCAGAACGATCCCTTGCCGGAACTATCCAAACTGCAAGTATGGTGCGGGTTGTGTCTTTTATCACCCGAGATCTTCTGGTCCAGTTTCCGGCTTCTACTCTGGACCACCATCCTTTGCACCCAATGGTCCTTATAATCCAGCATACGTCCCTCTCCAGCCTAATGGCATGTCCATGCCTGGGCAGTATTATATACCCAACAATTTCCCCATCCAGCCTCAGCAGCATGTCAATCAGGATCAATCCCCGCCTGAGCAGCACCAACAGCAAACACCGCAAGAGTATCAGCATCAGCATCAACATCAACCGCAAACGCAACAGCAAATTCAGTCCGACATACCCGAAGCATCGACCACCCAGCATGATCATACTCAATCGCAGTCCGTCCCGTCCGCAATCGCTCCGCCATTTGTACCAGCGTTCAATACCCCTCAACCGAGTGATCTATCGTCTCCGCCCCCGCCATCTCAATTTGGCGGTTCCCTCATGTCGCCCTCAATGCTTGCGACGTCTCCAATCGCTATCCCATCCGCAGAGGCGTTCCTCGCCGCTTCGCCAACGAGTTCCATCTTCATGTCTCCGACCAATGGTCCGAACGGTTTCATGCCCGGCATGAATGGGAATTCCCATTTCCGCAGACAATCTCTCAATCAGCAGTCTTTTGGCATGCAGGTCAAGCCCTTCGGCCATGGCAAGAAGCTATCATTCTCAGGCGTTCCTCGTCCGTATGGCCAGGGCCGGACCAGTAGCGGAGCAGGCAGCTGGAAAGACGGCAATCCGCCTCCGTGCGCCTTCTTTGGCCAGGGAAAGTGCCGGAACGGTGAGCTCTGCAAGTTTCCTCACCTGGACGCCGATGGCAATGACTGTGAGTGGACCGTTGGGTCTGCTTGACTTTCACTCACTGTGCTCCAGGCCGTCATCCAGATGTCGTGCGCGGGATCATTCCCCCTCTCCCAACCCTTTCACGTCAGCCTCGAGGTATACGCATGATGCATGCTGGCAGATTCGGCTCTTTCGACCCTTCCCTCAGGCAATATCAGCAGCAACAACAGTTCAATATCCTTCAGCAGCAGCCACCTTACTCAACGCAAGGCCAGCAATCCAACCCTAAACCCATAACCGATGGACTGCTTGCCAATATCGAGGTGCCAACAAGCGAAACCATTCCGGAGCAGGATCTTTCCGCATCTGTTCTCCCTCAACCGACTGCTGGGCTGACCTTACCGATCGTACGTTCCTCCTCTCACCCCGGCCTCCAGCGTGTGCACGCCCATGGATCCTCTTCGCGAGCCGAGTCGCCAGCGCCCTCCAATGTCTCTTTCCATGGGAACGGCCATCCCAGGAGAGCGTCCGCAAGGGCACCCTTTGCTAGCGGCGGCTCGCATGACAGCCGCTCATCCTCGAGCGGTGCCGAAGTCTCATTCCGCCCACAGCGCGTTCCTAGCGCTCAGGATTTCCCAGCATTGAACGGAACGACGTCCCCAAATGGCGATAAGGCGGACTCGCCAATCGCCAATGGCAAGACTGCGGCTCAAGTGCTATCTTTACCAGCCCCTTCGAAGCCTGTCAGCGCCAAGGTCTCGCCCTCGAATGGCCATGATGATGGCGACCACGAGGTGAGTCCGTCCATCCGTGTATCGGGCTTGAGCTGATACTAGCCCAAGGGACTCACAATGACCTCCGAGCCGGACTCGGACGCGGTGATCGTTTCCCGCAGACCTTCGAACACGTCCAGCTCCATCCCCGCTGTGTCTCCACCTGCCGACCCGACCCGTGGTCAGCGCGGCTCAATCAGCTTTGCCACCGCTGCTCTTTCTCCAGCGAACGCCATCGGCTCGCCTCCCGTCAGCGTAAGAGCTTGATGCTCACCGCTCGTCTCGCTTCGCCTATCTGCCAAGCCGATTTTGTATTGTTCCGTAGCAAAATATCTAAGGAATCGGCGCTTGCCGGGCTGCACGCTCTCTTGTCGCTCTTTGCCTTTTCGGGTCTGAGTGTTTAATGCTTGTATACCGCCATGAGATATCATCACACTCTTGTGCCATTCAGCGATCAAACGCATCACAGCATGCATCACAGGAAAGCAAGGGGTGGTGCTTCAAGCCAGATGTATCGGGCCAAAGAAGCCGTGATGAAGATCTCGCTCCTCCGTGCACAATGGCCCGTCGGCATGCGGTCAGATTTGCAATGAAGCCAGACTCCTGATTCCGCCTCGCGATTCGCGTCCGACCTCAATGCACTCAAAATACGTTCTAATCATGTAGCCTGCCCGAGATGATGCATTTGAGAGTTGATCGACATACCGGTCCATTCCTGACTCGGAACTTAATTTCCCCAGTACGCATCGTCGTCGATGGTGTCCGAGTGAATACATTGTCATTCATAGATTGGTATTATTGTCGGCGGTGACCTGGCATCGGGGCTCCATTCCTTTCGGCCAACCAGCCATCACCGTCGACGTCCAATCAAATCATGCCCGATCCTGCTCGCGACAGGGCGCAGAGCGGCCAAAGTAGCCCGAGACCGAAGATGCAGATCATTCTGCACTTGAATTCCTTACGGGACCTTGGGCTAAACGCGGATCTGCGGCAACGACTTACAGCCCCACTAGAATATGAGAGATAGACGACAGACATTGAAAGCCTCACTCAATCTCCCGCTCCACTGTGCAATACGCTTGAGTTCGGCTTCGAAGGCGGTCGGACCTGATTGGCGAGGTAAGTTAGGGTGAACAGCAGGTCCGTGACGTCGTTGAAACGTGAAGCAAGCAACGAGGTGGGTGGCGAGGGCCTTGTCTCGTAGCTTATATGAAGAGAAGTATTGATCAGTCTCCTTCTCATAGGACCCTTTCGCCTCCATCAAGTGCTCGGATTCACAATCAACCTATCCTGAGATCACTGGGCTATTGCCCGACTCCTGCCCAGCGCACCGCATCATCGTCAAACTGCGAGAGACATCGAATCACGCCGGACTGAACTCCCTTTCCGGCTTGATATCAAGCTCGTCATCATGTGTCTCGCCGCTTACCAAACCCACACCACGATCAATCACTGCAGCTCACACTCCCTATCCCCTTCCGTGATCGCCAACGACGCCGAAGAGCACCCGTGCAACTGCAGCGAGGCGGGATGCAAATGCACGGTCATGACGTTTGATCATGTCTGTTCCCTCGTATGTCGTCTTCCCACATCTCAATGTCATATTCATCGTAGAAGCCAAAGGTTGCGATCTCTTCTTGACGGCAGACGCTTATGGTAACCAGTGCAGGCAGGGTCAGCATGGATGACTTTCCGTCTGCCATCTATATTCTCGATGTCCATGCCACCATATCGTGCTGCTGGTTCGGCGAAGCCTGTACGAGGGATGAGTGTGGAGGAGGTTCGGAGTACACGAGCGTGACGACTTTGACGAGCTTGACGACAATCATGTGAGATGCATGTACGGCCATTGACAATAGACCAATCGTCCCCGGGCACAAGGCTCGACCTATCCGACGATGACGGCGTTGGCGCCTGTAGGTTCCCATTTCGGTCGACGTGGCGGATATGGTCGAGCGGATTGGGCTGATGGGCGGTGTTGCCGATCTCCCCCATAGGGGGCAACAAAGGCTGGTCTTGGACGTTTAGCGAGAGGTTCCCCATCCAGCAACAGCTGGTTCTAGCTTAGAGTCAGCGGTCGGGGCTTATAGAAGGGGTTTGGGACATACATTTGATTTGGCCTTCACTCTCCTACCACCCCGTATCTTCGCTCCATCCGGACCAACTTCCGCAAGAGGTTTTGCCCCTCGTTCTTGCGCTTGTACCACCCCCACACCTTCTTCCCCAACGCCCGCCTCTTTCTCCTTCTCCGCCCTCCGCTCCCGCTGCCCTCCAACCCTCTCATTCCTGACCCTGATCTTTTCCTTCCTCCCCTCCCCCTTCCCACCGCCGCCAGCTGTGAGTTCAACGTTGATCTTCCTCCCTTGTAAGGCGGAGTGGTGGAGCTTGAGGCAAGCTTGCAGTTCGAGCGAGGTGGCGAGTTCGAGAAAGGCTATTCCTCGGGATTTTGGGTTTGTGGGTTTGGATTCGTGGGACGCAGAGGGCTTTTTCGGCTTATCGGTGAGGAGGCGGACGGCGGGTATGTGCCCTAAGTTCCGTTAGTGCACGTAGTGAGGCAAGACAGGGTGGCGAACCGATAGCTGGCTGAAAATGCGCTTGGACATCTTCTCGGGTGGTCTTGTAGTCAAAATTGCCTGTTATCAAATCAATCTCCGTCCCACAGATCGTATGGAATAGGGTTTGACGTACCAACGAACAGGATGAAACGCTGCTTGACCTCCTTCTTACTCTTCCTCCCCGCTCCATCTCCCTCTTCATCCCACGCAGTCTGGTTGGCTTTCCGCTTAGACGTCTCCGTGTTCTTCGCACCCTCATCTGTCTGGTCTTCCTCGTGTCTTCTGCGTTTTTTGCCTGATCCCTCGGCGACGACTACAGCGTCGACCACCTCATCCTCCTCGAGATCTTGTTCGGGCACATCCTCCTGCTCGGCTTCGGCTCGACCGGACCTTTTGGCTTTTTGCTTGGCCCGGAAGGTCAGGGCTTTTTGCTGTTTCTTGGTCAGCCTGGTTGACATTCTGTATCGACGGGTTCGGATCACATAGGAAAAGACGACGGATAGAACGGAGACGTTTGTGTCTGCCACGTGTTGTTCGGCGACTCCCGAATGGAGGGAGGCGAACTAGATGCCAGTTTCCATCTCGAGGTAACTAAGCATTTCCCCTTTCCCTCCCTTCCCGGTCATCCGTCCTAAATCTCTCTTGTGTCTCACGGTGAGTGAAGATTTTTTCTTTCTAGACATGAGACTCCCCCCACGGCTGCTCAGTGATTTGGCGCAAGGTTTCGCAAGCTGTCTCCGATCCTCAGATCTGTAATGGATTTTTCCAGCAGAGCGAGCTGGCGGCGTATACTTTGTTGGATGAGAAAACGATGCTTACCTTCTTAATCCAGCATCATGTCACTTCGTCTCGCCCCTTTGCTTCGATCGACTTGCGCTCGACGTGTACCTACAGCCTTGAACGCCTCGGTCCGGGGTCAGGCGTTCCGAGGTAAAGCGTTCAGGCGAGGTTTCGCAGATGGCCAGACCAAGGTCGTACGTGTACTCACTCTACTTCCTCTAACACGCAAACTCATGCGTCGCCCATCCTCTCTCGCCTGCTCCACCATGATCTCTCGATGTCATCGCAATCTTCGTCACCAGCCTCCGCCCTCGGCGCCCCGTCAGGCCTTCTCCCCATATGTCCTCGCAGCAGTCGGCGCCACCGCTCTCGGAGCCGCCTACTACTTCTTCGGTACCCAGGGTACCGCACAGGACACTGCCAAGGAGCTCGGGTCGACCGCTCGTGGTGCGACAGCCGCTGTTGAGGGCAAGATCGGGTTGAGGAGAGGGAGGGAGGAGTACCAGAAGGTCTACGATAAGATCGCCGAGGAGCTCGAGCTCGAGGGGTACGATGGTGAGTCAGCGACACATTGCACCGAAGCAAAAGGATTTCTTGTATTCTCGTGTTTCGTAAGCTGACTCTTACTGTTTCGCTGTCAGACGGATCCCTCGCTCCCGTTCTCATTCGCCTCGCTTGGCACGCATCCGGCACCTACGACAAAGAGGACAACACCGGGGGCTCCAACTACGCGACCATGCGTTTCAAGCCCGAGGCCGAGCACGGCGCCAACAATGGTCTCGTACGTTGCGTTCTCTCTTTTCTATCTATCTATCAACCTGCTGACCCACATCAGGCCACCGCTCGTGAGCACATGGAAAAGATCAAGAAGGAGTTCCCTTGGATCTCGTATGGCGATCTGTGGACCTTGGGCGGCGTAGTGGCCGTTCAGGAGAGTGGCGGCCCCACTGTACCCTGGCGGCCTGGCAGGATCGACGGGTTCGAGCACCACGTCACGCCCGATGGACGTCTGCCCGACGCTAGCAAGGCCGAGGACCACCTCCGATTCATCTTCTACCGCATGGGGCGGGTCGTCTGCCTTGTGCGATGATGCAGGACTGATGATTGATAGCTTCGATGACAAGGAGATCGTTGCGCTGAGCGGTGCCCACGCTATGGGCAGATGCCATACCGGTCAGTAACGACCGTTCCATCCTATTGAGGGCTGAATGTTTGCGCCAGATCGTTCTGGCTTTGAGGGCCCTTGGACTCACTCTCCCGTCACTTTCAGTAACGTATGCCGCCGTTTCACATTTCAAGCCGATCATTTGCTCACGCCTTCATAGCAATACTATGAACTGCTCCAGAACGAGGGCTGGTCTTGGAGGAAGTGGTGCGTTGCTTGAGGATCGATGCTCACGAAGTCTGATCCCCATTTAAGGAAGGGCCCTGCGCAGTACGAAGACAAGCAGACCAAGTCCCTTATGATGCTTCCGTGAGCCAAGCTGACCATCACGCTCCATTCTTGGCTGATTTGTCCGCTCCTGCAGCACCGACATGGCACTCATCAAGGACAAGTCGTTCAAGAAGTACGCCAAGCAGTACGCCGAGAGCGAGGATGTCTTCTTCAAGGAGTAAGTCTGGGCTTCAGTACTTTCCCCCACCCGAGTTTCGATCACTCGATGACTATCTTACTTCCTTCCCCGGTGTGCGGTATCGGTGTGATCCGCATTGCAATAGGCCAATCCAGGTCGGGGCTGATGCCTCTCAGCTTCTCTGCAGCTTTCGCCAAGCTCCTCGAGCTGGGCGTTCCGACCTCGCAATTTGCGGGCGAGCCCTGGTCGATGGGCGCCAAGTAAATGTGTTTACATGCGGTGGAGAAATTAATTGCGCCTGTCACATGTGGATGATCAAGATGAAATGAGGAGGGGCAGGAGCATATGCGAGCAAGTAGAGCGCGGTTGAGGAAGAGAGGATTGATGCGATCAGGGATGAATGGTCGTATGACGGATTTTCCCACCGACTGCGTTGGAGAGGATCAAAAAAGCGCTCGCGCAATCAACTGATAGAAACCAATAAATCCAGCACGACACGTGAAATGATTCAGTCACAATGCTAGCATCCCGTCAACATTTCGATTCAACCGGACACTCAGACAACAATCCCAGATCACGATTCGCGTTCTCCCCGTATCATCGCTTTCCTCCATCGCCCTCTCATTGCCGTATCGAGAAACACTCAGAGTCAAAACGGAAAGAGGCGTATCCCATGAACGAAAACACGTGCTTAAGCGCTCTTGGCGTGAGAAGCCATCATGTTGAGTGCTTTAATATACGTCAGTCGGCTCACTTCATCCTGACCCGTCACTCACCCGAACCCGCCTTGAACCAACCCCACTGCCCCTCATTGATAGATGAGGTGGTAGCGATCGTCTCTTTAGAACCGTCCTGGTGCTTGATCTCAACCTTGATCTCCTGACCCGGCTTGAAGCTGGCGAGATCCACGATCGAGATCTTGTCGGTACCCGAGATCTTGTCATAGTCGGCTGAGTCCTTGAACCACAGAGGCAGCATGCTGCATGGCATTAGCGAGGCTAGGGTTTCATGCTTTTGAGACGAGCTCACCCCTGCTTCTTCAAATTGGTCTCGTGGATTCTAAGGTGAAATCGTCAGCTTCTGGCAAAGTAGAGAAGGCGAAAGACTGACCGTGCGAACGATCGGCAGATGACTGCTCGGCCACCGAGGAATCGAGGCTCAAGAGCGGCGTGTTCTCGGGAAGACCCCTCTCCATAGTTCTCATCGCCAATAACGACCCAGGGGATGTTGTTATCGCGGTAATACCTGAACAGGAGATTTCAGCAAAGACTCCACTGGTCTTGATTCCCACTCACGCGCCGACTGTAGGGACGGGACCATGTTCACCAGTCACCTGATTGAGCACACTGTTTGCCTCGCCGCTGTCCGCATTGATGGCGCCAATCAGGCAATTCTCTGTGAGGCGTCAGCTGGTCTACTGCAATGCGTAGGAGAGACTGACGAGAAATGTTCTCGAGGTGACCACGGTACTTGAGCCAAGGCCCACCCGCAGAGATGTGATCAGTCGTGCACTTTCCCTTCGCCTTGATGAGGACTGGCGCGTCAACGATGTCATTGCCGTCCCAGGCCTTGAATGGATGAAGCAGTTGCAGACGGTCGCTTGTAGGGCTGACAGCGACGGAGACGGTAGCACCGTCCGTAGGAGGCGCTTGGAAGGTGTTCTCTCCCGAGTCGTAGCCCTTCGCGGGAAGCTCGAAGCCAGACGGCTCGGAAAATCTGAATTCCTTGCCGTCAGAGCCCTTGAGGCTGTCGGTGAGGGGGTTGAAGGTGAGATCACCAGCGAAGATCATGGCGGTAACAAGCTAGAAATCGTAAGGAAGAGCTATATCCAGTGAAGATCATCGACTTACGTCGGGAGATGTGACGAATGCGTGTGTAGCGGGATTGGCGTCATTTCGCCCTGTGAAGTTTCGGTTGTACGAGGTAACGACTGCGCTTTATCGGCATGGTCTCCAAGACAAGTTGCAATGCCTTACTGGAGTTTGCCTCTCCCTTCTTTACATCCTTCCTGTCCCACTGGCCAATGCAAGGCCCGCAGGCGTTTGCAAGCACGACACCTCCAATATCTTCGAATGCCTGAATAATGCCGTCTCGTGCAATGGTCGCTCGGACCTGTTCCGAGCCTGGTGTGACTGTGAAGGCGGATTTCGCCTTGAGACCATGGGCGGCGGCCTCTTTGGCAATAGAAGCAGATCGTGACATGTCCTCATACGACGAGTTTGTGCACGAGCCGATGAGACCGACCTTAAGCTCAGCGGGCCAAGAGTGCTTCTTGACCTCGGAGGCGAATTTGGAAATCGGGGTGGCAAGATCGGGTGTGAAGGGACCGTTGATGTGAGGCTCCAGCTCGTTAAGATTCTGAGGAGAATCAGTGATGGTCTTTGGCAGATGAGCTATTGCTCACGATCTCGATTCTCTGATCATACTCGGAACCCTCATCAGGCTGCAAGTTATGGTTGAACTCTTCGGCATATCGTGCGATTCGCCCACGATTGGTCGCCTCGAGATATGCGCCCATCCGGTGGTTATACGGGAAAAGTGATGTGGTCGCGCCGATCTCTGCACCCATGTTGCAAATGGTGGCCATGCCTGTGCAAGATAGCGTCTCGACACCTGGGCCGTAATACTCGATGATGGCACCAGTCCCGCCTTTCACGGTGAGGATGCCGGCGACCTTGAGGATCACGTCTGTAACGTGTCAGACGGCTACAAACTGTCAGGCTCTTAAGCTCACCTTTGGGTGTGGTCCAACCGCTCATCTTTCCGTCGAGGTATACACCGATGACCTTGGGCGCCTTGAGCTCCCAAGGAATGTTGGCCATAACATCGACCGCGTCTGCGCCACCGACACCGCAAGCGACCATGCCGAGACCACCGGCATTGGGAGTGTGGGAATCAGTCCCGATCATCAACAGACCTGGGACGGCGTAGTTCTCTAGGATGATCTGGTGGCTTCGGTGCTTGTCAGCGGATACTGAAAGACGGGGAGATAATACTGCTTACATGATACCGCTGCCTGGCCTCCAAAATCCTATACCGTACTTTGCGCAAGCGGTCGCCAGGAAGTCATAGACCTCCTTGTTGATGTCGACGGCGCGAGCGAGATCCGCCACGCCACCATTCTGAGCTTGGATCAAGTGATCGCAATGGACTGAGGTAGGGACGGCGGTTTGGGGGAGACCAGCGGACATGAATTGGAGGATAGCCATCTGAAAGGGATGACGTCAGCTTACATGCTCAAGGCGAAGAAGGACGAGGGAAGCACTCACTTGAGCTGTAGCATCTTGGCAGGCGACTCGCTATCACGGCGGAGAGGAAATAACGGCGATCAGCTTTGATTGACAGCAGATTGGCAAGGACGAAGGCGAGCACCACTCACGTCAGGCCGAAGCTTAAGATAAGAGACTCCTCGCTCGATTTCCTGTTCGTGGGGGTTGTCGAGGTGACCGTAGACGATTTTTTCGGCCAGAGTGAGGGGGCGATTGAGTCTGACAGAGGATGGTCAGCTGGTCTGACGAGTACCTCATCTTTGGGCAGCTCAGGAATGTAAGGGTTAAAGAGAAAGCGCGTCGCACACTCCCTCGGGAATGGTCTGGCACCAGCTTGAAGCTTGGGGCATACTCTTTGAGGTGTTTCCGAAGACTAAGAGATGATATGCAGATATGAGGAGCAAGGAGGAAGTCAAGGGCCGGTTGCCGCCGTCTTAACAGCTAAACGAGCTCGTCACTCACCTCGATCGGACCACCTGCAAGGTATCCTCGATACGCTGGTAATTAATGTATCTCCCCTGCTCCATGTTACTCATCTCCACCTGCTTATCGCCGATTCGCGATTGCACGGTGGCCATGGATCTGCCTAGGCGGGAGAGGCTGGAAGCCCCGCGGAGGAGAGGGGAGGTGACGAGACGGGAGGACGCCATCGTGTACATGGTGGTATTCGATGACTAAGGGCGAAGGGGATGACAGACCTGACCAGCGGCCAAGTGGACTACGAGGTAAATTCCAAGGTGGGAGGCAAATTGCGCCGAGGAGACGAGGGTCAAGGGCTCTCTACCTGCATACGAATAACTACTGGCTGGAGCAACTCCGGATAGACCCGCTCAAAGCCGGAGAATTTACACGTCATCTGTTGATCCCCTTCGGTTGTACCGGCTTGTATCCTCGCTCGCTTTCGTCGGCCGGTGTCAATTCTGCCAGTCGGTCTCCTTAGGCTTCACTCGACATTTGACCTTCAGGTGACGTTTTGAAGCGAAGACTAAAACGCACAGACATGATCGACCAATCGCTCGGACCCCTCGTTTCAGGTTTCCCATCAGCTACGCGGTTCTGAAAGACAATAGGCTCGCGACGATTGAGGCAGATCCTTGATATATCCATTGTTTGTCGAGCTAAAGTCTCGTAATGACTGACAATACTGCTGATACAGCTTTGCGCTACCCGAACGGATAGAGGGATACAAAGCGCTTCAAGCCAGTGACGCGTCAAGATAGTCTCAGCAAGAATGAATACGGATCAACGCGCGTTTCAACATGTGCTTCTGGCTCCTCATTGTCTCTTCAATACTCTTACCCTCCCACCGCACCGTTCCAATGCGGATAAGAAGAAGCAGTGATTGGCTGCAGAACAAAAAGCTTCGTCGACAACAAGAAAGAAGCTTCCCGATTCTGTCGCACGAGTCGGTTGGATCCGGACGCCAGAGTTCTAGCTCATGCTGATCTTTGTCCTCGAGGCCTCGACCAATCCCTCATCGCCTTCTGCACTTCCCTCCTCTTCTTCCCATGACCAAACTCCGCTGATGGAGCATAAAATCAGCCAAGATTCGATTTTCGATGCCGCTTTCTCCGTATATCCGCGTCAGCTAAGTCTTTTTACTTCAATCCTATCCTTCGCGTCACGCAAGAGGATTCGTGAATGTGGCGCTAGGGATATCGGGAAAAGGGTCAAAAGGCACTCACCTCCGTCGGCTTTCTTCCCTTTTTTTCCCCAAAGATCCCCGATGTTCGAATTCAGGCTTCTGGGCTCGGTTTTCGCCTGATCGTCGATATCGGAGATCAAACCATCACACCTTCCCTTCTGATTCCTTTGTCCATCTATAGTATCAGGCGGCCACCCGTATCTTCGGTCCCCCACCGCCTTCGCCTTTCCAGCCCAGTACGCTAACTCACGACACTCACGCCTTCCCTGCGAATTCTCGCTGCTTCACTGGCCGTGTCTCCTTGAACTCGACTTTTAACGACTGTTACGACTCTTAACGACATCTAGACGCACCTTCCTCAACGACCCGCTTCACGATCTCGTCACCTGTCTCTTGGGCTCATAGACCAGAGGAGTGATTTCCACACCTCATACTCTGCTGGTCCGCGTTAGGTCAGCTAGCTTCATGTCCTTTCATGGGATGCCCAACTCCCCATGCGCATCGCACTGTCATCTTTACAGAGCATCTTACACCGGCCGTCTTCGCGACGAGCCATTCGATTCGTCCTTCCCCTGTGAGCGATTCTCTCTCTGTTCCTTTCCCGTCGATCGTGCTCACGGATGACAGTTCTAGATCCAGCATCCCCCGCAGGTTACGCCTTCACCAGTCCTAGTCCAAGTCAGCATCACGAGAACGACTTGTCGCACGGCAATCTACCACGTCAACCTACAGACGGCGAGAGTCAGCTCCACGGGAACTCGACCATGGGATACACGGAAGGTGAATTTCCTGTGCAACCAAAGGCACTTCGCATGCTCACAGCTTCGACTCCCAGATACCGACTCTACACCTCACTTCATGTCGCACCTGTCCCTACGCGCACATCACAAGCCAGGCCCAGCGCCAGCGCCACATCTCCACATCCCGGAGATGCCCAACCCATTGGTCGCGTATACCCCTTACACCCCATACCAACTCCGTACCATCGCCGGGCCCCATCCAGCGAGCTTCCATCCATATCGGCCTTGTGAGTTGTTCCGATCTTTGAGCATTGCGTCGAAAGCTGATACAATCTAGATGGGGCAATGCGGCTTCCCACCTCTTCGCCGTCGCCACAACATCCGGTGTCGCCACCCCTTTCGGACTCCACGCCCGAGTCGGTAGGATCTGGCCATGTCGGCTTTCCTCGCTCCTCTCGAAAAGCCGCCAGTCCCGCACTGATCAGCCCAGGAAGTGGCTTCGGCTCGTCCCCTTCCAACACCAGCCCAATCAGCATGCCCTTCCACGCGCTGCCGGATGTAATATCATCCCACCCGATCATGGTCGCTATGCCACAGACTGGTACAACCAACCTGTCAAGCATCAGTCCATCGGGGCACAACTCCTCTACGATTCCGAGCCTCTTCCTCCATAGTCAGGGAGCAGTGCGGCGCTCCAATCGTCACATCAGGCCGAATTTTGCTAGTCATAATACGACAGGTACGATGGTCAAGGACGAGAACGAGGGATCCCATGATGAAGGGAAAAGCGCGGAAGAGGAAGGTGAAGACAGCAGTACGCTGAGGGGTATGGGATCCGGCCTCTCGCAACCGATCAAGTAAGCCACTCCTCCTTAAAGCCATGACACCGCTGACATGCCTGCGCAGTGAGAACGCCGAAGCGGATCATGCCTTGCCGATGCGGGATGAGCTGCGTCAAGCACGAATAAGGAGTGAGCAAGTAAGTCCCGACCAGAGCCTGAGAGACAGTATGCTGATGGCGCACCCGCAGAGGCGCCGTAACGAGCTTCGCGAGGGGTTCAAGCGGTTGAGCAACGCCCTGCCACCGAGCAACCAACGATCGTCTAAATCGAGTCTGCTTGAACGATGTAGGCCCTCCCATCCATCTTCTGCTCATCTGACACCCGTACTAGCCGTCGTACATATCCAGCAAATTGTATCGGCGAATAATTATCTGGTACAACAGCTGGAGAAGGCGAACGCAGAAGTTACTAAGCTCCAGGTGTTCGTCCTTAATCTCCAACTTATGGATGATACTGACGAGGCTCAGCAACAATACCAAGCTGATTCACGCGCTCGCACAAGCGAATCCTGCCACGGCGGACCCTCCCACCGGATCGAACGAACAAATTTGAACTCCAGTCTTGGCATCGGAGCCTGTCGAAACATCCGCCTGCCTTGCTCGTCCAACCTCACCTGAAATCCCATCGTATCTTCCGATCCTCTCCCTAAGCTCCTGGTACCATCCTTCACCACATGTGTCAACATTCCAAGTACAATCATCGTCGAATCGAGGCTGTCGCCATCACACCCAGAGCCCGGTCACGACCCTCACGACCCTCACGACCCTCACGACCCGTAACGATCAAACGACCCGCCTTTCCACTTAATATTCTGGCCCGTCCACGCGCTTGTCAAGACTATCCGATCCTCGACCCTCAGTCACCTCGCCACCCTGCGCCATCGCATTGATCATTTGGTACATGCGCGATTATCCCTCGTCACTCGACTGTTACCCCTAGCACAGGGGCTAGCTCGACCGAACCGCTTTCGAACAATCGGTCTCATCACCTCTCTTTTCATCACTCGCCCTAGTCGTTTCTCGACGAGGGCCTGGTAGGGTGATGGCGCGGCTTCCTCCGATTTGAGTCCTACGTCTTTTCTTCCTTCTGTAGGTTGAAGGTTCTTCCTTCTGTAGGTTGAGAAATAGCGACGACCATCATGACCGTAACGTAGACTTTGACGACCTTTATGACCATGATGGAAGACATGTCCGCATCGCTCCAAAGGGCCAAATCCATGAATTCATGCATGCTGGGGTCCTAAATAAAAGAAGAAAAAAACAATGGTAGAGATTAATTCGACTCCATGTAGGATCCCTCTTCTATGCCATCGAGCTCCTCTACTGCTAAACCGATAAGCGAGCTCTGGCCGCTCACTTGTCGCCGCCACCACCAGGCTTCTTCATCTGTGAACCGATGATTAGCAATCTCTTTCGCATGAGGCTCGAAGGGGATCTGATGACGATCTCCACCGGCAGGCTACGTCGTAGGAAAAGCCACTCACAAAGTCGATGAAGATGTCCAAGCAGACCATATCGGCATCATCGACAGTATAACCTCGAACCTGAACCGCGAACTTGGCTAACCACCACGATCAGCGATGTCCCCAGACCGCCGAGAAGGTAGATAATACTCACCCTTGGGGATCTCCTTGGGCAACTCGACGGTTTGCTGAACCGAGTATGTCCCGGGTCGGACCGGGCATCGTACAGTCGCGTTGGCGCTCTCTCTGCGCCAGCCCATATCAGCCCGATTCCACAAAAGCCTGAGTGGTTGGGAGAACATACGCTTCTTCGCATACATCAAAGGTCTTTTGTAAGAGTTTGATCAGGCCGAGCTTGACCACCACATCGGCGCTCGCTCCGTCCTGATCGAACGGACATCGTCAGCACCAGACCGAGTAGAGAGCGCCCTGCGCTAGACAAACGTTCCGGAAAGCAGAAGACGACGACGCTCACCTCGATAGTCGCGAGCACATCCGCTTCGACGAACACGGTCAAATTCTTACCAGGTACCGGAGGATCGGGGGAAACTTTGATAGATTTCAGCTGGCTGTATCCCTATCAGCTCCAATCCCTCAAATCAGAAATGGGCGAACACCACATCTGTTGCCAATCCTACATTCAATCAGCCTCTTGTTTGGAAGACGGATGAGCTTTTGTACTCACCACAGTCGATCCAAGTCCACGAGTCCATCGTATGCATCTCCCCCTTCTTCGCCTGAGGGTCGGACGAGACGAGTCCATTGGCGAATGTGAAGGCGTCGGTGGCGAGGGAGGCGGAAATGGAAGGGATGGTGAGGAAGAAGAATGGGGCGAGGGTGATGAGACGCATCATGGTCTGTGTCCAGCGAGGAGATGATAAGTGTGTGAGTTTTGAACGCTAGGAGTGGTAACGATGCGTTTGGTGGGATTCAAAAGAGGATCCCGGGTAGCTGTCATACCTCCGCTTTAGGCAGGTTTCATCTGATGCGGGGAAATTGCGGGGTGAAATCCAGCCGGGCCAAGAAATCTGATCCAAAACATGAGACTTACTGCCACTGAAAATCATCTCATACCGTCCTTAACTCTCTCATGTCATTCCACCAGCTCCTGTGAGATGATCGTGAACTAGGAGTATTGGTAATGGCCGCAGTCATCGTTAGACATGACTTGTAGGTGCGGCTGCGTATCATCACTCATAATTTTGTTCTTCCACTTGCCATTCTCACAGCGTCCAAGCAACCTATACGCTCAAGATAAGCAGCCCGATCTCCGAATATCTCGACGACGGTCTTGTCTGCTCTCCGTGAGCCAGTGACCCATCAAGTGCTTCTGCTTGAGCCTCACGTTCCAATCCCTGAAGGTCCCTGCTTCTCGACCCATCGACCTCGAAGTGTCCAGCTTCCAAGGGCGATGGGTTGAGGGATGTGATGGACGGTATGTATGGATCCAGATCCGGACGAACACGCCTGAGCTCAGACGCAAACTCGTGTCCACCGGCGACTTGCCATTCGGATCAGTCGCTATCTCCGCTGATACGAAATCACTGACTGCCAGCACGGATGATGAAGCGGCGTGACGCACTCTTGGCTACAGCCTTCTCGAAGGCGTAAGCGACATCCCGGACCTGAAGTCAACGGTCACAGTCAGTCCCAGCGGTCAATGGCAGGTAGACGTACATTTACGACCCATGCGGGATGCCAGGTGAGGGGGACCGATTTGTCCTTCCCCGACAAAAGCCCCACGAAGCCCTGAGTGGATAGACCGCCTTGCCCTTCGAGTATGGATTGTGGCGACGAGCATTGGAGAGCGGGACCGAAAAAGGACTAGACGGTTCATCCGCATCGTCCGCCCGAGCTTTTTGCGCGAGAAATGACAGACAAGTGGGAACGATGAAGCTCAGCGCGGATTCGGCGCCAAGCTGAGCGTAGGCTGCCGTGCCGAGCTGTTCAGTCTGCTTCTTGAGCATCGCGTGCCAGAGGAATTTGGTCGCCAATCTGAGACAACGACCGACATCAATATGGGTTCAAGGATAAGATGAGGTGAAAGACTGCGAGGCATCCGCCGATCCACATTCGTTTTCGGTGAGATCGTTCCAATCGGCTTCACTGAATGTTTTGCCTTTCAATACCTGCCACCATGTTTGCGGTTCTGAGGACGAGGCTGGCGCTCCGTCCTGGACCGCAGCTGGGTCGAAGACGACGACGACGACGGTCAACTCTCCTCTACGCGCCAGAGCGGGAGGGAAACTCACAGAAAGATGAAATCACCGAGACGGCTTGAATGGACGATCCGCGCCGCACAGCATTCCTTCAAATTGTTGATACGGCCCGAACTCTCTTGTCGAGCTTCATCCCGAATGGAGAGATCGCTATGAGATTCATCAGTCGGGAACGATACGTTCTGGCAAACATGTGGTACAATCCGGTTGGTAGCGCAATATGTACGATCGTCTCGCCAGTAATCAATCACTCCAGCCGAGACTAAGCAAGATATTGCTCACCGCCTGGGCGCCCTTGACAAGCTTTCTCGTTCCGTATCTCCGTGTTTCGGTAGGACGACAACCTCACATCTGCCCTGCTTGATCCAAGGTCCCAGCGTGAGATTGGTCTCCAGATTTTCTCTTTGCTGCTCGGGTCGAACCGAACCTCTGACTCGATACCCCTTCTCGAGGGAAAATATCGACGTATGGATGCCAATGAAGCCATTGACACCGGTGATGGCTGCCAGCTCAGGTCGATCGCTCGTCATGGCGAGTTAGTTACCGGATGTGCATCCTCATTGAAGTCGCTAGAAGACAGTTGGCCGGATCGCCAAGTGTCCACTCGTTAACATGACTGCCTCCCAGCATCACAGGCCCAGCGGCAATCCTGGGTGATATTAATGATATCTGTTAGTCATGTATGGATTATACATACTGCTTTGGCCTGACGATATCGTGATGAACTCGAGGAGTAGAAAGCAGTAATCGCGTTCCTGACCGGAGTCACCACGGAATCAGTAGTCACCAGTAGCCTCCGATCCTGGTGCATCATGTCAAGCAACATATACCTATGCTCCCGAATCCGTTCCGTAATCGGTGATAGACTTTCACGAGCTGCTCAATCCTTCATGCGACGCCATGACTCCGGCTCGGCATCCCCACCAATCCGGACAAAACGTCCGTCCCCATACCGTCTCCTCCGATCAGACAGCTTCCTACCTGCTTTCGCCCCTCTGAAAGATGCAGGATGGGCCCTTGACACTATAGAGAGTCGAGACTCTTCTAATGAGTCTGGAGAGGAGGAATTCGCGGATCTACAAGATCGACGGCTGAAGCGGGTCTATGGGTTCGATGCGGGCAAGAGAGGATGGCGAGATACGCTCGAGTTCGTAGCCAAAGTAGGAGACGTAGTCGAGGTAGAGGATGTGAGCTCTGGCCAGATATGGTTTGCGCAGTGCGCAGCTGATACCGATGGTGTAGCATCATCCGACAATCTTTATCGCCCCAGCAACGGATTACGAATCCTCCTCGCCTGATGATGCCTCGGAAACTTCGAAGCAAGGCTACGTGATCGAGATCTCCACGCATACGCATACTCCCATGCTCTCTCTTCCCGAACCATCCTCGTCGTCTGGGCAGGATAAGGGAAAGGGTGCGAAAATCCGGCCTGGGATCACCGGAAAGGACCTGAAGTTGGCTGAGAAGATCGAAGCGCTTTACAAATGAGGCTTGGCGGATCAGAAGGCGTGAAGCGCGAAGGGTCTGCAGAGCCCGTCCAGCGTTAGGATGATCAGCGAACGGCGCCGGAACGACAATCGACCTCGATACAGCCCACAAAGGCTTGCTGTCGCAATTCCTCTTCAGGCAGGCGGGTTCGCAAGCTGAGAAAAAAGCTCACGATATGTGACCCGAAGCGCGTATAATCTCGCATATTACATCGATTTACAAACGCATGTATGTCCTCTTTTGGTATGCCCTAGCGAGATTACCCTAGAAAATCTCCCCTTGAGGCCTCTGCGCATCATAGGTGCTGATTCGTACCTGGAGTCGCCGGGTTTCCCACAGCATGACTAAGTACCGTATCAGCGGTATTCTTCATGCTAAGACCCACTCCTTCCCCATGAGGTGCGCCGAGTGCGAGTGCTTCTTCAGCACTCGCTCGATCGCATCAAGCCCTTTGTCGAGCGTCTCCATCTTTGGGCCGAAACTCAAGCGGACGAAGTGATGGCAGGGAGAGTGGAAGAGATTGCGCTGGATCGTCGTCAGAAGTTCTTACCTTTATTGGGTGGAGGGCACCCACGCGTTGCGAAGGGTTGATGTCGAAGAATAGACCAGGAACGCAAATGGTCTTCTCCTATGTGAACGCCAATGTTAGCTTGATCGATAGCGAGTACCGAGGCCTCACCTTGAGTAACTCCTCAAAGAATGTCAGACCCTCGTTAATAGGTGGGGCGAGTTTCGACAGATCCAGCCAGATGTAAAATGTCGCTTGAGGAGGGACGGCGATGGGAAGCCCCATCTTCTCGAGACGAGCGAGGACATGGTCGCGCTTGATCCGGAATGCCTTCTGGAGGGAGATCTGGTGAGTACCACAGATTAATTCGGTCTCTCAAGGTTGAACTGTACGCGTACTTTGTCTTGCTGGATTCGAGAGCGTTCGAGGAGAGGGATCGCAGCCATCTGAAGTCTACGGTCGCGGTCAGTAGGCAGTATGCTGGTGGCAGCAGACGAACGGATGCGATGCACCGCCATCGAGGAAGCTTCCGGACTGCGAGATTGCGCTGATCACGGCCTTGGGTGCAACAACCTGAAAACCGCATCAACCAGTGAACGCAATGTCGGCCACAATGAATATACCCAGCAGATTCGCCAGCCAGGTAGCCTGCCAGAGGTTAGCCGCAGACCCAGTCGATGATTGTAAAACCCACCTGAAACCCTTGGTCAGGCCATTGATGATGACTACCGGATCCTGCGTTCTACATCAGTACAGCTCGGCACAATCAAATCGCGGAGACACACCTCATTGACGTCCTCGACATAGGTAGCCCCGCTCAGACTCATGCCCAATTCCTTCGGGTCATCCGGATACATGTACCTTCACGATCTGGTCAGTCCATTCTGATTTCGTATTGACGATATACCATGAGTAGAATTCGTCGAGGACGATCGTGGTCTTATCTCTGCTGATACCGACGAGATCGCGTAAGTCATCTCCCGCGATACATTGGCCGGTAGGGTTGCGTGCTGAGAGTTTCTATCTCCCAAGCCACCATACGACAGGGAGACGAGCTGACGGTTGGATGCGAGAATGACGTGCAAACTCAGGTCGAGGATCTCCTTCTTCACCTGATGGAAGAAGTCAGCTAACAAGGAGTGAAGACGGCGTTTGGAGGAGAGGCGGACCTGGTCGATATTCAACCTGTACTTGTCCTTCGCCTTCAAAGGGGTCGGTATCGGGATGAGGCGCTTGAAGACAGACAGCACTTCGGAGTAGGTGGTATCTACAAGGTTGTATAAGCCAGCTTCAGGTCCAATGTCCTGACGCTACGCACACTCTGGTATCTGGTACCCTGTGTGGTGGACGCGCGATCAGCCAGATCAGACATTCCACTCAAACCAAGAAACATACCGCAGTACACATCACCCTGTAGATCATCGTCAGCTTGTCTACACGGTCAGCATTTGGTGAAACCTCACAATGACAGCGGCAATTCTCGCCATCCCCGCCCTCCCGCCAGGTACGATACAGACGTTCTCATACGTATATTGACTCGCCTGTTCCTCCCTGTACTCCTCATTGTACATTTTCTTGCCTCTCATTAGCCTTCGATTTCCGGATGAAAGGATGAGAAGAATACACACCGCGACGGCTTCTCGCAGCTCCTTCACTCCGACAGTCGGGCCGTACTCGTTCACGTCGTCGCCCCACTGCGTCAGGTCGATGGACTTTGGGCGAGGAGGGCCGCCAGGGAGGTCTCCAACCTGAAGCGATTCAATGTGAGCATTTCAAAGTTTAGATGGGACGCGACGTACTTCGGGAGCACCCTGACCGAGATTGGCCCATTCGGGGTCGCTGGCTGAGAAACCGTTTGCTTGCGCACTGGGCAGAAGGAGGATCAGCGAGATACCAAGAGGTTGAACCAGAGCTGACCGGTCGGTACAGTAGATAACGCCTATGGAGCTCACGGTGAGCCCTCCGAAACCAGCGTTTGGTAAAAGCTAGCTCACCTGTTGCGCCGGGATGCAGGATACCTGGACTTGATGACGGTCAGCCTGATGCGACATCAGGAGGTCAAGTGAGGAGCTCACATGGTCTCGGCATCCTGGTTCTTGTTCTGCATGGCAGCCGTCAGGAAGAGCATTGTGGTGGTGGTTGATACAGGAATCGTACGGAGTTGCCAGCATATTGTCGCAGCATCTGGGAGTCCATTCATGTTAGCGAAGGCTGCGATATGTCAGCACGGAAGGCTCACTTGATACGCCTCGGAATCATCCTCATGCTGGGCGACCTTGACCGCGGCCTTCGCTGAGCTGGAGACAGAGGCCATTTGACTTATCTATGTTCTTCGAGGAGGATAAAAGAGCGAGCTTTGCTTTCGATAAGAGAAATCAATTTAACAGTGAAGGATGCAGAATAGCCGGCATCGTTACGCGGGAATGACATCAGGTGTTTGTGCCTGGTTTCAGGCCAATGTTACACCGATGAAATGCGTGACCGCCTATCTAGCTAATTAGCAGGCCTAGCTTACTGGCTCCCCCTTCTCTTCGGACCTTCGATATTATACCATGCATTATACCTTCATGAAGGTCTTCATCACCTAGCTAAAGGTGGCCGCATGTCAACGCAAACAGGTTCCGCAGAGTCGCGAATCCTTCAGTGACACCGATGCTGTTATGAGAAGCGGGAATGTCCAACATGCATGTCGTGTGAGTATGCCAATGAACTGTGAATGAAGGCATGACGGGAAAGTGGCATCGAAGGAGTCATTATTGGGCATACTAGACACACACTTTAGCTTCCACCGGAACGATGTCAATAATCAAGCTCACTTGTCTCGTGAATTCGGCCGCCTTTCTGTCGAAAGATTTCCGATCTGTACGGTATTGGTCCGCCTGCGAGGGATCTGTCAGCTATACGACCTCTAAGATCCCGACTTCGGTCTCCAACCCGCCCCCAATGACAACGATACGGACAGGAAATCGGTTCAGGCATAGGTAAGAAGGATGCGTGAAGCTGACGGTAGTAGTGAAGACTCACGACAGCGGTGACAAGCGGATCGTCCGGATTGGGATTCTCGATGAGGTCATAAATAGCAAGCAGAACTACGGATGACAACAATGAGCGGTAGGACGACTTGGGTGTCAAGCGACACTTACTACTGTTCATCTTCGTCGACGGCTTCCATTGGTCCACCTTCAAGATACCCATACACAGGCTGAAACATCGTCAGCGGTGCTCTAAGGGAAGGCGGCTGCAGCCAGTCTCTGCTGCTGGACTTGCACTCACTTGCCCTCGCTGTCAATATTGGGGTGATATATCTTCGTCTTGAACTTCATCTAGCGTAGCTCCCGTGAGTTCTAGGATGCGAATGCCAGGCAACACTTGAACTCACGGTGGGGGCTTTGAACGGGAACTCATGGCTGAACTCGATAGCAAGCCGGAACTTGCCGTTCGCATATGCTGTTTGAGACTGTGTTATTAACACTCAGCTTAGCCATTCTCCTTCCCGCAGTGAACAAGAGGGAAGACGGAGCGACAAGAGCTCACAGGTCCTCGGATGATCACCTCCCATGATTGGATATTGTTCTCGTCCGGCACGATCGTTACACCCTCTAGGGGCTGAGCCATGAGCTCGGCCAGCTCCTACAATGAGGGATCAGCCAATGTTGTCTGTCAAGACTATACTAGCGAATAAAGCATGCCGCCGGTCATCTAGCCGGAGATGCACAGCAAGTCGTACGAGGGAACGGACCTTCTGTATCCGCCGGGTCGCTGCAGATGACATAATGACGACCGGTACCGTGGACCAGATATAGGATTGGACTGAAGCGTCCGGATATCTTACTGCTAGAGTGAAGCCTCACAAGACGCGTTTCGTGTTTGATAAAGGACATGTAATACATCTGAGTGACGGTCAAATCGTTCATCCGCTCGGCAGACGAGCCACGTGCCAGGTTCCGAGTGATCGGGATCTACCGAAATCGTTGACATCGGAGATAGCCAATTGATCGGACAGGTTGGTAGCCACACCTGGCAAACCCGCGGGATCCCCTCCGTCCTGCGCCAAGGCTGTCATCTTCGCCCTTCCTAGCCTCGCAGCAAGTCAACCATCATGGTGCGTGGATCCGCATGGAGGAATGAGGGAGCTGCGCTGACGAAGATTTTATTCTCGCCATCAACTCAACTCGATTGTTCCGCTCTTTCCGACTCGCTCAACCACCACGTCATTAACCCTCCTCCCCATTCCAACCGAATCCTTCTGGTCATCTCGACTTTTCATCCATGCTTTTCCCTCTGACCGGCCTCTTCCCCTCTAATAGGGTCGCGTCCGGACGAAAACCGTCAAGCGAGCTTCCCGCGTACTCATCGAGAAGTACTATCCCCGTCTTACCCTTGATTTCCAGTGAGTCTCGCTGCCCCTTCTGGTTCGCGCGTGGAGCTTTGGGGAGGTCGAGACAATGGGATACTGCCGAGGAACCATCGGAGTGTATATCATTGCGGGACACTGACAGGGGAGATGAGCGAGAAATTGGGTGTCTGCAACGGAGGAGGGATAGCAGAACAATTGGGACTAAACCCAGTGCTGCTCTTCACCGGTGGCATAGTTACGGATCCCTTCATTCTACATGCTTCGCCTGATGCATCGCCCTCCTGTCATGGGTTCTGACACCCCATTTATTCAGTACCAACAAACGCCTTCTCGATGAGGTCGCATCCGTTCCCTCCAAGAGGCTGAGGAACAAGATTTCCGGATGTGAGTACCCCGCCTGAACCCCATGTCGACTGCTCCGATAGCCGGCCGAGGCTGTCTTTAGCTTCTGTCGTGGGGCATAAGTGCATTACGAAGCTGACTCGTGAATGTTTGCAGTCACCACTCACCTGATGAAGCGCATTTCCAAGGGTCCCGTTCGCGGTATCTCGTTCCGTCTGCAAGAGGAGGAGAGGGAAAGGAAAGATCAGTGAGTCACCAAGCACGCGTCTCTAGACTGGGACCGAGAAGCATCGTGTAATGACCGCTGCTGACTCCGTTTCCAGATATGTCCCTGATGTCTCCGCACTTGCTGCCAACCCCGAGATTCCTCTCGAGGTCGACACGGAGACTAAGGATCTGCTCAAGTCGCTCGGCATGGACGCTCTTCCGGTCACCGTCACTAATGTCACCTCTTTCGTCCCGAGAGAGAGGAAGGCGCGGTTCGTGCCAGGTGCTGGGCGGACTTAGGGGTTTGTAGGATGAGATGGATACGATGCAGACATTTCCTCCACATACAATTAAAGGCAAATATCCTCAGCTACGCGTCCCACACTGCCTGATCTTTGTAAGCATCGCAAAAGGTGCATCCTGGCCGAGCAGCGAGATCGGCTTAGGGATCAAGCGGTCTGTTGCCTCATCGTGTAGAAACATCGCAAGTCCTTAGTCCGTATATTATTCCCAAGCCTTCTTCGCTCTGAGCCGTTTCACCTACATTACCGCCGTCAGCGTCGGGTACCGCTCGATGAGCTCGCTGAGAGCTAACTGTACCAGCCCGTTGCCGACTCACTTTCCTATCCTCCCTCTCCCTGACTTTCACCTCCAACCGTCCCTCAACCTCAACAGCCCTCTCCCTCCCCTTCTCCGCCCTGACCTTCTTCTTCCGTGAAACCTGCGCTCCTTTGCCCTTTTTCTTGCTCGGTTCGACGGTGCCGGAGGGTGTGATCATGGTGACTGGAAGACGTTTGTTCCTGGCTAGTTTGGAGGTTTGAGCAGGTCGGTGGGAGGATGGGGGTTGACTGGGACCTGGAGCTGTGGAATTGGAAGAGCCTGCGAACGGAATCAGTCTCGATGGATGGTGCTTTTCGTCACTTACCGGACATGACGATTGAAGCTTGAGCTTTCCAATGGCCTCACGGAGCGAGAAGTGTCGCTTGGCAGATCCTTTTGTTTTGCTTCCGAGCGATTGCTTCCGACGGAAGATGATCAGTAGATTTTTGGTCGTTCATGACCACAGTCATGAAGCAATTCCTTGCAATCTGCCGAGAGGATATTTCAGCGGCGCTGCGCCTTATCCCACCGACTGTAACAGTGCTCGCTATCAGGAGGGGCTCACAATCGATCGACTCAGCATCCCAGGACTCGTCGGGTGTCTCTGAACGTCTTCGTGGCAACGCAGACTCATCAAGATGTCCAACACTTTCGCAGTGCCTCTCGCCAACACCCGTGTGAGGTCGTCTCTGTATGAGTGATTTCCACGTTGCTGATCTAACAAACCCATCAGAACGTAACAATCATAGCGCATGTGGATCATGGTAAGACGTCCTTTGCGGACTCCCTCCTCTCATCCAACAACATCATCTCCTCGCGCATGGCTGGGAAGCTCAGATTTCTTGACTCGAGAGAGGATGAGCAGGAGCGAGGGATCACCATGGAGAGCAGTGCGGTAGCTCTCCTTTTTGTCTCGGAATGACCAAGCTGATTCCTTTAGGTGTCGCTGAGATTCGATATGAATCGCTTAGGTGCCACCGGAGAATGTGCGTTGGGAAGTTGTAGAACAAGCTGATTGTGCAGCGTCGACCACAAGACATGTCTGCAATCTCATCGATACGCCTGGCCATGTCGATTTTGCATCCGAAGTCTCGAGCGCCTCCCGGCTATGCGACGGTGCGTTGGTGTTGGTTGACGTTTGGGAAGGGGTGTGTACCCAGACGATCGCGGTCCTCCGACAAGCATGGATCGACCGACTTCGACCGCTTCTCGTGATCAACAAGATGGATCGACTGATCACCGAGCTGAAGCTTAGTCCGTCCGAGGCGTATCATCATCTCAGCAGGTTGATCGAGCAGGTCAACGCGGTGATGGGGAGTTTCTATGCGTCGGAGAGGATGGAGGATGGTCTGAGGTGGAGGGAGGAGCGAGAGAAACGACTGAATCGGCGGCGGGATGAGGAAGAGGATGCCGATGCGGCCGAGAACGGGGAAGAAGCGGACGGAGGGGATTTTGAGGAGAAGGAGGATGAGGATATCTACTTCGCACCGGAAAGGGGGAACGTTCTCTTCGCCAGCGCGATCGACGGATGGGCATTCCGGCTCGGCAAATTCGCGAGGCTCTATGCGGATAAGCTGGGGATCAAGGAGGCGAATCTGAGAAGAGTCCTGTGGGGCGATTGGTACCTGGATCCGAAGACAAAGAGGGTGGTCGGGCGGAACAAATTGGCCGGAAGGGCGCTCAAGCCGATGTTCGTACAATTTGTGCTTGAGAACGTCTGGAGAGTGTATAGTACCGTACTCGGTGACTAGTGAGTGAGGCCTTGTGGTCAAGCTAACGAGCAGTAACCCGGATGCGGTGACCAAAATCGTGAACGCCCTCAATATCCGGATACCACCTCGAGACCTGAAGAGCAAAGATACTCGAAACCTCCTCACTCTCATTATGCAACAGTGGCTCCCGCTGTCCACGGCGACTTTCCAAGCCGTCGTCGACGTCATCCCGTCTCCTCCGGTGGCTCAGGCGATGCGACTGCCCTTCATGCTGCACCTGGAACGCGCTGCAGCTTCCTCGATCGACCTCGAAGCTACCAACGACCTGGAGCGTGGGTTATGCAGCTGCGATCAGAAGGAGTCTACTCCAGTCGTGGCATATATTAGCAAGATGTTCGCCGTATCACGAGGCGACTTGCCTGAATTCCGGCGGAAAGAGCCCACCGCTGAGGAGATGCGTCAACGTGGCCGGGAAGAGAGGGAGCGAAGAGCTGCTGAAAGCGCTGAAAAGCAGAACGGCGTACCGATGGACGGCATTGAGGGTCTCACAAGCAATCTCGAATCCGTCAACCTAGAGGCGCCGACGGATGTCAACGGCAACGTCGCGGGAGAGTTTTCCGAAGTCCTTCTTGGCTTCTCGCGTATCTTCTCAGGCGTACTCAAGCGGGACACAGCCTTGATAGCCACTTTACCGAAGTATGATCCCGAGCTCGGCGTCTCACATCCTCGCAACGCGAAACATGTCGTACGTGCGCGGGCAAGAGATTTGTATATGATGATGGGAAGGGATTTGGTCGCAGTGGACGAGGTCCCAGCGGGACATGTCTGTGCCATCGGAGGACTCGAAGGGGTTGTGCCCAGAAGTGCGACTCTCTGGGCGCCTTCGGCAGCAGGTGCTGGGCCGGATGAGGTGACTGAGGAGCTCATCAATCTCTCGGGAGTGTCGATGCAGGTGCAGGTGAGCCTAATCCATGCTGGTATATTCGTTATGCTGATGAGACCAGTCTGCACCGATTGTTCGAGTCGCCTTGGAGCCCGAAAACCCTAGTGAGTATCACTATCCCGGTTGATATGGTGGCTGATGAGCTAATTTTGCAGGTGACATGCCCAAACTCGTCCGCGGCCTGCAACTCCTCAATCAGGCTGACCCGTGTGCCGAATACCTTGTTCAGGAAACAGGAGAGCATGTCATCTTGACCGCCGGAGAATTGCATCTCGAGGTGAGTACCCTTCCGTGCAACGGAGTCGCTGGAAACTTGGGCTGATCCAGCACTAGCGGTGTCTGAAAGACTTGCGTGAGCGCTTCGCTAAATGCGCGATTCAGCGGTCTGAGGCTATCGTCCCGTTCCGAGAGTCGGCTGTCAGAGCAACAGGCGGGTCATTTACTTGATCTTGTCTAGCCGTGCTTACAGGTGTCGTGTAGACATGGCGCCTCCGAAGACGAAAGGCGCGCCTCGCGGTACCGTAAACGGGACTGTGCTATCCGGACTCGTCAACTTCACTATCCGCGCCATACCCCTTCCACCACCGATCATTGACTTCCTCCTATCCCATACAGCTTCCATCGCCAACATGCTCAGTCAACGTGGATCGCGCGCTGACGAGGATGAGGCGAGCGAAGCCCGCGATGCGGTCGAAGGGACGCAAGACCACGGGAGAACCTTGACTTCTGAGCAGTTCTGGACGGATCTTGAGCGACTGCTGCGGGAGACGGGAGGGGAGTGGGCTGGAGCTGCGGACAGGGTATGGGGGTTTGGACCGAAGGCGATAGGAGCGAACCTCCTCCTGGATCCTGTTGGTACACCTAGTCTTCGGTTAGTATTGATATTGATCGCCTTTGTTTCGCTGATCAAAGTAGTCTGAGAGGGAAAGAGAAGCTCATCGCCGCTGCCCGTGCTCAAGGCAAGACGGCAGACGAAGCGCTCGCGTCGTCGGACACAGCGGTCGCAGAAGACCTACTGGCCGGGATCTCGGTGGACGAGTCAGACGCTCGTGCCGAAGTGCGCTTACTGCGTGATTTCGAAAACTCGGTCGAGGCGGCTTTCCAGATGGCGACTTTCCAGGGACCATTGTGCGCGGAGCCGGTCGTGGGGATGGCATGGGTGGTGGAGAAGATCGCGTTCAACCGGGAAGAGGAAGAGTCCGACCAGGGTCAGTCAGCTACGCTAGGGTCAGAGATCAGCTGATAGCGACAGCCCGAGGACGCCTGTCGGCGGTCGTGGGCGCGCTGATTTCCTCGGTTCGTGATGCTTGTCGAGCGGGCATGCTGGATTGGTCCCCACGGATCAAGCTGGCCATGTACACCTGTGACATCCAAGCATCAAGTGAGCCATTCGAACGATCTCTTCATGTGCTCGATGCTGATATGCCCAGCCGATGTGCTCGGCAAGATGTACGGGGTAGTGGCTCGACGTCGCGGTCACATCGTTTCCGAAGAGATGAAGGAGGGAACGTCATTCTTCACCATACGCGCGATGCTTCCCGTCGTCGAGTCATTCGGGTTCGCAGATGGTATATCGCCACTCTCTCACCACCATGTCATTTTCGCTGATAATATCCCAGAGATCCGAAAGCGGACTTCGGGCGCTGCGTCACCTCAACTCATCTTCTCGGGCTTCGAGACGCTCGACCTTGACCCATTCTGGGTACCTTCAACAGTGGAAGAGCTGGAAGATCTGGGCGAGAAGGCGGACCGCGCGAATGTGGCCAAGGGGTATGTAGATGGGGTCAGGAAGAGGAAGGGGATGTTTGTGGAGAAGAAGATTGTGGAGAGCGCGGAGAAGCAGAGGACGTTGAAGCGGTAGCTACCACCATATCGCGATATCATGCACATCAGCAGGGACTAGTGTGCATTGCATAGCATTCTGCTGGGATGGGATGGGATAGGATAGGCCGACTGGGACTCGTCAGGGACCCTGCCACAGCCGCATAGCCGAATGGTTCCTGCAAAGCAGTCGCGCAGATCTGCCATCGCCACCGTGCCGTATCTTTCAACGACAACATTTTCCCACCATCCATTCCCCTCTCGACCGGTGACACTCAGTCAAGATGGCATCGATGGAAGATCTGATCGCGACCATCTCCGGCGGGATGCATGTCGGTCAACAGGGATCCGACCTGAAAGACCTCCACGTCAGTCCCTTCGCTCCCCCTGCCTTTGCTTCCCTACCATCCGCAATTTTACCATACTGACGGGACTCTCAAGGCCGAGCTCGCTCAAACTCTTCAACCTACTATCCCGACACCGTCACACCGACCCATCCCCCCGCCCCAGACCAGCGCTATCACGTCCCCTACCGGTCCGATGCCTCCCCCTCCCCCAGCATCATCATGGAACGACGCTGCCGACCCCAATCCCTCGAGACAGCCCATCCGAGAAACGGGGTTCACAATCCCACCCGTACGACCCACTGGAGTCGGAGGAGGTGGAGCAGGAGGGGGAGAAGGAGGAGGAGGAGGAGGGCGAGGGGAGATGCCATATCACGCCTCGGTGTTACCGGTGCGAGCTAGTCCGAAGGATATGGGTGGGTTTGGGGATGATGCATTTAGGCCTCTCTGGAGGAAGGAGGGGGAGAAGGGTTGGGGTGGGTTCACGAATGGGGATAGGCGGTAGTGGTGGGGGTTGGGCGGAGGTTACGAGGGCTCATACGATTGGCGTTTTGCCGTCCTTTGAATTCACACCATCCCCATCTTCCCCGCAATCAATGTCTGGGAACTAGGAAGTGATCGCCCTCATGTCCTAGTCCCGGAGCGTGCCCAATCCCTTCGTTATCATATATGGGTAGATACTTTTAGGCCATTCGCCCATGTTGTTTCCCGGTTGTATGCAAGTTCACCCTATCCCGTATATTTCTACACATGCGAAACTGGTACACCATAGTCCGGCTAATTTTGACCCCTGCCATCCGATCCAGTAGCTCGCTCACACCGCGCTTTGCCGTACGCCTGCCAGCCGATCTGCGGCCTACCCCACAATATGGATCAGCTCATCCTCCGCGGTTTTCTACAGTAGAGCGACTGACACCCCGAATATATGGTAATGAGAGGAATGTTCCGATGACCGGAGTCTGTCGTAGAGCTTGGAGGATAACGGGGAAGAACGATCTGTGATTGTTGTCAGCCCCTGCACCCGCTTCCTAATCCTAACGGATGGTCGAGGGTTAGCGAGGTACTGACCCGAATAGCCCTACGAATCCGACAAACTCGATGAGTATCCCTGTGATCGGCCATTTCAGGAAGACCATCAATCTGTCATCCATTGTCAGCGTCGCCGATCCATCACAGGGTCGTAGCACGGCGGTAGGCTTCCACCCGCTTCACATGCAAACGATCAATGATGTGAGAAGAGCTCACATTCCCCCGAAGAAGCACAGACTCCCTCGCCATTTCTCTCGTCGCGAGAAGAAGTAGAAGGTCTTGGTCGGACCGATGATGAGTGGGAGTCCGGAGACGAAGAGGATCTGCGGTCTTTGCGGTTAGCGCTTCGAACTCTGACAGCTTCTCGGCAACGACAGTCGTTCCATCCATGTTGACAGCAGGGTTACCACGCCGGGTATAAGATGTCCAAGACCACGATGGCTGGAAGCGGACAACGAGAGAGCGGACTGACGTTTCCCAGGGCTAGGAGAGGTCCGTCAAAGAGGAGGATGATTCCTACGGAATTCCACGTCAGCGGGTACGAAGTGAAGAAGAGGACAAGCGGAAGAGACGCACCTAGGAATTGGAAGAAGATGCCGAAAGCCACTAGGGCGATGCCGATCTCTGCGAGAGATCAGTCAATGCTCCTCTGTCCTGGATGAACGAAGGAGAACAGGAACGAAGAAGTCAAGGTGTTGTAAGGTATTTGCACAGTTCTCATAAGTCCGAAGGCGTTGAACTTACTCTGAGTATCGCTTAACCACATTGTCGATCGGTGCTTGACCTGTCCAAGTCGAGAAGCGTAATGAGTCGTTACAAGGAGGATGACTGGCAGCTTGGCTCATGATAGCAGATTCCCGACACGTCGAAGGTAAGGCACACAAGCCTTTTCCGATAAATCATCGATGGTTTAGGCGCATAGAGATACCTGTCACCAGGCAGCAAGTAACCTTCCCGTTCCAATCTATATGAGCCGTATCTTTTGGGCAGATCTAGTCGCTCGTTTGCGGAGCCTCACATTCGGTACGCATAGGAAGATCGAAGGGGTGCCTGCTCGTCATGCCCATTTCGGCGGGGTGCGGCAAGTTGACACCCAGATACATTGAACGGTCTACATACGTTCCTGTATGATTGGATGGACAGCATCGGAGTCTCGCATTTCTACCGCACCATTCCGCAATCTGCCAAGCGTCCCGATGTCCTGGTTTCCCAGGCTACGACTTCTTCTTCGGTATGGCCAGACCACTAGCCACGCCCGGCCTCGCCTTTCTCCGATCATTCCAAGCCTGAAGTTTTGGATACTTTCTCATATTCTCTACTCCAGGTGACCGCAGCCAGCCGAAAGCTGCACATCGTCAGTGATATCCTCGAGCGAAGAGCAGAACGTACCATTGATGTCGACGGCGCTGTACTTGTCGCCCACCAACCACTTGCCTTTGCCCGCGCTCAGACCGTCCTCGAGAACCGAGTAGAGCCGGTCGACTTTGTCGCTGTACCGCTTTATGGCATATGGGAGCTTCTCGGGCGCCTTGTTTCTGGATGCCGAAGCAATGTCAGCTGGCGAATTGAAGAGCTGAGGAAAATTCACTTGAAGTGGTTCCTCTGGCCTTGCATTGGTCCGATCCCTATCCAACTCATACCTCAATTCAAGCCAAAAACAAGTGGGAATCCGGACGTACCGCCATGGACGAAGAACATCCAGCTAAACGTCTTACTCCTCTCGACCTGATCCTCGAACCAAAACCTATTCTCCTTATCATACCTCTCGAGCGACCACATCATCACCGCCGCGCTCTCAAACACGTTATTCCCCTTCCCGTCTTTTCCCTGGACGCTATCATCGATCAAAGCGGGAATCCTGCCATTTGGATTGATGGCTAGGAATTCCGGTGATTTCTGCATACGGTTGGGGTCGGTGATGTCGACATAGGTGTAATCGCAGGAGAGGTCGGAGTGGGCGAGATGAGGCTAGGCAAGGATCAGCTCTGCGAGCAGGATAGAAGCTTTGTAGCCGTTAGGTGTGGTGGCGGTGTACAGGTGAAGGTGGGCAGAGGTATTCAAGCCGTCCATCGAGGGGGGAGATTGCGAGGCTGGAAGAGTCATGGCGGAAAGTTGGCTTGTCGTACTGAGTTTGGAGCGGGCGGTGAATGCGGAAATGGGTCGTAGGAGACGAGCTGTACTCATCGATCTTCGTCAGGCAATGCGGGCAGGAAGGGATGAGAGCGGGTTTGTCATTCGTCGAAAGCTGTCGTACTCCGGTTTCTCCGGGGCCGGGGAAATCGGGTTCCGATCGGATGGTACCTTGATTTTGGCACGTGGGAACGTAGGACCTTTTGAAGGCGTCTGTCCTCACTGGCCTATCCAGCTGACTAGAAGGCCTAGTTGGCAGCTTCCCTATCATACTTGTATATGAACGTCTTGCATCTTCACTACAGGTCCTCGAATCTCAACAGGACCTGGAAGTTCCTTCCCGCTAGCGTGAGCTCCTGAGCTGAAGTGACCTATACCGTCGAGGACGGTAATGGTGCTCCTGAGGAGAAAAAGAACGCAGAGGCCGTAAGCTTTGTGGCACAGCAAGGGGTAAGCCGCTAGATCCGGAGTGTTGCCGAAAGAGGTGCAGGAGGACCCGTTCTAATCAAGCTGAGTTATGGGAATCATGTAGTCTCTACTTACGTCCACTATCCCCGATGTTCCAGAAAGGGCATCGAGGCGAGTCGGGAGTGAACCAGGCAAACCGGAAGGAACGACATAAGCGACACCTTCGTTGCCATCCTCTCAATCTTCCTAGCAGGCATGCCGGCGTCCTTCTAAAACTCGACCTCCGCCTCTTTCCCTGCCCATGGAGCGCTGGGCGGAGAACCAGTTGAGCTGACACATCGGACAGAACGATCCTGGCAGCCTGCTTAACGCGAGGACATCGAATCCTGCATAGCGTCTGGTATCCATACCGACACAGCCTTCTCCCGGGATCCTTTCGTGAAACTTTGGTAACCACCGCATCTTGAAGCAAGTCTACGACGGGTCAGTCCAAATGTCGATCGTCCGGATCGTGGATATTGAAGAGGAACCGAGGAGGCGAGAGACGTGGGCGGCTGTTTTGACAGATTTGACAGTCCCAAGGGGATGCTAGTACTCCATGTGTCGCTCGACGACGCCGTCCATCGGATTTGCAGCCCCTTCCCTGCGAATCTTAAGCTTGAGCTGTCAGGGGAAAAGATCCTGCGACATGACAACAAGCGTAAGGCACAGAAACCTTCGAAGAATTCCCCTGATTTAGGCGCGCCAAGGTATTCTTCAACCCGGGTTCAGACCCCAAGAATCGGAAGTACGTAATTCCCGGCAAAATAGTGGCAATGGTGCATCCTTGACTGCGCCAAGTTGACTAGCGTAGGGTTTTCTTTAATATCGTTCGATTCCGAGATTACTGAGAGACCGGTCTGCTTTACGATAGTCTCGGTCTTTTATTTTGCTCCCAAATCTGTTGCCAACCCCAGTTCACCTTCCCTGAACCCCTTCAAGTACCGATATCGTCTTGATCACCCCCGGAATTGGCGTTCTTGTCACATCCAACTCCCGAGACTTTCACAAACTTTCAAGTCGATAGACAACTCTACAGATCGGAATGCCTAGTTGAGATGCTTCACAGCAAGGGCGCCCAATTCCGTGTAGGTTCGCGCTGCTTGGCTCGTTCCTACATGCTGATTTGCGAATCTAAGATGTACAAGAGAACCGGTGACTCCTCATAGAAAACCCTGGACGGCCAGGAATATCCCACCTTGGTCTACTCCAACAATCATCCCCGTCCAGTATCCAATCACCATATCATCTCGCCATGGCCATTCCTGTTGACCCGTTCGGCCGTGCGTCACCGGCTCCTCCTCCCAGTGCTAGCATCAGTCCTGCTCGAAGCCCGCAGGTGACAATCTCGCCTCCACGAGAAGCCCCTTCGCCCGCCGACCCCTTGCCTCGCGACGGTGCTCCTCCTGCAACTACCACACCAGGCGGAACCCTCTTGGTCCCATCTGCTGGTCATGGCCATACTGGCACGAAGACGCCTCGTCGTGTTCAGTGGACTTCCGATTCACACATCGTCTCCATGCATCCTATACCTCCCGTGCCTGGCTCCCCCTCCGGCACGCTCGACGAATCCAACATCGACGAGGTCAAAGCTGCGCTCGAATCGCACCGCAAGAATCCTAATCGACGGCGACCGCCTAGTATGATCGGCGGAGAGAGCAGCGGCGATGACGATGCCCGGGCTGGGACAGACGAAGATTACGATTACCGCTTGGATGTCGACCCGCCCGCCCCCGACCTGGAGACGTCAGTACGACCCGTTCCAGAGCATACAGACTTCCAAAACATTCTCGACAACGGCATGGATGAGCACGTCACGGGGTACATCCCTTTTGGCGAGACGGATGGATTACCCAACATCCAGCAGACGGAGGCAAAGGACGAGTTGGGGGAAGCGAAGAACATCGTCCGCGCGCATTCCGGCAAATGGGGTGTGCTGAGGCGGAGAGTCAGAGGTGCCGGGGCTGTCAACAGAGCATTTGCCCATCGAACCACTTCGCAGGATCCAGAAAAAGCCGAAGGCGACTTCGTCGCATTTGCTTCGCGATATCCTGAGCCACGCCGGCGCACCGAACGAGAAGGGCACTCACCCATGGGTCATGCGGGAATGTTGCCGATCCCAGGTGGCGCGTCTGTCTTGTCTTCTCTCCTTGCACTGTACGGTCAACAGAATCTCCCATCCGGAACGACGTCCGGTGCGACATCGAGGGCTTCTTCGGAGAACGGTTCTTCGGACGACGAGGATAAACGACGGCATGTTGCGAATGACAGCCATCGCCACGTTTCGGCCGATGACGAGCCGCATGATCCCTACAACCTCAACTCGCCCGTCGAGGTCATGGCGCCAAATGAGTCGCACCTAAAAGCCGGTATTCATCGTGGATTTGGCACTAGTTTCAACTCGAAGAGCGCTTCGAGCCTTGTCGGGCACCCACCGCCCAGCCCAGGTTTCTTGGACCTGATCCACAAGGCGAAGGAACAGATCCATGACAAAGATCGACCCAAGGCCGCTCGGAGCGGTGCAGGGGTGTTCGGTGCTTTGGTTCAGAATACAAGCAGCCTCTCAGGCGCAGCGACTCCTGCTGGTGCAGCTCTCGCTCCTGCTGCCAAGCGTCCAGGCTATCAGCTAAGCCGGTACTCCTTACCTGACGCCACTGCTTCCGCTCCCTCGACTCAGCCATGGCGTCCCGACTACCGATCTGGCTCACGTCCAGCCTCTGTGCGTTCTTCCACCGCGGTCTCGCGCGATGGTGAATCACCCAAGGGCGATCAGCCGTTCACGAAGACAGTCTCGAGCGATGACATGCTGAGCATGCGGACGGAGAATATACGGCCAAAACACCACACCTTGGAATCGCTCGGCAGGCTTTCAGGTCGAGCCCTGAAGGAAGGTGGTCAAGCTCTGAAGCAGACGGAGAAATGGATCTTGTCGGGCGGAAAGACGCAATTGATCACACCGCCCGACATGGCTACGAACGAATACTTTGCACGACCCCTGACCGAAGACGAGAGACGGCGGAGAGAATGGGAGGCTGAGAAGAAGAACAGAAAGAAGCAGAAGGAGGCGAGGAAGAAGCAGGAGATCTTTGTGAGATCCCCACGATGTCTACCTCTTGATCAACACTGACGCCCCGCAGATCATACAGCACGTCGCGGCCATTCTTGCGCGGCATCAATTCATCCTCAAGCTCGCTCGAGCTTTGATGATGTAATTGATTCGAGACATTGGCTTTAATTCCTGCTGATCTGTGCAGGTTCGGCTCCCCATCCCACCGCCTCGAGACCCAGATTCAAGCCACAGCAAAGGTGCTCGAGATCAATGCTCAGGTCGTCTATCTGCCTGGCATCATGCTCATCTCCTTCGGTGACGATGCGACGCATACATCCGAGACGAAATTCTTGAAACAAGCCACGGGTCTCGATCTCGGCAAGCTGCTTGCGACACATCACGTTTACTGGAATGTAGTGCACGACAAAATATCGGTCGATCAGGCGAGCAAGGACTTGGACCTGCTCATGACCACACCGGTGTACTATTCATGGTGGCAGACCTTACTCATTGGAGCGGCATGTTCCGCGTTTATCACCGTTATCGGCTTCAATGGGTCAGAGATACGCTCTACCATCTGCTTCTAGCTGATGACATCAGATCCTTCATCGACGCATTGATGGCCGTCCCGCTTGGGATGCTGCTGGTCGGCGTCCAGATGCTCTCGGCCCGTAACGACATGTTCAATAACGTGTAGGTCGTTTGCATGATCTTGACCAAAGCGCTGACATCTCAATCCAGATTCGAGATCGCTATTGCCACCCTAGTCTCCTTTATTGCTGCTGCCCTTGCATCTACCCACGTCTTCTGCTTCACCGCACTCGTATCCGGGGGTGTCGTGCTCATCCTACCGGTAGGTCCTGCCTGCTGATGTCAAAGCTCCATCGCCTGACCTTTCATAGGGTTACATTGTTCTTTGCGGTGCACTTGAGCTAGCATCGCGTAATATCACCTCCGGTGCTGTGCGAATAGGCTACAGCAAGTCTTGTGTCCGTTATCGAGCACCAAGCTGATCGAGATGCCTAGGTGTCATCTACTCCCTCTTCCTTGGCTTCGGCATCTCCATTGGCGCGGAGCTGTATCAAAAGATCACAGGGAACGAAGTATGTCTATTCTCATCGAGGTGAAGATGTGCTTACTATCCATCAGGTCTTTGGGCCGGATGATTACACTTGCAGCCAGACGCATTCAGGGGCACCTTGGTACCAACAGACTCCGTCAGGATACTGGTGTATGTTGCAATGTTCCTATCGTCCATCATGCGCTGATCCATATTTAGGGTTCCTCTGTGCGCCGGCGTACTCGTTCTTCCTATCCCTGCGCAATCAGCAGCCGCTCATGGCAAAGGAGCTGGTGAGTGATACGAAGAGGGAAGATGTGAGATCTTGCCTGATCTCGTTTACAGCCCATCATGGTCGTCATCGCCTGCGCGGGATGGACGAGTAATCACTTCTCCGCCCTCGCCTTCCCGGGACGATCAGACATTACCAGTGCCATCGGAAGCTTCGTCGTGGGAACCCTCGGGAATATCTATGGACGGTTCTCCAATGTGGGCACCCCGTTACCGGTCCAGTTGCTGGCGCTGACTGTCTGTTCAGGGTTCCAGCTTCCCTGTCACTGTCACTGGCATCCTCTTCCAGCTCCCTTCCGGCCTATCAAATGGCGGTATCTTCAAGTGCGTTGTCTCGCAACAGAAGAACCACGCTGACCCTGGCGCAGTTTCGCAGCGCAATCTCTGACATCGGGAAGTTCCGGCACCACGACCCAAGCGTACAGTACCGGATTCAGCGTTGCTCAACAGCTCATATCCGTGGCTATCGGTCTCACGGTAGGACTGTTTGTCAGTGCGGTTGTGACGAATCCGTTTGGTGGTGGGCGAAGGAGCGGATCTGGGATCTTCTCCTTTTAGACGATGCTTTGCGAGGAATGGACATTGTTGCCTTGCATGGGTATAGGACACTTCTACGATTGATGACTTCACCTCTACATTCTACACATCGCTCCTTGTGAAACTAAGCCGATTGGCAGTGCCCAAGGAGCTCTTGTCGGATCGAACCTTGAGCTTATGACAAGCGTTTCTGATAGCTCGTATCAAGAGAAATGCCCTGCATCATTGTACATAGCTGAAGGTGCCTTGTCCCCACTGCCACAAATGGACCCTAGAAATCCATCCGTAACATCACTTTCTGTTCCCCTGACTATCCGTGATCCCAGCCTGTTCCATAGCCTGCAACAACAACTGCGCGACCGACGGACTGATCTGTTTGACCTGCTCGACCAGATCCTTGGGGTTCCCCGGGATGAAGTGTGCGGCCGTTCTCAACTTATCTTCAATTTGCTTGCCCTGTCACTCGTTCGTCAGCTTCCAAAATCTGGAGAGAGGGAGGGGAGACGAACCAGAGCCTCGGCATCAATCTTCCCGTCCTGAGCTTTGGATTTCAACCATGCCTCCGCCTGATCCGCTGGTAATCCCGCCTTCTTCGCCGCCTCTTTCAATTGCTTGACCAGGCTATCCACGTCCTGAGGCGCGGCTATTCCCTGCCATCAATACTACATAGTACGGACTGTTGAAGGGTGACTAACCCTCCTTGAGACCTGCGAGGAAAGCGTCCGCCTGCCCCTTACCCTCCTTCTTCGCCTTATTGACCTCCGCCATGATCTTCGATGCGGCCTGCTCGACCTGCTTCAATTGATCCTCCCCCATGTCCTTGGCCTTCGTGATCATTCGGTCAACATCCTCCTTGCTAGGTAACTTCCCAATCAACATCTATCCACCTCCATCAGCACTACCTTCACCGATACAATCGAAGCCTTTGAATCCACTCACCTCAACATAGTGTTGTTTATCCTTCGGCAGTTCCTCCTTGAGTTCCTTGGCTAAAGCCTGCCAATCCACGTTCTGGACCTTCCCATTCGCGTCCTTGACCCGCTTCTCAACCTTGTCGACGACGCGCTTCACCTCGTCCCCTCCGACCTTCTTGACTTCCTCCATCACACCTTGGAGATCCTTGTCCTTGAGGGAGGTGAGAAAACCGTTGATCCCGCCTTCTTGGTTCGCGAGGCTGGTGTATAGTGCCATGGCTCCGGGAGGGAGCATCGCTTGGGCGATTCCCGAGAGCGAAGCCGCGCCACCCCCCTAAAGAGGACCCCACCCTTCAGCTATACTCGATTGACGACAAGCAGAAAGACAAACAAGACCCGAAGCCTGCCCCTTGACAGAGTTGATGACCTGATGGGTAGTAGACGCAACGTCTCGAACCGGTTTCAAAAAGTAATACCCTCCAGCGCCGAGAGCTACGACCGCACCGAGGACGATGTACATCTGATTATTCCCGCCCCCTCCACCTCCACCACCTCCACTGGCTCCACCTGATGGGGGAGGGGGACTGGAGGGTGGGAGAGGTTCGGTCGCATTCGTGGCGAAGCGGAGGGATTGGAGGGACTGTTGTCGAGGGGTACGGTGGAGGATTTGGGATTGGTACTGAGAAGGTCAGCTGCATGTCAGGTGAGCAAGAATAGGGCTCACCAGTGCGGAAGACCGAGTGGGGGTAGCAGTCAAGAGTCGAGCCGTTGTGGGTCGAAATATGGTGCTCATGATGAGTCGAGAGTAGTCTCGAGGGCGATGAGGAAAGGATTATGCATTCAACCCACCTTTCAGGGTCTCCCGCCGTCCATGACGTCTTCGGATGTGGCGAAACGAGCCGTTCCTTCCCAAACCTAGCCGGTGCCCATCCGGACAGCAGAATATAGATAGCATCTCCAACCGAATGCTAATTTACTACCAAGACGTAAAGACATGTCAACAAGACGTAAAGACATGTCAACCCGAATGCCGTTGATCAAAAGCTCGTCGTCGTCAGGACGTTCCCCCTTCGTACACAATCTCTCCTCCCTTTTCGTTATTGCACCCAATCCCCGCTGTTCTCTGAAGAATGCCGTTGATGTCCTTGATGCCCGATCACCTTCCGCATGCCCCCGAGATGGCCCAGCTCGGCACCCTGTTCATGATTATTGGAATGCCCGTTGACCTCTTGAGGCGAGCGCGAGCGTTCCCATTGCTTCAGCTCGCTCGTCAACTATGATAGGGACGTGGTCAGCAAAAGATGCTAGAGAAGCCTGGTCACCCACTTTGTCAAAAGCCATCGAAGCCTCCTCGCTAGACCCCGTGGAATCCCGTCTCCGTCGATGCGCATCATCCTCATCCTCGCTCTCCAGGTGGAAGCCCGGTTGATTCATCTCCAACAGTGTCGTTATTCTCTGCTGGGCTTGCGCTAGGTCTTCCCGCAGAGTTTCGACCTCCCGCTCGGCCTCCTCCACACGCATTCGTAGCACTTCGACTTCGCGCTCTCGGGCAGACAGGACATCGCGTGAAGCAGCGAGCTCTGCTTGGATGGCGTTGTGCTGAGATTGTAGCTTGTCGAAACGACGCGAGGACTCGGCATCGGAGTATGATGGGGTATTCCTACCCGAGGCATCGCGAGTACGTGCTCCTGGCTCGGTGGATGAGCGACCATGGAAGGAGTCGACCTCGGATTGAAGGCTTTTATTGGCATCTCTTTGCTTGTTTAGCTCATCCTGCTAAAGTCAACTCGGCCATTCGTGTATTTGATGCAGAACCCACCTTCATCCGCTTGAGCATCTTCTCCGTGCCCTTGACATATCGCACAGCCGTCTGGTAGTCTCCCTCGAGAGCAGCCATCTTCTCCCGATGCTGCACTTCCAGCTCGGCAATCTTCCGCTCCGCATCGACCGCTCGTCTGTCTCCCTCTGGCGGCGGTGTTGGTGACCGCATGGAGTTCGGACTTCGCGCATCCTTGATCCTATCCACCAGCCGGCCGAGGGATTCAACATTATCCTCCGCCTCGTGACATCGTCGTGTCAGCTCGTCGACCTCACGTTGCGAATTCTCATGCGCCCGCGTCCGCTCACGAAGCTTGCTTTCGAGCTCTCGAGTATTGGACGCTTCACCGTTGCTGAGGTCGTTGTCGTTAATAGCGATTCCATGATCGGCCAGAAGATTCCGCAGCATCATACACCGCGTCTCAATCTCGGTCATGGTGCCATCTCGATCCCGAAGCTCAACGTCCTTGGCCGAGTACAGCTCCTTGTACTTTGCCAGCTCGGTCTGCGTATTGAGCAGCTTGTTTCGATGGGACCGCATCTCCGCCCGAAGCGATTGATGCTGTGTTTCGAGGTCGCGTTTGTTTTGTCGGTGCTGTGACACGCCTACTTCCGCTGCGTCCACCCGCTGACCAGCCTCGCGCAGCATTTTCCGAAGGGATTTGCCCTCCTCTTCAAGTGCTCTGAGCTGTTCTTGATGACCTCGCGTCAACCGAGTCTCGTCCGCCCGCATCTCCTTGTGCGAGTCGAGCAACTCGCCCATCCGACCAGTCGTGACCGTGCGTAGACGATCCGCCTCCTCGCGAGACTTGGCATAAGCGTTCTCGACCTCTGCCAGTCGTTCAGTAGCAAGCTTGGCATCACGTGTTCTCGCATCGAGTTCGGCGCGAGTTTCCGCCAGCTCCTCCTCGAGTTCAGTGATCCGCGCAGTCGATTTCGAGTACATTGATTCCATCTCAGAGGTGCGCACGCCGGCGGCACCGATGGCGGCTTGAGCCTGTTCGATGAGGGCGGCATGTTCTTCCCGTGCAGCGACAGCGACGTCCAGCTGTGATTGCAGGTGATCTCGCTCGGCCTCACGTTGCTGAGCGACCGACGAAAGGGTGATGAGGCGTTCGGTGTGTTCCCGGAGTGCGTTGTCAGAGGACATAGCGCGCTGTTGTATTTCATCCAATTCGGCTGTCGCCTGTCGGTGCGAGTGTTCCGCATCCTCTGCTCGTCGCACCGCCTCGGCTTCACGCTCGACGGCCGCAGAGTGGAGCTGCTTGTGCGTACCGGAATCGCCAACAGCCTGCTCGAAATCTCTCTGCACTCCAGCATGCTCATTGGACAAGATATACAGCTGCCGTTCGAGATCGTTGATCCGCTCCTTTTCGATACGAGTAAGATCCATAGGTGAATTGGACTCGAGTGTAGCAACCTTGGCCCGGAAGAAAGCGGCTTCTTGCAATGCACCCCGCCGAAGCTGCTCAGCAGTCATCGCCTTTTCCGAAGCCACACAAATCTGGGCTACTAGCTCCGTCTGGATGAGATCAGCGTCGTCCACCACCAACCGAGTACAACGAAGGACTCACCTGTATGACAGCTTTCTCCTGCTTGAGTCGCACCATGGCATCAGTCAATCTCCTCACCACCTCCCCATTTCCTTGCACTTCACCGTTGGGTAAATCTTGCTCGCTGTCGCCTGGTACGAAGCCCTGTTGAATTGCTCTGCCGATAATCACTCGCAGCGCCATTTCCCGCTTTGCACCCGCATCCATCTCGGCCTCCTTCGCCTTGAGCTCCCGCAAGACATCGCCCGTTCCAGACAACGAACTGGGTCGCCCGGTGAAGCCGTTAGCGGTCGGTGATCGCCCATAATAGAAAGCATCTGGCGGAGGGGCGGGTCGCTCAGCGCCCTCCGCCATTCTCAATCGCGGGGAGGGACTACGCGTTCCAAGGATACTCGCGTTGAAGCCGGTCTTTGGATTTTGAGGTGGAGAGGCGGGACCACCATTATTAGGCGAGCTGACACGGACGGGATCGACACTCTGGACAGGACTTGACGGGCCATTAGTATTGGTCGGGGACAAGGCTCGGCGGAAATCGTCGTCGCCTTCTCGTCTAGGTCTTTGAGGCGGCGCTCCGTTGGGCTGAGGTCGAGCGGCTTGGCCCAGATCCAGAGACTCAGATCGAGGAATCATGCGTGTCTCTATTGGTGCAGCCAGTGGGGGAGCCTGCTGAGCCACCTGAGCCAGCCGATCAGAGGAAGAAGGAGGAGACGTTGCTCGGGCTAAGCTGTCCATGGAGCTGGAGTTAGGAAGTTGTCGCCTCAGAGACGGTGGAGTGTTGGTAGGTTGCTGTTTAGGAGGTGACGAGTCTCGCACTGATTGTTGCTCTGGTAAGTCTGGTCCCTTTGGCTTAGCCTGCCGAGGAGCTTGATTGTCTGGAGGATATTTGATCTTGACTATGAATCTGTCAGCGGAGAGTCATGGTGGGTAGCGTGACGTACCCGTATCAAGAACGTGTATTTGGGACGGATCGTCGCGGGACATTGCAGACGAGGTATTCGCTTCTCCGCCGATCACGAAGATCTTTCCATGTGCCGCTACCATAGCATGGCCTGACCGCGCTGTTGGGGCTGGGCCCATGTTCTGGAACATGTACCACCGTTGGTCTTCTTATCTATCAGCCGAGATATCGTCACATCTCCGACGAGCTCACTGGCGATCCTGAAAGCTGCGAGATCACCAAGATCTTTCCCGTTGACGTCCCGTCCGCCAAAGATGTAAACGACATCGTCGACAATCGCTGCGGCGTGGCCTTCCCGAGGAACGGGGATGTAGCCTATGCAAGACAGCTCGGTCCAGGTGCCAGAGGCTATATCGAAGGACCATGTATCGTTGTAGTGATAGTTGCCGTCGGTCCCGCCGAATCTGCGAAGATGTCAGTTTGAATCCCTCCAGCTCTGAATCGGTTGCACGCACAGATACAGCTTGCCCGAGCTGGAGACAAGGATATGCCCAGTACGTCGTGGAGGCGCTGCAGAATTATACTGGATCTGCTCCCATTTGTGCTGCTTATCGCTCGATACTGCCTCAGCGTCAGTACTCGTCCATGTTCGGAAAAGAGCACTCACACTGCTTGATGTCATACGCCCACAAGTCATTCAAGAACGATCCCTCCGCCTGTCCACCGAAGACAAAGAACCGCGTGTCATGCATGCACACAGCGTGTCCATACCGGCCAATGGGTCCGGGTGCGACGGGAACGCCTGTCCATTCCTGCGTACCTGCTCGCCTATCAGCTCGAGTCATCCCACCAGGTGGAAAGCTCACGAAGATCTAGAATGTACAGGCCCTCATCCTGCGGGTCCTCTGGCTTGACCTTCGTATCTCCTCCCCAGACTAGCATGATCCGGTCCGCCATGGCACTAGCATGCCCCACCCTAGGTCTCGGCGCGTCCCCCTTCGTCTTCACCGGCATCGTCGAGCAATCCCGTACGTCCATGCTCCACATATCGTTGCGTACCGTCTCATGCACCAAGCCTCCGAAGATGAGCATGTGGCCGGAGTGGGAGGGGAAGGCGGGGACGGAAAGGCCATAGCGGGGAAATGGGGATTGTGGGGCGGAAGGGGGAGATGTTTGGGCAGGATAGAGTCGGAGGGGTCGGGTCGACCAGGGATAGCTGGTGGGTGGAGCGGCGGGAGGCGGTCGTGGAGGTTGTGATTGAGGTTGAGGGTTCGCAGGGGTCTGGCCAGGATGATTGGGGACGAAGTGACCGGGTGTATTGTCAAAGCTGGTCATCGAGCCATTGGGGTGTATGGGTTGGCCATGGATGCTGTGGGCTACCGGAGGGATTTGTGCCTAGAACAGCTCTCAGCTCGGCGCGCCTCTGCGACGGAGCGTGCTCACCAGATTGGAAGTCATTCTTCGTCCATTGACCAACGGCGGCGTCCCTCCATTCACTTGTCCGTAAGGCACGGCGGCGACCAGGGGAAGACCAGGCTGGCCATTCGCCATTGCCAAAACAGGTGCATTGCTAAAATGGGCAGACGAGGATTTGCGCGGTCGAGAAGTGAATGCCATAGTGAGGGAGGACGAGTCAACCATACGTTAGCACTGGTCGCTATCTGAAGATGCCTAGGAATGAGAAGACGCGACTGTAAACAGGTAGCAACGAGCTCTGGAGCCGAGGAGGCTGATTGCCTTCGCCCCACGCGTCTCTGGTCCCGCTCCTCACTTCACACTCCAGTCTCACCCAGTTCGGTCTCTAGTCATTGGGGAGCTGAGAAAAATGTTGGAGAGCTGACAGGATGAGGGCGACTCACTTGACGGGAGGACTGTTGTTGGCCGACTGAGACTCAATCACATCCTTCTCCTTCGACGCCTTGCGTTTGAATAGCGACATTTCCGCCTTGATTTACTTCGGCAGCTCTACCGATCGCACATGCAAATTTGAGATGGTTGCGGGTCGTTGTTGATGCTGTTGATGGAGTTCGCGACGAGGGGAAGGATGCTTTAGCTGTTGCTGAATTTACGGTCCTCCACCACCCAACGTCGTGTCCCGGAGCAGCGAGTAGATGGTTCTCGTCAACAAAAGCAGAATCGGCACGAAGTGATCGTTGTTTTTCAATGATGGAGACCGGGGTTGATGTCAGGGGTAGTCCGGATGCCAAAGGAGGGGTCCCAGTCGGCGGCCGGGTTGTGTATAACACAATCTCCGTCCCTGTCTTCGCCGACCCCTCCGCTATCTCTGATGTCGTCCGCGGCACTAGATGAGCTCTGAAGTCAAAAAAGGAGCATCACACAAGGACAAAGGAGCTAATATTCACCGGGGCAGCACGCGACGAGCGAATTCCAACGCGACTCGAAGCACGTACGCCTAAAGCCACCTCCGAAAGCCTTGGCCCATGCGGACCAGGGATCATCGAGCTGCTAAACGGAGATTTGTATTTACCTATGCTGCAATGCTTGGATACAAGTGTTCCGGCAGTGTTGCATGCTTTATCATTAAGTACTGTATACATGTTGATCTCGACGCTCAATCTGCCTCCGAGAAGTTTCTCCTACATGGCATTCTTCATCTCCCGGAGCTTCGCGATGACGCTCACAGGGTCCGACTCGCCAGTGGCTTTCCTATACCTACATCAGCTTCACTAGAACGAAACACGCGGAGGACGCGCTTGGCCTGGGGCGTGTCCAGTCGCATAAAGACATTCCAAGTCTTCTCGTCACCAATCGTCGATTTTCCTGTGGTGGAAGAGTCGCTCCGCGCTTTAGCCATAAGTCTGAAGTTCATCAGCTTTCAGCCAACGAATGAGATGTGTCGCTGACCCCTTGAGAGGCTCGTTCTCCGGTTCCACCGTCAACCCGAACTTCACACTTCCTTTGGTGTACTCATGCCCGTTGAAGACAAGCGTGTCATCCGGGAGCTTGCCGAGATGGGTGAGGGCGGCGTGCATCTCTTCCGGAGTACCTTCAAAGAATCGACCGCAACCCGCAAGGAAGAGTGTATCTCTGTGCTGCAAGTCAGTCCAGATGTCAAGAAGGCAATTTGGAGGAGCGGACCCGGTGAAAACCCCTCGCTCGTTAGTCTTCTTGTCTTCGATGTAGAAGCAGATTGAATCTTGGGTATGGCAAGGGGTGTGAACGCACCTGCGTAGCTTGTCAACCGAAATCCACACCGATGAACGACGTAGGCTGGACGTGGAGATTCCAGGCTGACTTACCGCACATCGATATCTTGCCCAATTTTGAACGAATCCCCCTCTTTCACGATGGAATTAGTACCAGGGGCCTGCTTTGATCCACCGTATGCCTTCAACCCGTTGTGAAGAGACATCTTTACATGAAGCATGAGCGCGATATCCTTACAGCTAACCTTGCTGGTCGCAGGTGGTATTTGCACTCACGAACTTCTCGTTTCCCCCAGAATGATCATTGTGGTGATGCGTCGTAATAAGCGTTGTCACCTGCAGATGCAATCACCATGGTTCAGCGATGTATTGCCAGCTGGTTATACGAAGACACTCGCCTTGACCCCCTTCTCCTTGACGGCATTTGAGATCTTCGGTGCGTCATACGGATCCACGACGGCGGCTTCTTGCGATGCGTCGTCGATGACGAGGTACATCCAGTTGTCGGATCTGGCTGGGTAGGGAAGCACCTTCATGGAGCGCATTAGCTTTCGGACTTATATGCGATTTTGTGTGACCAGGACAAAGTTGGGTCAACTTACCTTCATTTTGAACCTGGAAGAAGAAGAATGATGGGTCTCAGTGAGCCGCATCGAATGTGAGCAAATACTCAACTCACGCGATTGACGTAGAAAAGGTTCTGTTGCGTGCTGCTACGTTGATAGTCTGCAAGACAGGCTTGATCATGAGATGGTTCAACTCAAAGGATCATCACCGCTGAACCGCCTCCACCTAAACAAGTGCCACACTGATCTTGGAAGCCAAAACGCCTTGAGTAGCCTGGTACCATGCGCGGAAAGGCTTCCCTTGTTGAGCCAGGCGCGGTTCTCTATCTAGTCTCGTTCTCAATCTTCATTCTCCTGACCCTGATCTACGCATCTACGAGTACCTGATATCATGCTGGATCTGAAGAAACGACTTGGTGCTCTCATTCCTGGAGATGTCCGTCGCGCTCGTGTCGCGGACTCGTTTGTATTGGCTGACGTCCTGTCCTATAGGCAGCTCGAGGTGCCCTCCAAAACGTCCTCACCGTCGAATGGTCCGGTCACAAGACCGTACTTGTCGAAGTGCCAGCCCCTTCTGGACCATCAGAATCCAATGAAGTCGAGATGCTAGGGATGAGCTCGAGTGGGCGGGATAACAACAACTACGGACGGCTGAGCGACGAGGATGTTTGTCTCCCTCGGATCCTCTAGAGACACGTGCTGAGACAATATCGCAGGAGAGAGTGTACTTGAGCCCGTCTGCGGAGAAACCGTCTCGGGAACGCCGGACATCGAGAACAGCTGTAACTCCGAAATCCAGTAAAAACCGCCCATTCCTACCCGACCGACCCCCGCAATCTCGAGCGAAGAGCGATAACCCATTCTACTCGCCTGAAGAGGACGAGTACTCGCTGCAACCCACCTACGCCACCACTGAATCATATGTTGACCGTCCTGCATCACGGGATCCGGACGCAGCGCTGTTCAGCAAGGCGACGCGATCCCCGCCGACCCGGACGTGGACGTCATTCGATACTTGGGCAGCGAATCCGACGGATCCTTGGGGAGTACGCGGCGGGCAAGAGGAGAGTGCTAGTCCGACGAGCTCCACAGGGACGCGGAGTTCTGGGACAGGTGTGTCGGGGGAGGATCCTTTCCGATGACTGTGGCGCAGGGACTGGATTTTGGGAATGGGCTTGTATAACGAATCGTCCATAATGACTGTCTCGTAGGGCTGGGTTGTACGTCGTGTGCTTAGGTCTGGTTTGTACAGCGTGTGAACAGTATGAGCTAGTCTCTCAGTCATGCTTGTATTTGTGCTCGCCATAAGCCTCTCCACATGTTGAAGTTGTACCTCTCCGCATTCGCTTCTTTGTGTCTGCCTTCGCCGCTGATCAGGACCTTCTCGTCCTTCAGCAGGTCGAACCTCACACTGCCGGGCTGGAAAGGTATGATGAAGGTATTGCTTCCCCGAATGTCAGAGGACGGCGGTGGTTTGCGCCCCCATTGTGAACCGAGAGGGTGAATATTGCTGGAGAGTGCGGGATGAGGATCACAAAGTTGATCAGATCTTGCACCTTAAAAGATCAATCAGCTGAAGCGCATGCGCCGCTACCTTCTTCTTACCCAGTCGGCGTTTCCCGGCCGTCCAACCTCGTCGCCTTGTGCCCGCATCTTGGCTGGATGGGTGCGATACCACATCCACACTCGCACTTCCCCGTCTTGCATCTCACTATCTCAATCCCGCCACCGCCCAGCAAAGCTCCTTGTCATCTCTCACGAAATGCCTCGTGTGGCATTCCGTCTGTCCATTTCTCTGAGCCAGGCTGGGCGCCGAGGGGAGCTCCTCGACAAGGTTTATCGTGTGATTCTTAATCGGCCTGCATGTGTCAGCTGAGTCTATCAGGCTGGCTCCCCAAGCATTGTTCCACGCAAATGTCCCATCGACGTATGGCAGGGCAATCGTTTTTTCAGGCGGCATGAAGAAGCAGGGTATGAAGAAGCAGGGTATGAAGAACACCTTGGAACCTTTAGCCATCCTGCACTCGCCACAGATACTTACCGGTCGCTCGAGCCGCTTGTCGAGCCTCGCCAACCATTCCTCCCATCCCTCGACCTCCAAACTCCGCAGCATGTCCTCCGAAGGTTGACAGGATCGGTCGTCCATCCCAGCTCATCTGCGCGGGCGAGTTTATCAAGCTCTACACCTTTCCCAGCAGTTCTTCTCCGTCCTCGAGAGTCTTCGAAGGTAGGACATTCATATCGAGGGAAAGGAATAGCTTGATCCGGGTATTCGAGGCGAGAGAGTAGCAAACGCTAGCTTGGGACAGTTGCCATTTTTCGGGACCGAGGTTGAGCGCGAAGCCATCACTACGTGTTCGTCAAGTTGAACGATTTAAGACAGAGAGAGCCAAGACAAACAGGCCAGTCTCTTCGGCTAGAGAGAAAGTGGTGATCCAAGTCGGTCTCCGTGAACGGGTAAGTTATGTATTGCCGAGCTGCGATAAATCAGCTTTCGACTGATCGGCCTGGGACGTTCGGACATCACCATGAAATGGGCGACGAAGGCGTCGCGGAGTTGAGGTTCTAGGATAGTCATCGATGACAGGCTGAGAAGGAGGCATGTTCGTTGAATCCCTTGAACCAGCGAATAATAGTAGGAATCAAGAGTTCGCGGTAACAGACGCCTAGTCTCCTCCATCTCGCAAGTTGTCACTGAACGATGAGCGACGTGACATGTTTCCGGACGGCATGGCCGAAAATCATGTTCCTCTTGCATGCTTGGACGAGCCTTCCTTCATTCGAGCTGGCATTTCCCTCTAACCAGATCCTCTTACGGCATCATCTATATCCGTATAGCCCCTCCCTAGGAAATCGAAGGGTAGCTCCCGCACTCAATGACCGACTCCCGCTTTCTACCGGCGAGCGGTCCGTCGGTGGACAATGTTTTGGCCCACGGAACGTCCAGTACGAAATAGGGTCTCCTTACATTCCGTAGCTAGCGTTCCGTTTCCTTGCGGATGGGCTCGGTTCGTTTTTCAAAGCTACGACCTGCTCGCACGGCTCTTTCCGGCGTGGTCCGGGGCCTGAAGCGACAGGGTTCTCTACGCACATCTCATATCCCAGATCGTCCTCCACCCCGCGTCTGTCATCCGTCTTTCGTCATTCCGGCATCTTGCATCCTGCATCTTAATTGAATCTTCATCATATCAATTACGCCAAGCATCTATTCGCACGACTCGACATTCAACACCGGTATACACACCACCAGGCGACCTTCCCCATCCGAGGTTTCTCGGCAGTAAGAGATCCCGCTCGATCCGCTTCGGCACCTCCGACAATTCTCACCATCCTTCGTACAATCACTACCTTATCAACCGTATCGACCCCCGAACACATGACAGGGCGAGGGAAGGGTCTAAAATATGCTGTCTTTAAGCAAGACGGAAGACGTCGAAGCAAAGTATGACGTCGCGTTGAAATGTGAGCGCTGGTTCCTTTCACAATCCATCCTTTATCTCTTCCCTTTGTTTTCGCTTCGTTCGGTTCCAGTTGGTTCCGTTTGCGTGCAGGGATGTGGATATCAGGCTGAATGGAGTGGCGATCTCTGTGTCTGCATTCAATCGTTCCCTTTTTCTGTGCACACACCCCAATATAACGGCTAGCGCGTCCCGCCCTTGATTCAGTCCGGATGGTATCCCTCCACACTTCTTGCTACCACCTCCACGCATTCTTCATGTTCAATCTCCTCGCCGAGACGAATGATCGTGCCACGCTCCAAAAGAAAGCCCACTGACATGATACTCCTTTCTTCCATCTACAACCCATCCCTCCCCTTCCCGTTCAACCCATCCCCGCAATACCATCCTATCATCCGCGCCTCCCATCGCCTTCGCCGCCTACTCTCATTTGACGAACCGGACGACCACCCTCCAGTCCCCAACCTCGAGCTTCATTCAGCCGCAGCGAGCGGGAACGTCGGTCTCGTCCACTATGCCCTCACCCATGGCCAGCCTGTCAACTCGGTTCTCCATGGTGTGCTGCCCCTTCATGCCGCATGCTCAGGAGGCAATGTGAGCGTGGTGCGGATGTTGATCGAGAGAGGGGCGGATGTGAATGCACCACGGCTGCCAAGGAGGTACAGTGATGGACGGAAGGCGAATGTGCCCAGCGTCGGGACCGCAGGTGAGCATTGCTCCACTTCACGACCGAGTCCGGCACGACGACTATCCCAGGTTCCACTCCACTGCACTTCGCCGCTGCCAATGGCCACGCTCCCATCGTGCAGATCCTCCTCACATGCGGTGCAACGCCCGACAAGTCCGACAAGAACGGTATGACTCCAGAAGCTCTTGCCGAGGTCAACGGACACACGGATGTAATACGCGTTCTCCGGGTCTGGGAGCATTTGAAACTGCAAGAATCAGAATCCCACAACAGCTCGGCCGGAGGAGCAGGACCGGCATCCGACAGAGGGGATGTGGAATCACTGTCCGCCTCGACTTCTCAGCTTGGGCTGGACGACGAGAGTGAGCGATACAGGTATCCAGGATCACGAAAGGGCAAAGAGAGAGCGATGAGCTTTTCCAGTCACATCTCGGATGCGCCAAGTAGCCGAAGCCAGGCGGTATTTATGAAGAAGGGCCTCGAGGGCTTGCCGAGACCAAGGGGAAGCCGTTCAGTCTCGGCATCTTCGATGGATGGGCGCGAGGAGACACCGCCACACGACGAGGATTCGAGATTTCAAGTCCGGCTATCGACCTTCAATGACGAGACCGAACACGACACCATCGTCTCGCCCGTCAATGCAGTGACAGTGACATCAGCTCAATCGCTCGACGGACCAAGCGCTTCGCTCGACAGCAATGGGGACTCCGCTGATCCTAATGGCTTGGAGAGAACACCGAGTCCGGCGTCCGCTGGTAGTGCTCCATCCGCCGGTGAACAGGTTGACCAGGTGCCTCCGTTTATCATCGCTCCGCCTCCACCTCGACGTCTGACTTCCGCTTCTTCCCGCCGCCCTTCACTCCCCTCAATCTTTGAACGCGCAGCACATCCTGGTGCAACCTTCCGTGCCGCTATCCGCCGGGATCGCGAACCCAAATCCCGCTCTCCACCTGATCCTCCCCACTCTCCGGGTGACGAGACGTCGCGTCGATCGGCCAACTCAAGCGGATCATTCTTCAGGGGTCGAGTCAAGACGAATGATATTCCAGCTCGACCACACGGTGGCCGAAGATACGTGTCAAAGCACGGTCTGGTTGGCTTGTTCAGGCGCGGCCAATCACCACCCTCACGCAGCCCCAGCCCGCCGGAGCGAAGTGAACCTACCAAAATCATCGCTCCAGAAGAGCTCGATGAGGGGATTGAGCGACTGAAGCGGGCTAGCCTTGACCTGGACAGGCGGGAAAGTCGAGAAAACTCGTCAGAGATCGTCGATCTGAAAGACGAAGGTCCTCGTAGACCGCCGGCCTCCGCACCGGCAACCAAGACTAGATTCTTCGAGGATCTGGACGCGCCTCCGCTACCACCGTTCAATATCACGGCGTATTCTTTCAAGATAGACGAGAAAGCACCCCTGTCTACCAGTTCGTCCGGAAGCGATCGACCTAGGAATCGACCTCGAACCGGTAGTGAGGTCATCGCTCCCAGCCCGCTGGCCAAAGAGTGGAACCATGAGGAGGACTCAGATTCACCGCCGCGTCCAGGTGTGCGGCGGTCCAAGACCGAGACCATGCAAGGCAGTCCATCTTCTGGGCAATCGGACAGTCCAGACCCTCCACCGCCAGTCTTCACCAAGCCCCGGTCGTCGACCCTGCCCAGCGCGCCAGGCATGGCAGGTAAAGGGCCATGGCTGCACGGCCTGGGATGGGATGATGGGGTCGATCTGCGCAAAGTCGCGTCTGGCGTTTTCAGGCGGGAGAAGGAGATTCTGCAGCAAGGAGTGGAGGACGGCGAGGGGGAAGACGAGGTGTTTCACGATGTGCTACCAGATGTGGACGATCTGGAGGGCGCGGAGAGCCTGGCGATCCCAATTGACGGGGTCGCATCAGGGGAAGCACCGGATCCCAAGCCAGTTGATGGGGTAATCGCTCAGGCAAAAGAGGCGACGGAGGTGGGCATCCCGCATATGTCATCCGAAGTGGAGCAGCTTGGGAAGCCTTCGACGTTGTCCAGCGAGATTCCGGATCGCGTCGAGCTGGAAGATTCGCCAAAACCGTCATCGCGAGAGTCCGGGAGGGATCGCGGTGCTAGCATCGGCTCGACTACCACTCAGTCATCCCGTATATCTACTGCGCCCGGCTCATCGCTTCGTATGAGCCTCATCACCGACGAGAGCAGCTCCGAAAGAGGCTCTTATGGTCAGACCCGGTCTCCGCCAGATTCGAAGAGACCGCCTCACCCGCCTCGTGCACCTTCTGTCAAGTCCATGATCGATGGTCGACAGCGAGGCATCAGTGTTTCTTCCACCTCGACATCGGCATCCGGTATGAACTTCTCGTACATGCAGTCCGGCTCGACGCCTGGTACCAGTCTCACGCCTCCATCAACCCTTTCTGTCCACCTCACTGCGGGATTCCCCCCTGTTCCCGAACACGAGGTCGCTCATCATCCCGTCACCCGCCGGAAATTCTCGTCTCGGGCGGAAGCGGCTAACATCGTCAAGCAGAACGAGGATGACATTTTGCAACTTGCTCAGTTACCACCAAGCCTCGACTCGAGCCGTTCCCTTGCAGCACAGCTAGCAGCTTACGGCGAAAATCACGCGATTGAGCAAGAATTTGCAGAACGGGAGGCACAGGTGACCATGAGCGATGATGTCGAGAGTTCAGATAACGCCAGCTTCTTCAGTGCCGAGGAGAGTGCGCGATCGGGCATGAGCTCGCCCTTGTCATCGGAGAGAATGTCGCAATTCAGCGGAAGCCGAAAATGTGAGTGCATAGATCATGCCAGTTTGAGGCAAGCTGATGAAACCGCTTTCAGCTCGTGGCCCGCCGAGCCTTCTCTCTATCGACGCGCCGCGATCCTCGGTGCCCTCAATCAACAGCATCTACGACAAGCGAGCGGCTGCGTATCGCCAACGCATGATGACACTGACCGCCATTCCACCCGTCGCTCCATCCTCGTCTTCGGCTCGCTCTCGCACTCGGCCACGCGCCGCTACCTCCAACGATTCTTGGCTGAACGCTGGACCCAGTCAGCGCCGATCAGGCGAAAGTTCGACCGAAGTAGACATCGACCGTCATCCGAACATATCCGGACCTATGCCGGTCGTGTCCTCCCTCATACCTGATCATCCTAGGAAACCCACTTCAATCCGTTCCAGTACCACTCACACCACACGGACCCAAGCTTCATTCAACCAATTCGGCGTACAATCCAAGTCCCGCTCAATCTCACCCATCCCCTCCCGTCTGACCTCTCGATCTCAACCGCATTCCCCACGTACCGCTCCCGCACCCATCGCGGACGTCATCACCACCCGCTTCCAGGGGATCCCGTCATCCGCCGTCTCCCCACACATCTCCATCTTCAGCAGTCACTACTCTGGTCATCCGCGTGACGGAGGCGACTCGGATGACGAAGAGCAAGAGCAACGGAACTACATGCTCATCGAGAACGATTGGCGAGGTGGGCATATCGTCGGTCCCGATCTGGAGCTCGCAAAGAAGAGCGGGAAATGGGGACATTTCAAGGGTGCCATTGGACAATTTGGCCGCCGAAAAGGAGATCTGGCTTGATTTGTTCTTGGTAGGCATTGTGTTTGGTCATCTAGCAAAGTTGTATAGGGATCCAGGGAAGTGTGAGCAGCATACTCTTCATCTTCAATATCCGTATCAATATGCAAGTGTATCCATTGTTGCGATCAGGCTTTTACACCGACCTTCTTCCCCTGGCTCGCCTCGTGCATCGCATACTCCTGTACAAGTGGATCAGGACAGATGGAACTGATGCGAAACAGGATAGCTCACCTTTGAGACGAGATGGCTTGTCTTTTCAACGAGACTGAGCATCTTTCCCATATCCCCGCTCCAGACGTCAAGAACCTCGTTGATGGATTGCTTCTGCTTGAATACCACAATACCGGCAGGTCGGTCGATCCGCGCGTACACCGTCTTGTCGTTCACGAGCATGCACAGTGTTCGCTCGGTAGTCAGTGGTGGCAAGTCGAGCAGCTCGGTCAGGCGGGTCATCGAAATACGGGAATAGTAGGCTGCGATCACTCGGATATTCTGGTGACGGGATATCAGTTCGAGCCAGAATCGAGGGGAAGGAAAAACGCACATGCTCGATGACTCGTTTATGTAGCTCTTCCCACCGCACGTCACCCGGCTTGTCGACCGCCTCAGTGGTCTTCCCCTCAGATTTTGGGCCGGTCTTCACGCCCAACTTCGAATCGACAGCAAAGACAGGCGACTGGCGCAATGTCGGTCCATACAGAGTCTCAATTCCCGGCCATCGCATGAGCTCCTTCGTGACGAAGCACTTCAGCAGGTCACTGCGGAAATCAGCTCGGAGAAAAATTCAAGGAGGGATCACGTACTAATAGATCGGGGCTTTTTCCAATGCTGGGTCGGCGTAGAGCTTGTGCAGCATATCGGATTGCTCGTTGTTGTAGGGCGCAAGGATGACGTAGATGATGATGTTCTCGATGACCTAGCGGCTTGCATCAGCCACAATGCTGCAGTGACTAGGGGATGTGAACCCACGTTAAGCTGTCTCGACTCGTCCTTCTTCACCTCGTCGGTATCCCACACCTCCTGGTACGCACTGCATGCCTCCAGGTACGCGTCATCCTGCAGCGCCAGCTGGACCATCAGATCGTAGTAGTGCAATTTGATACCCTAGAAAGCGATGGATTAGGCTGTTGCTGCTTTGTCGTACAACGGCACCAATTACCGCTGTATCTGGTTCCTTCAGGTATACCCGATTGATCTTCCTCGATCCGACCCGCACTCTCACCCAGTTCCCTCTCAGACTCTCTAACCGCATTTGCTCGAGGATACTGAAAGCTTTCTTCAGCCATTGTGTGATGCCAAGGGAGCTGATACCCGCAATTCAGTCTTCTCCCGCTTGTCCATGCTGCTGTAGGTCTCCACCTGAATATCAGACATTAGGTCCGCCGCCGTGTCAAGGTGATCCCGCTTCGTGACGGGTTGAGGCTTTCCCTCTTTTGTACCCGTGGAAGGCGGTACGGGTGAGGGCTTTGCTATCGAGGCTGACACGCCGCGTCAGCGTATCACTCCCGCAAGAGGAAATCGCACCCACAGGATGCTTCAGGCGCTGTCTCGGCCAACGCCTCATGATGACTCGCCAACATCCCCGTCAACCGTGCTCTCGCCAACTCTAAATAGATCTACCATCCCATCAGTCCCATTCTCCAGCTCACATGGGCCGACCCACCTTCCCCTCGGTGATAGCCCGCAAAGTCTGCACCAACTCCAACCACCTATCCTTCCCACCCCCAAACTCCCCCGCATCCTTCTGCTTCTTCAACTCCGGCAAGAATGTCATCGCCTCGTCCACCATCCTTACAACCGCCTCCTTCAACTGACCATGTTTCTTCGACATGAGGGTGAGTTGGGAGTTGAGGAGGTCGAGATCGCGTTGTTGCCATAGGAGGCGGACGAGGAGGACGAGGAGGGTGGAGGTGGAGGACATGTCGGCGGCCTACCGAGCATCAGCGAGGGAGGCGGAGGGCTAAAGAGGCGATCGAACATTTCGGGTTTGCTTCTCGAGGGTGACGATCATCTCGACAGCATCGTGCAGCTTGCCGCCCTGGTCCTTTGGTTAGCTGAGCTCGACGGGACGACGGTGGTCTTACCGATGCGAGCTGCTCAACTTTCGGCTGGAGAGCTTTGACTTCGGCTGTGAAGTCACGTTCTTGTTTTCGGTCGGTGAGCGACATTGCTGTTGGACTGTTTCAGTAATGGAAGACAGACAAGTCTTGTACAGAGATTTGGGACCTTTTTGGAACCGTTCCGCATGACCACGTGGTTGGCCTCGCACACATCATTCTTTTTGGATTTTCTCCGAGAATGTTCATACCGGGGAATCCACCTATATTCATCAGCAACTTCTACTGAAAGCTTCACCAGCAACTTCTACTGAAAGCTTCACCAGCAACTTCTACTGAAAGCTTCACCAGCAACCGCCAAGATGCGCCGCATCCCCTCCCAAGTCCCCGATACCGTCTCCCGCCTGCTCAAATCGACCCTAATACTCTCCCCACCCATATGGTATCTCCCCGTCCTCTCCAACCCACCCCCAATCCTCCCCGTCCGACGTTCCCGCCCACGACCCACCCTCAACCAAGCCGAGTCAACCAAAAGCAAGCAGAAGGGCCCAAAGACTCGACCTCAGAGTATAGTCTATGCGGAGGATCGGTTGAGGAGGCAGTTCTTCCGGGATTTCCCGTTTGAGGCGATGAGGCCTGTGAGCCTTGTGGAGGGGAGGGAGGTCAGGGTGGAGAGTGAGGTCGAGGGACCGGAATGGACGGGGTTGGAGCAGAGGGGGGCATATCCTTCTGTCGAAGAGTATGTCCGCATCCACACCATTCCGAGGAGTATTGATGTGGTACAGCTGTATCGCCTATGTATTGAACATTCGGAAATATTGGAGACTACCCATCTCACAAGCCTACGCCAGGGGGGTGGAGGAGTTCGTGCGTCTCCGAGCGAGACATGAGATGGCGACGATGGCCGCTGAGATGGAAGCGCGGAATCACGGCGCGGACTTCCTCCGAGATCCATACGTACGTCCCCTTCCCACCACTCCTTCCTGATCAGATCTGACTTCGCGCAGGAACGATCTTTCTACCTCGATGGAAAGGCTCTCGACTCTATCCGCGCTTCGGGATCCGAGGGCCAGACAGCGCCCACCCGAGTCCGATTCAAAGAGCCGAAAAGGTGGTCCGCGATCGTCCCGCCTACAGCTGTACCCACCACCGAGTTTGCAGGAGGACAGAACTACGTCAAGCGATGGCGATTACCACCGCCGTTAGAGGTGGAGACTGAGGCGGCGAAGGAGGTGGTCAAAGTGATTCCGGCACCGGTGCAAGAGGCGCCTGAGCAGGCTGAGGAGGAGGAAGAGGAATTGGACGACCTGGCGTTCTTGCGGAGCGCGTTGAGTGTTCCGAGCAAGGATGGATGATGCATTGCATAGTACACACAACATTGCTTGCGAGGAGAGAAGACTGTCTACAGCTTGCCCTTGGTCCGGTCTGGTTTGGGTGCGGAGATAGGAGGATACACAGGAGTCTGCTTGGCGAGAGCAGCTTTCATCGCTGTGGTCGTATCCTGCGTTATTCAGTTGAGCTAAACTTGTAGCGGTGAGAATGGACATACGGCTGATTGCAGCATCGCCCTGTCATATTATCGTCAGCCGAGGCGACCGCTTGGCCAGACGGATTTGCTCACATATTCCACGTTGCGGTATACTCCAGCCCTTCTTCCACGCTGTGTCTCTCGAATCAGCTCGAGTCTCCCTGTTGTCAAGGTCGCTCACGTATGATCCCGCGCATCTACATATCCATCATGAGCTACCACTGTCTCGAACATTAACACGGACTGACGGTTCATCAAATGCTTTGTCCCAATCACCGCGACTGGACTCTTCTGCGCAATGACCTTCCCCATCTCCACCGCCGCCGCTTCGCATCAGGCTCATCCATCTTGGCTCGCTCACCAATCACTTTATTCCTCCCACCATCGATGACCCTACCGATCAACCCCATCTCCTTCGCCTCCGCCGCGTCAAAGCGCCGGCCAGTCAAAGCCAGCTCCCTAGCCATCGCGTCGTTGCCCACGATCTTCGGAAGTCGCTGGAGACTGCCGATGTCTGCTGCTAGTCCAACATTCACCTCCTATCCCCTACATCAGCTGGGTCAAGGGGACAAGGGGAAGGCGTACGGCGATGGCGAAGACGGTATTGGACGCGGCTAGGCGGATATCGCATGCGCTAGCTAGGTCGATGCCGAGGCCGAAGGTGATGCCGAAGATGGCTGCTATGACGGGTTGTCGGCATGCTGCAAGGGAGGTGATGGCGTTCTGGAAGTCCTGTTCCACCATCAGAGTCTCTTCCCGCGGTCCTAGGGTGGTAGTAAAGGGGCGAACGATGATGTGGTGCCGGAGAACGAGAGCTTTGCGGGCTACGTCGATGTTCGTTGCGTCATTGAGGTTAGACTGCGACGTCACTGGACCCGATGAGTCCCACTAGACAGAGATAAGCGATGACCCACAGTCGAGCCCAGCGGTGGAATACTTGTCCAATGCGGAACTGAGGACGACGACCCGGACCTGGGGGCTATCCGATATCCGCTCGACGATACTTCTCAGCTCGATCCACATGCTGGAACGATCCATCAGACCCATTCGCTCGGTTGCATGTGCATCAGCAGCTCACTCATCGTGGAAGGCGTTGACTGGGGCTCTGAGTCGTTAGCCGAGCAGTACAAGGGGTGGGGATGGGTCACCTGTTGAATTCGAGTAGCAGGACACCTGGGGAAGGCTCGGAAGCACGATGATATCGTCCGTTGAAGGGTGAGAGATCCATCTTGAAGTGGAGATGCTATTCCGTAAGACTGGCAAAGAGGATACAGAGGAGAAGGGGATGCGAAGTGTAAACTTGACCGGGCGCTTTTCACCCAAACCAGACAGAGGTGGGTTTTGTTTTTCGTCTCCACATCTCATCAATCGTCGTGAATTTGTCGACATCTGCATAGTGGAAGGCCGCAATCGGGGATACCATCGGGTTGACACTCCTGCAGCAGTCCCAAATCAGGTTTGGCTACCGACATCGGCGGAGCTTTTTCTCTGGATCTCGTTGCAAGTCGAAACCCTTGAAGCTTGACGTTGAACCAATCAAACTCGCTTGGTCGGCTGCTCGAGGAGGTCCTCGGAGGCTGGACACGACATGTCGAGCCTCCTCTCGGAGCGACAGAGAGATGAGCTGTGCGTGTGCATCTCTCAGTATACCTGAAAAACAAAGCTAACAATCTCTCCTTTCACCTTCTTTCGCCAAACTGTCGCCTGTTTGATCATACGAAATTGCTACGATCTTTCCTCGATGACCCGGAATGCAGACACAAATCCATGTTATCCTACCTGCGTGCTTCCGGATTGCACGGGACGTACGAAGCGCTCAAGAAGGAGACAGATAATGGCGATTTCGAGGTCGACGACCCGAAAGCCCGCTGGGTCGGGTTACTCGAGAAGAAGTGGACTAGCGTCATCCGCCTACAGAAAAAGGCATGCCTCTCTATTTCAGACTGGTGATACTGGATTGATACGATAGCCCAGATCATGGACCTTGAATCCCGCAACGCAGCACTGCTCGCCGAGCTCGCCTCCCCCACCCGTGCCTCCTCGTCCTCCTCATCAACCCCCTTCCTACCCCGCGCACCCGCCCGACATACACTCACCTCCCACCGAGCACCCATCACCCGCGTAGCTTTCCATCCGACATGGAATGTACTGGCCAGCGCGAGCGAGGATGCGAGTGTCAAGATCTGGGACTGGGAGAGTGGGGATTTCGAGCGGACGGTTAAGGGACATACCAAGGCCGTCATGGATGTGGATTTCCACCCGAAGGGTACTCATATGGGTAAAATCCCCCCTCCCTAAGGTAAGTTGAGGACTGACGGACGGGGAATCAGTGACCTGCTCGTCGGATCTGACGATTAAATTGTGGGATACCGCGAACGATTATACCAATACGAAAACGTTACATGGACATGACCATTCGGTGTCGAGTGTGCGGTTCACGCCAGATGGCGATCTGTTGTTATCGGCGAGTCGGGATAAGACGATTCGGATATGGGAGTTTGCCAGTGGGTGGGTCCGACTGCACCATCTCGAGGAGCTATATTGGATTGACGAGATAGGTATTGCGTGCGGACATTTTCTGGACATGCGGAGTGGGTGCGGGAAGTGGTACCTTCAGAGGATGGACGGTTACTGGTCAGCTGCTCAAACGATCAAGTGCGTACTCTAGCGTCTGCCTAGGCGATAATTGACGACCGAGGAAGACTTCGAGAGTATGGGATCTATCAAATGGGGAGACGAAGATGGAGCTTCGAGGGCACGAACACGTTGTCGAATGTGCGGTGTTTGCTCCTATCGTCGCATATCCCGCGATCCGAGAATTAGCAGGATTAGGGGTGAGCAGACTCTCTTCCTCAAATCCCGATGTATTACGCTGAATGGACCGTCAGGCAGCCCCTGCTGGCGATTCGAGAGCGAAGTCAGCAGGCGGTTTTGTAGCTACCGGATCCCGAGATAAATCTATCCGGATATGGGATGTGCAAACCGGTCAATGTCTGCGGATACTGGTTCGTCCCTTGCATCTATCTTTCTTTGTGTATCTAATGGTCTTTTGTGATCAGACTGGTCACGATAACTGGATCCGCGCACTCGTCTTCCACCCAACGGGCAAAACCCTCCTCTCAGCATCCGACGACAAAACGATCCGGATATGGGATCTCGCCACAGGACGGTGTACCAAGACTGTGGATGCACATGGACATTTCGTGACCAGCATGGCATGGGGACGGACGCTCATGGGCGGTAGTGGGGAGGAGAAGGTCGTCAATGGGGATTCCGGGACGAGTGCGGTGAGGAAGGTGAACGTGCTTGCTACGGGATCGGTCGATCAGACTGTCAAGGTGAGTTGAATCTTCCACTTCAAATGGGGAATGAAAGGCTAATGAGCAGTAGATATGGACACCGTAATGATCTGTGGGATCTGGGGCGCTGCTGGCATTGATACCGTCTTGCATCGTAAACCAGCTCGATGATACCCCCTCATCTCTCAAAGTATACCAGATCGTGTCTCCCACACAACAACATCTCTGCCGAAGGACTGTACCTCCGTTTTCAAACTATCGCCGTTTGCGCTGCGGCTAGTAGCGATGCGGCCTTATCATTAGACCCACAAGATACGGGTTGCAATGACTTGTACAGCTGGTCCGAGACAGGCGAGCCCCGCGGGGTCCTTTCTACAAGCCTGAGATGCTCCGCAGGATCCAAATTTCGTGGTTCCGAATACTCCTCGAAGGCCCCGCGTATGGGATCCGGAGATGCCGTGGGGCCAAGATCGCGAGAGATTGCCGTCCCTAATGAACAAAGAGTCCACTTCGCCTTCAGACGAATCCGACTGGATCGATGCCTAATGCCCGACGTGCCGTAATGATGCTGACGATCTCCTTCAAGAACTCTTCCAGGACCACGCAATTATCCAGTACTACCGAGAGGGAGATGCTCTTTGTCCCGTTCTCTTTCGATTCTCCTTTCACCCTTGTCTGCCCACCCATGCCAGGTGTGAAGTCGGTCTCGGTCTGGTCCAAGGAGGATGGTGCTCTCGCTTGTGACGGGGGACGAGGCAATTTAGCGGAAGACCATGGACCGGTAGCGATGGGTGATGATGGTCGTGCTTCCAGAGCTATGCCAGAGGTCTGATCATAGTGCGTGCTAAAGGGCGACGAGGAGACCTTGCCAGCGGCGTCCCGGACGGAGACGAACGTCGGAGCTGAAGGACTGCCGGGAGACGGTGATGCGTTCTTCCTCCTTGGCGTTAGGTACGACTTGATGCTGTCCACCAAGCTCGATCGGGAGCGTTTGGGAGTGACAGTGGGAGCTCGCTGGGTAGCAGGGAAGCCGAAAGTGGTTGGCTCGACGTCAAGCATGACGTTCATCTCATCATCGAGGTGATCGGCGAAAAGCAGGCCCTGCCGTCGCTCGGTAAGGAGGCGTTCGAAATCGTCCACATCCAGTCGGAAGCGATGAACTTGCTTGACGAGATCGCGGAGGATCTGGTAAAGCGCCGGGAGATCGACCAATCCAGGGGGAGAGAAGGGATCGGACGAGTTCCTCTTTGGGTTTGAGGTATCCTCATCTTCCGAGGTATCAGATGAGGACGAATTGACCGGTTTCGCGATACCGCGCCGTCTTGAACTTGGGCCGTTGTGAATCTGATGGTCATACAACAGCCATCCTGCCAGTGATCGTTGTGGACAAAGAGCCAGAGCAGTCAGAACGCCCGTGAGGGCGACATTCTCGTCTGGCGCGTGACAGAAGAATTTTCCGAACGCGATCAATAAAGTGCGAACAAGGTCATCGAGTGGGCTCAATCTACTCTGATGAGTACTGGAATCGCCCACTGCGAGGTGCGCTTCGTCCTCGTCCTCTTGGAGGGATTGAAGCGCGTACTCAGCCCGGTAGCAAGGGTCTGCCTGCAGCGCAGCATGCAAGTCGGTGAGATATCCCGCATAGCCTGAGTTGATCTCGGATGAGGTCTGGAGCGGATCGATACGGCTTATGAGAGAGCCATAGAGTTCGACTTCTTGCAAGTCGGTCTCGGTTGCATTGACTGCCGAGGGAAGGAAAGCCATGTTGCCAGGGCCGGATCCCGACGCATTGGGAGGTCTATGTTCAGGTAAGATTGCGGCGGGACTGCGGGTGGAGACGAGCAGGCCGCTGCTTGCGAGCTTGCAATGGCTGCTGAGGAGTGTCCGGCACAAACGGATTGCCATAGTGCTTGCTGCTGGCGATGAGGATCGAATATTATCGACGATGAGGTATTTGAGAGTGAATCTGTCCTCCTGAACGGAATACTCCGCTTTGGGTGGAACTCCATTCGGGCGGTGGCCCAACGATCCGGCTGTTTCCCTCAATCCTGGTGGAGGCACTGACACTACTGTGAGGTCCTTCGGGAACTCGGTACCCATCAGGTACGTGATCATGCGGTGAAGAAGCGGTCCGTCGTCCAGGTTCCCGAATACGACATCCAGGTAGGTCATCACGGCGACCGCGCTACCATCGGTACTTGAGCATTCGAGTATGGAGGGATAGAGGATATTGTCGAGGAAGGATGATTGCATCGCGTTGAGGGTGGTGCTGGAGATGGCATTTCCCTTCAAACGAGCCGAGGAGGGAGGCGTCACGTCGGCATCTGGATCCTTGAGGGGCGGATTGCACCGATGTATGATATCTTGAAGGAAGCCGAAGAGCTTGAGAAGCAGATCGAGCTGTGTACGGATATCGGCATCAGCTGAAGATGGCAGGTCTCGATCGTCCTCGCCATCGGGATCGTCCTCGCCCTCGTCGATATAGGAACCAAGCTGCATGCCGCCAGACGATGAGGCGGTGATACCTTCTTCTGCCTTTTGCGCTTGATCCGCTAGTAGTGGCACACGCAGCTTAGAGGGAAGGAGGGAGTAGACCGCGCCCAACGCTGCGGCCATGACTTCCGCAAAATCACCATAGACGATGAAGTCGCCAAGAGCGTCTCTCGCATCCTGGAGCGGATCAGGGCCTCCTCGACTGTCTGGAACGGACAGGTTCTCCCCGCCGTCATCGCTCGGCGTCCAAAAGGCGACATCGAAGAGGAACAGCAGGCCGGCTCGTGCAAATTCTCCTGTTCGGCCCTCCCGGTGGACGAATCCGAGCAGATAGGAGAACAAGAGGAACTCGAGGTGATGCTGAGATTTGCCGGAAGTTTGGGAAGTATACGAAGGGGTAGTGAGGGCAGATGGCGTGGGTGACAAGGCTCGAGTGAGGCTGATTTCGGGAGCCGAAGGATCATTGGAGGAAGGCCGCGGAGGGATCCAGGCTGTGTCGCGGAAGAAGATCAGAAGCAAGGCAGGGCTACCGGCCATCAGCTGAGACTTTTTAAGGGAGCTTGACCACTCACTACGCCCTCATCCGTGAGCACAAGATGAACATAAGATCCACCAGATCCCCTTCCAGCTCTCCTTCGTCTTCACGGTGATCACGAGATGCCGTTTTGGTTGCCGCGCCGAGCAATACAGCCTTTCCGTGGACATCTTCGGGTTCGTCACCGACGCAAGACCGTAGCAGTCGGCGGAGTGGTCGATGAACCGCGTTGTGGACCAGGAATCGCTCGGGAAGGAGCACTACGAGATTGTTGACGGCTTTCAGCAACTCGGCTGGGAAAAGGTCAGCTATCAGTTTGAAAAGAAGATGGGTCGGATCACCTTTGACACCGTGAGGTCTATCAGCCTCGCATAATCGTTCCAGATGGCCGAGCAGATCGTTCCGGAGGAAGTATTCGAGACAAGCTCCTGTCGTGCTGTATCCGTGAGCAACGATGAGGAGGTTCCAAGGGAGTCCAGCTCACTCTTCGTCCGCATGATTGCCCTCGTACACCAGGGCATCGACAATTCTTCTCAGCTGATCGGATAAATCCGTAGCCGAGATCCCTCTGTCCTGGTATCAGCCTCCGTCATGATGGGCAGTCCATCGCCTTACCCGAGTAGCTGACGCTCATCGGGATGCTCGAGCGTCTCCTATCTTCATGATTCAGTGATGATTCAGTGGAAATTGCCTCGAAGTCGAGCTCTCCCACCTGAATCGCATGCCATGCTTTATCGAACTCGCCAATATCGTCTGGCTGAATCGACTGTACCGGTTCCTTTGATGACTGGAGGAGTCGAGTGAAGAAAATGGAGACATCCATCCCGTCCCGAGGGGTTCAACAACCCTAAAAGCTCTGTCTGATTCGACGTCTCGTCTAATCGAACGCCAAGGGGAAGGAAAGACGATAGAAAGTGGACGAAACATTCGGGTAGGGTCGTCTCAGGCACAATTGTTGATGCTGAAACTGTTGAATAACCAGGTTCATATGCAATAGTAAAAACGCATGACTACTAAGATGTATTCATATAAACGCGAACGCGCGAAACGCCTGTACCCTGAACCAGCCATCTTTAACACTCCCACTCAGTCG
>JAABUP010000324.1_pt1 | contig 108364 bp, 111 predicted proteins | sample 5559201 | NCBI WGS metagenome assembly JAABUP01 (sample SAMN10711887, study PRJNA513373) | rock metagenome | isolation source: Antarctica rocks | place: Antarctica
GATTGATCATGTTGATTTTATAATGCGTCGAATACACTATAAATATACTGATTATCAGGCTATTATACAATAATTTCCTGTTGTTTGTTTCTCTTTTCCTCTCGTTTTTTGACCCTTAATTCGCATTGATAAACAATTTGTGCTGGCGGAGATCAAATTTATCATAAATAGACATCACATGCACTTTCAGGTTTTCAACAGAAACGGGCATACCCAGTTCCACGTTATAAATATTGGTTTCGATGATATTCCGGCCATCCACCACAATCGTCAACCCGGAACCGATGGCTTCCATGGTTTTACCTTCGGTAATTAAAAGTCCGGCATCTTCGCCCAAACCAATCCCTAAAATACCCGGATTGCTGGCCACTGCATAAAATAAACGCCCGATACGGCCCCGCTGTACAAAATGCGTATCGATAATTACCGAATCAATAAAACCTAAACCGGCCGTAATCTGCACCTCGCCTTTAATCATCGCTTCGTTGCTTTGTCCGCGGTAAATCATGTTGGCAGAAGCTGCTGCGGCACCTGCAGAAGTTCCGGCTACCAGCAAATCTTCATCCAGATACCGGTCTTTCAAAATATTTAAAAACTCCGTTCCGCCAAAAATAGAACTCAACCGAAGCTGGTCGCCGCCGGTAAACATTACGACATCGGCATTTGTAACCCGTTCCAGATACTCAGGATTGGCAGCTTCTTCCCGGCTTCTGATATCCAGTACGTTTACATTTTCAACATTTAGCTGGTTGAAGGCCTTGATATATTCTTCGCCAACCAATTCCGGGATTTGCGAAGCCGTAGTAATTACCTCTACAGAAGAATTTTCTGTTCCGGCAGACTCTGTGATAATACGTTTTAATATTCCCCGTTCAAAAAACTGGAGATGATCTGGTTTTTTAATACTTTCTAATTCACTTATGTTCGTACCCAGGTCAACGGCACCACCTATTATCACTAATTTTCCTTTTGGTATGATCATCAATCAATTATTTAAGGTATTTTTCCAAAGATAACGGGGCAAACCCTAAATAAGTTGAGAATAATTGCATTTTTTATTCAAAAACATATTTAATTGCAAGTGTTACAGATCAAATTTAACTTGAAAACCTGTTCAAAAGAAGCTATAGAAGTATATAATTTATGAAGATTGAAAAAATTCAGGTCTTGAAAGGGCCAAATATCTGGAGCACTTACCGAAAAAAGCTGATACAAATGCGCCTCGACCTGGAAGACCTGGAAAGCCGGCCAACTAACTTGATCGAAGGTTTTTATGAACGGCTGGAGCAACTGGTCCCATCCCTGTACAGCCATCGTTGTTCACCCGGTGTTCCCGGCGGATTTTTTTTAAGGGTAAAAGAAGGCACCTGGATGGGACATGTAATTGAACATATCGCTTTGGAAATACAATGCCTGGCAGGTATGAATACCGGTTATGGCCGCACGAGGGAAACCAAAAACAAAGGTATTTACCATGTGGTTTTTAATTATGAAGAAGAAAAAGTAGGCGTTTATGCAGCAGAAGCTGCGGTTAAAATTGCAGAAGCTTTGATCAATAATCAGCCCTATAATCTGGAGGAAGATATCCGTCAGCTTAAAAAGATCAGGGAGCAAACACGCCTCGGGCCAAGTACCGGTTCTGTTGTGGAAGAAGCGATTGCGCGGGATATTCCCTGGATCAGACTGAACAATCAATCTTTAGTGCAATTGGGTTACGGCAAAAACCAGATGCGCATCCGCGCTACCATGACCGAGCGGACCAGCAGCATTGCGGTTGATTTGGCGGGTAATAAAGAGGAAACCAAAAGATTGCTGGAAGAGCAGGCCATACCGGTGGCCAAAGGTATCACCATTGCTGCTGTTGAAGGTGTGCACGAAGCGATATGTAAAGTGGGGTTTCCGCTGGTATTCAAGCCTTTGGACGGTAATCACGGTCGCGGTGCAACCATAAACGTAAAAACAGAACAGGAAGCCTTGGAGGCTTATGAACACGCGGCCAGAATTTCCAGAAAGGTAATTGTTGAGCGTTTTATCACCGGTTACGATTTCCGTGTTTTGGTGATTGACCATAAAATAGTGGCTGCCGCACTTCGGGTACCGGCGCATGTAATGGGCGATGGCAAATCTAACATCAATCAATTAATCGATACAGAAAATAGTGATCCGCGCCGTGGTTACGGACACGAAAAGGTGCTTACGGAAATCATTATTGACCGCGACCTCTTAGATTTACTGCATAAAAGAAGCTATACGTTGGAAAGTGTTCCGCCTGTAGGCGAACAGGTTTTCCTGAAATCTACGGCTAACCTCAGTACCGGCGGAACTTCTGTAGATGTTACGGATATGGTGCATCCGCAGAACGTTTTTTTCTGTGAGCGTATTTCCCGCATCATTGGTTTGGATATTTGCGGGATCGACATCATGGCAGAAAACCTTACACAACCATTAACAGAAAACGGAGGTGTGGTTTTAGAAGTGAATGCCGCACCTGGTTTCCGGATGCATCTGGCACCAAGCGAAGGGTTGCCGCGCAACGTAGCCGCGCCGGTAATTGATATGTTGTATCCTTATGGAAAATCTTCACGCATTCCGATCATCGCTATTACCGGCACCAATGGCAAAACCACTACAACACGTTTAATTGCCCACTTGGTAAAAAACAATGGCTACCGCGTTGGTTTTACCACTTCGGATGGCATTTATGTACAAAACACCTTAATGGTAAAAGGCGATACCACCGGACCGGTAAGTGCAGAATTTATTTTGAAAGACCCAACGGTAGATTTTGCCGTGCTTGAAACTGCCCGCGGCGGGATCCTGCGTTCAGGACTGGGTTTTGCCCAATGTGATATCGGTGTGCTTACCAATATCCAGGAAGACCATTTGGGTTTGAACGACATCCACACGCTTGATGATTTAAGCAGGGTAAAAGAAGTAGTGATCAACTCCGTTAGAAAAAGCGGCTGGGCAGTGATCAATGCAGATAATGAATATTGTGTCAAGATCGGTAAAAAGGCAGATTGTCATGTGGTTTATTTCAGTATGGACGAAAACAATCCGGTCATAGTAAACCATTGCAGCCAGGGGAATATTGCCTGTATTTATGAAAACGGCTACATCACCATCAAAAAAGGAAGCTGGAAAATCAGGGTGCAGAAAGCAGCACAAATCCCGCTGACCTTTGGCGGAACAGTTGGCTTTATGATCCAAAACGTGCTGGCTGCCACGCTGGCGGCTTTTGTTTGGGGTTTCCGTACAGAAGATATTAAAACCTCGCTCGAAACATTCATCCCTTCTGTAGCACAAACGCCAGGCCGCATGAATATTTTTGAATTTAAGGATTTTAAGATCATGGTTGATTTTGCCCACAATCCCGATGGTTTTAACGGCATCAAACAGTTTTTAAAAACGATAGATTCGCCGCAAAAAATTGGTTTAATTGCCGGTACAGGAGACCGCCGCGACGAAGACATCCGCGAAATCGGAAAAATTGCAGCCGAAATGTTCGATCACATCATCCTTCGTCAGGAAAACCATTTGCGCGGTCGAAAGAAAGAAGAGCTTTTGCAATTGATGGAAGAAGGAGTTTTAGCATCAGGTCAAAATAAAAGCTACGAAATTGCTGATGCAGAAATGGATGTGATCCAACACGCCATCCGCATGGCCAAACCCGGCGCTTTCATCGTTGCGCTGAGTGATGTAGTGGACAATGCAATTGATGTAGTCCACAAATTTCAGGAAAAAGAAAGGGCCGGAGAAGTTATTTAATTTTCCTTCGGCTTAAATATTCGTGCCATAAAAGCATGCTTGCTATCGTGCGAAATGGTTTCCAGGCTTCTGCCAGTTGCAGAAGCCTTTCTTTTGAGGTTTCCGACAGATTTTTTAACCGCTTTAAAGCATTTACTACGGCCAGATCGCCAACCGGAAGAACATCTGTACGGTGCAAAATAAAGATCAGGTAAATATCAGTTGTCCAGTTGCCAATGCCTTTTATAGCGGTTAGTTTTTGGCGGACTTCATCATCCTGCAGTTGTTCTAATTCCTGTAAATTCAGGTTTCCGTTTAAAACATTTTCTGCCAAGAGCCTTGCGTAAACCGTTTTTTGCCGACTAAAATAACAGGCTTTTAGTTCTTCATCACTTAAAAACAAAAGTGTTTTGGGTGTAATTTGTCCGGTTTTTTCTTTTAGTTTTTGAAGTGCCGACAAAGCGGAAGCCAGCGAAACTTGTTGTTCTAAAATGATATGAACGAGTGATTCAAAAGTATTTGGCCTGCTCCAGAACGGCGGGTAACCGAATGCAGAAATTATACCGGTAAAAGAAGCATCACGGCTGGCCAGTTCATCACAAAGCTGATGAAGATTTTGTTCGGTAAAAGAAGCAATCATTTTGAATGTTTAGTTGCTTTCGTTTTTCTGCTTGTCAATTTCCTTCTTCAATTCTTCTATCAACTGCTGTTCGGTTGGCAGGTACAATTTGTATTCGCTTGCAATGATCGTTTTATTATTTTCCGGCAGGGAGATTCTTACCACGGCGTTGTTTTTTTCGGCACAAAGTAAAATACCGATGGTTGGGTTTTCAAAATCCTTCTTTTCGAAGCGGTCGTAATAGTTTACATACATTTGTAATTGTCCGATGTCCTGATGGGTGAACTTAGTTGTTTTTATCTCAACAATAACAAAACATTGCAGCAGCCGGTTATAAAAAACAAGGTCGATAAAAAACTCATCCCCTTCGATATGCAATCGTTTCTGCCTGGCCACAAAAGCAAAGCCGTTGCCCAGCTCCAATAAGAAATCCTGCAGATGGGTAATAATGGCCTGTTCCAAATCCTTTTCATAATACGAAGCTTCCCGTTTTAACCCTAAAAATTCCAGGTACATCGGGTCTTTGATAATCTCTTTTGCATCAAATGGTTCTTTCTCGTTCCTGGCTATGGCCAAAACACTTTGCCTGTCGTTGCTCATCAGCAATCGTTCCCAAAGGCTGCTGTGGATTTGCCGTTCCAATTGGCGTACTGTCCAGTTGTTTTTAACTGTTTCTGCTATATAAAAATCGCGTTTATCTTGTGAATCTAAGCGAAGAAGTAGTTTGTATTGACTCCAACTCAATTGCGAATACAGTGTATTCGCAATTGGGAAAGTGCGATAAAACTGCCGAAACAGCTCTATTTGCCTCTTTGAAAAGCCGCTTCCGTACTGCGGTTCCAACTGCCCTGCAATAAACTTAGTGAGGTAACCGCCATAATCTGCCCGCTCTTTGCCATCCTGCTCTTCTTCAAAAATGCGTTGCCCAATATGCCAGTACATCAGGGTGCGCTCATGGTCCACTAACCGGATTGCTTTTTCCTTTGCATTGCTGATAATAACTTTAATGTCTGTGATGACAGAAGGATTGACAAGCATTGGTTTTTCGGGATTGGTTTATCAGGTAAAATTAAAAATAGAAGGAATAATAAGCGCAAAACAAACAGGAATTTATCTATGCAACTGGTATTTTTGCATAAACTATAGTTGTGCTGTATAAATAGGATTTTAAAAAAAATAAATGAGACACCCATTTTTATACGATAAAAACAGTATTCAGCTTAAACCGCTGTTGTTTTTACTATTGTTTTCTTTATTGATCTCCGCTTGTTCCTCTCTTAAAAAAACACCGGTAAAAGAAGCATCCACAACCATCGGCAGCTTAAAATTTCTGGATGAATACGATTTGCCGTACAATCTTCAATATAAAAACACAACTGTTGGCGGTTTATCCGGGATTGATTACGACGCGAAAAACGGTGTATATTATTTAATCAGCGATGACCGTTCTGAAATCAATCCATCTCGATTTTATACGGCTAAGATCAGCTTAACTTCCAAAGAAATCAACAGTGTAAAGCTAACCGATGTGATTACTTTAAGGAAAAAAAAAATCAACCTTATCCTGATTTGAAAAAACATACGCTTGAAACGGTTGACCCGGAAGCGATACGTTATAATCCCACAACACAACAGTTAGTTTGGAGCAGCGAAGGCGAACGCATTGTAAAACAAGGCGAGACAGTGCTGATCGATCCTGCTGTCAATACCATTTCTACCACAGGAAAATACATCAGCACAATCCTTTTGCCTGATAATTTAAAAATGCATACTTCCGAAAGTGGCCCGCGCAGAAACGGCGTTTTAGAAGGTTTAACTTTTGCAGATAGCTATAAAACGCTTTATGTAAACTTGGAAGAACCACTGTACCAGGACGGGCCGCGCGCAGATGTAACGGACGTAAACCCGCTGATCCGGATTTTTAAATTTGATTGGAAAACGAAGCAGAACACGGCGCAATATGCTTACAAGCTGGAACCGGTTGCTTATCCGGCAAAACCCGAAAACGGTTTTAAAGTGAATGGCGTTCCGGATATTCTTTCTGTCAATAAAAATCAGCTACTGGTTACGGAGCGTTCTTTTTCTGATGGGCATGATGGCTGTGTGATCCGCGTTTTCCTGGCCGATTTGAGTGCAGCTGATAACGTGATTGATAATCCTTCTTTGCGTACAAACCCACCGCGGCATTTGGTCAGCAAAAAGCTGTTGTTAAATATGGATGACCTGAAAATTTATATTGATAATGTGGAAGGTGCAACTTTCGGCCCAACTTTATCAAACGGACACAAATCAATCATTTTTGTGGCCGATAATAATTTTAATAAGACCGAGAAAACGCAGTTCTTTTTGTTTGAGGTGATTCCGTGAAGCTGTAGAGTTGCTGTTTAAAATCTGATTTCCTGTATTATGAAACTTCATATTTTTGGTGCTTCCGGAAGCGGTGTAACAACTTTGGGAGAGCGTCTGTCAGAAACACTCCATATTCCATACTTTGATAGTGATGACTACTTTTGGGAAAAGTCGGATCCTCCGTTTACTATTAGGCGTGATCCGTCAATTAGAAATTTGATCATTCAAGAAAAACTAAAGGAGACGGATGATTGGATTTTAGGCGGTTCTGTTATTAACTGGGGTGAAATTTTTCCTGATTTTAGTTTAGTAGTTTTTTTGTGGCTACCGCCTGCTGTTAGATTAGAACGATTGAAAAAAAGGGAGTTTGAACGATATGGAGAATTGATCTTTTTAGATACCAATAGGAAAAATAAATTTGAAGAATTTATAACCTGGGCAGAGGATTATGATAATTGTACGGGTATTGCTAATCGAAATGTGAAAGCGCATGAAAAATGGTTGAATAAAATAAATTGTTCGGTTTTAGAACTTCGTGGAGATTTAACAGTAGGAGAAAGACAAAGGATGATTTTAGATAAAGTTAATTTGAAATTATAAAAATATAAATAGGCTTGCTCTATAACCTTTATATTCGATATAGGAAGTTGGTGATTGAAAATGTAAAAAGCGAATATTACAAATGGTTAGCGGAAATGGCTAAAGCGCTTGATTTTAAAGTGGTTGAAGTTGAATTATCAGAGGATGAAGAAGACGCAGCACTTTTGGCAGCTATGGAAAAAGTAAAAGATGAACCAATTGCTACCGAAGAAGAAGTTTTAGAGTTTGAGGCTTGGTTAAAGGCCAATAAATAATCAACATTACTTCTTCGAAAAAACATCTGCAAAAATTTTCCTTAAACAGCTTTTATGGTAATTTTATTTCGATGAATAACTTACCTCCTTTAGCCGAACGGATGCGGCCAAATAACCTGGACGATTACGCCGGTCAGCAGCATTTAGTTGGCGCAGGTGCAGTTTTACGCAAAGCGATTGAATCCGGAAATATACCTTCGGTTATTTTGTGGGGACCGCCGGGCGTTGGTAAAACTACTTTGGCCAATATTATTTCACAATCCTTGTACCGGCCGTTTTTTGCTTTGAGTGCGATAAATTCGGGGGTAAAAGAAGTACGCGAAGTGATTGAAAAAGCTTCACTTTTAAAAAAAGGCGGACAGCCGCAGCCCATTTTGTTTATTGATGAAATCCATCGTTTCTCTAAATCTCAGCAGGATTCTTTACTAGGTGCGGTTGAAAAAGGAACGGTAACGCTGATTGGCGCCACCACAGAAAACCCATCTTTCGAAGTTATTTCTGCTTTGCTTTCGCGCTGCCAGGTTTACATCCTTAAAAATCTAACCGAACAGGAATTAATTAGTCTGCTGCAAAAAGCTATCAAAACCGATGCTGTTTTTAGCACTAAAAAAATCGAAATTGAAGAATACGAAGCTTTGATCCGGCTTTCCGGCGGCGATGCACGCAAGCTGCTTAATATTTTTGAATTGCTGGTAAATGCTTTAGACAGCGATCAAATTACCATCACCAATAAATTAGTGCTGGATAACGTGCAGCAAAACATGGCACTGTACGATAAAGCCGGTGAACAGCATTACGATATTATTTCTGCCTTTATCAAATCTATCCGCGGCAGCGACCCAAATGCTGCCGTTTACTGGCTGGCGCGGATGATTGCCGGTGGCGAAGATGCTTTGTTTATTGCCCGGAGATTGTTGATTCTGGCTTCTGAAGACATCGGCAACGCCAACCCAAATGCGCTTCTTTTAGCCAACAATTGTTTCCAGGCGGTCAACGTAATTGGCTGGCCCGAATCCCGGATCATTCTTTCGCAAACCGTTGTTTACCTGGCTACTTCGGCCAAAAGCAACGCCAGTTACGAAGCGATTAGCAAAGCTCAGCAATTAGTTGACCAGACGGGAGATCTTCCAGTTCCTTTACATCTGCGCAACGCGCCCACCAAATTGATGAAAAACATCGGCTACGGCAAAGAATACCAGTATGCACATGCTTTTGAAGGAAATTTTGCCGATCAGGAATATCTGCCGGATGCTATCAGCGGAACAAAGTTGTATGAGCCGGGTAAAAATGCTACGGAAGCTAAAGCACAGGAACGGTTAAAGGGTTTGTGGAAAGAGAAGTATAAATATTAGGTTTTCTTTTTAGCTTGGCTTCATGTTACCATTAGACAAAGATTTACAGTTAAAAAAAGCATCATTAAACGAGTTTACTAATCTTGCGCTTAGGGTTTTAAATTATTTACCAAATATTTTAAGTGGTTCTGAAGAAAAATCGGGTTACATCATTTATTATTCAACCATTGCAGGAACTAAGAAATTTGTAAGACCTATCAGCAAGAGATTGTTTATCACTGATCCAAATGAGTTTTTTGTTAAGCTTACTTCTTTCTCTACTGTAATTGAAAAGCTTAAAAACAGAAATAGTCTGTTTTCTACAGAAGAAAAATTACTTATCGATAGTGTTTTATATACCATCCAACAATCAATAGGCGCAGGTTTAGATTTATTGGTTGACCCAAACAGTGCCCGTAAACACGCAGGAAACCGTTTTGAAGAGTTAATCAAAGCAGTTTTTACAGAAATTGGAATCCCCAATAAAAGGACTGTTCTTAGGATACCTTATGAAACCGATGAAGGCCAAAAAAATTATGTTTGCGAAAATGATTTGATTTTATCTGCCGATACTACTTTGTTAACTCAAAAAACCATTCATCCAAATGAGATTGTTGTTTCGGTAAAAACTACTTCAAAAGACAGGATGGGTAAAATGTTCATTGATAAAATACTTTTGGAGCGTTTTGTTGGGACAGAATTAAAAGTGATAGGTATATTTTTAAATGATGTACAACGGAAAGAAGGAAACAATATCAGTTTTACTTTGGTATCTGGCTTGTTTATGGTTTACAATAAATTTCTAACAAGGTTACAAGGTGTGTATTATTTGGACCCACCTCCAAATGCTTTGAAATCTCCTTATAATCAACATATTAAAGCTTTTTCTAAGCTGATAACCGAAGATGTTCATATACTTTTATCCTCTTAATTTTGTTCGTCTTTTTACAGACTCATAATGATCTTTAGAAGTGTAAATCCTGTTCAAATGCTCTTTATCTCCCAGTCTGCTTTTAATAATATTACAATAATCCAGTTCTAATTCTGTCCCAATCCATTTTCTGTTATAAGCTTCTGCTACCGCATAAGTAGTTCCGGATCCGCCAAAAGGATCAAAAATTAAACTGTCAGCGTTAGAAGATGATAAAATTATTTTTCTGATCAGTTCAACTGGTTTTTGTGTTAAATGAGCCGTTTTTTCCCACGAACCATTGGAGATAGTTGGTATTTCAAAAACATCTTTTGGTTTAGCACCTAATGGATTTGGTTGCCATACATATTCACTTTTTTTTCCATTTCCAAATTGTGATGATTCAGCTTGAGTTCTTTGTGGATATTTTAAAGTGTGGTTATTGTACGGAATCCTGGCTTCATCAATATTAAAAATAAACTTTTCGCTTTTTCTAAAATGTAAGATACTCTCATGCGACCGGCCCCAATCATTACCCAGATTACCTTTATTTCTATAAAACCAGATCAACCATTTACAGCCTTTGAACAAACTTGAGGCAGCCCATTTTATATCAGCCAATATTTCTGAAAAGCCACAGATGTATAAAGAGCCATCATTACTTAAAATCCTGCTTGCTTCGCGGATCCAATCCATACTCCATTCAACGTAAGCTTTCTGCGATGCAAAAGTATCCCATTCAGCTTTTTTAATATTATAAGGCGGATCGGCAAAAATTAAGTTCACAGAACCATCATTTAATATTTTCATAAACTTAATCGTATCTACATTATATAAAGTGCCAGTTTTAGTCTCAAAGAACGGAATATAAACCTCTTTCGCAGATTTAGGGATATATTCTATCTCCATCTGTAAATCATTAGCCAATGAGATCAATTGATTCTCATCGTAAACCCTATAATTATTTAACGGATGCCTAATACTTGAAAATTTGCCTGCTTTGTCCCAACGACGTAGTGTTTCAGTATTAACTTTAAGTAATTTTGCAGCTTCTCCAACAGTAATAAATTTTTCCATATTTCAAACCTTATACAAGGTTACACAAAACTATTAATGTATGCTATTTTTGTTAGTAAAAAACTAAAATATAGAAGTTGTTTAAATTTTTGGTTTTAGGTTTGAGCCTGCTTAAATTTAAGTCGGAAATAGCCGTAATGCTTCTTTTATGCCTGTAAATTTTTGTGCGTATATTTTATACCGGTAAAAGAAGCATGAAAATTTAGTGTTTTTTAGGTGATAAAAGAAGCATGAAAAATCAATTGGACAAGGTTTAAACAGTCTTGAATTAAGTTTAAACAACTTCATAGTATAAAATAGAAAAATATATTCGCACCTCAATTTTCTTGCACCATATTTGACAAAAGCTTACTTTACCAAAAAGTTGATACATGATCCGCATTTTCTTCCAGCACGAAATTAAATCCTTTCTCCGTACCGTTGGAGCAGGCAAAAGCATCGCCATAAAAGTAATTATGGGTATTTTGATTTTATACCTATTGCTCAACGTGCTGGCACTTGCTTTTTTTATGGATAAAATTCTGGAGGAAGTTTTTCCAAATGAAGATCTGATCGCGGCTTTCTGCAAAATTATTTTATACTACTTTCTGTTCGATCTGTTGTGGCGTTTCCAACTGCAGGAATTGCCGACTTTGCAGGTGCAGCCTTATCTGCATTTGCGCATCAAAAAAAATGAAATTGTACGGTATTTGTCGTTTGCCTCCTTGCTTTCTGCTTTCAATTTATGGCCGGTATTGCTGTTTTTACCCTTCATTTTTAAAGTGGTTTGGGTTGATGCCGGGCATTTAACTGCTTTGTTATTCATTGCAGCGATATTGGGCTTCACGATTTTCAACAACTATTTAAGCCTGTTTATCAAGCGCAAAGCAAACCTGAACGGCTGGGTTTACATTGGTTTTGCTTTATTTTTAGTGTTAATTACCACAGCAGATTTTTCCTGGCATTTGTACTCCGTCCGCAACTTGTCTTTCGCTTTTTTTGGCGGCTTGATCCATCATTTCTGGTTAGTGTTTGTGCCGGTACTTTTAGCCTTGCTGATGTATTACATCAACTTCAGCTACCTGAAAAATAATTTGTATTTGGAAGAATTGGGTTCCAAAAAAACAGCCTATAAAAGCAGTACCGATATTCCGTTCTTCAACCGTTTTGGCAAAGTTGGAGACTTGGTTTCCAATGAGATCAAACTAATCCTGCGTAATAAAAGAAGCCGTTCTTCCATCATCATGACGGGCGCGTTCCTGTTCTACGGCCTGTTGTTTTACACCAATCCGAATTATGGCGAAGGCATGAAACTGTTTTGCGGCACGTTCATGACCGGCCTTTTCATCATCAATTATGGCCAGTTTATGTTCAGCTGGCAAGGTTCTCATTTTGATGGGATACTGATCAGCAAAATTAGTTTTCGGGATTTTTTAAAAGCGAAATTCCTGCTTTTTACTACTGTTTCTACACTGGCTTTTCTATTAACGCTGCCTTATGTTTACTTCGGCTGGCATGTCATCTTCGTTCATTTTGTAATGTATCTGTGGAATATTGGTGTAAACACAGTCATCGTGCTCTTTTTTGCCAACCGGAATTACCGGCGTATCGATCTTTCAAAAGGTGCTTCTTTTAACTGGGAAGGCGTTGGTGCCACACAATTGTTGATGGGTTTGCCAATTTTGCTGGCACCTTTTGTCATTTACTGGCCAAGTTCGTGGTTGGGTTATCCGGATGCAGGGTTAATTTTGCTGGGCATGACTGGAATCGTTTTTGTGCTGACCAGAAATTATTGGATCAAAATTTTGCAAACTGATTTTGAAGAGAGAAAATATACCATTGCCGAAGGTTTCAGAAATAAATAACCATGATCGAAATAAAAAACTTAACAAAATCCTACGCCGGTGTTACGGTGGTTGATATCCCGCATTTAAATATCCGCCAAGGTGAAACCGTTGGTTTGGTTGGAAATAACGGTGCCGGAAAAACCACACTTTTTCGCATGATTTTAGATTTGATCCGGCCGGAAAGCGGCGAAGTTTTATCCAATGGAAAAAACGTGATGCACGATGAGCAATGGAAAGATTACACGGCTTCTTACCTGGATGAAGGTTTTTTGATCGATTACCTCACGCCCGAAGAATATTTTTATTTCATCGGAAGTTTGCATAATGAAAACAAGGTTTATGTAGATGAAAAACTGATTGGTTTAACAGATTTTTTTAACGGGGAAATCCTTCAAAAAGGCAAATACATCCGCGATCTTTCCAAAGGAAACCAATGCAAAGTTGGCGTTGCGGCCTGTCTCCTCCAAAACCCGGAAATTTTAATGTTGGATGAGCCTTTTGCCAATATCGACCCAACTACACAAATCCGTTTAAAAAACCTGCTCAAAGATTTAGCCCATAAAAACAGCATGACCACAATTGTTTCCAGTCATGACTTAAACCACATCACCGACGTTTGCCATCGTATTTTATTGATGGAAAAAGGACAGATCATTAAAGATATTCAAACTGGTTCCAATACTTTGGAAGAGCTGGAGAGTTACTTTTCGGTGTAATTTTCGAGTATGGTTGAGATTAGAAAAGCTACAGTTGAAGATGCGGCGATGCTTCATTTATTAGCTGAGAAAATATGGTGGCCAACCTACAATTCCATTTTAGCAAAAGAACAGATCCGGTTTATGCTGGATTTATTTTATTCAGAAGAAAAGCTTCGGCAGCAAATTAAAACCGGCGAACAAAGCTTTTTGATTTTGCTGGAAAATGAAGTTCCCGTAGGTTTTGCCGCTTTTTCTGGGGATCAGGAGAATCAGAAAATTTTAACGCTGGAAAAAATTTATTGCCTGCCCGGAACGCAGGGAAAAGGTTACGGCAAACTATTGATTTTAACAGTTGAAACAAAAGCGCGCGAAGCCGGAAAAAGTATGTTGCAACTCTACGTCCACCGGCAAAACAAAGCCAGGAACTTTTATGAGAAGATGGATTTTAAGGTGGTAAAAGAAGTAGATAGGCCTTTGGGCGAATACCTGCTGACTGATTTTGTGATGCAGAAGGAGTTGTAAACAAAAAATGAATTTGAAACTTTAGATTCAAATTCATTTCATATTGTCGACATAAAAAGAGTTTATTCTGCTTTTATTTTAAGGAAATCAACCAGATGGCTTTCTAGTAATTTTGTGTTATATGTAGTTGTTGTTTTATTATCTAAAACCTCAATTTTATCATCCGAAATCGTAATTGTAAAAACCGTACCGGCAATAACTTCCGGAAACGAAACATTGATGATATCATAAACATGGGTAAATTCAATCGCTAAAGTTGAATCTAACTTTTCGTTTATATAATCTGGAAATTCTTTTTTTAATAGATCAAAAAGCATTTCAGCACTTAATGGCTGAATATTTTGAATGGAAGTCATGGATATAAATGTTTTTATGTTAAGATATTACTTCAATTATAAAATAATGTTTGTTATAAAAATTGTTCAAATTTACCCTAGTTTAAAATATGAATGAAATATTCTTTTTAGTGGAAGAAGATTAGAAGTCGGTTATACAGCTAAAGCTTTAGGTGAATCAATATTTACTGAAGGCGAAACTATGGAAGAACTGCGGGCAAATATTAGAGAAGCAGTGCATTGTCATTATGAAGAAGATAATTTACCTAAAATTATACGCCTGCATCTTGTAAAAGAAGAAGTTTAGTAATAACTTCCATGATTTTCCTCACATCAATGTTTTGTATAAGCTTTCACCACCTGCCTGGAAGTGCCCAAACCATCAATTCCCATTTCAAGCACGTCGCCGGGTTTTAAATAAACCGGCGGGTTAAAGCCTAAACCAACGCCGGCAGGTGTTCCGGTAGAAATGATGTCGCCGGGCAGCAAAGTCATAAACTGGCTGAGGTAAGAAACCAGCTTCGGGATGCCAAAAATCAGGTCGTTCGTATTGCCGTCCTGCATCATTTCGCCGTTTAGTTTCAGCCATAAACAAAGCTGGTGCACGTCTTTAATTTCATCCCTGGTTGCCAGGAACGGGCCAAGCGGCGCAAACGTATCGCAGCCCTTGCCTTTGTCCCAGGTGCCGCCGCGTTCCAATTGAAATTCGCGTTCCGAAACATCATTGAGCAGACCATATCCGGCTACGTAACCCATCGCTTCTTCCTCGCTTACATCACTGGCTTTTTTGCCGATCACCAATGCCAATTCTACTTCCCAATCTGTTTTTACAGAATTTTTTGGGAGGATGATATCATCATTCGAGCCAACCAATGCGGTGGTAGATTTAAAGAACAAAATAGGTTCTTCTGGGATTTTGGCATTGGTTTCCTGCGCGTGTTTGGCATAATTCAACCCGATACAAACGATTTTGGAAGGCCGCGCAACCGGAGGGCCCAACCGCTCCGACCCTGAAACTTCAATCAACCGGCCTTGGTTGGCTTTTACAAATTCTTCCAAGCGCGCCAGGCCGTTATCTTCAAAAAACTGTTCGTTATAATCGCCGCCGTAAGCAGAAGTATCATAGCGGATGCCATCCACAATAACCCCGATTTTTTCTTTTCCAAAATCACCGTACCGTATTAATTTCATAAAGTAAATTTTTAGGTGGTAAAAGAAGCATACTCCTTTTACCAATGTTTTTTTGATTTGATAAAAGCTTAGCTTTTTTCTTCCCAGATGCTGCAAAGATGCAAAATAGTATCTACTGCTTTTTGCATATCCTGCACCGAAACCCATTCCTGCCGACTATGGAAAGCATGCTCGCCGGCAAAAATATTAGGGCAGGGCAAACCCATAAACGACAAACGCGAACCATCTGTGCCGCCCCTGATGCTGCGCAACCTTGGCTTCAGGCCTGCCCTTCGGATTGCTTCCATGCCATAATCGATCACTTGCTGGTGCTTATCGAGCATTTGCTTCATGTTGCGGTACTGCTGATGGATTTTAAGGGTAAAAGAAGCATGCGGAAAATCCTTCAGCACGCTTTCGGCTACCTGCCGGATCACCTTAACATGGGCTTCCAGCTTTTCGTCATCAAAATCCCGGATGATAAAATCGATAACCGCTTGTTCTACATGGCCGCTGATGTATACCGGATGGATAAAACCTTCTTTTGCAGCCGTTTTTTCAGGGGAAAGTTTGGCAGGAAGTTCAGTCAGGATTTTACCGGCGATTTTGATGGCACTTTCCATTTTGCCTTTGGCAAAGCCGGGATGCGAACTGATGCCCGTGATAACCAATTGTGCTCCATCCGCAGAAAAAGTTTCGTTTTCAATCGTGCCTGCTGATTCGCCGTCTATCGTATAGCCAAAATCAGCCGCTAATTTTCCCATATCCACCTTGTCCACGCCGCGTCCGATCTCCTCGTCCGGGGTAAATAAAACCCTGATCGCGCCATGTTTGATTTCAGGATGGTCCATCAACTGCCGGCAAGCATCCGTAATGACGGTCAGCCCGGCTTTGTTGTCCGCGCCTAGCAACGTAGTTCCGCTTGCCGTAATCACATCGTTCCCTATCTGGTGTTGCAAATCATCATGGTCTTTCAATTTAATAACTACTGACGGGTCATCAGGCAAAACCAAATCCTGGCCCAGATAATTGGCATGGACAATTGGTTTTACGTTTTCTCCGCTGCAATCGGGTGAAGTATCCATGTGGGCGCAAAAACAGATGACCGGCACTGCTTTGTCCGTATTGGCAGGTACGGTAGCGTAAACGTAACCGTATTCATCCAGGTGCGCGTCTTGCAGGCCGATTTCCAGCAGTTCGGCCACTAATACATGGCCTAAATCTTTTTGTTTTTGGGTAGAAGGCGTAGTTTGGGAATCCGGATCTGACTGAGTATCAATCGTTACATACTTTAGAAATCTATTTTGTACCGTGTACTGCAACATAAGCGAGCCATTCATCGTTAAACATTTTTGATAATAAGTTAATAATTCTATTTTTGGAAATAGCGTTCTTCAAAAATAAACGATTGTATGTTATCCGGTCTGATCATTAAAAAATATAATCTCTTGAAAAAGATCCCATTGTTAATCGCTTTAATAGCAATCAGTTTATCCGTTTCTGCCCAAATCGGTTATAATTATGATCAGTTTAGTTTAGGTTTAGGCATCAGCAGCGTCAAGATCCATGGAGATCTGAACAAAGCTTACGCTCAAACAGCTTTAAATGTCAACCTAAATTATCATTTTACGCCTTTTGTTACTTTCAGTACCGAAGCCCAGTTTGGGAAGTTGGCCAGTGCCAATGCAGACACTTCCAAAACGTATTACGGAGAGCAATCAACCAATAAATATACCGCTATTATTTTTCATGCTGATGTGCAATTGGGCGAGTTTATTAATTATAACGATGATTTCAGCTCGATACCTATCCTGACAAAAATCCTGAACGGTGCCAAAAATATTTATGTAGGAACCGGTGCAGGTGTTATTTTTAATAATATGCAATACATCAACCGTACTGATTATAATGATCCGAACGTTACCTATCCCGGTTTAGATAAAAGTAATGAACTGATTATTCCGGTGCGGATTGGCTACGAATACAAAATATACAACGCTTACGACGAACCGCAAATCCGGATAGATCTCGGTTACCAGGCCAATTATTCTTTTGGCGATAACATGGACGGCTTTAAATCGGGCAAGTCTTCCGACTGGTATTCACAAATCACCTTTGGAATTAAAGTAGGTATTGGCGGCGTTACTTCTTATCGCAAACAAATCCACGTTGGGGCTTTTTAATTCAAAAGAAAGTATATAAATTTATTCGATAAACCTAATAGTGTTTTCTTTAAATAATATTCTTGAAAAAAAGTGCATTTCTGATTGTAATACTTCTTTTATGCAGTAAAATCCTATCTGCACAAAGCAGTTATAATTTTACTGGATACAGCGTAGGAGCAGGCGGCGGCATAGCCCGTGCAGATGCCGACCTTGCACAGCATATCAGCAAAAGTGCTTTCTTCGTCAACTTCAACTACAATTATAGTCCTTTTACAACCTTTACAGCCGAAGTGCAGGCCGGCAATTTGGCTGGAGGAAACCCGAAAACCGATAAAGATACACGCGCTTTTGTCAACAGTTTTCAAGCTATTCTTTTTTATGTTGATTTTCAGGCCGGAGAGATTATTGATTATGACAACCGCCCTGTTTTAAATGTTATCAAAAATTTTTACGCCGGAACCGGGTTTGGAGCAATTCATAATCAAATGACTTTTATTCAGCGCAACAGTATTATTGATCCCGGATACGTTTTTCCCGGCCAAAATGCCAGCACAGAACTCATGATTCCGTTAAGAGCAGGATATGAATTCAAATTTTACAATCAATATCTGGAGCCATTTGTTCGTTTAAGCGTTGGTTATCAAATGAACTGGGTTTATGGCGAAGGCCTGGATGGTTATAATGATCCGTCAAGTATTTTTAAAAACAATCATGTTGACCGCTATTCGCTAACCAGTATCTGCTTAAAATACAGTTTTGGAAACCCGGTATCGTACAAAAAACCGATCCGCAGATTTTAAACAGCTATGAACATAGAATCGGTACGCGACTATTGTTTGCAGAAGCCCGGAGCAGCAGAAACGATGCCTTTTGGCGATGATACGTTGGTTTTTAAAGCAGGCGGAAAAATATTTATGCTGATCAGCCTGAAAGAACCCAACCGTTTTAATGTAAAATGCGATCCTGGCCTTGCGATAGAACTGCGCGAAAGTTACAGCGAAATACAGCCCGGTTTCCACATGAACAAAACCCATTGGAACACCGTTTATTTTGATGGCAGCCTGACTGAAAAGCAACTGCTGGAAATGATCGACCAATCTTACCGGTTGATTGTAAGCAGCCTGCCAAAAAATGTGCAGCAAAACCTGCAATAAAAAAAGGTCGGTAAAAGAAGCATCCTGCTAATTATTTTCTATCTTTTCCGCATGAAAATTTTCCTGTTTGTCTTTTGCTTTGCGCTGATTAATATCCGGGTTAAAGCACAATTAACGCCTTTTGAAAAAGATCCGCAGAAAAACACAACGGCTACTTACGCCCAAATCGTTAGTTATTACCAGCATCTGGACAAGCAATACGATCAGTTGAAAGTTTATAACGTTGGCACAACCGATATTGGCAAACCACTGCAACTCATCGTGCTTTCAAAAGATAAAATTTTTGATCCGGCTTTGATCAAAAAGCAAAACAAAAGGGTCATCCTGATCAATAACGGCATTCATCCGGGAGAGCCTGAAGGGATTGACGCAAGTATGATGCTGGTCCGCGACCTGCTTCAAAAGAACCAATTACCGGCCAATGTGGTCATTTGTTTGATCGCTGTTTATAACATTGACGGTTGTTTGAACCGGGGACTTTCGCGCGTAAACCAAAATGAGCCAGCAGCTTACGGTTTCCGCGGAAACTACCGCAACCTGGATTTGAACCGTGATTTTATCAAAGCAGATTCTAAAAACGCACTGGCTTTTATGCAGATTTTAACTGCCTGGAAGCCGGATGTTTTCCTGGACAACCACACCAGCGACGGCGCAGATTACCAATACGTCATGACTTTGATCGAAACACAGCACAATAAACAAAATCCAATCCTGGCTGATTATACCAGCAAAACGTTAACGCCTGAACTGTTTTTAAGGATGAAAAAAAGCGGTTTCGAGATGACGCCTTACATCGAATCCGAAGGTGCGACACCGGATTCCGGAATTGTTGGTTTCCTGGAAACGCCGCGTTATTCCTCAGGTTTTACGGCGCAGCGCAACATTATCAGTTACATTACAGAAACACACATGCTGAAAATGTTTGCGCCCCGCGTAATTTCGACGTATGATTTTATGCAGCATTTGATTGATATTGTGCAGCGTGATGCTTCTTTTATCGGCAAAATAAAAGAACAAGCGGATGATCAAACCAAAACCCAGAAAAGCTTTGCCTTGAACTGGGAATTGAATAAAAGCAGTTTCGATACCATCTTTTTCAAAGGTTTTACTGCTGACTACAAACCGAGCGAAGTCAGTGGGTTGCCGCGTTTATTTTATGATCGAACCAAGCCCTTCACCAAAAATATCCGCTATTACAATACTTACAAAGCAACTGTTTTTGCAGATAAACCAACGGCTTACATTATTCCGCAAGCCTGGGGAAAAGTAATTGATTTGATGGAAAGGAACGGCGTAAAAACCCATCACTTAAAAACCGATACCATTTTATTGGTACAAACTTATTTTATTGCAGATTATAAAACGCCAGCCCGACCGTTTGAAGGGCATTACCTGCACAACAACGTAAAAGTATCGGTAAAAGAAGCATTGATCAAATTTTATCAGGGCGATGCGGTTGTTTATACTGATCAGGCTTTAAACCGTTACATCGTGGAAACGCTGGAGCCGCAAGGTGTAGATTCGTTTTTTGCCTGGAACTTTTTTGATTCCATCCTCGGCCAAAAAGAATATTTTTCAGATTATGTGTTCGAGGATGTTGCCGCCGGTTTATTAAAAAAAGACCCGGAATTGAAAAAGAAATTGGAAGCCGAAAAAGCAAAAAATCCTGACGTTGCCAAAAGTGCCGCCACCCAACTTAGCTTTATTTATAAAAATTCCGCTTACTTTGAGCCAACTTTTATGCGTTATCCTGTTGGCCGGATGATTGCTCCGGCTCAGTTGAATTTAAACTAACAATATGCTCGAATATATTTATGCAACGCCAGTAGCTTCTGCTATTTTCGTCATCACGCTATTGACCAGCTTACTGGCTTTTTCCAACCCGGAAATTTATGAAAAGCTGATTTTAAGTCCGTTCCAGGTTTACCGGAAACAAAATGTTTACACGCTTTTTACAAGCGGACTGATCCATAAAGACTGGCAGCACTTGTTTTTCAACATGCTTTCCTATTACTTTTTTGCTTTTAATCTGGAGCGGATTATCGGGCACTGGCAATTTGCGGTTTTATACATCGTAAGTTTGGTTTTGAGCGATCTGCCAACGGTGATGAAGCACCGGGAAGATTTTTGGTATCGGACATTGGGTGCATCCGGTGCAATTTCGGCGGTCGTTTTTAGCTTTATTATGTTCGATCCAATGACGAAAATGATGATTTTGCCACTGCCAATCCCTATTCCAGCAATTATATTTGGTGGTTTATACTTGATTTATTGCGTTTATGCTTCCCGCCAGCAATCTGATACCATCAACCATGATGCGCATTTTTATGGTGCTTTAAACGGCATCATCATCACGGTTATTTTGTATCCGGATGTAGTCCCTTATTTTTTAGGAAAGCTGGGGTTGCGGTGAAATAAGCTGATGCTTCTTTTATCTGCACAAAAATCTTATTGCAAGTTTGATAGGTAAGTTTTATGTCGATAAAAGAAGCATCAGCCTGAAAACAAAAAACCTTGCACGGATGCAAGGTTTTTTAACTAAAATTTGCTTTTACTACTGTTTGTTTTTTGGGGAAAGATCAAAAGGTACGATAACTTTAAAACTAATGTTTCGGCCCATGTTGAAAATACCACGCTGCACGCCCGGAGCGGTAACTGCATTGTCAAAGTATTTTAGCCTGCTCATGTTCGATTGATAATTTACATTGGCCAGGTTGGTCCCTTCGATAAACAATTTTACGATGGATTGTCCAGCCTGATTTACAAGATCACCGCCCAAACCGGCACTTAACAAATTATAACCTGCCGTATAAGTTTCTGTGCCATAAGCCGAGAAGAAGCGGTTTTGGGCATCGTAATGGTCAAACCCAACAAAGGCATAGAGATTTTTAAATTTAGAGAAGCCTTTACTAAATGTTCCGCGCAGTTCCGAATGGGTATGCAATGGCGGTATAAACGGCAGGTATTTTAAACTATCGGGTACTTTTCCGCCGTTCCCTAAATTTTGGCCATAAGTTAAAGAAAGGCTGTTTTGAAAATGCAACCAGGGCAAAGGATGTATATCTAAACTCACTTCGCCGCCATTGATACGTGCTTTGCTTTGTACATAAGTAAATATGGAATACAAAGGAAATGCAGGATTAACAGCAGGCGTACCATCCGGGTTTAATTGTTGCTGCTGAAATATATAATTCTGGATATTGTTGTTAAACAGCTCAACACTTGCCGAAACGCCTGGCAAAGTAAGGAAAGCACCGATATCTTCCTGAACACTGAATTCAGGCTTAAAGTTGCTGTTGCCAACGTGGTAAATTTGTGAGCCGGGATCAGGCCCGTTTGCAGATAATTCCGCAATGCTTGGTGCCCTAAAACCTCTTGCAATATTTGCTTTTATTAAAAAGGCCTGAGAGAAGTTGTAGGAACCGCCAAAACTCCCGGAAACCCCGGAAAATATTTTATTTAAGGCAGTAAACTGTGAAATCACATTTGGGGTGGTAGTAGGATTGCTACCGGTATATAACTCGGGAAACTTTCCGCTTGCAGTATCAATGTAGGCAGCCTGGCCGGTAAATGATCTGCTATCGTATCTTATACCTCCTGACAGGTCTAATTTTCCAAAGCTTTTTTTGATAATGGCAAACGGGCCAATATCAAACTGGTGATAAGCAGGGATCGGAAAAGCAGTAGCTCCGCCAATGGTATTGTTCTGATACTGGCCATTGACACCAACAGTGGTCTCATAACCATTTGCAAATGTATAATTGTACTTAACATCATAGGTATAAGTACTTAAATGCAAGTTCAGCCCGGGAATATCCGAGGCTTCCGGGTGTGTATATTCCCTTCGGTGACTAAACTGGTAACCCAAATTAACAATCAGGTTTCCGTTTCCTATAATAAAATTGCTGTTGTCATAAATGCGATAAAGCTGCACATGCTGATGCAAAGACGGAATAGCATAAGTATTTAACTCTGATGGGGATACAATAGGGCGAAACAAATCAGCCTCTGTAATTTGCTTGGTGAATTGACGGGAAACCGAATCACGGCTGCCATTAGGAATATCCTGCAGATCATCATATAAAGAAGCGTTCAGGTACGAATAGCCCCAGGATTTATTTAAGCCCACCATTGCCCTGGCATCTTTCTCTTTAAAACCAGTAGCATATACGCGGCCGTCATGTTGGTTTTGGTAGTTTTTACCTTCTTTGGCAGAAATGATTGTTCCCCAAACCAGTCCGTTTTGATTGCCATATAATCGGAATGACCCGTTTAATAATCCTTGGTTTGTTCCATAAATCCCCTGGACAGAACCTAAAACTTTACCTTCCGAAACCGGGGTAGGGGAAATCAGGTTAACTACGCCGCCAATAGCATCAGAGCCATAAGTTAAACTTGCCGGCCCTTTAATCACTTCTATCCGGTCAATCGAGTTTTGGTCCACTTCAATTCCATGCTCATCGCCCCATTGCTGTCCTTCCTGGCGTATCCCGTCCTGTAAAGTTACTACCCGGTTATAGCCTAAGCCATGAATAAAGGGTTTTGATACATTCGGGCCGGTTGTAACGGCACTGATGCCCGGTAGATTGGCGATTTCATCAATCACGTTGCCCGAAGCAGACCGCTGATCCAAATAAGTTTTACCTACGGCAACCATCGGTATTGGGTTTCTTTTTATTTCTGTAGCCTTGCTTACACCAGTTACAACAACTTCGCCTGATTCAATAGCAGAAACCTGTAACTGAATATTTAATGTGCTTGTTTTTGTGAAATCTACCCTTTGTGTAACTGAAGAATAACCCAAATAGCTTACCTGAACTAAATAAATCCCTTTTGGTACGTGGTTCAATACGTATTCGCCTTTGGCATTGGTAGAAGTCCCGTTCTTTAAATCAGGGATACTTACAGAAGCACCAAAAATAGGTTTGCCGTCTGCTTTATCGGTTATCGTACCGGATAATGTTCCTATTGCTACGTCGTCATCAAACACTTTTATGGTAGCATTAACAACGGTTGTAAAGCTTATTAATGCCAGTAATAAGCAGCTAAATATTTTTATTTTCATGTTAATAGAAAATGCCTTAGGTAAAGTTTAATTAATAATAATGCCCGGCAGATATTGGCCGGAATTTAAAAATCAAACTAAAACCGGCGGCGACAAGCCATCGGTATGAACCAAAGTATTTCCTGTATAACGATGCTGCGGGGCGTAAAAAATAATTTTAACCGAAGCAATAATTTGCCCGAAGCTGATGGGTTGCACCAAACCCATAGGCGCGTGGTGCATCTGATCGCAGAAACTACATTTTTCCTGAACGGTCTGGTGCCGGTCTGAATGTTTTTTTTGAACGATGGAAGCATTGTATTTTAAATGATGCTGATGCGCGTAAACAATCACCTGGCCTGCTGCAAAAAAGAGCAGCAGCAGCCAGGATAAAAGGATATGTGCCTTGCGTTTGTCCAAAATACTTTTTAGTTGATGTTATGTTTGTACAAATATCTTTTTTTCTGAATGATATTTATCAAATTTATATTGAAAACAGCATTTTACCATAGCTTCTTCTATCAAAACCATTAATAATGCTGTAACAATATAATGACAGCTAATAATATACTGTTTTTAGCAGGTAAAAACTGGTGCCGGACTGAATGCTTCAACCCTTATATTTGCTGATATGACCGCAGCAGAAACAAATACCAAATGGGCCGCTTTGCAGGAACGGATTGCTGCAGATTTTGATTCTGATGTACCGGATATTAAAGTGATGCTTTTTTTGATCGGCGTACAGGAACTGGGCAAAGGCCCGCAAAAATTCAGCAAGCGGCAAAAAGAAGAACTGATGCATATTGCCACCTGCAAACTGTTCAGCCAGTTGGGTTTTTACGAGTTGGAAGGTTTGGACCAGGATGGCTGGCCGCATTGGAAATTGGTAAAAACTATTCCCAATTATACCTTGATGGAGCAGGAAATGGTGATGAAATCCTTGGTGATCAGTTATTTTGAGGAGGGAGAGGTTTGAGGTGCAAGGTATTAGGTGCGAGGTGCGAACGATCGGCCATGATCCAGTAGCTATGAATTATCAGCCATCAACTATGAACCATTAACTAAAATATGCTTCTTTTACCATGAAAAAATTTGTACCAACATTTGTTTTACTGCTTTTCACGCTAAGTGTTTTTGCCAAAAACCCTAAAAATCAATACGTTCGGATCAAAACCAATTATGGCGAATGTATTATCCGGCTTTACAATGAAACACCCAAACACCGTGATAACTTTATCAAATTAATTAAACAAGGTTTTTATAACGGCACGTTGTTTCATCGCGTTATTCAGGATTTTATGATTCAAGGCGGCGATCCGGCTTCTAAAAAAGCCAAACCAGGAGAAGCTTTGGGCGAAGGTGATGTGGGTTACACCGTTGATGCCGAGTTTCGCGACAGCCTGTTCCATAAAAAAGGTGTAATTGCTGCGGCGCGCGATAATAATCTAAAGAAAGCATCAAGCGGTTGCCAGTTTTATTTGGTAGAAGGCAAACGTTTTACCGATGAGCAATTGGACAAGCTTGAACAAACCCGTTTAAAAGGACGAAAAATTCCACCTGCACAGCGCGAATGGTATAAATCAGTTGGCGGCGTTCCGCACCTCGACCAAAATTATACCGTTTATGGTGAGATTGTTTCAGGTTTGGATATGGTTGACCGTATTGCAGCCGTCAAAAAAGATGAACATGACCGACCACTACAAGATGTGCCGATGACGGTTAGTTTGCTTCGGAAAAAAGAATGCAAGCGACTGGATAAAATTTTGGGTTTGGGGCATGAGCGATGAGGTTTGAGCAATCAGCTTTCGTCTTTTAACCTTTTATACTTACCCCAACCTCAAAATTGATACTCCGCACCCCATACCTCAAACCCCGCACCTCACTCCCCTATGAAAATCATCACCTACAACGTCAACGGAATCCGCTCAGCCATCAGCAAAAACTGGCTTTCCTGGTTGCAGGCTACTGATGCTGATGTCATCTGTTTGCAGGAAATAAAAGCGACACCCGATGTTTTGCAAAGCGAACTGTTTTTGTTGGAGCAAATGGGTTATCACCATTACTGGTTCCCGGCAAAGAAAAAAGGTTATAGCGGCACTGCTGTTTTTACCAGGCAAAAACCGGTGCATGTAGAATACGGCTGCGGCATTCCGGATTTTGATTATGAAGGCCGCTGCTTACGTGTCGATTTTGAGGAGCTTTCCGTGATGAGCGTTTACTTTCCTTCAGGTTCCAGCGGGCCAGAACGTCAGGCTTTTAAGTTTCGTTTCCTGGATGAGTTTGGCGATTACCTGCATAAACTGCAATGGGCTTTCCCAAAGTTGGTGGTTTGCGGCGATTACAATATCTGCCACAAACCGATTGATATCCACAATCCGAAATCAAACGCCAATTCATCTGGTTTTTTGCCTGAAGAGCGCGAATGGATGGAAAAACTGATCGAATCTGGTTTTATTGATACTTTTCGCCACTTTAACAAAGAACCGCATCATTATACCTGGTGGAGCTTTCGCGCCGGGTCGCGCGGTAAAAACTTAGGCTGGCGTATTGATTATAACCTCGCTACACACTTGTTGAAACCACACTTAAAACGTGCCGCCATTTTACCGGAAGCCAAACATTCTGATCATTGCCCGGTATTGTTGGAACTGGAGTTTTAATTTTTTCTGTCATCCTGAACTTAATTTAAGATCCTTCTTGCTGATCCAAAACCTTTCTTGTGGGATGCCAAAACAAGTCCGGCATAACAACAGAACAACCACTTTAAAGAAGGTTCCTCCTATCGTCGAAAGGATAAAACCCTCTCCGGCGTTACACACCGATGCAGTTTCACATCCAGCTCATTTACATCATCAATAACCGCAACCGGATCAAAAAACGAAAGTCCGATAAATTGCGTTCCAATTTCGCATTCGGACAGAAACCGGTCATAAAAACCTCCGCCATAACCAACGCGGTTTCCTTCTAAATCAAAAGCCAGCAGCGGCACAATTACGATACTGTTTTTATCGATATAAAATTGGTTTCCGCTAATGGGTTCCGGAATGCCGAATTTGTTTTCGCTGATTGTTAGCTGTTCATCATCCAGAAAATGGGTCAGGGTTTTTTGTTTGAAATCCGCCTTCGGGAAAACCCTTTTGATATGCGGATGCTCTTTTTGCAGATACTTAATCAGCAGCCTGGTATCCGGTTCTTTTGTTCGGAGTATGGGCAAAAACAGGTGGACGGCAGTAATTCCCTCAAAATCCAACTGCATAAATTGCTGCAGCAAAGCCTGGTTCAAGTGTTGATATTCCGTTTCCGAAAGTTGGATGCGTTTGTCCAGATATATTTTACGGAACCCTTCTTTCTTCATCACAAAAAATATTTTTAAAGATAAAAGCAAACCGGCAAATGCAAACCTTCTGTTTTTATTTATCTTGAAAAATATTTCAATGCTTCTTTTATGGGTAAAAAAATAGCGTTCTTCTTGCTGGTTGTTGTACTGGGTTTAGCGGTTATCATCTTGTTTAACACTTTCACTTTTAAATCTATTCAACCTAAATTTCCGGCTGCTGCGGTTGTTCCTGTCAGCGATAGTTCGATTATACATTTGCAGCAGGGCATCCGTTTCAAAACGGTTTCTGTTTCCGATAGTGCCAAACCGGACAGCAGCGCGTTCCTGGCTTTGCACCGGTATCTCGCTTCGGTTTATCCGCTCGTACATCAAAAATTACAACAGGAAAAGGTAAATGGTTATTCCTTGGTTTATACTTGGAAAGGCAAGGACCTCAGCTTAAAACCAATTATCTTGATGGCGCACCAGGACGTGGTCCCGGTAGAAAAAGCGAGTTTGGCACAATGGAAAGTTGATCCGTTTGGAGGAATAATCAAAGATGGAAGATTATGGGGACGAGGTGCAGCCGATGATAAAATCAGTTTGTTTGCTTTGCTGGAAGCAACCGAAAAGCTGTTGCAGGAAAATTATCGGCCTGAAAGGACTATTTATTTTGTTTTCGGGCAGGATGAAGAAGCCGGCGGCAAAGGTGTAAAAGCGGTTGCGGCGTTATTTAAATTGAGAGGGATCAAAGCGGATTGGGTTTTGGATGAAGGCGGAGAAATCACCAAAAAAGAAATCCCCGGCCTGCAGGGAAAACCGGTAGCATTGATCGGTACGTCAGAAAAAGGGTATTTATCGATTGAGTTAAAAGTAAATATTGAAGGCGGGCATTCTTCGATGCCTAAACCAGAAACTGCTGTGGATGTGCTGGTTGTAGCCATTCTAAAGCTTCGGGCGAAACCTTTTCCGGCCAGTTTTGCCGGTTCTGCTGGGGATATGATTAATTATTTAGGCTCGGAAATGCCTTTTGTTTCCAAAATGGCTATTGCAAATCAATGGCTGTTTAAACCGCTGCTGTTTGAAATGTATGGGAAATCAGCCGGAGGAAATGCACTGATTCGAACCACGATTGCGCCTACGATTTTACAGGCTGGCGTAAAAGATAATGTGATCCCGGCCATTGCTACGGCCACGATCAATTTTCGGTTGTTGCCTGGCACTTCCATTGATGCTGTTTTTAGGCATGTAAAAGAAGCAATCCAGGATGACCGTGTCCAACTGATCAAACAAAATGCTTTTGCGGAAGAAGCATCGGCGGTAACTTAACCCAAAGCAATGGTTTTAAGCAATTGGAAAAAGCGATAATAGAAAATTATCCGGGAACGGTAATCGCACCATTTTTAAGCGTCGGTGCAACAGATTCGAGGCAAATGGCAAACATATCTACTTGTATTCTGCGTTTTGCTCCGGTAACAGATCCAAAAGGTTTTCATGGTATAAACGAAAACATCAAGGTGCAGGATTATAAAAAAGCGATTGGGTTTTATTATCGGCTGATGAAGGAATTGAAGTAAAAAGTTCATTTTCATCTACCCATAAAAAAAGCTTAACCAACCGGCCAAGCTTTTTTCAATGCTTCTTTTATCACCTAAAAAATGAACTTCGTACTCAAAAAGTTCGATTCGTTATTGTTCACAATTCCGTTCAAAAGTTGCTTGTTGCTGTCGTTCAGTTTGGTGGCCACCAGCGAGCGGATGGAAAATGACCGCAACGCATCCACTACGGACAATGTGCCTTCTGCGCTGTCTTTGCGGCCGGTAAAAGGAAAAATATCCGGCCCGCGCTGGCATTGGCAGTTGATGTTTACCCGGCTCACTAAGTTTACAAAAGGATCGATCAGGGAAGCAACCTCATTGGCATTCGTACTAAAAATACTGACCTGCTGCCCGTGCGGCGAATTGATTTGGTACTCGATCGTTTCCTCTACATCACTAAAAGGGATAACCGGGATGACTGGCCCAAACTGCTCTTCGCGGTACAGTTTCATTTTCTCGTTCACCGGATAAACAACCGCCGGATAAACAAAAGAAGCAATAGTTTCGCCGCCGTTTTGGTTAATTATTTTTGCGCCGTTTGCTATGGCATCATCGATACAAGCTTTTAAATAAGCTGGTTTTCCCGGTTCGGGCAGTGGCGTTAGGTTTACGCCTTTTTCCCAGGGCATACCAAATTTCAGATTGCTGATGGCGGTTGACAGTTCCTTTAAAAACCCGTCCGCAATATCCTGATGCACTAAAATGATTTTTAACGCGGTGCAACGCTGCCCGTTAAAAGAAAGCGTGCCCATAACACATTCGCTGACAGCCAGTTTAAGGTCGGCATTTTTGGTGATGATAGCTGCATTTTTCGCATCCAAACCTAAAACAGCACGCAAGCGGTTTACTTTCGGGTGCTGTTTTTTCAGTTCATTGGCTACTTTGCTGGAACCGATCAGCGTTAAAACATTGATTTTTCCGGATTGCATCAGCGGCGGGACAATGTCTGCGCCGCGTCCGTAGATCGTGTTGACCACACCTTTTGGAAAGCACTCCTGAAAAGCTTTTAATAACGGATAATGCAATAAAGTTCCATGTTTCGGCGGTTTGAAAAGCAGTGTATTGCCCATAATCAATGCCGGTATCAGCGTGGTAAAAGTTTCGTTCAGCGGATAATTAAACGGGCCCATACACAAAACCACGCCCAGCGGCGAGCGGCGGACCTGCGCCACAATTCCTTGTTCAATTTCAAAACGGGAAGATTCCCGGTCAATGTCTTTCAAGGCATCAATGGTAGCATGGATGTACTCCACCGTTCGGTCAAACTCTTTAATAGAATCAGCATAAGATTTACCGATTTCCCACATAATCAGCTTCACCACCAAGTCCTTTTGCGCTATCATTTTGTAGGTGAACTGCTCCACGCGTTGGATCCGGTCAGCTACACTCATGGTGGGCCATTCGCCGCGGCCATTGTCGTAAGCTGCTATGGCTGCGTCTAATGCTTCCATCGCTTCTTTGGTGCCGCAAACCGGGAAGGCACCGATCACTTTTCGCTTTAAACCTTCGGGTGTTCTGATACAGACCGGCGAAGAAACTTCGCTCAGCTCGCCGTCCCATTTTTTCATTTCTCCGTTGGAGAGATATTCGCGCTGGATAATTTGATCCGGCAAAAGAAATTCGGACGGGATTTGGTTTTCTTCTACAAAAATTGCGTCCAACTCGTCTTTAAAATCCATGTTCAATTTAATTAAAATTTAGCTGCTGATGCTTCTTTTATCGATCTAAAATTAAGATTTATATATCTGTTATCGGCGTAAACTTTGGCACCAAAGCTTTCATAACCGTCCACGCAATAATATAAGCAATAGCACAATAGGTAAACATAATGGTATAACCGGTTTGAATATGCCCCAGTGCTTTGTAACGATCAAACAATGCGCCACCAACTTTTGATACAATTACGCCGCCAATGCCTCCGGCCATACCACCGATCCCGATGATAGAGCCGATTGCTTTTTTAGGGAACATATCAGATACCGTGGTGAAAATATTTGCAGACCAAGCCTGGTGAGCGGATGCTCCGATACCAATTAAAACTACCGGAACCCAATAGGTGTAATGCCCCAGCGGCTGGGCCAGCAGGATTACCAATGGAAATAAAGCGATCAGCATCATCGCCTTCATACGGCCTTCGTAGGCGTTGTAACCTTTTTTTAAAAAATAAGCCGGAAACCAGCCTCCGCCGATACTTCCAACCATCGTCATACTATAAAGGATCAATAAGGGAAAAGAAATTGACGTGCCTTCCATCCCGTATTGTGCTTTAAGATAAGACGGCAGCCAGAACAGGAAGAACCACCAAACGCCATCCGTCATAAACTTGCCAAATGTAAAAGCCCAGGTTTGTTTGTAGCCGAATAACTTAAACCACGAAACTTTTTTCGCTTGTGTTTCAGATTCGCTTGGAACGATTACTTTTTCATCCGTATCAAGCAAAATGTATTCCAGTTCATTTTTAGATAACCGTTTTTGCTGCTCAGGCTTATCGTAAAAAATAAACCAAAATATCAACCATAAAAAACCGGCCGCCCCAATAATCAGAAAAGCAGTTTCCCAGCCCCATGCTTCGGCAATGTAGGGCACCGTAGCAGGTGCAAGTATAGCACCTACATTTGCGCCAGAATTAAAAATACCTGTAGCAAATGAACGTTCTTTTTTAGGAAAATATTCGGCCGTTGCTTTAATAGCCGCAGGAAAGTTCCCTGATTCGCCAAAGCCTAAAACTGCCCGCGAAAAGATAAAACCCAGCACAGATACGGATATACTTGTAATGCCAACCAATGCAAAAACAGAGGATATTGCCCCTCCGATCGGGATAGCTTTGGCGTGCAAAATAGCACCGAAAGACCAAATAACGATGGCAATTGCATAGCCCCATTTTGTTCCTGATTTATCAATCAAACGGCCTGCAAAAAGCATGGAAATGGCATAAATAAACTGAAACGCAGCGGTGATATTTGCATAATCTGTATTAGACCAATGAAATTCTTCTTCCAGTTTGCCCGAAAGAAGACTTAAAACCTGCCGGTCTAAGTAATTGATCGTGGTGGCAAAAAACAACAATGCGCAGATTGTCCATCTGTATTTACCTATTTTCATCCTGTTTTAGTTTATATCGGTTAATTTGACCTACAACTTTGTACTAACTCATGTGCTTCTTTTATGGCAGTAAAAAGTTCGTCATATAGTTTACCTTCCATTACTTTTTTGCTGATCAGTTTGCTGCCTAAACCAACGGCACTTACGCCAGCTTTAAACCAGCCGCTGATGTTTTCTTTTGTCAACTCTACGCCGCCGGTCGGGATAAAAAGCTGACCGGGAAACAGCTCTTTGATAGAAGTTAAAAAAGCTTCGCCCAAAATATTTGCCGGAAAAAGTTTAATTAAAGCCGCCTGATTTTCCTGCGCCAAAAAAATTTCCGTTGGCGTCATACAACCCGGAACCCAAAGCAAACCAGCTTCCAAAGCCATTTGGCCAACTTTCGGGTTTACAATAGGGCTAACCAAAAAATCTGCTCCTGCCGCCAGAAAATCCTGTGCTTCTTTTACCGATTTAATTGTTCCGATACCTAATTCCAAATCGGGCATTTCTTCGTCAATCATCTTCCGCAGCAGCTTGAAATTTTCCAAAGCTTCTGGTCCGCGGTTGGTGTATTCAAAAACTCTTACGCCGGCTTTGTAAATTGTCCGGGTGATTTCCAAACTTACTTCCGCATCCTTGTAAAAAAACAAAGGCAAAGTGCCCTGAGTTAATATCTGGTTTAAAGAATGCTCTTTTTTACTGCTCATTTTTGATTGTTTTTTGTACGGCTTCTGCACTCATCGTTGTCGCATCGCTTTCAATAAATAATTTGCCGTATGCCGCTGCTGTTGCAAATTCCAATGCTTCTTTTACCGATAGTTTTTTGTACAAGCCGTAAATCAATCCGGCCATAAAGCAATCACCACTGCCCACTTTATCTACAATATATGCCGAGGAATATTTCTGCGACACCTCCAATTTTCCATCGGTAAAAACAGTAGTGTAATATTCAATTCCGGGATCGCCGAAACGGAAAGTATTGGCTACAAATTTACATTTTGGATAAGCTTGGATAATGGCTTCGGAAGTTTTTACAGCGTGATTAAGGTAATTTTCTTTTGTGCCGATGTCGTGGATATTTTCATCAGCCTGCGTTCCCAGCATCTGGTTTGCTGCCCAAATATTGCCCATGATCAAGTCGCAATATTGCGCCAAGTTGGGCATAATTTCAATTGGGTTTTTTCCGTATTTCCAAAGTTTGGCGCGATAGTTCAAATCCAAAGAAATAAAAATATTTTTTGCAGAAGCCGTTTTTAAAGCTTCTTCACAAATAGTTGCTACGTTTTGGTTGATGGCCGGACAGATCGCACTGAAATGAAACCAGGAAACGCCTTCAAAAACAGCATTCCAATCAATTGTTTTGGGCTGAAGTCCTGCAAAAGAAGAATAATTCCTGTCATAAATAACACCTGCATTTTTCAGGTCTTTTCCTTTCGGGAGATAGTATGTTCCGATACGGTTTCCTTGGAGAATCACAGCAGAAGTATCCACTTTTTTAGCCTGAAGATATTGCAAAATATGTTCCGACAGCATGTTTTCCGGCAAAGCGGTAAAGTAAGCAGAAGGCAAATCCCAAAGAGCCAAAGCTGTAGCCACGTTTAATTCGGCACCACCAATGTAAAACGGTAAAGAGTTTTTTTTGAGCCAGTTGCCCTCCGTATCCGGGCAGATCCGCAGCAACAATTCGCCAAAACTGAGTATTTTCCCCATCTTAAAAGTTGAAATAATTTTTGGCGTTATAATAACAAATGTCGGACACGATTTTGCCGATCCATTCCAAATCATCCGGCAATTCTCCGTTTTCTACGTCTTCCCCAAATAAATTACAAAGTATCCTGCGGAAATATTCGTGCCTGGGGAAAGATAAAAAGCTGCGCGAATCGGTCAGCATCCCTACAAATTTGCTCAGTAAACCCATGTTTGATAAAGCATTAATTTGCTTCGTCATGCCGTCTTTCTGATCCAAAAACCACCATGCAGAACCAAACTGCACTTTTCCGGCAACAGAGCCGTCGTTGTAATTGCCGATCATGGCAGCCATCAATTCGTTATCGGCAGGGTTTAGGTTGTATAAAATTGTTTTTGCCAGGCGATCTTCTGTATCCAGTTTATTCAGGAATTTGGATATTTGTCTTCCCTGACTAAAATCGCCGATAGAATCCCAGCCCGTATCTGGCCCTAATTGTTTCAGCATCCGCGCATTGTTATTTCTTAAAGCACCGAGGTGATATTGCTGAACCCAGCCTTTTTCGTGGCCCCAAACGGCAAACTGGAAAAGCATGGCTGATTTAAACTTCAGGTTTTCTTCCGCGCTGATGCTTTGTTTAGCCCTTATTTTTTGGAAGATGTTGCTGATTTCTTCTTCGGTATAATCCTCTGCATAAATCTGCTCCAGACCATGATCGGAAACCGAGCAGCCATTTGCAGCAAAGTAATCATGCCGGGATTTTAAAGCTGATAAATAAGCATCGTAACTATCAATAGAAGTATTGGTTACTTCTTCCAGCTTATTGATGTAGGCATTTAAAACCTCCAAATCATCTGGGTTCATCGCTTTATCCGGCCGAAAAGCCGGAAGCATTTTAACAAAGCTTCCTTCTTTTTTTAAAGCTTGATGAAATTGCAGGTCATCAACCGGATCGTCCGTGGTACAAACCGTTTCCACTTTCATTTTACTTAACAAACCCTGAACCGAATATTCTGGAGTTTGCAATTGTGCCGTAGCTTTATCGTAAATGCTTTGTGCTGTTTTTACCGATAATAAATCATGAACACCAAAATATCGCTGCAACTCCAGATGCGTCCAGTGATAAAGCGGGTTGCGCAAGGTATAAGGAACAGTTGCTGCCCATTTTTCAAACTTCTCGTAATCGCTTTTTCCGCCAGTGATGTAATCTTCATTAATCCCATTGGTACGCATCGCGCGCCATTTATAATGATCGCCGTAAAGCCAAACCTGTGTTAAGTTTTTAAAGTTGATGTTCCCGGCGATCTGATCGGGCGGCAAATGATTATGGTAATCTATAATCGGTAAATCTTTGGCAAACCCATGGTAAAGCTTTTGGGCCGTTGGTGTTTGCAGGAGAAAATTCTCGTCTAAAAAGGGTTTCATTCGTAGTTTTTTTACGCTAAGGATCAAGCAGTAAAAGGTAATAATTTGTGTGGTAAAAGAAGCATCGGGATTTATAAAGACATGCTCTGGTCCTTCCTGTTTTAGTTTTTATTTTTTGAGGACAAACCTTCAATCGCCTTTAAAGCACCCTCAAGATTTATTGCCTCACAATTTTTCGTTACAGCATCTTCAAACCCGGGCAGCAAGGTTAAATCTGTCCCCCAAAGATCTGTATTGTTTAAAATCGTATTTACCCATAAATCAGCCGGGATACTGTTTTTAAGGCTATAAAAAAAGTGCGCCAGGTCATCGGTAACGGGATATCTTTTTCCATTCAGTTCCCCGAAGTATTTTCCACCTTCTTCCTGCTCCACTTGCACAAAACGCAAATAAGCCGCAAAACCCAAAGCAATATGGGCGGGAACTTTATCAGAATTTTTATAATGGTTCAACAAAACAGGCACGATACGCATTTTTAGCTTTGCAGAAAATTGTACGGTGATGGCAATCCATTGGTGTTTGATATGCGGGTTGCGAAAACGGTCCAGCACTTGGGCAGCAAATTCATCGGTTTGTATTTTACTGATTTCACAAGGAATGGCAGATGCGATTTCCTGGGTCATCAGCTTCGTTATAAAACCGGAAAGCATTTCGTTGTCCATTGCTTCTTTTACCGTAACAAAACCGGCCAGAAAAGCCAGCCCGCAAGTTAAAGTATGTGTTCCGTTCAGCATCCGCAGCTTTAGTTCGCGATAGGTTTCAATATTTGGGGCGATCACAACGCCTTTATCTGCTTCGGCAAAACTTAATATCGATTTTACTTTTTCATCACCTTCAATCGCCCACAACCGATATACTTCGGCAACCGTCAGCAAGCCATCTTCATAACCGGCTTTTTCCCGGAAAGAAGCAACTGTTTGCGCATCAGGTTTTCCAGGGACAATCCTGTCAACCAAAGAGTTGCAAAACGAATTGTCTTTTTCTATCCATCGGACAAATCCTTCGTTTAGCTGATTATAACGGGCAAGTTCTATCACAATTGCTTTCAGTTTATCACCATTGCCCACAATCAGTTCGGTCGGGACTATCACCATTCCGCTTGCTTCACTTCCGCCAAAAGCTTGATAACGCTCGAAAAGAAAAGCTACTAATTTGCCGGGGAATGAAGCTGGAGGACGTAAAGTAATCGCTTCTTTAACTAATTGAATCCCAACTTCTGTTGTATTGGAAATGATGATTTTCATTTCTGGGCTGTAAGCACACTTTAAAATCTCTTCCCAATGTTCTCCGGCCGATAAAACCCTGCTGATCGCTGAACAGATAATGTTTTCTTCAATTTTCTGTCCGTTTTCAATTCCTCTGACACACAAAGTATATAAGCAGTCCTGATCGTTAAACTCCGAAACACTTCCGGTTGAAGTTGATTTCACCATGACGGTCCGGCCGTTGAAAATACCTTTCCGGTTGGCTTTATCAATAAAATAATCGGGCAATCCGCGCAGTAAAACACCAGTTCCGAATTGTAATACTTTCTCCTGAAGGTTGAAAATGGCATCATCAGGGACAATTATTTCAGGCGCATCAATATTTTTTAAATTAAGATGTGATAAGATCATTTCCCGGTTAGGTTTTATTTGTTCGGTCAAGGTAGAAGCAGCATTGAAAAGTATCCATTTTTTTGGTAAAGGTCAAAATTTAACTCATGCTGCTTTGTCCTGTTTTTTGTGCCGATGCTTCTTTTATCAGCATAAAATACTGTTTTCGTTTTTGCTTTGGAAGCACCGGTGTTATTTTTTGATGCCAGAACAATTGTACAGAGAATTATATACAAAAATTAAAGGACCAGGAAAAAATCAATGCAAACGTTGCCGGGAAATTGGGATGGGGTTTGATAAAGCTGTTTTTATCTAAATAAATGAGATGGATTATCAATTACACATATCTTCCGGTATTTCGCGGCTGATCTTCTGTACTTTAGTAACCACCATCGTGCTGTCGAATTCTGCACCGATGCCTTCCTGGCCGGAGCCTTTTTTGATAGCTTCCACTTCTATATAAACCGGTTCATAAGGTTTCTCAAAGTTCATGTTTGAGTAGTCCAGCTCCAGTTTGCCGGAACTATCGGTCACCCAGTATTCGCGTCCGGTACTGCATTCTTTAAAAGATTTTACTTCCAGGCCATAGCTGTACAGTCCTTTATAAACCTTGTTTTCCGGCTGATTGCGCCTGTTGCAAGTGCAGCCGCCCAGCATCCCCAAAATACAACCAATGAAAATTAGTCTTCTCATGCCACTAAGTTAAAGTTCCTGTTTAATTTCATTGAGTTTTTGTATGCTTAAACGCGCGCTGATGCCTGATGCAATGACGGAAATGCCAGTTACCGTGATAAAAACCAGTAGAAAATCACTTGTTTTTAACGTTACCGGGTAAGCTTGTACCATCGTGGTGCCGCCCATGGATATAAAGCCAAACTTTTGCTGCAGTAAAGCAAATGCCAGCCCTGCGGCCATCCCAATCACACAACCGACTACCGTGATCAGCAACCCTTCATAAAAGAAAATTTGCTGGACTAATTTTTTATCTGCGCCCAGGCTGGTCAAAATAGCAATGTCTTTTCGTTTATCGATCACCAGCATCGTCAGCGAGCCGATGATGTTGAAAATGGCAATGATCAGCACAAAGGTCAGGATTAAAAAGATGGCCCATTTTTCAGAATTCAGCAGTTTGTACAATGAGGTATTTTGCTGATAACGGTTTTTGATTACAAAGTTTTTTCCGAACCGTTCCTGCAATTGCCTTTGTATCTGGTCTGTATTTTCTTTATCCTGCAAATTGATTTCTATATAGGATACTTTCTGAGGCTCGTCCAGCAGGTCGCGGGTAAAAGCAATCGGGGTGATGACCATATCATCAAAATCCTGCTGAACGGAAAATACGCCCGACGGCGCAATATTCCGCACCACAAACTCATCCATCGGGTTAAAAGAACTGGCTGCATTGTGCCGCGGCGAATAAACCTGCAGCAGGGCCGATTGGTCTTTGATATTGATGCCCAGGCTGATCTGCACCGAGGCACCGATAACAGCCAGGTTTTCTCCGTTTTCTTTTAAAGCAAAGGACCCGATCTGCAAAGTGCTGTCTAAATACGGGCTTTTCAAAAAATCGTCGCTTACGCCTTTTACCGTGCCGATAAACTGGGCTTTGCCATACCGCAGCAGCACTTTTTCCTCCAGCACTTCCGCAACCGAATAGATGCCCGGCAGTTTCCGCAAACTATCCAGGCGCAAAGTTGCCGGATCAAACGTTTTTCCTTTTGCCGGAAGCACTTTCAGTTCTGGCGTAAAACTGCTGTACATGGAAACGATCAGCGTTTCAAAGCCATTAAAAACGGAAAGGATCAGGATCAGCGCCGCACTTCCCACCAAAACACCCAACATAGAAATGCCGGAAATGATGTTGATGGCATTGGTGGATTTTTTGGAAAAAAGGTAGCGCCGGGCTATAAATGCAGATGTGTTCAATTTTTTCGGGATGCTTCTTTTATCATGTTTTTCTTAACGTCTAAGTCAAAAAAGGATTGTATTCTTTTTCATAACCAATGGTAGTTTCCGGTCCGTGTCCGGGATAAACAATTACCTGATCGGGAAGGACAAACAGCTTTTCGCGGATATTCCGGATCAGCAACTCAGAATTTCCGCCCGGCAAATCCGACCGGCCAATGCTTTCGCGGAAAAGCACATCGCCGCCAATCAATAAGTGTTCGTTGGCTGCATAAAAACACAAATGCGCAGGCGAATGTCCGGGCGCAAAGATCAGTTCGAGTTCTGTTTGCCCGAATTTTATGGTTCCTGTTTCCGGCAAAAATGTTTCCGGCAAAGGCGAAACTTCGTAGCGGATGCCCATTTGCGGCGCATAACTTGGAACGGCCGAAAGCAACGGCAGCTCGCCTTCGTGAAATTGCGGCTTCAATCCGTAGTTGTCAAAAACAAATTTATTGCCCAGCACGTGGTCGATATGGCAATGCGTGTTCAGCAGTAAAACAGGTTTTAACAGGTTTTCATTGATAAAAGCAGCAACCTTGTTTTGCTCTTCCGCCGTGTACATCCCCGGGTCGATAATGGCGCATTCCAAGCTGTCGTCAAACAGCAAATAAGTATTTTCCTGATAAGGGTTATTGACAAACGATTTGATATGCAGCATAATTTATATAGATAAAAAAAGCATGGCCCCGGTTTCTAAATAAGTAAAAACAGGCAGGTTTGTTGGCCGGGATACTTTGATTTTTACAGAAACCGGCAAATCTATTTCTTCAAACTCTTTCTATTTTACTTCAATATTACTGCTTAAATCTATCATTTGTTCCTGGTTAAGGCGTTTTATCAGTAGTTTTATGCAAAAAAGCATTTTGTTTATACCAACTGCACAGCCCGATAAGGTTAATCAATACCAAGCCATCAATTTGGCCGGGCAGGATTTAAACCATATTATTTATTAGATTGATCAGCAATTATGAAATTTAAATTAGGTGATTTTGTTCGGTTTGTGGAGGAGAAGCGGGAAGGGTTTATCACCCGGATTATTGATGAGCAAACCATTGGCGTAACCGGCGATGATGATTTTGAAATCCCGGTTCTGGCCAACAAAGTTACTTCCGTACATGGCCGCGAAGCCGGAAAACCGGTAAAACAACCCGAAGAAATTGCAGAAGTGCCCGGACAGGAATTTGTTGCCAAAGGGATTTATCTGGCTGCCATTCCCGAAAAACAGGTTACTTCTGTGGTGCAGTTTTACCTCATCAACAATACTTCTTATCAGTTGCTTGCTTCTTTTAGCACCGAAAAAAACCAGGAATTTAAAGGGGAATTTGCCGGGATAATTTTGCCGCGCACCTCTGTAAAAGTTTATTCTGCCGCGCTGCCCGACCTGGCGATCTGGCCAAAATTCACTTTTCAGATTTTGTACCACAGCAAACAAAAAACTGATTTTTTAGATCCGCTGATTTATGTTGAAAAATTCAAGGCGAAAGATTTTGCCGGTGCAAAAACAGCGGTACATATTTTAAACCAACAGGGCTGGCAGTTTCAGTTGGATGCCGCGGAGGTAAAAGTAGATGCAGAAAAGCTGAAAGAAAGCTTTTTTAAATCGCCGGAGGAGAAAAAAACAGTTGAAAAACCGTTTAAAGAAATCGATCTCCATATTGAAAAGCTGCGTGAAGATTACCAGTTTTTAAACAGCAGTGAGATTTTAAAAACCCAATTGGAGCGTTTCCAGAAAACGCTGGATGCCGCAATTGTGCACCAGTTGCCGTCTGTGGTTTTTATTCACGGCGTAGGCAATGGCATTTTAAGGCACGAAATTCATAAAGTGGTAAGCAAACACGCACAGGTAAAAACATTTATGGACGCCTGGAAAGAGAAATTTGGCTATGGCGCGACAGAGGTTTTCCTGAAATGATTTTTACCCGATAAAAACAGTATTGCCAAATTTTTATGCTTGTATCTGCTCCAAACCATCCTTTTAAATGGCTTTATTTTTTTATCTGCGCAGCCGTTCTGCTGAATTTTAGCGGACTGCTTGTTACCATTTTGGGTTTGGACGGACCGCTTTATGCCTGCATTGCCAAAACGATGGTGCAGCGGCAGGATTATGTGGACCTGTTTTCGCAGGGGAAAGACTGGCTGGACAAACCGCATTTCCCGTTTTGGGTAACGGCTTTATCGTTCCAGATTTTGGGGTTTCAAACTTGGGCTTATAAACTGCCTGCCATTTTATTTGTGCTGATGGGCGGCGGCTACACGTATTTATTCTGCAAAAACCTGTATAATAAAGAGGTTGCCCTTTGGTCGGTTTTAATTTTCCTGACTGCCGAGCATGTCATCATTTCCAATAACGATGTCCGCGCCGAACCCTATTTAACCGGTTTGATCATCGCTTCGGTTTATCATTTCTATAAAACAGGTGCTAAAAACAGTATTAAGCATTTGGTTTTGGGCTGCGCTTTTGCCGCTTGCGCCGTGATGACGAAAGGTATTTTTGCCCTGATCCCAATCTTCGGTGCTTTTGCCGGCGAGTTCATCTTCACCAAAAACTGGAAGCAGCTTTTCCATTGGCGCTGGCTGCTGGCCGTGGTTTTGATTTTACTCTTGATTACACCTGAACTATATTGTTTGTATGAGCAGTTTGACCTGCACCCGGAGAAAATCGTTTTCGGTCAGCAGCACGTTTCCGGGATCAAATTCTTTTTTTGGGACAGCCAGTTTGGCCGTTTTTTTAATACCGGCCCGATTAAAGGCGGCGGCGATAAGTTCTTCTTTTTTCATACGTTGCTTTGGGCTTTTATTCCCTGGTCGATCCTGTTATATATCGCCGTGGTTCAATTTTTCCGACAAAAAAACAAACGCGAATGGTTTTGCATCTGTGGCGCATTGCTGACTTTCCTGGTTTTTTCAGCCTCCAAATTTCAGTTGCCGCATTATATCACGATTGTGTTTCCATTTTTTGCGATTATTACAGCTCAATATTTAATCGGCATCAAAACAGCAAAAGGTTTGCACGCCATCCGCATAACGCAAAGTGTGGTTTTGGTTTTGCTGATCCTGATTATCCTGGCCCTGCAATATTTTTACCGTGCGGAGAACATTACTTTTTTCACGGTTTTACCGTTGGCAATTACCGCCGCACTCTTCATTTTTATATCGATAAAAGAAGCATTTAGCAGTAAATATCAACTGCTTTTTCAATCGGTTTTGGTGTCGGTTTTTATCAATTTGTACCTCAACCTAAACTTCTACCCTTCGCTTTTAAAATATCAATCCGGTAGTGAAGCCGCATTTTATATCGATAAAAACAGTATGCCAAATTTGCCCGTGGCGCAGTTGCAGGAAGAAGAATATTCGCACGCGCTGGAATTTTATCTGCAACAACCGCTTTTAATAGTGAATGAAGATGGAAAAGGAAATCTTCCCCAGAAACCATTTTTATTGTATGCTTCCGAAGAAGCCGTAAAGCGATTGAAGCAAAAAGGCTGGAAAATCAGTTTGATAAAAACGTTTGATGATTATTTGGTAACACGTTTAAAAGGAAAGTTTTTGAACCGGAAAACCCGGAAAGAAACATTGGAGCAAAAGGATTTGGTTTTGGTGGAAGGAGCTTTTACTAAGAAATAGATTTTGCGGCTTGTTACATGCTTGCGATTGGTTTCACAAAAGAATGATAATAGATTTGGTGTAAAATCAATCCCTATTAGATCTCATAACCTGTCAAGAATTGACACAGTTTATTTTATTATCGAGTAAGATTTAGCATTTACAAACTTGTTACTAAATATTCATTTAGATGCAATATACATAAAGAAGATACTAAAATCTGCTTTTATTTAATGATAGACAATACGAACAATCATTTAAATTTATAATCAACTATATCATGAGCAAAATTACAATAAACGGTTCTTCTATAACGGTAGTTAACCGAGTTGGACAAGACTATATATCGCTTACAGAAATGGTAGCGGGTTTTGAAAATGGGGATAAACTCATTGAAAGATGGATTAATACGAAAAATACAGTTGATTTTTTAGGTGTGTGGGAACAGCTTTATAATCCTAATTTTAATTCCCCGGAATTCCGGGGAATTAGAGAAAATGTCGGTTCTGGTAATTACTTTTTGTCTATTAAAAAGTGGGTAGATAAAACCAACTCAATAGGGTTAGAAGCAAAAGCGGGAAGATATGGGGGAAGTTGGGCGCAAATTGATATTGCCTTTGAATTTGGAACTTACATAAGTCCAGAATTCAAACTACTGTTAATTACTGAGTTCAAAAATTTAAAGCAAAGAGAGTCAACCGGAATTGAGCAAGTTTGGGATTTCAGAAGATTTTTATCAAGAGCAAATTATAGAATACAAACAGATGCTATACAAGATGTTTTAGTGCCATTAAGAAATTTGCCTAAAAAATTAGAGGGAATTATTTACGCAGAAGAAGCGGAAGTTCTAAATACAGTAGTTTTCAATAAAACGGCAAAGGAATGGAATGCTCAAAATGCTAATCTGGTTAAAAAAGGGCAAAATATTAGAGATTATGGAACCACTCATCAATTAATATTGATAGCTAATTTGGAACCTTTAAATGCAGAATTGATTAGGAATGAAGTCAATATGACAGGATAGTAACCCTAAAACAAGCTGCTACTGAACAGATAAAATCACTTTTAAAAAGTAAAGCAATTCAAGATACCTTAATTGATAGTCCTAATACTGAAAAATATAAAAAAATTGATGTTAAATATGTTGAAAATGAAAAAATATCACCTGATATAAATGCTGATTTTAACAAAAGACCAAAAGGTTCATTAAACACAACACCGGCAAAAAAAGAAAAGAAAGACGACGAATTATTTTAAGTATATTATTGCCCAAATTATTTATTTGGCCAGGTGAGCCAAAAATTCAGCGTTTTCATTAGGTGATAAAATATCACCCTAAGCATTAGCATAAATAGCACGAACCAAAGCAGCATCATCCTCGGCTTCAGTAGTTTCTAAAACCTCAACAGAAATATTCAGTTGCTGAGCTAATTGAATAATGTTTTCTTTCTGCTCCTCGGTAATTATGTCTAAAACAAGTTTCATATTCACAAATATACTTATTTGAGTTTACAAAAAACTTTATCATCAATTAAGCAATCCCAACCACAGCACCAATAATCACCAACGCCGGATAAGTTAATTTTTGCGTTTCCGCCATTTCTGGCAAATCTTTTACCAAACCTTTTACCGATTTTTGATAAGGCAGAGAAGCATGTTGGATGATTGCGGCAGGAACTGACCCTTTTCCTGCTTCTACATAAGTTGCCGCAATTTCCGTTAGCTTTTTCATGCCCATATAAATTACGACGGTAGCGTTGCTTTGCATGGCCAAACGCAAATCATCAGAAAGCGAACCATCTTTTTTGGTGCCCGTGATCGCCCAAACACTTTCGCTTAAATTGCGATGGGTGAGCGGAATGTCTTCAAAACCGGAAGCTTGCATACTGGTAATTCCGGGGACAAAAAAAGTTTTAATGCCGTTGTTTCTTGCAAATAAAATCTCCTCAAAACCACGACCGAAAATAAAAGGGTCGCCGCCTTTCAACCGGATGACCTGGCCTTTGGCAAAAGCGTAATATTTGATCAGTTCAAGGATTTTCTCTTGCGGTGTGTATTCTCCGTAAGGCTGCTTGCCTACATAAATTTTCTCGCAATCTTCCGGAGCAATATCCAGTAACTGTTTGTTGGCTAAGTTATCATACAAAATAACTGAAGCCTGCTGCAGCAACTTGTATGCTTTAACGGTAATTAATTCAGGATCGCCGGGACCAGCGCCTACCACATATAATTCAGGTTGTTTACTTTCTTCATCCATGCTTCTTTTATCACCTAAAAATATGTGCCAAGAAAGTATTACTTACTTTTCATCGCCATATAATCCAGCGTTAAATTGCACATCGCTTTTACGCCTAGGGTAAAGCCGCTCTCGTCAATATAAAAATCGGGCGTGTGGTGCGAAGGGGCTGTTTTCGGGTCGCCGCCTTTTGGCATCCCGCCCAAAAAGAAAAACAGGCCGGGCACTTTTTCTTCATAAAAAGAAAAATCTTCTGCTCCGGTAACCGCCGGACGCAGCAATACGTTGGCAGCTCCTGCCGTTGCCTGTAAAGTTGGCAGCATTTTTTCGGTCAATGCAGGATCATTATAAGTAACCGGGTAATGGTTAGAGTAGGGGATTTTTACTTCAGCCGTAGCGCCTGCAGCTTCTGCTGTATGCTGTACAATTGTTTTAATCCGTTCGATAAACATTTTTTCATCCGCAGCACTTAAATTACGGATCGTGCCCAGCATTTCCACCTGCTCCGGAATAATGTTGGAACGGTTGCCGCCATTGATCGCACCGATGGTAACCACGCCGCCGTTTTCGGTCACGTTTAAATTACGGCTCACAATGGTTTGCAGCGCGTTGATGATTTGTGCCGAAGTAACAATGGGATCAACAGACGACCAGGGATAAGCGCCATGTGCAGAACGCCCTTTTACCGTAATTTTAAAGTCATTGACGGCAGCCATTGCACCGCCCGGCCGATATGCAATTTTACCAACTTCCGTTTGCAAATTGATGTGCAAGCCAAAAACAGCATCTACTTTCGGGTTTTCCAGCACACCTTCTTTTACCATTAACGCTGCGCCGCCTTCTTCGCCCACCGGCGGGCCTTCTTCTGCCGGCTGGAAAATAAATTTTACCGTTCCATGCAGATCGCTTTTCATGGATGATAAGACTTTGGCCACGCCCATCAAAATCGCTACGTGAGAATCGTGTCCGCAAGCTGCCATCACCCCAACTTCCTGTCCGTTGTACATGGTTTTTACTTTGGATGCAAACGGAATATTAACGCGTTCGGTAACCGGCAAGCCGTCCATATCGGCACGTAAAGCTACCACCGGCCCGGGTTTTCCTCCTTTTAAAATCCCTACCACGCCGGTTTTGGCTACGCCGGTTTTCACTTCGATCCCTAATGATTTTAAATACTCGGCTACAATTCCCGAAGTTCGTACTTCGTGATTTCCCAGCTCCGGATGTTCGTGGAAATCCCGTCGCCAGGCAATCACTTGTTTTTCTAAAGCATCAGCCTTTTTGCTGATTTCACTTTTGTAAGAAGTTTGTGCAAATGCCGAAAAATAAAGCAAGGTCAGCGGCAAAAAGTAAATTTTTTTCATGCTTGATTTAATTTGAAAGAAAGATAGCCAATTAACCGCATTAAGCAAGCGGTAAGTTTTATTTTAGGGACGAAAATCATTTCGCGCACTAAAAACATCTATGTAAAACAGTATTGCGACTTTAATACTTGTACTTTACCATTTCGCTCCTGCAAAAAATTGCCCACATGAAAAACACCTGTAAAAAGAGTATTCTGCTGACTTATGTATTTCTTGCAACAGTATCATTTCCAGTTGCTGCTTTTTGTTTTGAAAATAACAAAGCTTATAAATCAGCTTCAGATACAATCATCCAAACACGAAATCAACAATCCAGCATTATTGCCGATAACGCGAAACTACAGCTCATTTCCAAACAATTTAAATTTACGGAAGGTCCTGCCGTTGATAAAAAAGGCAATGTTTTTTTTACGGACCAGCCAAATGATAAAATCTGGGAATACGATACTAACGGAAAACTTTCTGTTTTTTTAAATAAAACCGGCCGTTCTAACGGGATGTATTTTGATAAAAAAGGAAACCTGATTACTTGTGCAGATGAACAAAACCAGCTTTGGTCAATCAATCGAAAAGGGAAAATAAGAGTCCTGGTTACAGATTTTAAAGGCAAACGATTAAACGGGCCAAACGATCTTTGGATAGATGCGAAAGGCGGGATTTACATCACCGATCCTTATTATCAACGTGATTACTGGACACGGAAAAAACCAGACCTGGATGGCCAGAAAGTTTATTATCTCCCGAAAGGAAAACATGAACTACAGATAGTTGCCGACGACCTGCAGCAGCCAAACGGCATTGTTGGAACGCCTAACGGAAAGTTTTTATTTGTGGCCGATATCAGGGCCAACAAAACTTATAAATATGAAATTAAGCCAGACGGAAATTTGACCAACCGGCAGCTATTTACAGAAAAAGGTTCGGACGGGATGACGATTGATGAACTTGGAAATATCTATTTATGCGGAAACGGTGTTGCCATTTTTAATCCCGAAGGAAAACAAATTGAACATATTGATATTCCTGCCGCTTGGACAGCCAATATTTGCTTCGGCGGAAAAAACAAAGACCAATTGTTTATTACTGCTTCCGAAGGGGTTTATTTGTTGCAGATGAAAGTAAAGGGCGTAGAGTAAAAACAGGTCCATACTGTTTTTATGCTGGTAAAAACAGTATCAGGAAAACAGCTTTTGAAGATCGATTTGTAAACCAGGCAAAGTGTTTAGGTTGATCTTGCCGTTTTGTTGCTCTTTTTGCTGCAACTCAAATTTTTCATCGATCAAACCGTAAATCTCTGCATCATGGCGGACAGGATCAATTATCAAATATTCTTTTACGCCGTAACGTTCGTAAAAATCTTTTTTCTGCTTTAAATCGTAATAAGCTGTTGACGGGGAAAGGATTTCAACGATCAGATCAGGCGCGCCCATAATTTGGTCTTGCAGCAATTCGGATTTTCTTTTGCCAGAAATATAAATTAAATCGGGCTGATAGATATTTTCATCATCCAAGACAACATCTATCGGAGAAAACAAGCAAATACCACCTAAATTGTTTTTCTCCAAATGTTTAGAGATAAACATAAAAAGTTTCCCATTTACTATTTGATGATTAATTGTCAAAGATGGAGACATAATTAAATCTCCGTTAATAAGTTGCAACGGTGCACCTTCTTCCAGCAACTGGTAGTCTTTTTCGGTATATTTTTTCTTCTCCGCAACGTGCATGTTCAAATATACTTTTTTAGGTGGTAAAAGAAGTATGGCTTGTGATCAGGAGAACAATTTTTGCAGGTCGATCTGTAGGCCGGGCAAGGTAGTTAAATGGATTGTGCCGCTTTGCTGCTCTTTTTGCTGCAACTCAAATTTTTCATTGATCAGAATGTAAACTTCTGCATCATGGCGGACAGGATCAACAATCAAGTATTCTTTTACGCCGTAACGTTCGTAAAAATCTTTTTTCTGTCGTAGGTCATAGTAAGCGGTTGAAGGGGAAAGGATTTCCACGATCAGATCAGGTGCGCCCATAATCCGCTCATGGACTAATTCTGCTTTACGTTCTTCTGAAACATAAAGCAGGTCGGGCTGAAAGATATTGTCTTCATCCAATCTTACATCCATTGGGGATAAAACTACCAAGCCACCAATTTTGGATTGTTGTAAAAAACCCTTAATCAGAAAATGCAAATTTCCAATAATTAACTGGTGTAATAAAAGAGGCGATGGCGACATAACTAAATCTCCGTTGATAAGTTGAAACGGTGCACCCTCTTCCAGCAACTGGTAGTCTTTTTCAGTGTATTTTTTCTTCTCTGCAATGTGCATGATCAAATATAAACTTTTAGGTGATAAAAGAAGTATGGCTTTTAGTTAGGCAAATAATTTTTGCAGATGAATTTGCAAACCGGGCAAAGTAGATAAAGTAATGGTGCCGTTTTGCTTCTCCTTTTGATGCAGGATATATTCTTCGTTTATCAGATTATAAACTTCTACATCTTTAGCGCCAGGATCAATAATCAGATATTCCTTCACCCCAAAACGTTCGTAAAACCCTTTTTTCTGCTTCAAATCATAATAAGCAGTTGAAGGGGAAAGGATTTCAACCACAAGATCAGGCGCGCCCGAAATCCGATCTATCATCAGCTCCTCTTTTCGTTCTTCAGCAATGTAAAGTAAATCTGGTTGAAAGACATTTTCTTCATCCAACCGAACATCCATTGGCGCATATAAACATATACCACCAGAATTAATTTTTTCCAGATGAGATTGAATCAGGTAAAAAAGTCTTCCTGATAACAACTGATGATAAGGTGTTGGCGATGGCGACATAACTAAATCCCCGTTGATGAGCTGGAACGGTGCACCTTCTTCCAGCAACTGGTAGTCCTTTTCAGTGTATTTTTTCTTCTCCGCAATGTGCATGATCAAATATACATTTTAAGGCGGTAAAAGAAGTATGCTAATTATCCCTGCACAGCAAATAAATCAATCGTAAACACCAAAACAGAATTGGCCGGAATACCAGTTTTTGGTGTAGTGCCATAACCTAATGCCGAAGGGATTATTAACAAAATACGGCCACCCTGTTTACAGTAAGGAATACCAACTTTCCAGCCTTGGATTAAATTACCACCTAAAAAAGCAGTAAAATTAGGGTTGGTATCAAATTGTGTTCCATCCAACAATTTTCCTGTATAAGCAACTGTTACTGTTGATTTAACTGTTGGTGCAGTTCCGCCACCCGGATTAATAACTACATAATACAAACCGGAAGGATCTTTTGTAGCTGTAATTTTGTTAGCAGTGAGATAAGCCTGTATTTTATCATCGTCAATTTTGGCTTGTACGGCCGGATCAACTACTGGTGTTGGGCTTGTTGTGCTACTTTTTTTACAGGCAGAAAAAACAAAGGCAAAAAAAGCAAGTAATAAAAGGGTTTTTTTCATGATTGTATTTTAACCTTAAAAGGCCGTTTTGATTTTCAATTCATTCAGTTGTTTTTGGTCAATGGTGGATGGAGAATCGATCATCACATCCCTGCCGGAATTATTTTTTGGGAAAGCGATAACATCGCGGATAGAATCCAAGCCCGCAAAAATGGAGCACAAACGGTCAAAACCAAAGGCAATGCCACCATGCGGCGGCGCGCCAAACTCAAAAGCATCCATTAAAAAGCCAAATTGTTTTTGTGCTTCCTTCGCAGAAAAACCCAAATGCTTGAACATTAAAGCCTGCAAATTTCGATCATGAATACGGATAGAACCTCCGCCAACTTCTATTCCGTTAATTACCAGATCATAAGCATTTGCCCTAACTTCCCCCGGACTGGTTTCCAGCAAAGCAATATCTTCCGGTTTTGGCGAAGTGAAGGGATGGTGCATGGCGTGATAACGTTCGGTTTCTTCATCCCATTCCAGCAGCGGGAAATCTAAAACCCAAAGCGGCGAAAATATATTTTTATCGCGCAAACCTAAACGTGTGCCCATTTCCAAACGCAATTCGTTTAATTGCTTGCGCACTTTATCTTTTTTACCTGCTAAAAGAAGCATCAGGTCGCCGGGCTGTGCACCAAAAGCCGCAGCCCATTGTTTCAAATCTTCCTCGTTGTAAAACTTATCAACGGATGATTTTAAAGTTCCGTCTGTATTGTAGCGCAAATAAATTAAACCGGTGGCACCAATTTGCGGGCGTTTGATAAAATCGGTCAGTTCATCCAATTGTTTGCGGGTATAAGAAGTACAATTTTTAGCGTTGATGCCAATAACCAATTCGGCTTGCTCAAAAACCGGGAAGTTTCGTCCGCGTACCAGGTCAACTCCCTCTCCTTCGGAGAGGGCTGGGGTGAGGCTTACAAACTGCATCCCAAAACGCGTATCCGGTTTATCAGAACCATACAAACGCATCGCTTCGGCATAAGTCATCCGCGGCACTTCAACCAGGTCAATTCCTTTTATATTTTTAAACAAGGTGCGCACCATTCCTTCAAAAACATTTAAAATATCTTCCTGCGTAATGAAAGACATTTCGCAATCGATCTGTGTAAATTCCGGCTGACGATCGGCACGCAAATCTTCATCGCGAAAGCATTTTACGATTTGGAAATACCGGTCGAAGCCCGAAACCATCAGCAATTGCTTAAACGTTTGGGGTGATTGCGGCAACGCGTAAAACTCGCCCGGGTTCATACGGCTTGGTACCACAAAATCGCGTGCACCTTCGGGCGTGGATTTGATCAGAACCGGTGTTTCTACTTCAATAAAATCCAGTCCGTCTAAATATTTACGCACTTCCTGCGCCATTTTATGGCGAAGTACGAGGTTATTTCGAATTGGATTTCGGCGTAAATCCAGATAACGATATTTGGCGCGCAGTTCTTCGCCGCCATCGGTTTCATCCTCAATTAAAAAAGGCGGAACTTTTGATTGATTTAAAACTTCCAGTTCCGTTACGGCAATTTCTATTTCTCCGGTTGGAATTTTGAGATTTTTGTTGGAACGTTCAATTACTTTTCCGGAAACTTTAATCACAAATTCGCGACCCAAAGTTTGTGCTTTCTCTTTTACAGCAGTAGCTGTTTCATCATTAAAAACCAATTGCGTCAAACCGTAGCGGTCGCGAATATCGATAAAAGTAGTACCGCCCAAATCGCGCGATTTTTGCACCCAGCCGCACAGGGTAACTTCTTTTCCTAAATCGTTCCGTGTTAATTCGCCGCAAGTATTTGTTCTGAGCATGTTATGCTTTTTGTTGAGTTTGCAAAAGTAGGGTTTTGGGGCGAAAGGTGGAAAGGTGAAGGGTAGAAAGGTTTGAACGTGAAATGAAGCGAATTTTTAGGTGGTAAAAGAAGTATGAATGATTTTAAAATAGGGGATTAAAGGAGTGAATTTTTAATATTTTGGAACTACAGTGACATTAGTATAAGTTCCCGGAGAAGCATATAATCCACTGCCTGGTGTAACAACATAGTCGAAAGCGACAGAATCTAAATTTCCTACCCGAAGTACATCTTTAGAATTTTTATATTCATATCCTCCAGGGTAAGGAAAAATAAAAAAATCAATTACTTTTCTTGTACTTGGATAGTATCTGATAGATAATCTCCATTCGTCTTTATGATATTCACAGTAACTCTTTGCATTATCCTTAGGTTTAGGATAAAATGTTGGTTTACCAAGAGTTGTAACTATCTCGTCAATATTGCTTCCAACAAGAACTGGGATATTGAAAAGAACTTTTGTTGGTTTGGATTCAAAGTGTGTACATGATGTACAGATAAGAATTAAAATAAATAACTTAATTTTCATAATACTTGTTACTTACAATTACCTGAAAAGTTACGTACAGTGAATTAATCCTGTCATTGCATATCATAATAATTTGCATGATAAAAGAAGCATCTATTCATTCTCCTTTTTTGATCTTGTAACCAATCTGTGTTCTTGGCGTTTCTTCTTTTTCAATAAACTTATTGAGGTAAGTAAAGAGCAGCTCTATTTTTTCATCGTGTTTCAACATTTGTTTTTCTACCTGTTCAACCCGCAAAAAAACATCTTTGTGAGCAAGGATCATTTCCCGGATTTTAGTATAAATCCGCATAATCTGGATGTTTACCTGGATAGGTTGTTTGCTATTTAACACGCTTGACAACATCAGCACACCATGTTCTGTAAACACATTGGGCAATTTCCTGCGTCCACCCCAACTTGAAGTCGCATTTTGCGACTTCAAGTTGGCAAATTCTTCTTCATTAATAGTGAACATAAAATCTTCGGGAAAACGATCTATATTGCGTTTTACCTGCTCATTTAACCTTTTGGTTTCCACGCCATATAATTCTGCCAGGTCTTCATCCAACATCACTTTCTGATTTCTAATCTGGTAGATTTTGCTCATAACTACCTCATCTGGTATTGTAGTATTAAGTTGACTCATTTTTTAATTATTAACTTAAAGTTGATAAATTTATATAATTACATCAAAACCCATACTTCTTTTACCAGTAAAAATTTACTCATTCTAAAAATAGCATTAGCAGATAAGAATTCAAACCCTATCTTTGCCCAAATTCTCAAGGGGTGCCTTGCTTGGTAATAGTTAACCATCTGCAGATTGTGAACTACCAACTGAAAAACAGGCTGAGATCAAACCCAGAGAAGCTGATAGCGAATAGCTGTCAGCCGTCAGCAATCAGCTATTGGGCTGAAAGCTGATTGCTGATTGCCGAAAGCCCAAGTTTCTCGCACCTGATCCGGGTAATGCCGGCGTAGGGAGAGGTAAAAAGTTAAGTGTACTGCGCGTTCGCCCTGGCGGGCAGATGGTTTAACTACAGTTTATTTTAAACATTTTGAAAACATTTTTACTGGCTTTTACAGCCTTCCTGTTGCCATTTGTGGCAGCAGCGCAGTTTTCCCTGTCGGGAAAAATTACCGATCAGCAAACCGGCGAAACTTTGCCTGGCGCCAGCATCCGCATCGAAAAAACACCGCTAAAAACAGTATCAGATGCTGGTGGCAATTACCGCATCAGCAACCTCAAGGCCGGAAGCTACAGCGTAATTATTAGCTACATCGGTTACCAGCAAATGCAGCAAACCAGCACCATCAATTCAGATCAAACACAAAATTTTACCCTTAAAAGAAGCACCGTACAAGCGGATGAAGTGTTTGTGCGTTCCACCCGCGCTTCTGCAAACTCTGGCTTCACGTACACCAACCTCAGCAAAAAAGAACTCGCCAAAAATAATTTAGGCCAGGATTTGCCTTTTCTGCTCAACCAAACGCCTTCCGTTGTGATTACTTCGGATGCCGGTGCTGGCGTGGGTTATACCGGAATCAGGATTCGCGGTTCGGATGCAACGCGGATCAATGTTACGCTTAACGGCATCCCGCTGAATGATGCCGAAAGTCAGGGAAGTTATTTTATTGATCTGCCCGATCTGGCTTCTTCGGTTGATAATATCCAAATCCAGCGTGGCGTAGGCACTTCTACCAACGGTGCAGGTGCTTTTGGTGCAAGCATCAACATTCAAACTACAACGCGGCAAGATACGGCTTATGCGCAGTTGGACAATTCGGCCGGCTCTTACGGAACTGTAAAAAACACGGTGAGTTTAGGTTCAGGTTTAATTGGCAATCATTTTACGTTTGATGGCCGGTTGTCGCGCATTAAATCCAATGGTTATATTGACCGTGCTTCTTCCGATTTGAAATCCTACTTTCTTTCCGGTGCTTATTATGGTAAAAATACCCTGGTCCGGTTAAACGTTTTTTCGGGATCAGAAAAAACTTACCAGGCTTGGGACGGCGTTCCGGAAGATAAATTGTTAAGCGGCAACCGAACTTATAACGAATTAGGATTGATGCCCAACGGCGGTTTCTACAACAACCAAACGGATAACTATATTCAAAATCATTACCAGTTGCTTTTCAACCAGAAGCTTTCGGATAAGCTTTCTTTTAACGGTGCTTTACACTATACCAAAGGCAGTGGTTATTACGAGGAATACAAGATTGGCCAGTCGGTTGACAATTATGGCCTAACACCAGTTATCATGGGCGGCGATACGATCAAATCAACAGATCTGGTTCGTCGCTTATGGCTCAATAACGATTTTTACGGCATTACCTATAACCTCAACTATCAGGCACAAAAAAACCTGAACTTTACTTTAGGCGGCGCTTACAACGAATACCGTGGGCAACATTACAACCGCATCGAGTGGACGCAGCAAAGCACCAACATTACGCCGGATTATGAATACTCGCGCAACAATGCTTTTAAAACCGACTTCAACATTTTCGGAAAAGTAAATTACCAGTTGGACAAACTGAATTTGTATGCTGATTTGCAATACCGCCGCGTGTATTATTCTTTTTTAGGTTTCGATCAAAACCTTAACAACGTGCAGCAGGCGGCAACGCTTAACTTTTTTAATCCCAAATTGGGTTTGAGTTACCAGATCGATCTAGCCAACAATCTATATGCTTCTTTTGCGGTAGGAAATCATGAACCGAACCGTGACGATTACGTTAATTCTACACCTGCCAGTCGCCCAAAAGCAGAAACTTTATATGACTTTGAAGCTGGTTATCGAACCAGACAAGGTACTTTTACAGGTGGTATCAACGGTTTTTACATGTTGTACAATAACCAGTTGGTACTTACCGGAAGTTTGAACGATGTGGGAGCGGCCATCCGCAGCAACGTGAAAGATAGCTATCGCGCCGGAGTAGAATTGGACGGACGCGTGCAACTATTCCAACCGCTTTACTGGTCGGTTACGGCTGCTTTAAGTACCAACAAAGTGAAAAACTTTCAGCAGTATTTGTATAATCTTGATTCCGGACAGAATGAATTAACGCAATACCAGAAAACAGATATTGCCTTTTCACCCGATTTTGTGGGTTCGAGCGAATTAGGTTTTGCTCCCATAAAAGGCGGCGAAATTGCTTTGATCAGCAAATATGTAAGCAAGCAATACCTGGACAATACTTCCAACGATACGCGAAAGCTCAATGCTTTTTTTGTGAACAATATCCGGTTGCGCTACAACTTCAGCACCAAAGCCGTTAAAAATATTGGCGTTTCTTTTCTCATCAATAATATTTTCAGCAAATTATACGAACCGAACGGTGCCACTTACCCGGATATTGAAAGCGGAAAAGTAGTGAACTACAACTATTATTATCCGCAGGCCACGCGCAATTTCCTGGCGAGTTTGAGTTTGAGATTTTAGGTCGATAAAAGAAGCATTGTAGAAATGAACATTCATTATTGGTTACAACTGCTGTTGGAACAGCTAAAAGAAACCGGCTGGCTGCAATGGCTGGCCGTGTTTTTTGGCGTGGCCGAAGTGTTGCTGGCCAAGCGCAACAACGTTCTGCTGTATCCGGCAGGCCTCATCAGCACCGGGCTTTCCATAATTTTATTACTGGAAGCGCAGCTTTTTGCCGAAACCCTGCTCAACATTTATTATGTAGTGATGAGCATTTATGGCTGGTGGTTCTGGATGAGAAAAAAGAACGAGCCGCCCGTGCCCATTACTTATACCAACAGACAGGAATGGATAATTACTGCTTTCATAACTTTTGGCGGCTGGCTGGTTTTGTACCTGGTACTTAAAAACTTTACGCCCTCTAATGTCCCGGTTTGGGATGCCTTTGTTTCTTCCGCGGCCTGGGCAGGCACCTGGTTGCTCACACGGCGGAAAATAGAAAACTGGATCATTTTAAATATTTCCAACCTGTTTGCCGTGCCGTTGCTGTTCTACAAAAACCTGCCCATGTTTGCCTTGCTCACGCTTTTTTTGTTCGTGGTGGCTATTTTTGGTTATTTTGATTGGCGGAAGATTTATCGGCAACAAGCAAAAATCAACCCTAAATTTAATTGATGAACGTTGCGCATCCTTCCAATTTACTACAACCTGAATGGGTAAAAATTATCCGTTCCGGAGCAGCCGAAGCCGAACGTACCGGCCTGCTTCAACCCAAACAATTAGCGTTGATCTATCAGCAGCAATGGTTTAAATTGTTAGTGCCGGAAGTGTATTCAGGTACAGAAAAACCACTGCCGGAAATGGTTAGGCTGGAAGAAAGCTTGGCCTGGGCAGACGGCAGCGTGGGCTGGGTGATCACTTTATGCAGCGGTGCCGGTTGGTTTGCTGGTTTTATGCCGGTAAAAACAGCATTGGGCATTTTTAAAAACTTAGAAGTTTGTTTAGCCGGAAGCGGTGCTTCTACCGGAACGGCTTTGAAAACGGATCAGGGTTTTATTATCAACGGAACCTGGAAATATGCCAGCGGTGTACAGCACGCCTCGCATTTTACCGTAAATTGTGTGGTAAAAGAAGTACAGGAAGTTGTTTTGAATGAAGAAGGAAAACCGCTGGTTTTATCTTTTGTTATCGACAAAAAAGACGTTACGTTGATTACAGCCTGGAAATACATGGGCATGATGGGAACCGGAAGCGATGCTTTTGAAATAAAAGATTTATTCGTTCCTGCACAACGCAGCTTTAAAATTAATCCTGATTTTACGGTGATTGACCAGCCTTTGTACCGCTACCCTTTTTTGCAACTGGCAGAAGCAACGCTGGCGGCAAACCTATCCGGCATGGCTGTGCATTTTATGGATTTGGCCGGATTGATTTTTCAGGAAAAGATCAAACAGGATAAGCTTTCCGCCGGGCAAAAAGCAGTTTTAAAAAACACATTTCAAAAGCTGGAAATCGAATTGAATCAAATTCGTTTAGCGTTTTACCAAGCCTTGGATCAATCCTGGGAAGCACTGTTGGACGATGAAAAAAGTGCCTTAAAAGAAGCATTGGTGCAGGTAAGCAAAACCAGCAGGCAACTGGCTAAAGTTTCCAGGACATCGGTTGATGAATTGTACCCTTATTGCGGCTTAACGGCTGCTAATCCAGATACAGAAATCAATCGCGTTTGGCGGGACCTGCATACGGCGAGTCAGCACAGTTTGTTGACGTTTTTGGAGTGAGATGGAATAAAAGAAATTCGTTAAATTTGATTTATGACTTCAACAGAAATAAAAACGGAAATACAAAAAGTATTGGACAACATTCCTGAAGATGCTTTACAAGATATCCTTGTGTTTTTAAAAAACCTGCAACCAAATTCGGCTACTCAATTAACATTGGCACATAATTTACAACAAATTCTGAAAGAAGATCAGGAACTGCTTCATAAGCTGGCGCAATGATTGATTTAAAAATTGTTGTACAAATCCATCATATTTTAATTAATGAATTTGGCGGCAGCAAAGGAATCAGGGAGGTAAACGGATTACAAGCAGCTATTGCCCGGCCTTTTGCAACTTTTGATTTACAGGATTTGTATCCGGGACCTGTTGATAAGGCCGCGGCTATTCTTGAAAGCATTATTATCAATCATCCTTTTATTGATGGAAACAAAAGGACGGCTTATACAATGATGAAGCTATTGCTTATGGAAGCAGGATTTGATCTAATTGCTACTCAGGATGAAAAATATGAAATGGTAATAGCAGCCAGTAAAGGTGAAATAAGGTTTGAAGAGATTAAGCACTGGTTAAACTCAAAAATGATCAGAAAAAGGCCTTCTTAGAGTTTGGCTTAATCTCAATGCTGATCTTCTTAACAGAAAAATCACATACCAACTCATTTTCATTCCTGATATTTACCTCCTTATAAAAATATCACTTTGAATGAAAACAAAATACCTGCTGCTCTTAATTTCTTTTGCTGTTACGCTGCCTTCTTTCGCACAAAAAAAAGCTGTTGCTGCTTCCAATTCCATTCCTCGCCCAAAACTGGTGGTTGGATTGGTGGTTGACCAGATGCGCTGGGATTATTTGTACCGATATTTCGACCGCTACCAAGCCGGAGGTTTTAAGCGTTTGCTGAACGAAGGTTTTACCTGCGAAAATACCAATATTGATTACATTCCCACGGTAACTGCTGCCGGGCACACTTGCATTTATACCGGTTCTGTTCCGGCCATTCATGGTATTACCGGGAATGATTTTATCATTCAATCCACTGGAAAATCAGTGTATTGTACCGAAGATACTACGGTGCAAACGGTAGGAAGTGCATCCAAAGCAGGCGAAATGTCGCCGCGAAATTTATTAGCCTCCACCGTTACCGATGAGCTTCGTTTAGCCACTAATTTTCGTTCTAAAGTAATAGGCATTTCCTTAAAAGACCGCGGAGGGATTTTACCTGCGGGGCATACCGCTAATGCTGCTTACTGGTTTGATGATGTTACCGGCAATTGGATCACGAGTACGTATTATATGAAACAGCTTCCTTTATGGGTGAAAAACTTTAATGATCAAAAGTTGGCTCAAAAATATTTAAAACAGGACTGGAACACGCTTTACCCGATCAATACTTACCAGCAAAGCGAGCCGGACAACAACAAACACGAAGGCGCTTTCAGTGGTTCTGCAACACCCACTTTTCCTGTTAAAACTTCTGTTTTGGGCGAAAAAGGCCCGGGTTTGATCCGCAGCACGCCTTATGGCAATTCTTTAACTTTAGATCTGGCCAAAGCTGCGGTGGAAAACGAAGCTTTGGGTAAAAATATGGTAACGGATTTTCTGGCGGTCAGCCTTTCTTCCACGGATTACATCGGCCATCAGTTCGGCCCTAACTCTGTAGAAATTGAAGATACTTATTTACGTTTAGACCGCGACCTGGCCAGCTTTTTTACTTATTTGGACGGAAAAGTAGGCAAAGGGAATTACACTGTTTTTTTAACGGCCGATCATGGTGCTGCACATAACCCAAATTTCTTGCTTGATCATGAAATCCCTGCCGGTTTGTGGCCGGGAAGCGCAATCTTGAAAGACCTGAACCAGTTGCTGGAGAATAAATACAAGGCTAAAAAATTGGTTTTAGGGTTCGGCAATTATCAGGTCAACTTCAATAATCCGATGATTAAAACAAATCAACTGGATGTGAACGAAATCAAAAAGGACTGCATCATTTTTTTACAGCAGCAAACCGGCGTACAAAACGTGGTGGATATGGATAAAATAGAAACAGCCACCCTTCCCGCCGAACTACGCAGCCGTATTATCAATGGTTATAACCGTGAACATTGCGGTCCTATACAAATTATTTTAAAGCCTGGTTGGTATTCCGGCTATGGGCAAACCGGAACAACACACGGCACCTGGAACCCTTATGATGCACATATTCCTTTGGTTTTTATGGGGTGGGGGATACCGCATGGCAAGATCAACCGCGAAACCCATATGACGGATATTGCAGCTACGCTTGCTGCCTTGCTGCATATCCAAGCACCAAACGGTTGTATAGGCCAGCCAATTTCTGAGGTTTTAAAGTAGAAAAGGCAGAAAGGATAAAGGCGGAAAAGTGAAGGGTTGAATCTCCTCTTTGTTCTTTCTACCTTTATCCTTTCACCTTTACACCTTTCTCCTTTATGTCTTCCCACCACATCGTCCGCGAAAAACAAGAACCGGCACTGCTGATTTTAGAGCTGGGCTTGTTTGAGGAAGAGCATCTGGGTCAATTGCTGGAATGGAGCCCGACGGTTTTAGTGAACGACGCTTCTGCCGAAAAGCTGCACAGCTTAGGGATTAAGTTTGATATGTTGCTCACGCAAACAGAAGACACTTTTTTGCAGGAAAATTTAAGGGTGATTTTGATGGAGGAAGATGCTTTGCAAACCGGTCTTCAGTTTTTAATCCACGAAAAATATCCGGCAGTCAATATTATTGCCGGTAAAAGAAGCATTGAAGATTTTCTGCCTTATGCCGATCAGATCACGTTGGTTGTGTTCAGCAACAACCAAAAAATTTATCCGGTAAGCAGCGGTTTCAGCAAATGGAAAGCGGCCGACGAAATAATTGAAATCTTCCAAATTCCTGCCGATCTGAAACAAAGCGGATTGAAACAATTGAACGGACATCAGTTTAAAACCACAAGCGATAGTTTTTTTACGCTAAAATTTGCACAGCAGTTTTTGTTTATCTCCGAAGAAATTTAGAAAGCGTTCGGATCATCCAGGCAACCCAGCAGGTCGGGATATTGAAAACGATAATCTAAATCAACGATTGTTTTTTTCGGGTTGATGATCTTCCACACTGTTTTTTCTTCCGTAAAATCCGGCACGGCGAAACCTGATTTTATGATTGCTTTGGTATAAAATTCTTTTTTTGTCGGATGCGAAGGTGCAACTGCATTATAAACTGCCGGAAACTTTTGCTGATCTAAAACCGCTTCGATCAAACCCAGACAATCTTGTAAATGAATTAAATTAACAGGAGCCAAACCGTTTGGGATACTGTTTTTATCCCTGAAAAACCTGCCCGGGTTTCTGTTTGGGCCAAACAAGCCGCCGAAACGCACAACGGTTGTTTGCAGGTTTTTAGCCGATAAAAACAGCATTTCTGCCTGCAACAATTCCGAATGAATGTCCGGTTCGTCCGCTTCGGTAACTTCGCGGCAAACATCTCCGTAAACAGAAGTGGAACTGACAAAAATAACTTTGCGGATAGATGAAGCTTCGATATAAGGCAACAAGCTTTGCATTTTGGACAGGTAAAAATTTGGTTTTTTTTTATGCCCTGGCGGGATGTTAAGCATCAAAAAATCAGAATCAAAAAAATGAGGGTTGTATTGTTCTTTGCCGGTTTCTACATCAATCAAAAAAGGGTCAATTCCGGTTTCTTCCAGCAGTTCCAACTTTTCAGCAGTTGTGGTAGAGCCTTTAACCTGCCAGCCTTTTGCCACCAGTTTTTTGGCCAATGGCAAACCCAGCCAGCCGCATCCCAAAATACTGATTTTTTTATTTCTAACTTCGCCATTCATTTCGGCAAAGATAAACCAAAACTGTTTTGGCACCTCATTTGTAATTACGCAACTTAGATCATCAATATAAATTATGAAAACTTTATCTCAAAAATTAGCCGTATTTAGCATAGCTATAGCCGTGGCAGCAACTTTTAATACTGGCTGTTCATCCTTCACCAAAAGCCAAAAAGGCACGGCCATTGGTGCCGGTGCAGGCGGTACAATTGGTGCATTGATTGGCAAAAGGGCTGGAAATACAGCTATCGGAGCCATTATCGGTGGTGCCATCGGCGGAACTGCAGGTGCTTTTATCGGCCGTAAAATGGATCGGCAGGCAGCAGAGATCAAACAAACCGTGCCGGGCGCAGATGTGGTTCGTGAAGGCGAAGGTTTGATCGTCAAATTTGATTCCGGTATTTTGTTTGATGTCAATAAAACAGCGTTAAAACCTGCCGCAACCACCAATTTGGAAAATCTTGCCTCCTCAATGCAAAAAAATCCCGACACCAATATTATGGTAGTTGGTTATACAGACAATACTGGTTCCGCTGATTATAACCAAAATTTGTCTGTCCGCCGTGCTGATGCTGTAAAGTCAGCCATTACTTCCAATGGGGTTTCAGCTTCACGTTTAACTACGCAGGGCAAAGGTGAAACTGATCCCATTGCGGATAACACTACCGAAGCTGGCCGTTCGCAAAACCGCCGCGTTGAAATCGTAATTGTTGCCAACGACAAGATGAAATCCGACGCAAAAACAGCGCAATAACACTGATTTTATAGGATAAAAGAAGCATTCTGAAAAATTTAGAATGCTTCTTTTATTTACAAGCAATCCATACTTCGTTAATTAAATTTGCGTTATCTTTATATAAATGTTTAAAAAATCAGGAACCATTTTTGCTGTGCTGCTGTATTTAGTTACGGTTAGCGGCTTTTCCCTGAACCTGCATTTTTGTGACAATACAATTGAGTCGGTAAAAATTGATGCGCCAACCAAAAAGTGCGGCATGGATAGCAAATGTTGTAAAGAGACGCATTTGGAAGTTAAAGTTAAAGATGTACATCAGGCTGCCCATGCTTCTTTTATCGATGAAAATTTAGTGTCTCTTGTTCCGGTTCTCAACTATGCTTCTTTCCATGAACCATTAGCTGTTAACCATCTTTCCAACCTTTTTACAGAACGCGGTCCGCCGTTAAATCCTGTTCCTGTTTTTATCCGAAATTGCACTTTCCGGATTTGATCCAATTGTAATCTTTTAAAAATTAAACACGGCTTTTTGTTTGTGTTCTACTGTTTTTACAATTACAATTTTATATCATTTCTTCTTATGAAAACTTTAAAAATATTCCTGGCTGTTCTGGCCATTTCCATTGGTGCTGCTCAAGCACAATTTGTTAAAGCTGATTTACAAGTAAGCGGTTTAACCTGCTCCATGTGTTCTAAAGCAACCGAAAAATCATTACGCACTTTGCCTTTTATTGGCGATGTAAAACCCGATTTGAACCGTAACCTTTTCGTTATCACATTTAAAAAAGATGTGCCGGTTAATTTAGATGCCATCAGCAAAAAAGTACAGGACGCCGGTTTTTCTGTCAATAAACTTACCGCTTCTTTTAACTTCGATAATTTAAAAATCAACAATGATTATCATTTTAATTATGCCGGTAATACCTACCATTTCCTGAATGTAAAGGATGAAATCTTAAATGGCCTTACGCCAATTACCGTAATTGATAAAGCTTTTGTGCCTGCTTCAACTTATAAAAAGTATGCAGCCCAAACTACTTTTGCCTGCTATAAAAGCGGCATGATGGGCAACCAGAAAGTTTACCACGTTACCATTTAAGCATTAAGGAAATGAAGTTTGTATTTCTGTTTTGGTGCTTATCGGCATCAACCTTAACTGTTTTTGCACAAGAATTATATGTAAATACCGAGCCAGCCAGTAACATGGCACGGCATTCTTTAGGCGTAAGATTAGAAAATCAGGGTTATTTTAACCCTGATTTTCGTAGCCGGAATACTTTGGAAGTGATGTATGGCGCAAGTAAAAACTGGATGGTTCATGCTTCGGGTTATGTATCAAATTTTTACCGGCAAAAACAGCATCTCGAAGGTTTTAGCGCTTATGCCAAATATCGTTTTCTTTCTGTTGATTCTGTGCAGCGGCATTTTCGCGGCGCGGCTTTTATCAAAGCATCCACCATCAACAATCCTATTATCAACCAGGAAATTGCTTTGGAAGGAGATAATTCTGGTTTGCAAGGCGGACTGGTTTTTACCCAATTGCTGCACAAACTGGCACTTTCCGGGACGGTAAGTTATTTACGCGGGTTGGATAATCAGAACAATTCAATTCCTATTGGTTTTGCTAAAGATGCGGTTGCTTATACCTTGTCTTCCGGTTACCTGCTTTTCCCGAAAAATTACACCAATTACAACCAAACAAACGTAAACTTGTACCTGGAGTTGTTAGGGAAAACCAATCCCGGTTATGGGCAAAGTTACCTGGATGCTGCTCCTGCCCTTCAGTTTATTTTTAACAGTGTTTTCCGGGTTGACCTTTCTTACCGCACGCCTTTGTATAACAGCATGACTCGAAATTCCCAGAATATGTATTTGGTGCGGTTGGAGTATAATTTTTTTAATTTGTTCTGAGTAACAAAGTTAATAACAAGCTTATTACTAAATATTTCTATAATGCTTTTTTAATTAATTTGAACCTTAGTTCAAACATTTATAGTATAATTGTGTCAGTATTTATGCCTTTACAGTGTATTACAAACAAATTATGTCAACAAGATTAAGTTCAGTCAAAATGAAAAGAAATATTTTCTGGGATGGCTTTTTCTTTGTTTTTGGATTTGATTCAAATCCTTTTTTGAGAAAAGCCAAAGAAATCGCTAGCAAAAGTGTTGAGCAGAGAATAAGTGAAAATTGGGAAAATACTTCAGTAACTTTTAAAGAAACCTTTGAAAAACAAGAGTTTCATTAAATGAATAAACCTCGGAAGCCTGATCAAAAAAATCCGCAAGAACCTTCAGGAAGAATAATCCATGCCCAACAAACTACTGTATATAAGGGGCAGCTACCACCACCGGATATGCTCGAAAAGTTTGAGGCTATCCAACCTGGCTTTACCAACCGCTTATTAAAAATGGTAGAAGATGAAAGTCAATTTAAACGGGAGCAAGACAGAAGAATGCTCAATTCGTTTAGAATGTCAACCATTTTAGGGATAGTTTTCGCTTTTCTATCGGTTTTAATTGTAAGCACTGTTGCTGTATATGCTATTTACAGTGGTTTTGGAGGTGCTGGCGCTTCTATTATGGCTACTTGTATAGTTGGTGTTATTATCGCTTTTTTACAAAGAAGAAAGCGAAACACAGATGAGAAAACAAGTTGATTGTAACTTTTTTAGGTGGTAAAAGAAGTATAAGATTTTCGCAACATAAATTTGAATCATGTTAGCTTTTAATGTTATTATTGAAAATCCACTTTTTATAATTCCATTTTTAGCAGGTTTTATTTTTTCTGCCGCTGGTTTAATCATGTTTAAATATCCTCCAAAAACAATTAATTCTTTGTATGGATATCGAACAGCAAGCTCTATGAAGTCTCATGAAAGATGGGATTTCGCTCAAAGTTATTCTGCTAAAAAGCTTATTCGATGGGGACTTATACTGATGCTTGCTGCTTTAACGGGTTGTTTTTATACGTTGCCCGGTGCTTTTGGGGTTATTGTAGGTTTGCTGTTAATGATTGTTTATGTTGCTATTCCCGTTCTTAAAACCGAAAAAGAACTTCGTAAGCGTTTTGAGTGAGTAAGAAAATAAACATAAAACCTTAATCCTGATTTCAGCAAAGCATTTGATTAATTACAGATTTAATAGCTGCAGTTTCTTTCGAATTTAACTTATCAATTAAGGCTTGGTCTTATTAACTTCACTTCCTTTGGTTGGATCAAGGTCGATCCAGTAAATGGCATATTGGTTTACTTCCACGTCCAGTCTTTAAAATCTTTATCTTCAAAAACATCAGGAATAATTAATTCATCGTCTCCGTTTTTTGCCATTTCCTGAAAAGCTTCTGCCCAGCCTTTTAGATTTTGACTATCAGAAGGACTGATGACAATGGTATTATCCTTTACTTCAATATTTACTTCGTATTCAATAAAACACTTTTTAAGCAAGTTTTGAGGCAAAATCACGCCTTTTGAATTGCCGATATATCTAATAGTTGATTTCATATTTAAAATTATAACAAAATATAAAGCACACATTTTTTATATTGATACACATTATATAACATGTATGTAATTTATAGAACATGCATTTGGTAAAACTAAAATATAATTTTTAATTTGTTTTGATTTTGAGGTGTTAAAATAAGATTCAGATTTTAGTGTATTTAGAGTGAAAATAAAAAATAATTAGTGTAAGGTTATTTTTGATAGAATTAAATCTTCAGGGGAAATAATAAATAATGTGATCAAGTTTAAAATTAATTCCAATTTTTGTATTAAACAATCGACATTGAAATGAATAAATATATTTTCCTTGCAGGAATTCTATTCCTAAATATTCAACTTAGTATAGCACAATCTACTTTTAATGTAGATAGTTTATTATACTTAACAAAAAGCATGTTGGTTGCAACAAAAAGCGGACAGTTGGAATTGGAAATAAAGAGTAAAATATCTGGAAATGATACTACAATTACTAAAGGGACAATAATATTTAAAAAAACAACAAATGATACTTTAGGGGCTCTTATCACAATTAATAACAGTCAGGAAGGATACCAAAAAGTATATGATGGCAAGTATATATACTATAGAAATAATAACGAGTATGCAGTAACTCGTGTAAATACCACTACCTATCCACTTTTTTATTTAATAAATACTGATCCTATTTTAGTTTACATATACTATTTAAATTACCCGTTAATTTTTGAAAAAAACTTAGATTATTTTATAAATAACAAAGGCAATATAAAAAGCAAAAAATACCTTGGAATAAAAAAGCAAGGTGGAAAAGATTGTGATATTATTGAAATTAGTTTTAAAGATGACAGTACAAGAAAATTCCAATTTTACATATCCAAATATAGTCATCAAGTATTAAAAATAATTGATATAAGCCAAGATCAGAAAGCACCTCATTATTATGAAATAGTAATCAAAACAGATTATATAAATCCTCCTATAAATGCCAATCACTTTTCTCATACATTTTTTGTAAAAGCTGCACCTTTAATAGATTATTCTCCTATAAATGAAGAAAAAAAAATTGTCGTAGGAAAGACTGCTCCATTATTTAGTCTAAATGATATTCTTGGAAAAGAATATTCCCTTATTTCCTTTAACAATAAATACGTGCTTTTAGACTTTTGGTTCGTTGGATGCGGACCTTGCATTCAATCCTTACCCAATTTAAAGGAAATAGACAAGAAGTATGGAGGAAAGGACTTAATCTTAGTAAGCATTAATCCAATAAATAAAAAAGATGCAATTAAAAAGTATTTGGATGCTTATTCTGTAACTAATTTGAATTTAATAGGTAATAAACAAACAATAAAAGACTTTGAAATTTCCTATTATCCTACTCTATTATTAATTGATAAAAGCGGAATAATAAAGTTTATATCCAATAAAAGTGGAAATATTGCAGATCTTCAAAAAACCTTGAAAACAGAATTAGGATACTGAACTATTACTACCGTTACTTCTAAAACATTTAACCATACTCCTCTTATCCCTATAATATTTCATCAACCTCACATCTTCCCCAGTGCCAACCCAATATGCGCCAAATGATGCTTCCCGTGCCAGGCATACAAACCCAAAGCAGCTTTAAGTGTCATGGATTTTTGTGTTGCCGGATGAAAAAACGTACGGCTCCATTGTTCTTCGGTTAAAGCTTTCATCAGTTCTGTCCAGCGGTAATGGATGCCTTCAATCATTTGAAAAGATGGCGCAACCGGCATTTTATAATCCGGCAGCAAAGCCCAATCTGCTTCCTGATAAGGTTTGATGGTTGGGTTATCTTCTGTTAAAGCCAGCTTAAAACGCATTAAACTGTTGGAATGACTATCCGCAACATGATGGATTACCTGACGGATCGTCCAACCGCCCAAACGGTAAGGCGTATCAAACTGCTGGTAATTTAAACCAACTACCGCTTGCCGCATTTGCCCGGGCAGAGCTGCAACTTCCTCTATCCAGGTTCTCATTTGCTCGTCGGTAAAGGATGCTGGTGCGATATATTTTCCTATTGGATATTTTTCGTCTGTCATGCTCTTCTTTTTAATACTGTTTTTATCGCTAAAAATTAAGTGTTGGGTGCTTTTTGTTGAAATCGGTAGCCTCCTGATAAATTTTTGCTGCTTCCAAAATTTTTCCTTCGCCAAATAACTGTCCCATAAAAGTAATGCTTAAAGGGCGTCCTTGTTTGTTAAAACCATTTGGCAAAACCACACATGGGTTGCCGGTCAAATTGGTCAGCACTAAGTTACCCGAAAAAGAAGGCGTAATGTACATATCCAGCCCTTTTAATTTTTCGTACCAATCCTGGATCACCATGGTACGGACACGGTTGGCCTGGATATATTCAACCGCCGGGACCAACTGTGCCGTACGGAAAATATTGGGCCAGCCGCCTTTTCCCTGGCGCACCAACCTATCGTCCTGGTGGTTTAAAACCAGTTCCTGGAAAGCTGCACCTGCTTCTGTTTCCAAGATAAACCTTAAAGAACCAAAAGGCAATTTTGGATATTCTACCGGCACCAATTCTGCACCCAATTCTTTTAATTTCACCAGGGTTGATGAATCACTGCTTTTGTTAAAACGGCTCCGGTCGAAATCTGCTTTCACATAACCAATCTTCCAGCCTTTTAACGTTTTCTGGTTGCCATCGTATTTAAAAGGCGCAGCAATCGTACTTAAATCCTGCGGGTCAGTTCCATGGATTGCGTTAAAAACGATGGCGCAATCTTCTACACTTCGAGTAATCGGACCTAACTTATCCATCGTCCAGCTTAAAGCCATCGCGCCGGTTTTGCTCACACGGCCGAAAGACGGGCGCAAACCAGTATCGCCACATTCGGTGGAAGGCGAAACGATAGAACCCAAAGTTTCGGAACCGATGGCAAATGGCAAACAACCGGCCGCAACCGCGGAAGCCGGGCCAGCCGAAGAACCGCTGGAACCGCGTTTGATATCCCAAGGATTGTTGGTCCGGCCGCCAAACCAAACATCGCCGTTGGCCAGTTCGCCTAAAGTTAATTTAGCAACTAAAACGGCTCCTGCTGCTTCTAATTTTTTAACCACCGTTGCATCAACATCCAATTCCTGGTTTTTGTAGGGAACAGAACCCCATGTTGTTTTGTAGCCTTTTACCGCCAGCAAATCCTTCACCCCAAACGGAATGCCGTGTAAAACGCCTTTATAATGTCCGGCTTTTATTTCGGCATCGGCTTGCGCGGCTTGTTTTAAAGCAAGTTCTTCGGTATAATTTACCACGAACAATAATTTCGGATCGTACTTTTTTAATCTTTCTAAAAAGAATTTCGTGAGTTCTACCGAAGTAGTTTTTTTAGTTCGGATGAGATCAGCCAATTGACGGATCGTGTAAAAAGCCAAGTCATTTCTGTCAGCAGGCAAAGTAGTAATGCTTCTTTTATCCAATAAAAATCCATTGGTTTTATCAGGATAAACGAAGCCAACCGGAACTGGGTTGAAGTTTAGCGCCGGCACAACATCGTTTTTGAGGTGCAGTTTGCGCAGTTCTTCATACGCTTTTAAATGATCGTTTAAACCGTTCAACATCGAATCGGATTGCGCCATAGAAAAATCAATTCCGATGATTTTTTTAGCTTCGTTTACCATCGCAATGGTTATCGGACTGCTTTCTAATTTTTGGGTGATAAAAGCACCGCAAACAAAGCTAAAGCTGCATAAAGAAGTGATGGTCAGGATTTTTTTGGTAGAAAGTTTCATCATCATAAATCGTTTGTTCTAAAATTAGCGTTTTGTAATTTGTTAATTTCGGCCTGATGAAAAAAATTTGTATCTTTTTATTTACAATATTCTTTAATTGCGAAATTTTTGCCCAAACAATCAAGACCGGCGTATTGGTAATTGGCGGCGGTGCGGCAGGCACAGCAGCCGGAATACAAAGTGCGAGAAGCAATGTAAAAACAATCATTTTGGAATCCGGGCCGTGGCTGGGCGGCAGCCTGACTTCCGGTGGCATGTGTGTGGTGGAAGGAAACCGGAATTTTCCATCAGGGATTTGGGGCGAATTCCGAAAACGGCTCAAAGAATATTATAAAACGGCTCCCGGTTTTGATACGGCCGCCAATGCTACACTTCGTTTTGAACCGGCTGTTGGGGCGGCTATTTTGAAAAGGATTACCGATACGGCCAAGAACCTCACCGTTCATTTGAATGCTTCTTTTATCAGCATAAAAAAAGACGGGACCGGTTATGAAGTATCGGCCAAAATCAACGGAGAAAACACGATTATAAAAGCGCAAGTGGTGGTGGACGGGACCGAAACCGGCGACGTGGCCGCAAAATTAGGCGTACCATCAGATGTCGGGTTTGAAAGTGAGGCGCAATCCGGAGAAAAACAGGCACCAAAAACAGCATTGCCGATCATCCAAAACCTAACCTGGATTGCGATTTTGAAAGATTATGGCCGCGCTGCCGATCGTACAATCACTAAACCCGAAGGTTATGAGGAAAGCTTATATTCTTCTTTCCAAAGCAAAAACGTGAAGCAACTGCTGGAAAGTAACCGTCTGCCGAACGATAAATTTATGCTGAAAGTAAAAGGCGTAAATGATTATCCGGTAACCATCGGCGATCTTACTTCTGCACAAAAAGAAACAACTTATCAAAAAGCACGGTTAAAAACACTTGGTTTGGTTTATTACCTGCAAACGAAATTGGGTTTAAAAAACATCAGTATCGATAATTTGGAATTTAACACGCCGGACCATTTACCGTATCTACCTTATATCCGTGAAGCAAAAAGAAGCAAAGGTGTAATCAGGATGGTTTTGGATGATATTTATATGCCTTATAACCGTTCGTCCAGGCTTTACCGCACTTCTATTGGTATTGGCGATGCTGCTCCCGGGCAACATTTTTTACCTTTAGAAAAAGCACCGGAAACTGATTACGGCGTATTTCCGGCTTACAGCATTCCTGCCGGAGCGGTGATCGTAAAAGATTTTGATGGCTTTTTGGTGGCCGAAAAAGCAATGTCGGTTACGCATTTGGTCAATGCCAGCACGATGTATCCTTCGGTTCAGATGACGGCCGGACAAGGCATAGGAACAATTGCTGCTTATTGCGCTTTTTTTAAAACGACTACCAAAACAGTGAAAATCAGGATGATCCAAAATGAGATTTTAACGTATCACGGTTATTTAATGCCTTTTGCAGATGTTCCGAAAAACGATCCGCAGTTTATTGCGATCCAGAAAATTGGCGTAACAGGATTACTTCAAGGCGTACAAATACCTTCCGGAACTGCTGCAACGGTTTTCTTTCTGCCGGATTCTGTAGTGAAAACTGCCGAGATCAAACCGGTTTTGGCTGAAATTTATACGCGCTCGTTTTTATGGTTTAATAAAAATAAACCAGGCGGGTTATTCACGATTGGCAATTTGCTTTCTTTTATTGAGGAATTGAATTTGCGGGATGCAAAAACGTTTCAATTGCAGGTCCGGAACGATTGGAAAACCCAATTAAAATTGGATACTGAATTTAATATTTCCAGGCCCATCACGAGAAGAGAATTTGCTGCTTTGGCAGATGTTTATTTAAAACCATTCGACCGGCCGGTTGATTTGACGGGTAAATTTATAAACTGATTTTTAGGTGCTAAAAGAAGTATTACTCCCTCTCCCTCGGAGAGGGCTGGGGTGAGGCTATGCTTCTTTTAGCGCCTAAAAAATGATTGTCTAATATTAGATTTTAGGTTGGCCTATGTTTTGCAAAAATCACTTCATCATCATACAAACCATTTTTAAACAGGGAATTCTTAAAATTTCCTTCCTGCTGATAACCGGCTTTTTGCAAAACTTTTGCCGAAGCCGGATTGCTGCCGAAAACTCCCGCATAAATCCGCATTACCTCAAAGCTGTCAAAAATATATGCGGTAAACAAAGCAACTGCTTCTGTCATAATGCCTTTTCCCCAAAATGGCTCGCCAAGCCAGTAGCCCATCCTGGCATTTTTACAATAAATATCGGTTTGCAGATCAATACCAATACCTCCGGTAACTTCTTCTCCAATAACTAAAGCTAGATTGAAGGACGATTGCTGTTGCTGCAACTGCATATCTATCCAAAAACGGGCATTGGCAGCAGTGTAAGGCGAAGGAAATGCGTTGGTAAGATAAGCGGAAACTTTGGGGTTTTTGGCGTAAGTGAGCATCGTAATTTCATCGCCGTTTTGCCAAGACCGAAGTTTAAAGCAGGAACCTATTAATTCTGACATATGTGCAAAACTATTTTAAAAAAAACCAATCCGATAGTTGTTTTAACAGATATTAAAACATAATTTTAGAGAGAGATTAAAAGCTTGTACAACTATCTGATAGGATTGCCTTATCAATTACCTGTCAGAACGAAATTATAAGCCAACTACATTTTAATTGTTAATTTTTTTTGGGGGAAGCCGTTCTGTTTTTGCAGAACGGCTTTTTATTTTTAATGTGCATCTACCGGCATCTGTGCATTCTTTCTTCTGAATGGCTGTAGGAACAATAGCGGGATGGAGCAAAGCATGATTAGCCCTGTTATCCAGTAAGCATCATCATATGTGAGCAGCAGGGATTGCTTGATCACAGCACCTTCCATTGCCCCATAGGCCATGTGCGTGGCATCCAGCATAGATTTGCCTTTCCCTAAAAATGCCTGGACGTACATGTTAAAACGTTGTACAAAAGCAGGATTATAAGGGTTAATGTTCACCAAAAGGTTATTGCGGTGTACGCCTTGGCGGATATGGATAATGGTGGTTAAAGCAGCAATACCGAATGATCCGCCTAATTGCCGCATCATGTTGTTTAGGCCCGTCCCCTGCCCAATTTCCGGGCCTTTTAAATCAGCAATGGCCAACGTGGTCAATGGTACAAAAAGCAGAGCCATGCCAATGCCCCGGATTGCCAGCGGCCAGAAAAAATCGCCTTTGCCTGTTTCCAAAGTAGAATTACTCAGCATATGGGTAAACACAAAGAACAATAACATGCCCACTGTAGCCATTAATTGGGCAGGAACGTTTTTGTTCAGCATTTTGCCCACAAGCGGCATCATAGCCAAAGTAAATAATCCCCCTGGAAACAACAGTTTTCCGGTGTCTTCGGATGAAAAACCCAGCAAGCTTTGGCAAAATATCGGAAAAACGAACACAGAACCATACAATCCAAACCCCAGGATAAACGAAGTAATCATACCCACAGAAAAACTTCTGTGCCGCATGATACTAAAATTAACAATAGGATAGGCTGTACTTAGCTCACGCCAAATAAACAACAATAAACCTAATATCGCAGTAATGGTTAAAACGAGGATGTAGGTTTTTGAAAACCAATCTTCTGATTCCCCTTTTTCCAAGATTACCTGTAAACTACCAACCGCAATAGCCAACAGGGCAATACCCCACCAATCAATAGGGTTGCCTCGTCCGGTTTTTGGCGTTTCCTTTACATATGTATAGGTAAAAAAAGCAGCTAAAGCACCTACGGGCAAGTTCACATAAAATATCCATGGCCATGAAAAGTGTTCAGTTAAATAGCCGCCGATAGTTGGCCCTATCGTTGGCCCCACTACTGCGCCGAAACCAAATAAAGCCGTAGCTGTACCTACTTGGTCACGAGGCCAGGTTTCAAGCAAAATAGCTTGTGCTGTTGAAATTAACCCGCCACCAGCAATTCCCTGTAAAATACGGAATGCGATCAATTCGTTAAGGCTGTGTGCATTACCGCAAAGGAATGAAGCAATCGTAAATAAGATGATGGAAGCCAGGAAATAATTTTTTCGTCCGAAGAAACTGCCCAACCAGCCTGACATGGGCAATATAATTACGTTAGCAACCGCATATCCTGTAGTGATCCATGCAACGTCTTCAAGTGTCGCCCCTAAATTACCCTGTATAGTAGGCAAGGATACGTTTACAATAGTGGTATCAATCAGCTCTAACAAAGAAGCTGTGATCACCGTTATGGTAATGATCCATTTTTTAAAACCTGTTTCGGCCATTGTTTTAATTTTTATAGATAACAGATGCGTTCACACTCATGCCCGGGCGCAGTTTATCTATTATTTCTTTACTGGCATTGATTTTTATCTTAACCGGCACCCGTTGCACCACTTTAACAAAGTTGCCGGTAGCATTGTCCGGAGGAAGCAGGGAAAACTTAGCACCTGTTGCAGGTGAAAAATTATAAACTTCCCCTTCTAATTTTAAATCAGGAAAGGCATCCACTTCAATATCTACCTTTTCCCCAGTATGCAAATTGTTTAGCTGTGTTTCTTTAAAGTTAGCCGTAACATAAATACTGTTATCGTTCACTACCGAAAACAACGTTTGTCCCGCCTGTACCAATTGTCCTTTTTGCACATTCTTTTTGGATACAATACCGCTTGAAGGCGAATAAATAGTCGTGTAGGTAAGTTGTAATTTTGCAAAATCAACATCGGCCTGGCGTTGGTTTACGCCTGTATTGGTTACCTTTAACTGGTTCCGGGTAGTTCCGATCTGTTCTTGTGCAGCTTTATATTGATCCTGTGCAGCACTATAATTAGCTTTAGCTACATCTCTATCTGCTTTTGCCTGGTCAAATTGCTGCTGCGTTACAGAACCGTCTTTTACCAGATTGGCATAACGGGCATAATCATTGTTCGCTTGCTCTAACTTAGCCTTTGCAGATTCGGCTTGTGCCCTCACGGTGGCAGAGTTAGCTGTTGTGGTAAATATTTGCGACTGACCAACGCCAACACTTGCACCTGCACCTTTTTGAGCGGACAATGCTTGTTCTACCTTTACTTTATAGTCGCGGTCATCCAGCTTTACCAGTACCTGCCCCTGTTTAACGTGGGTATTTTCTTCAAAAGCAATACTATCCACATAACCTCCTACCCGGGCAACTACCGGGCTGATGTCGCCATCAATCTGTGCATCATCTGTATCTTCATGTTTGCTGTAATAAATATATTCTTTGATACCAAATATAATACCTGTCAAAAGCACCAGCCCTAATATAATCGGTATTACCCGGTTGGGTTTTTTGGTAACGGGTTGTTCTGTTTCTGGTTGTTCTACTTGCTGTGCCATATTAATACTGTTTTTATTTGTTGATTTTTCCGGTTGATTTTAATAAATTGTAATAAGCCAAGCCCGCATCAGCTTTTGCCAGTTCCAGGTTAATCTGTGCCTGATAAAGTAAAGTTTGTGCATCGGCACGGTCTGTTGCCGAAGAAATATTGCTCTTGTAACGGGATTCCTGTAAACGGTTGTTCTCTGTGGCCTGCGCAATAGAGGTTTGCAATAGATTGACTTTGTTTAAAGCAGACACATAATCCTGATAGTTTTGGTTCACTTCGTTTTTCAGGTCATCCGTAACAATGCCTTTATTGATAACGGTTTGATCCCGTTCTATACGGGCTTCCGTCTCTTTGTTTTTATTGCTCCATAAAGAACCAAAGTTCCAAGATAAAGCAAGGCCGGCAGTAAGCGGTGTAATATAACTGCCCTTACTTGGCAGCGGATTGGCCGAGATGTCTAAATAATAAGCTCCGGCTGTTGCCGCTAATGTTGGCAACCTGTCGGCACGGGTGGTTTTAATGTTGGTTTCCGCTACCCGTGTCCGCAAATCCAACTGGCGTATTTCCTGGCGGTTTGCAAAAGCACTGTCAATATAATTGGTTAAAGGCAATACCGGACGATCGGTTGTGGTTACTTGAGCAACATTAATCTGTGTGGTTTCCGGTAAACCCAACAAAACATCAAGGTTGTAATTGATTACTTTGCGGTTGCTTTCCAATTCAATACCGTTCAATTCAATATCTGATCGTTGCAACTGAAAGCGCAAGACATCGTTTTTTGTGACAATCCCCTGCTCAAAAAACCGTTGTGATTGTTTGATCTGCTGGTCAATGGTAGTCAAATTTTGTTCGACTACTTTTTTGCTCTGCAACACTTTATACAAGTTGTAATAAGCACTGATGATGCCATAAGTTACCTGATCTTTATCATTGTCAACATCCAGGCGGGCTATTTTTACCAATAAATCTGTTGATTCTTTTGCATATTTAAATTTTCCGCCGGCATAAATCGGTTCGGCAAGGGAAGCGATCCCTAAATTGGCATTTGCACTTTTTGGCAGGCTAAAAGAAGTTGGCCCAAAACTTAATGTGTTGACTGGGATTTGCGCACGGCTGTACATATAACTAACTGTTCCGGTTGGAAGTGCACGGTCTTTAGCTTGATTATACTGAGATACGGCCTGGTCGATTTTCGATTGGGAATATTTTAACGTTTTACTGTTTGCAATACCTAATTTAATCGCTTCGTCAAGTGTTAGCGTTCTGTCTTGTGCATGGGCAAGCGAGACTGAACCACCAATCAGCAGCAAACCCAGCAAAGATTTAAAAAGATGATACTTCCTGCCGGTTGCATTATCCGGAGTCGGTTTATAAATTTGTTCTGTCATTTTCTATTACTAAATAAGATTTTAAAAGTCTTTTCATATAAGTTTTCATCCGCGGGTTCATTTCTGTTTCCATAAAACCCTGATCCAATACATCTTTGCCTAATATCCGGGATGAAAGATGAGGTGTATTGATAATATAATTCTTGGTCCCAAAAATAGTTGCCACGCATAGCTCCAAATCGGCACCTTTAAAAAAAGAACCGTTGTCAACGCCTTCCTGCATCACCTTTTTAAACTCCATTACATTGACCATCAATATATCGGTGATCTTATCATTCATTTCTGCAGGCCTGTTTAAAGAAACTTCCCGGTTAACCAATTTATGGAAGCAACTGTTCACCACAACCCGGTCTATATATTTATCAATACAGCGTTCCAGTTTTTGCCATGAACTTAAAGTTTCATCCTCAATAATGTTTTGTAATAAGTTTTTTAAAGAATAGATTTTTCGTTCAAAAACAGCAATGAACAAGCCTTCTTTCGAACCAAAATAATAGTTCAGCATGGCCATGTTTACATTTGCTTCGCCCGAAATCAAACGGGTAGAAGCACCCTCATATCCCAGATCCGAAAAAACCTTTTCGGCAATGTCCAGGATATGGTCCTTTTTGTCAGGTTTTTCTTTTTCCATTTCTTTTTCCTGGCGCAAAATTAATCAATCGTTTGATTAATAAAAAAATCAATTTTAAAAATATTGGCTTATTACTTTGAGGTGATAAAAGCAGTATCTATGGCTTTTGTCACCTCAAAGTACAGTACAACATAATTATTTGGATACTTCTTTTATCGCCTAAAAAACATTAAAGGTTAGGTATTGTCTTGGATAATTCCTCTCATAAAGCCTTCGGCTTTTATTAAGAGTGCCTGTCTGCAATTTTAAGACTATGACGTTATAATAAAAGTTATTACCTTTATACTATGCAACATATATATTATGCAAGGGTAACGCAGATAGGAAATTCTAAAGGAGTAAGGCTGCCTAAAGAGTTGGCCCTGTCATTGGGCACTACTGAGGTTATACTGGAGCCAACTGCAGAAGGGATACTCATAAAACCAGCCCCAACAGTACCTCCTTTAAACCAATGGGCAGCTATATTCGCCCTGGCAGATACGAGCCCGGAGCCAGAGTTTAACGATTGGGACGTAACACTAAAAGACGGATTAGGGGATGAGTAAGCCTTATAAAAAATGGGAGGCGGTATTAGTGGACTTAAATTTTACCAAAGGCTCAGAGATATCAAAAGTAAGGCCATGCCTTATAGTTTCCCCAAATGTAGCAAACGCTGCTTTAAGTACCGTCATAATCATACCTTTTACCTCAACAAACAAAACTTATCCTACCAGGCTATCTACCAACCATAATGGCAAGCCGGGAGTTTTGGCCTTTGATCAGATAAAAGCTATAGATAAAAGCAGGATCATAAAAAAAGACGGGGAGCTGGATAAAAACCAAAGGGAAGCAGTAAATGCTTTGCTACAAGTAATGTTTTCAGAGGAGTAACAATAAATGTTTAGTTTAAAAAGATGACAAGGCAGTTTTTGATTTTGGTTTCCACTTTTATATGGATAAAAACAGTATCGGCACAAACCGCTCCTCCTGCTGATCGGGTTTCCATCGAACAGGAACTTAAAAAACTGCCCGTTTTGGGTAGCGTACTTTATGTTGCAGCGCATCCGGATGATGAAAATACGCGCTTGCTGGCTTATCTCGCCCAGGAAAAACATTACCGCACAGGCTATCTGGCTTTGACCAGGGGTGATGGCGGCCAAAACTTAATCGGCAACGAGCAGGGCGAATTGTTAGGGCTGATCCGCACTCAGGAGTTGCTGGCTGCAAGGCGTACCGATGGTGCAGAACAGTTTTTTACCCGTGCCAAAGATTTTGGTTTTTCTAAAGGGCCGGAAGAAACATTGCGTATCTGGGACAAAGAAAAGGTTTTGGGCGATGTAGTTTGGGTGATCCGAAAGTTCCGGCCGGACGTGATGATCTGCCGTTTTCCAACTACAGGCGAAGGCGGCCACGGGCATCATACCGCTTCAGCAATTTTGGCGCAGGAGGCTTTTACGGCTGCCGCTGATCCAACCCGTTTCCCCGAACAATTAAAATTTGTGCAGCCCTGGCAAGCTAAACGCCTGCTTTGGAACACTTTTAATTTTGGCGGAAACGATACGACCAGCCCTGACCAGTTTAAAATTGATGTCGGCGTTTACAACACTTTGCTGGGAAAAGGTTATGGCGAAATTGCTGCCGATAGCCGCTCCAACCACAAAAGCCAGGGTTTCGGCACAGCCAAACAACGCGGTCAATCCTACGAATTTTTTAAAACGATTTTGGGCGATGCCCCGCAAACGGATTTGATGGATGGCATCAACACCACCTGGAAAAGAGTGCAGGGCGGCGATGCGATCAACATCAGGACCAACGAGTTGGTAAAAAGCTTTAGCCCGGCAGAACCTGTTAAATCATTGCCGCTATTGATGAATATTTATGGCTCTGTACAAAAATTAACGGACACCTACTGGAAAACGCAAAAATTAAAGGAACTGAACCTGCTGATACCTGCTTGCGCTGGTTTGTGGCTTGAAAGTTATGCCCAAAACCCAACTTATGCCATAGGCGACAGCATTAGCGTCCGAAACCAGGTAATCAATCGTTCGGGCAGTATGATCAGGTTGGTAAGTACAGAAACGGGCGATCAAAAAAATACTTTTAATACACTGCTTCCAGCCAATCAAATGCAAAATTTAGAGAGCAGGACCTTGGCGGGAACAATTACGCAGCCTTACTGGTTGGATGGCGCACAAACCGGCGGAAGTTATCCGGTAGCTAATCAGGAATTGGTTGGTTATCCTGAAAACCCCGATCCGGTTACCGTGGACTGGCAGTTCGTTATCAACGGGCAGTTGTTCACGCTGCACCGCCAATTAATGTACAAATATGTAAGCCCGGTTCGGGGCGAAGTTTATCAGCCGCTGGAAATCACGCCGCAGGTTACCGCCAACCTGGACCAGCAGGTTTATATTTTTAATTCTGCCCAGCCTAAGCAAGTTATTGTCAAGCTCAAAAGCTTTACCAACAGCAGCGGCAGTATCAGTTTAAAAGCACCTGAGGGATGGAAAATTACGCCGGCCAATGCTTCTTTTACCGGCAAAAAAAAGGGAGAGGAGTGGATAGCAGTTTTTTCGGTTACTTCTGCCATTAGCAAAACAGAAACTGATACGGTACAAGCCATCATGCAGGTAAACGGCAAGACTTTTCAGCAGGGCATCCGCCAAATCACTTATGAACATATCCCGAACATTACTTATTTCCCGCCTTCCCGGGCAAAATTGGTCAATGTCGATTTAAAAATAAGCGGTAAAAGGATCGGGTATCTGCCGGGTGCAGGTGATTTGGTTCCGGAGGCGTTGCAGCAGGTTGGCTATCAGGTAACAATGCTTTCAGAAAATGAAATCCTGAACGGAAACCTGTCTGTTTACGATGCCATTATTATCGGCATAAGAGCTTTCAATATCAATACACGCTTGCCGGTGGAGGAGCCAAAACTGCTGGAATATGTTAAAAACGGCGGTAATCTTTTGGTTCAATACAACAATAATAATGGCTTGGTGAGCAACCAGATCGGCCCGTACCCTTTTAGGATCATGAATGTCCGGGTGACGGATGAGAACGCGCCGGTTACAATTTTAAATGCTGCTGACCCGGTTTTAAATTATCCAAATAAAATTATCCAAGCAGATTTTAAAGGGTGGATCCAGGAACGCGGGATTTATTTTGCTGATGATATCGACCCCAAATACAGAACGGTTTTGCAGATGAACGATCCGGGCGAACAGCCCAATAAAGGTTCTTTATTGGTTGCCGATTACGGAAAAGGACGGTTTATATACACTTCGCTGGTGTTTTTCCGGGAATTGCCTGCCGGCGTTCCGGGCGCTTACCGCTTGTTCATCAATCTCATCAGCAAAGCAAAAAATACAAATTAGGATTAGGCAGCGATTGATTATTCGGTTAATTTTACTGCCATAAAAACAGCATCATGGAAAATCAGGAAACAGAAGAAGTTAAAAGCTTTGATAATTTATATTATATCGTTGGCCTGCTGGCCGGTATCATCATCGCTTATATTGTAAAAGGTACTTTTTTATGGGCTTTAATTGGAGGCGTTTTAGGCTTGCTGAGTGCAGGTTTCTTTATCAAAAAAGTGGCGCCAAGAGATGTAGAAAATTAGTTATCAGTAAACACAGATTATCGAAAACCAGCTTTCAGTACTGTTAAGCTGGTTTTTAATTTTTACTGATTTTTATGCTTTACATGCTTCTTTTATCATCTAAAACCTCTAAAAAATAAAAGCCCCACGAAACGGTGTCCGTGGAGCTTTCAACCTAAACCTTATCACAATTAATTTGAAGATGAATATCCTTTTGCATTTACACTTTTACATAGTCTTAAAAAAGTCCATATTGCTACATATAATTTAAATACAATATTAGCAACAACGATATTTATTATAATAAATGATAAAGAAGACCAGGATCATAGATATTTAGATCCATAATTATAAATCTTAAACATTATAGTGCATATTTCTAATTCAAGTTTAAATATATTAATGCCAACAATATTATTTAATGGGATCATAAATTGGTAATATTATAGGCTCCTGAATAATAATTGTTTTTGGATTTCTTTTTACCTGATCTCCATAGTAAAACAAAACGCTTTGTAACACTTCACTTGGAGAATAATTCCTTGTATTTGGTACTACACAATCTTCTTTATGATTATCAAGCGATAAACAAAATACAATAGATTTTTCATTCAGGTTTTCATCGATTGGAAATTTATACTTTTTGATAATATTAAAGCTATTTTGCATATCATTTGAAACTTCGTTTAAAACAGATAAGGTTTTTATATGACATAGTTTGTCCGTTTCAATTAATATAACTGCATAATGCCAATTACAATCTTCTTTTACTGAACTTGGTATCCTATATGAAAAAGCGATATATCTTTTAAAATCTTTAAATGTGCGATCAGTATATCCAATTATAAGTAGTATAACAGGTAAAACTATATTTATAATTTTCATTTTTTATGATTATTGACATTTAACTCCTGATGTACCGTCCTTATAGCTTTTATTGATTTGTAGCGCGAAATTTTTACTAGAAGAATCTTTTTGTGACCATTCAAAAGTTGTATATAAACCTCCCCACGCTAAAGATTCATTATCATAATCACTTAAGTTTGGAAACATATTCTTCATTGATTTTTCAAACCATCCTATATAATTAGTTGACATAACTTGATGATCCAATATTGCATTATTATATCTAAAATATGCATGTAGTGATTCGTGAAGAATTGTAGCAGCAATATATTCTTTTGAAGCATTGGGAAGCGTAGACGAGTTTAACGTAATTTCAATATTTAAAGCTCCAAGTTGTGTGTTACCAGAAATTAAATCTGTTACTCCATCTGTATTTGAACTTAAAGGCATATCTTTAAAATTTAAATTAAAATCTTTATTGGTATTAAATATCGAATTCAGAGTTTCATTAACATTGAATTTAATGTCTTTTTTAATAATATCAGCAACCATAGAATTAAGACATTTATCAACAATGTTGTTAGTAATCGTTGATGTACCACCACCACCACCACCTCCACCACCACCACCGCCTTCACTATATACAGGTTGCCAATCAGCAGGAGGCATGGGAGGCCTATTATGATTAAAATTATCATCATCACTTGGGCTGGAACATATAGTATGATATTCGTATCCTTTAAAAGTAGTAGAGCAATAGCCCCCAAAACAAGCTGTTACCGAAGAGCCTACTCTGTATGTAATACAAGTTAAGTCATTTGTTTTTAAGCCCTGGGTTTTAACACCGGCAGCATCGTTGTTTGGTGCTGCAGACACATTATATACATGAACTACTTTGCCTGCAAGTATCCTGACGACCATATTTACTTCGTTGCCCCAGTTGCGGTATTCGATATAGCCACTAAACTTTTTGTCCATGCTGTTTAGCCAGTTGTTAGCTGATGGATCAGGGTTTTTCGCCAAATAGCTTTTGTCTGGGATATAAGTGATGATACGTTTGTCGATTATTTTTTGAGTGCTGTCCCGGTAGATCAAGGCACGGGCAAAAGCGGCTTCGCCAACGGCTTTGTCTGTAACATAAGCAGAAGTATCGCCGCCAAGTTTGTAGAAACTTGTTTCTTTATAATCCAATGCCAGCGGTACTTCTACAACTTCAAACCGGCTGGTTGAAAAAGCTTTGGCCTTGTCCCAAAATAAATGACCATCAAAGGCGGCAGGTTTAGAACTGCCTTGTGTACCGGAGAGCTTAATAGTTGTAGAATTTGTTTTAAGGGCACTGTCTAAATAACTTTTAGCGTTGCTTACTGTAAATTTAATTGCGGCATTGGTTGCTTGCCCGTTTTCAAAAACATGCTCTTTTTTGCAAGCATAAATAAGTACGGCAAAAAAAGCCACAAGAATTAGTAGGTGTTTGTTTTTCATAATTTTAATAATTGGTTCAGGCTAATTTAAATTGAAATAAACAAAACATCAAATAATAATTAAAAATTTTTCATTGCAAATGAGCAGGCTTAAATAGGAAATTACTTAAGCTTTTGTGATTACACAAAGAAGCCGGAGAAAATTAAGAAAAGTAAAGTTAAACAGGCATAAAAAATAAAAGCCCCACGAAACGGTGTCCGTGGAGCTTTCAACTTTATCAATTTATTCAATTCTGGGCGGTGGACTGCTAAATGCTTTGTACAATAAATATTTTCTTCTTTTTAACCTTTCAACAAAATAAATATCATAATCTGTAAAAAGTACCGCACCACCAACTCCATATTTGCAAATTAACTCAAAGAAATCGTGATTAGATATTAGGTGAAGTCGCTTCATCTCTTTTTTTTTGATCATTTTAATGGTTTTTTTAAATTGAAAAAATTCAGGAGAATATTCCCCGTTATAGTAACATGGATAATCAAATTTTATAACAGAGCCAAAGACATTATTAATATATGAGTTATTATGTATCTTATATAATTTTTTTCTGTTGTCAAAAAGAGTATCTATTAAATAATAGATACTCTTTTTGACAGAATGCGTTTGAGAAGATACCTTTTCATTTAAAAATACAAGCATCATTATAATTAATGATAATTTAATTAGATTCATTAGCTTTTTAAAGTTATTGAATAAATAATACTAGTTGCAGTCATGGGTGGTACTCTGTAAAATCAAGTTTCTTTTTGTATTTAAAGCACTAATTTTATCGGCTGTATCAAATTCCTTTGCATAACTTGTTGAACCAACCAAACCTTTTGATCCCCAAGCTATTGCCCGGTAATTATCAAATGTAATTGACGGATCTGTTTTAAGTGCCGGCCAGGCTTTTTCTGCATATTCTTTTACCCCATCGGCAATTTTGTTGATATTGGCAGCTATGATTTCATGACTAACAGTCTGAGTATCAAAAGGCTGGTTTAATGCTACCCGGGCTTTTTGTACACTGTCCACCTGCGCAGTAACATATCGGTCAAAAGTAGCGGCGTATGTTTGGTTAAATACCTCAGCTCCCATCAGGTGGCGTTGGATTAGATTTTGGTCAATAAAAGCATGGAAAGCTTCATGTATAAAAGTTGAGGCTAATTCAATGGCAAAAGCTAAATCTACTTGGTTGGTGTTGATCGTGATGGTAACATTTCCGTTCTGTAGTTTTCCGTCATAGGTAGTTACACCAAGATCATCACTATTGATGGGTTCAGCCTTTATCAGTAAATTGTAAGTTGAATTATCCTTGAATTTTTTTATAAAGTCATTATATACAGTATTGACAGCGAGTTTGTCATTTATGCAATTTAACTTAGGATTATGTTTTATAGACGTATCAACAGTTATTATATAAGATGGTGTTGTATTACCACCACTACTCCCACCGCCGCCACCTAGAACATATACAGGTTGCCAATCAGCAGGAGGCATGGGAGGCCTATTATGATTAAAATTATCGTCATCACTTGGGCTGGAACATATAGTATGATATTCGTATCCTTTAAAAGTAGTAGAGCAATAGCCCCCAAAACAAGCTGTTACCGAAGAGCCTACTCTGTATGTAATACAAGTTAAGTCATTTGTTTTTAAGCCCTGGGTTTTAACACCGGCAGCATCGTTGTTTGGTGCTGCAGACACATTATATACATGAACTACTTTGCCTGCAAGTATCCTGACGACCATATTTACTTCGTTGCCCCAGTTGCGGTATTCGATATAGCCACTAAACTTTTTGTCCATGCTGTTTAGCCAGTTGTTAGCTGATGGATCAGGGTTTTTCGCCAAATAGCTTTTGTCTGGGATATAAGTGATGATACGTTTGTCGATTATTTTTTGAGTGCTGTCCCGGTAGATCAAGGCACGGGCAAAAGCGGCTTCGCCAACGGCTTTGTCTGTAACATAAGCAGAAGTATCGCCGCCAAGTTTGTAGAAACTTGTTTCTTTATAATCCAATGCCAGCGGTACTTCTACAACTTCAAACCGGCTGGTTGAAAAAGCTTTGGCCTTGTCCCAAAATAAATGACCATCAAAGGCGGCAGGTTTAGAACTGCCTTGTGTACCGGAGAGCTTAATAGTTGTAGAATTTGTTTTAAGGGCACTGTCTAAATAACTTTTAGCGTTGCTTACTGTAAATTTAATTGCGGCATTGGTTGCTTGCCCGTTTTCAAAAACATGCTCTTTTTTGCAAGCATAAATAAGTACGGCAAAAAAAGCCACAAGAATTAGTAGGTGTTTGTTTTTCATAATTTTAATAATTGGTTCAGGCTAATTTAAATTGAAATAAACAAAACATCAAATAATAATTAAAAATTTTTCATTGCAAATGAGCAGGCTTAAATAGGAAATTACTTAAGCTTTTGTGATTACACAAAGAAGCCGGAGAAAATTAAGAAAAGTAAAGTTAAACAGGCATAAAAAATAAAAGCCCCACGAAACGGTGTCCGTGGAGCTTTCAACCTAAACCTTATCACAATTAAACCAATATTGCTACTGGTTCAAACAAAGATTTATCAATTACCATACCAGAAATAAACTGTTTTTCCAGCAAATCTGCCCAGCTCAATAAATATTTAACTACGTCTTTACTATTGTTTCGTTTAAGATATTGTTTTCCTTGCGGGAGATTGGCCAGCACCGCATCATCAGAAAGTTTTTCGAGCTGAGCCAAGTCTGTCCGCGTGAAACCAAAATCCAACATTGTGTCAATTATATGATCGAATGGCAAACCACTTTGCGGACAATAATCAAATAATTGCTCGTTCCAATCACCATGCCGCCGCATCGCTTCCTGATGTATGGCCGCCTTGTCCAGATTTGTAACCACTTGTGCCAGATTGCCACAATTGCAGCTGCCCATGTGGCCCCACTGATAAGGTGCTTTATTTTGCAAATTTGCCGCCGTCTTCCGTAAAGCTTCGATCACTTCTATTGTTGCTTTTGCCATTATTTCTTATTTTTTCAGAAACCTGATTGATTTTTAAAATTAGCGTTATTTCTTTTCAAAAAACAACTTTCTGAAATAATGATCTGCAAAAAACAATCCTAAAATCAAATCAAGAAATAAAAACCCTTTCAGCAGGACCGAGCTAAATTTAGCGTTTACAGACGGGATTTTGATTTCCGGAATTTTAATTTGAGCCGAAGCTGTCCAATTGATGTTCACAAAAACATAGCCTAAAAGAAGCATGGTGCAACACATAAAAAACGCTGCAATTCCGAGGATAATCCGTTGATCAACAGTAGTTTTTAGTGGTCTCAAAATCTTTTCTCCCCGAACGCTTTCCATTACGCTGAATGTAAAATTCATGGCAGGTTCTTCCATTTCCAACAAAGAAATATTTTCCTGAAAAGCCTTCATTTCCAAGTATTTATGATGATAATTCTCGTCTGTTTTCAACAATAAATCAATTGCTTTTCGCTCTTCTTCCGTACAAAAACCATCGATATAATCCCACAATTTTTCTTCCATATTCATAATAATTCCCTCACTTCCTCTTTTAGCAAAATTTCCAGCTTTTCTTTTAAACGATGCCGCGCACGATGCAGTTTGACCTTCACCGTATTGGTTTCCATTTTTACCACAGCCGCAATTTCTTCCAATGATTGTTCGCCCTGATAAAACAAGGTCAGAACCGCCGCATCATCCGGCAATAACTGGCTGATTGCCAAATTAATATAATACGATTGTGATTTCTGTTCGGCCAAATTCGACTTAAAATCTGATTGATGATTTACCTCGATAAAAACGGCACCGTCATCCAATGAATAAGTTTCCAGTTTTTTTCTGCGGAGAAAAGTCATGGCCGTCGTGTAAACAATTGTGTACAACCAAGTTGTAAATTTAGATTGCTGCTGAAAACCGGCCAGTGCTTTATACGCTTTTACGAAACAATCCTGCGCGATCTCCTCCGCGTTTTCCCGGTTTTTGCTGAAACGCAAAGCCAGTGTAAAAACATACCGCTGATGCCGCTTCACCAAATCGGCATAAACCGCCTGTTTGCCGGCCAGCACCTGGCGGATCAGTTCTATATCGTCTGTTTTTTGCATCGATTGCAAGCTATGACGCCGCAAAGCAAATGTAGGTTACAACTGATGCTTCTTTTATCGATATAAAATTAAGTGCTGTTATTTTGACGATAGGAGAAATCTTCATCAAATTAGAATCAAAAATTTCGATGAAAATCTCTCCCTCCGGTCGAGATGACAAAATGCCAACCAAGAAAGCGTTAGAATAGTAAACACCTGATCGGTCTCCGCCAAGGCGCGGTGGGCTGAATGCCGCCCGGAGGCGATCCGGCATTCTTGATCTTTTGGTTCTTTTGTATCAAGACAAAAGAACGTAATACCAGCAACCGCAGGTTTGCTAAAAAGACACTTCTTTTACAAAAGTACTTATATGATCGGGTCTTCGCCCTCTTATTTTTCTTTTTGCTTGATCAAAAAGAAACAAAAAATCAAGAACGGCTGATCGCTCGTCCGCGCACCCGTTCGGCCCACCGCGCCTGGGTGGTTACCGTTCTGGCTGCCCTTGCAATTTGATTGAACCATCAATAAAACCGATGCTTCTTTTATCACCTAAAAATTATTATGCCGATGGTGTAACCTGCCGAAAAAAGAAGTCGTCTGAGCTTATATAAACATTTAAACTTTAAACAAAATGGATACTGGAAACTTAGCGCTTTTAATGGTTATTTTGGTGTCGCTTGGCTTATTTGTCCTGATCTTCGGCATCGTTTATTTACGAAACAAAGAACGGATGGCAATGATTGAACGCGGTATAGAACCTAATAACGAACTAAACAAAGTGTACCCAAAACGCGACAACAGCTCTTTTAACCTCACTTCTGGTTTGCTGCTAATTGGTTCCGGCCTGGGTTTGTTTATTGCTTATATGATCAATCATTATGCTTTATCAGACGCAGAAAACCCAGCTATCTTTTTTTCGCTGATTGCCATATTTGGTGGATTAGGCTTGCTGATTTCTTATCTAATCGAAAACAAAGCCAACAAGCAGAAAGAATTGTAAATGCTTCTTTTACAGGTATTTCTCTCGTATAATCTGGAGATGGTGCATTTCGTGGCCGGCAATAATATACAGCAATGCTTTGACAGAAACCATTGCATTGCTGGCCATTCCTTTTCGCTTTAATTGTTCTTCGCTGAGGTTTTGGTACAAATACAAGTTAGCTTTCCGTAACGCGGAAAATTCATCAGCCAGGCTTTCCAAAGTCCGCGTTTTGTAGTTTGATCTCGAACTGTAAAAGTTCTCATTAAAACCAGCCAGCGGATGATGATCGGCACGCGAAAACCGGAGCAGTCGATAGCTCATAATCCGCTCGGTATCAATCAGGTGACCCAATACTTCTTTTATCGTCCATTTTCCTTCAGCATAAGTAAAATTGGCTTTCTCCGGAGGAAGCGACAAAAAGAAATCGTAAGTTTTACTTTGGTTGGATGCAAGCACGTCCAGTACATCTTCCTCAGCAATTAAATCAATATAACCTTTATAAAACGGTGCGTATTCTTCGGATTGAGGCTTTGTCATGCTGCAATATTTTTTAAAATAATGCGAAATGTAGTGCCTTTGCCCAATTCAGAATCTTTTACAAAAATTTGTCCGTTGTGGTAGTTTTCGATCATTCTTTTGGTTAATGAAAGCCCTAAACCCCAGCCGCGTTTGCGCGTGGTATAACCCGGCCTAAAAACGGTCAGAAATTTGGAACGCGGAATACCTTTTCCGGTATCGCTTACATCGATATAAACTAATTTTTTGGCCGCGCTTCCGCGGATCATCACTTTGATTAGCCCGGTTCCTTCGATGGCGTTAACGGCGTTTTTAAGCAAATTTTCCAGCACCCAATCAAACAGCGGAATGTTCAATCCGGCTTTTAGATGTGTATCGCCCAAAAGTTCAAAACTGATTTTGTTGGAAACCCGGACTTTAAAATAATCAACATAATCTTTCACCACATCATAAACCACTTGCGGTTCCAGGTTGGGCTTGGAACCGATTTTAGAGAAACGATCGGCCACAATTTCCAACCGCTTCACGTCATTGTCCATTTCCAGCAGCAACGGATCGTCCTCGGCATCAAACTTATCTTTCAGCAATTCGATCCAGGCCATTAAAGAAGAAATAGGCGTGCCCAACTGGTGCGCCGTTTCTTTGGCCAGACCAACCCAAACCTGGTTTTGTTCCGATTTCCGGGAAGAATTAAAACCCGTATAAGCCACCAGCAGGAAAACGGCAATGAGCAAAAGCTGCACGTATGGAAAAAATTTGAGTTGGGTAAGTAGCTGGGAATCTTTATAATAAACCAGCCAGTAGCTATTGCCAAACATGCTTGGGATATTCAGCCGGATCGGTTCATGCTGCGCTTTCATAGAGGCCAGCTCGTCTTTAAAATATTGCAGATCGTATTTTTTTACGGCTTTCGCCCCTTGCGCATGGTTTTCTTCTACATCGATAAAAGTTTTGGTAGAATCCAGGCCTTTTACAGAGATAAAATCGCCTTTTTGGTTGGTAATAATAGCCGGGACAGAAAGGCTGTCGCGTACGGTGAAAACGTAATTCAGGAAATCATTGTCATCCGAAGAAAGCACCTGCTGCATACTCCTGACCCAGACTTCGGCGCGAGTATGCTCGGATTTAGCAATATATTTGACTAAATAATTAGTGTAAAACAAGGATCCGCTGGCAATAATTGCGGCAAAAACAAGCAGCAGGGTATTCCATTGGCGTTTGTGTTCATAAGGGTTCATCCGTTTCAAGATACGGGAGTTCCCCTGAAATATTGCTTCTGCACTCATTTTGACTTTGCTAAGTTACTTAAACCTTATCTACAAGGTTAAACCTTATCTTTGCCTTTATTTAACAAATACTGTTTTTACCGTACAAATTTATATAATGCCTGAAAAAGTAAGAGTCCGTTTTGCGCCCAGCCCAACCGGCGGCCTGCATCTCGGCGGTGTGCGCACTGCCCTTTTTAATTATCTTTTCGCGAAGCAAAACGACGGCAATTTTATTTTGCGGGTAGAAGATACCGACCAAACGCGCTTTGTGGAAGGTGCCGAACAATATATTTTAGATTGCCTGGATTGGTGCGGGATCACGCCGGATGAAAGCCCTGAAGCTGGCGGCGAGTATGGCCCGTACCGCCAAAGCGAAAGAAAAACACTTTACCGCCAGTATGCCGAGCAATTGGTAGCACAAGGCAATGCTTATTATGCTTTTGACACACCGGAAGAACTGGAACAAAAGCGGGCAGAAATACCTAATTTTCAATATGGGCACACACACCGGGACAATTTGCGCAATTCCATTTTTTTGCCGGTAAAAGAAGTACAGGAATTATTGGAAAAAGGGACGCCGCACGTGATCCGGATCAAAATGCCGATGGACGAAACCATTGGTTTTACCGATATGATCCGTGGCCGTGTCAATTTTGAAACCAGCCAGATAGATGACAAAGTGCTTTTAAAAGCCGATGGTATGCCCACTTATCACCTGGCTGTTGTAGTGGATGATTACCTGATGAAAATCACACATGCTTTCCGCGGGGAGGAATGGCTGCCATCTGCACCTGTGCATTTGCTTTTGTGGGAATATTTAGGCTGGAAAGATGCGATGCCGCAATGGGCGCATTTGCCTTTAATTTTAAAACCAGACGGACACGGCAAGTTAAGTAAACGTGATGGTGACCGTTTGGGTTTCCCGGTTTATGCAATGAACTGGACAGACCCGAAAAACGGCGAACTAACAAAGGGGTTCAAAGAATTAGGTTTTTTGCCGGAAGCTTTTGTGAATTTATTAGCATTGCTTGGCTGGAACAACGGAACTGACCAGGAAATTTTTTCGTTGGATGAATTGGTAACGCAGTTTTCGATGGATAGGATCAGTAAAGCCGGGGCGCAATTTGATTTTGAGAAAGCGAAATGGTTCAACCACGAATGGATCAAACAAAGTTCAGCCACAGATTTAATGCCTGCTGTCATCCCGGTTTTCCGTCAGCATGATATTTTTGCAGAGAACAATCCTCAGCTTAAAAAAATCATCGATCTGGTAAAAGACAGATGTACTTTGCTGACGGATTTTTACGAACACGCCGCTTACTTCTTCCAAAAACCAACAGAAAGCACCATTGACTGGCCAAGCATCCAACCCAAATGGAGCAATGCCAAAACAGATTTCTTCATCGCTTTTATCCAGAAAACACAGGAAATTGAAAGTTGGGAAGATGCTGCAATTGAAGCCGCTTTTAAAGCATTGGCACAAGAAAAAGGCATTAAAATAGGCGAAGTAATGTTGCCTTTCCGCATTATTTTAGTAGGCGGCAAATTTGGGCCGGCTGTTTTTGATATTGCTGCTGTTTTGGGCAAGGAGGAAATGGTGGCAAGGATTGAACTGGCTTTAGCGTTTTTAGGGCGATAAAAGAAGCATTGCAATTTAAAGCTACAATTTTTCATACCTTGCTTTTATGATGAAAACCTACTCCTTTTCGCTTTTAACACTCTTGTCCTTCTTTACAGCCGCTACTTTGTTGATTGCCGGTTGTGCCAGTAACCCTTACGCTATTACTAACCGATCTTACAAGCAACAGGTTAAAGAATATGCTAAAATTATCGGACAAATTCCGCCGATAACAGCAGGAGAAGCTGTAATTGATAAAGCCAATTGGGTTGGCACAACTAATTTTAACTTGCGGAAACCTAATTATGTCATCATCCATCATACGGCACAAAACTCAACCGAGCAAACTTTAAAAACTTTTACCCTGCCCAGAACACAGGTAAGTGCGCATTATGTAATCGGGAAAGACGGCAAAGTTTACCACATGCTGAACGATTACCTGCGTGCCTGGCAGGCCGGCAACGCACGTTGGGGCGGCAATACCGATATCAACAGCAATTCGATTGGGATTGAACTGGACAACAATGGTTTTGTGCCTTTTCCGCAGCCGCAGATCAACAGCTTGCTTACACTGTTGGCAACGCTTAAAAAAAACTACAATATTCCAACGGCTAATTTTATTGGCCATGCAGATATTGCACCAACCCGTAAAAACGACCCGAACAAATATTTCCCCTGGAAAACTTTGGCCGATCATGGTTTTGGCAATTGGTATGATCCAAGATTGGATTCCGTAGCTACAAACTTTAACACCGTACAAGCCATGCGTTTAATTGGTTATGATACACGCGATTCTACCGCTGCTTTGGTTGCTTTTAAACGCCATTTTATACCGCAAGACAGTACCAGGATGGTAACGGATTCGAGTAGGATGATCTTGAATAATTTGGTTAGGAAGTATTAGGGTAATTTTTCCTAAATTTAAAGTATCAATTAAACCCTAACCCTTATTAACCATGGATAAAGAAACCAGGTCTTGCCAGAAAAGTTGTAATTGCTGTAATACTGCTGATAACAGTTATTAATTATTCCAAATTGGTTGGAAATGAAAATATCCGAACCATTCAGTTCTTATACATATTTATAATTGGTGCATTATCAGCATTGTTAATAAATGAATTTGTTGTTTTGTTTAAGGCGAAGAGAAATTAACGTTTACAAAACTTACAATATAAATAAGGTGATTGCTATAAAAAAAATCACCTTTTTAGTTGATACTGTTTTTATCCCTGTAAAAACAGCATCAACCTTTTGGCCTATTCAGTTCTAAAAATACCATAAGTCACTTAATATCATTCTAAATACTATATTTTTGAATAATATTATTCCAGATGCACAACCTTCAACCATATAAACCAGCAATAGCAAAGCTTTGTGAAATTCACAAAGTGAAAAAGCTATACGCGTTTGGTTCTGTATTAACTGAAAGTTTTAATACCAATAGCGATATTGATTTAATAGTAGAATTTAAAAATATCAAGCTGGAGGATTACGCCGACAATTACTTCGACTTTAAATTTTCTTTACAAGATATTTTAAAAAGGCCGGTTGATTTACTGGAAGAGCAAGCCATAAAAAATCCATATTTCCGGAAATCCGTTAACGAAAAAAGGCAACTTGTTTATGGATGAAAATATCAAAACCTGGTTGTATGATATTTTAAATGCGATTGTAGAAATTGATAGTTTCTTTAAGAACCGGTTAAAAGTATTTGCGGATTATCAAAAAGATTTACGGACTAAACGAGCTGTAGAAAGAAATATTGAAATTATTGGTGAAGCAATGAACCGAATCCTGAAACTGGATGAAACAATAGCAATAACAAGTTCAAGGAAATTAGTGGATGTCCGAAATAGAATTATACATGGATATGATTCTGTTTCGGACGATGTTATTTGGGGAATTGTTATCAAACATTTACCTGTTTTAAAAGGAGAAGTTAGTAACCTGTTAAACGAGAACTAATTTTACCCCGATAAAAACAGCATCAACCATTCTTCACTTCCTTCGCCCAGAAGGTGTCTTTCAGATTTACTTTATTACATTTGACAGAAAAAACCTGATGGGCGCACAAAATATCAAGACATTACTACACGAAAGCATTGAAAACATCAATGATGAAGATTTTTTGCTTGCAGTTAAGCAAATTTTAGACAGAAAATATTTGCCATCAGATCAACCACAACTATCAAAAGAACAAATTCAACGTATAGAAGAATCAAAGCAACAAATTAAGCAAGGAAATTTTTTAACTAATGAACAAGCAGACAAAATAGTTGAAAAGTGGCTAAACGAATAAAGTGGTCAACTCATGCTATAGCAGATCGAATTGCTGTACTTGATTACTGGTTTCAAAGAATAGGCAATAAAAATTACAGCAGAAAGCTTATTGATAACTCTTTGAAAGAGATTATCAATAAGCTTTCTGAATATCCGAAACTTGGACGACAGTTAGACAATCGGGAAGAGAGCTTTTTTGTTAAAGACAGTTATCAAATCTTTTATCTTGAAACTGCTGACTCTATTGAAATACTTCATATCTGGGATAGCAGAAGAAATCCAAAAGATTTGAAATTATAATGATTGCCTTTACTGTTTTTATCCCTATAAAAACAGCATCACACCTTCTTCACTTCCTTAGCCCAGGTATCTTTTAAAGTAACCGTTCTGTTAAAAACCAAATTTTTAGCAGTAGAATCCTGATCTAAACAAAAATAGCCTTTACGGATAAACTGGTAATTGCGGCCCTTTTCGGCCTGTGCCAAGTCTTGCTCGATAAAAGCAGTAACCGTAGTTAAACTTTGCGGGTTGATGTAGTCTTCAAAATTGCCTTCTGCGTTTCCCATATCTTCTTCAGTGAACAAACGATCATATAAGTGCACTTCAGCAGTTTTGGCATGCGGCACACTTACCCAATGAATAGTTCCTTTTACGTTGATGCCGCTGGTATCGTGCCCGCTTTTACTTTCGGGGATGTAGCTGCAACGGATCTCGGTGATTTGTCCGCTTTCATCTTTTACAAAATCCTCACATTTAATAATGTAAGCATTTTTTAAACGGACCATTAAACCTGGCCCTAAACGGAAGAACTTTTTAGGCGCGTTTTCCATAAAATCTTCGCGCTCAATGTAAATTTCTTTGCTAAAAGGTAGATCACGGCTGCCATCGCCGCCTTCAACTTCCGGGTTGTTTTCGCCGTGCAGCATTTCCTCCTGCCCTTTCGGGTAATTGGTGATCACTACTTTCACCGGATCTAAAACTGCCATTCTCCGCCAGGCGGTTTTGTTCAGTTCTTCACGGATGCAAAATTCCAATAAACCAACATCAATTAGGTTTTCCCTTTTGGCTACGCCGATCCGGTCGCAAAAATCAAGGATACTGGCAGCCGTATAACCGCGGCGGCGCAAACCGCTGATGGTTGGCATACGCGGATCGTCCCAACCGGAAACAAAATTTCTGTTCACCAATTGCAGTAATTTGCGCTTGCTCATTACCGTATAAGTAATGTTTAAACGCGCAAACTCGTATTGTTGGGAAGGAAAAATGTCCAGTTTTTCTATAAACCAATTGTACAATTCGTGGTGCGGGATAAACTCCAGCGTACAAAGCGAATGCGTGATATTTTCAATGGAATCACTTTGTCCGTGGGCAAAATCGTACATCGGGTAAATGCACCATTTATTTCCTGTTCGATGATGAGGCGCATGTTTGATACGGTACATCAGCGGATCACGCATTTGCATATTCGGCGAAGCCAGGTCAGCTTTTGCACGGAGCACTTTCGCTCCGTCCGGATATTTTCCATCGTGCATTGCTGTAAATAAGGTAACGTTTTCTTCTACACTCCGGCTGCGATATTGGTTTGGCGTTCCCGGTTCCGTTGGCGTACCTTTTTGGGCAGCAATTTCTTCGGGCGTACTGTCATCAACATAAGCCAAACCTTGCTGAATGAGATTTAAGGCGAAAGCGTATAACAAATCGAAATAATCAGAAGCATACAGTTCGTTTGCCCAGGTAAAACCCAGCCATTTTACATCTGCTTTAATGCTTTCTACATATTCGGTTTCTTCGGTAACCGGGTTGGTATCATCAAAACGGAGATTGGTTTGTCCGCCGTATTCTTGGGCCAATCCAAAGTTTAAGCAGATGGATTTGGCATGGCCGATGTGCAGGTAACCGTTTGGTTCCGGGGGAAAGCGCGTAAACACCTTGCCGCCGTTTTTGCCGCTACGGTTATCTTCTTCAACAATTTCTTCTATAAAATTTAATGATTTTTTCTCGCTCATAACCCAAAATTGTACTGCTGCAAAAGTAGAAAAATTTTGCAGCGAAGGTATTTGCCGCTTTTTATAAAGTGTTTTTCTTGTTAGGTTGAATGAAGAAAGAAATCCACATAGAAGCGCGGATGTGCCATGCTTCTTTTATCAACCCAAAATCTATAACTGCTTTGTCAAAACAAGGTTCCTTTTGTCATCGTAAAGACATGGGAAATTGACCAATTGGATTTTTATAAATTCCAAAATACTTTGATCGAACACCAATTTTTACCTGGTAAAAGAAGCATGATCAGTTTTTAAATAAAATCTACTCATGCACCGCAAATAGGGGTTTTGTTACCGGTGGGCAACAGAAATTATATTGATGCCGGCGTCCGTTATGAAAGCAACACCAAATTCTACACCGATGGCAACAGCAATAATTTCTTTGCCATCCGGGTTGCTTATGCATCCGATTCAAAATAATCCTTGCAATCAAAGAAACCAAAAAGCTGCTTGTCGTCAAGCAGCTTTTTTTATGCCTTAAAAGTAAGAATCGGATAATTGCATAACCTTTTTAATACTGTTAGCGTAAAGCGGTCATGATCGTTTGTGCTTAAAGCGATACTGGTTATGAAAAAGCTGCTTATAGTTGATGATGAGATAAACACAGCAAACCTGTTGTCCAGGTTTTTGACCCGTAATGGTTTTGAAGTAATGACTGCCGCAAGTGGTGCCGCTGCTGCAGAGTTGTTAAAAAACAACGAGTTTACACTGGTGCTTTGCGATTTCCGTTTGGAAGATACCGATGGCCGGGAAGTTTTAAAAAAGATCAAGCAGCAATATCCTGATACTGGCGTGATCATTATTACCGGTTATTCTGATATTAAAATGGCGGTGGAGCTGATCAAGATGGGCGCTTATGATTATATCACTAAACCGCTTTATCCGGACGAGATCCTCAACACAATCAATAAAGCGATAGAAATGCAGGGTGCTTTATCCGCAGCCCCGGCAAACATTTACCAGGATACCGAAAAAAGTATCGGTAAAAGAAGCTTTATACCTGTAGCAGGAAAGCAAGAGCTGGTTATCGGCACGAGCGAAGCTTCCAAAGAACTGGCCAGGCAGATCAACTTGGTTTCTCCAACCAATTATAGTGTCATCATTTTTGGGGAGAGCGGCACCGGGAAAGAATCCGTAGCCAAAAGCATCCACCAAAACAGCGACCGGCACGATAAACCTTTTGTAGCGATGGATTGCGGTTCATTGACCAAAGAACTGGCCGGAAGCGAATTTTTCGGACATGAAAAAGGTTCTTTCACAGGAGCGTTGAATACCAAGATCGGCCACTTTGAAATGGCAAACGGCGGTACTTTGTTTTTGGACGAGATTGGAAACTTATCCTACGAAATACAAGCTACCCTGCTAAGGACGGTGCAGGAAAGAAAAGTGAAAAGGATCGGAAGTACAAAGGAAATCGACTTGGATGTCCGCATTATTGTGGCTACCAACGAAAACCTGGCAGAAGCTATACAAAACGGCCGTTTCCGGGAAGATCTGTACCACCGCTTCAATGAGTTTTCAATATATATGCCGCCTTTGCGTAAGCGTGGGGCAGATATTATGCTGATCGCTACTCATTTTGCAAAAATTACAAGCCACGAATTAGGAAAAAACGTCCATCGTTTTGCGGAAGAATCTACGGCAGCACTAACTAATTATAGTTGGCCTGGAAACATCCGGGAACTGAAAAACGTGATCCGCAGGGCTGCTTTATTAACAGAAGGCGAGGAAATTTTAACAAAATCGCTTCCGCTGGAAATCTATAACAACGATATAAAAGTACCGGTAAACGAAGCATCGTCCCAAAAGCCGCAAGCAGTAACCCATACACCAAAACCTGATTTGAAAAACGCTGCTTTGGAAGCTGAATATGAAACGATTTTAAGGGTTTTGAAAGAAGTAAATTTTAATAAAACAAAAGCTGCACAAATTTTAAACATAGACCGGAAAACTTTGTATAATAAAATGAACGCAGCCGATCAGCAAACAATAAAGACATGAGCGTAGAAACAGAAGCAATAACAGCTGCAAGAATGATGGAACACGATGTCAGGAACCAGTTAGGCAACATTTATTTAGCCTTGGAAGGGATAAAAGCCGAATTTGGAGAAAACAACAATGAAGATTTTTCCTGCTATACAGATATTATTATCAACTGTTGCAAACAAATTGAAAACATTATTAAAAGAGGATAAACCAAATTTAAATTTAGAATAAGCAACTTTCATTAAAATAAAAATAATTTCAACCCACTAACTATTAACAGTGATGTTGCTAATCAAAAAAATTTTTAGCAATATTGCATATCCAAAAAAAAGACAATGAAAAAAGTAAACTTCTACTCACTAATAGCTCTCGGCCTGTTGTCCTTGCCGGCGGCTAAGTCCTTCGGACAAGATTCCACAGCCCGGGCAGCTACCCCAACAACCCCTATGCCCGCCATGTCATCTGCCCCAAAGGTATTTGGCGGCCGTGCACAGTACACTACATGGAACATTGGTATCAATGCTGGCGTTCTGGCTCCGATTATCCCTTTCGGTTCTAATGATTTTACCAACCGGGAGTATAACTTAGGTTATGGTATTTCCATCAGAAAACAATTGGGCCATGCTTTTGGCTTACAATTAGACGGAACTTCCGGAAAACTTTCAGGCTCTAACGTTGATGCTGTTGGCGGCGTCAAATACGGCACTCGTGCTTTTGATACGCGTTTAGCCTATTCTGCAACATTAAGCGGTGTTGTAAACGTAGCTACTGTGGATTTTATCCGTCGTAAAAATTCTGTTAATTTCTTCGTATCTGCCGGTGGTGGCCTTGCAGGCTATGCTCCTAAAGTTACTCTTGCAAGCAATCAGGTTGTTGATTTTAATGGTATATCTGGTCCGAACCACGATAGAAAATATGTACGCGAATTAGTAATTCCTGTAGGCGTTGGTGTTAAGTTCAGATTAACAGACAAAGTTGCTTTTAACTTAGGTTATACTGCAACGTTTGTTGATGGTGATAATTTAGATGGCACAAAAGGCGGTTTCCCTACAAAAGACAAATTTTCTTATGGATACGGTGGTTTTGAATTTGCTTTAGGCGGAAAATCTAAACCTAATTTAGATTGGGTCAATCCTGCTGCAATGTTGTATGACGAATTGAAAGATTCTACCCTGCGCATTACTGTTGATAGCTTAAAAGGTAAAGTTAGTGGTGTTGAAACCAGTATCTCTAACCTGAAAAAAGATACTGATGGTGATGGTGTTCGTGATGATCTTGACAAATGTCCAGGTACACCTGCTGGTACTGTAGTTGATGGTTCTGGTTGTGCAATTGTGTTTCCGGCACCGGTAGTTGTTGTACCTCCACCTCCAGCTCCTATTATTATAGTTAAGAAAGCTGTTGTAAGAAAAAAGACTCATCATCGCTACCACTCAAAAATGTCTCATAAAACAACTAAAAAGAGAACATCAGCTAAAAAATCGGTTAAAAAATAGTTTTTGATTGCTGAACTAAAAGCTCCGGATGATTATTCGGAGCTTTTTTTATGCAGTAAATTTTTGTAAGAATATGAGCTTCCGATTTGTTTTTACAGGTATGGAAAGTTTATCTGCTCAACAGAATTTACGATTAGCAGCAAACATTATTAATCAATCAGTAGTTAGCTAATTTTAATATGATAAATAGTTATATTGGAATTCATTAATGGTAGAACAATAAATATGGGCTAAAATACCAGCCTTTTTTAAATTTTACCTTAAAAAATATAATCACAAACCCTTATCCCATGGAACAAAACAAAACAAACCCATCAATTGTCGAGCAGATAAAAGAATATGTGGAGACCCGAATCAAGCTGCTAAAATATAAAGCAATCGATCAGGCGACAGGCATCATTGCAAGTACAATTGCTTATGCTATTATTGGTGTGTTAGGTTTATTTATATTATTATTTTTTAGTGTAACGCTTGCTTTATTTTTAGGTTCATTGTTTGGTTCTTACTGGGCAGGTTTTGGTTGCGTTACCTTAATCTATATTGTATTAGCAGCTTTGGTGCTGATATTAAAAGCCAAATATATTGAAGCACCGCTTATTGGCTTTTTTATTACAAAACTTTTTAAAAACGATAGCAAATGATTGTACCAATTAAAAGTATTCACGACTTAAGAAATGAAATTGTACGCTTAGAAACGTTAACCGTACACCAGGAAGCTACGATTAAACAACGCTTTAGCAGCCCTTCTGCCATTTATAAAACAATATTGTCTGCATTACCTAAATCAGCAGTAACTGATTCCGGTAATTCGGTTAAATTAAATGGATTGCTGAACCAGGATATTATAGGTGCCGTTTCTAAATTTTTGCTTCCCTTAACCCTAAATAAAACTTTGTTTAAAGGTTCCGGCTTTATTACTAAGTCTATAGTTAACTTCTTGTCTAAAAAAGCTTCGGGTTATATCAATCATGATACGGTTACCTCCGGATGGGACAAAGTTAAAATGATGGTTTCCAATTCAAAAATAACGGAGACTGTGCTGGCAAAAGTAAAACCATGGGAAAACTTATTTTCAAAAATAAAATTACCTGCTAAAAAGAGTATTACTTTAACCAAACCAACAAAGGTAAATACACCAATCGTTATCAAAACACTTGATTAAAAATATTTTCATTAAAAAATATCATAAGCAGGTTCCTACAGGACCTGCTTTTTTGTTAACAGTAATTTCAGCTTAATAATTAATTTCAAAACTTGCTTCCTAAAGCTATTTTTACCAACTAATTTTTTGTGTTTGTGGGAAAAGATAAATTAAGGCGTTTTACAGAAATCTCCGCTTTTGAAAACGTTTTACAGTTAACAGAAGGACATGCTTTAAAAGGCAACTGGCTTTCCAAACATTTTGAAAATCAACATCCCATTGTGCTGGAACTGGCTTGTGGAAAAGGGGAATATGCTGTAGAACTGGCGCGTCTGTTTCCCAGAAAAAACTTCATTGGTATAGATTATAAAGGCAACCGGATTTGGCGTGGTGCTAAAACGGCGTTGGAAGAAGAAATCAACAACGTAAGTTTTTTAAGGATTCAGATTGAAGGCATCACTGAATTTTTTGCTGTAAACGAAGTATCTGAAATCTGGATTACTTTTCCTGATCCGCAGCCGCAGGTAGGGCGCGAAAAAAAGCGGCTGACTTCTCCGCGTTTTCTCGATAATTATCGCCAGGTTTTGCAGCCCGGCGGTTTTGTTCACCTTAAAACTGATAACAATGATTTGTATGATTATACGCTGGAAAAAATCGCAGAACAGCAATTGAAGCTGCATATCGCCACAAATGATTTATATCATTCTAATTATGATAATGAGATTTTATCTATCAAAACTTACTACGAAAAGAAATATCTTCAAAACAATAAAAACATCAGCTACCTAAAGTTTTCTTTTGATTAAACTAAGGCATGGAAAACGACAGCTTTTACGATCGTGTTTATTGGGTTGTCCGTCAGGTTCCGGCTGGCCGGGTAACTACTTACGGAGCTATTGCCGAATTTCTGGGCACCAAAGGTTCATCCAGGATGGTGGGTTATGCAATGGGGAATTCGGTCAAAATTTTTCCGCCGGTTCCGGCACACCGCGTGGTCAACCGCATCGGATTATTAACCGGAAAACAGCGTTTCGGCAGTCCTGACCTGATGCAGCAAATGCTGGAAAGTGAAGGGGTCTTGGTTGAAGAAGATCAGGTTAAAAACTTCAAAACACTGTTTTGGGACCCGGCTGCAGAATTAGATTTCCCCTGATAAAAGAAGCATCAGCGTAGCGATTGGCAGTAAAAACCAAAAATAACAAATTCTCAACCAGGGATTAAACGCATGGCATTTACATCGGTCATAAATTGAAAAATATTTATGAAAAAGATCAAATCAATTTTATTTGCCTGCTCGGTAACTATGCTGCTTGCATCTTGCGGCGGCTATTATGTTGCTGCCCGCCCTGCGCCTTATACTTATGTCCGCCCGGTTTCCCCTTATGCCGGCGCTATTTGGATTGGCCCGGAATATTATTGGAGCGGCAGCAATTATGCCGTTCATCCCGGCTATTGGGGCAGGCCTCGCCCAAATTACAGTTACCATCCCGGCCATTGGAACCAAAACCGCCGCGGACATGTTTGGGTAAGTGGCGGTTGGCGAAGGCGATAGAATATAGAGCCTGTTTAAAATTTGTTCAATATGTTTTCTATGCTTCTTTTATCACCTAAAAAATGGTAAGTACTTAGTTTTGGTTTATTTAAATTGATGCAAACACCAACTTTTATAGGGTAAAAGAAGCATTGGCATCAATCCTGAGCATATAGAAGGGTCTGGTATAAATTAAACAGGCTCTACAAAAAATGCTGCTTAAATTAGGCAGCATTTTTAATTTTATTTGAGTTGAAAGAAAGCCAATTGATCCGATGTTCCTGGTGTGGGACAGATGAATTATACACTAAGTACCATGACGAAGAATGGGGAAAACCAGTTGCCGATGACAAAATTCTTTTCGAGTTTTTAGTGCTTGAATCTGCGCAGGCTGGTTTAAGTTGGATCACCATTTTGCGCCGAAGGGAAAATTACCGTAAAGCTTTTGCTGATTTTAGTGCCATAAAAACAGCACAATTTACCCAAGAAGATGTGGAACAACTGATGCAGGATACCGGCATTATCCGCAACCGTTTAAAAATCAAATCTGCCGTCAGCAATGCCATACTGTTTTTACAGGTACAAAAAGAGTATGGCTCCTTCCATAAATATTTACTTGACTTTTTTCCTGAAGGAAAACCCCTTATCAATACACTAAATCCTGGCGGACCGGTCCCCGCAACTAGCGAAATTTCTGACCGGATCAGCAAAGACCTTAAAAAGCGTGGTTTCCGTTTTTTTGGTCCCACTATTTGTTATGCGTATTTGCAAGCAGTTGGTTTGGTTAATGATCACACGGTTAATTGCAGTTTCAGATTCTGAAATTTAAGCAACGCAACATCAATCCAAATCCTTAAAATTGCATTTACCGGTGTAAACATTTTGTGCCGGTGCAACTTTGTTTCCAATGAAAAAATTATTTCTCCTTGATGGCATGGCCCTTATTTACCGGGCGCATTTCGCCCTCAGCAAAAATCCGCGCTTTACTTCCGGCGGCATCAACACTTCGGCCGTGATGGGTTTTGCCAATACGTTAATGGAAATCCTAAAAAAAGAAGCGCCCACACATTTAGCAGTTGTTTTTGATACCGATGCGCCGACCGAACGCCATACCGATTTTGTGGCTTACAAAGCGCATCGCCAGGCTATGCCGGAAGATTTGTCTCTAGCTTTACCTTATGTTGTCCGTTTGGTGCAAGGTTTTAATATTCCGGTTATTACTTCCGATGGTTTTGAAGCAGATGATGTGATCGGCACGTTAGCTAAAAAAGCTGAGCAAAAAGGTTATACCGTTTTTTGTATGACGCCTGATAAAGATTTCTGCCAGTTGGTTTCTAAAAATATTTTCGTTTACAAACCGGCGAGAATGGGCAACGAGATGGAAATTTTAGGGGTAAAAGAAGTATTGGAAAAGTGGGAAGTGGAACGTGCAGAACAGGTCATCGATATTTTGGGTTTGTGGGGAGATGCGGTCGATAACATTCCGGGGATTCCGGGAATTGGTGAAAAAACGGCCAAGCTGCTCATCAAACAATTTGGTTCGGTAGAAGAAGTGATTGCAAATGCACATCAATTGAAAGGCAAAATGCGCGAAAACGTAGAGAACTACGCAGAGCAGGGCATGATCTCAAAAAAACTGGCCACTATTATCCTGAACGCGCCGGTAGAACTGGACGAAGATGCTTTGCTGGTTGGCAAACCAAGCCGCGAATTATTAGAACCTTTATTTGTTGAATTGGAATTCCGCACGATTGGCCGCCGTGTTTTTGGTGAAGATTTTTCAGTGAATGAAACCCGTTTTACAGATGGCATACAAGCCGATTTGTTTAGTTCTCCGGCGGAAGAAGGCAATGCTTCTTTTACCACACAAAAATCAGTGGAAACACCGGAACCGATTGTAGTCAACAAAAACATCAATAACACCGAACATAGTTATTTCCTGGCTGATACGCAGGAAAAGCGGAAGGAACTAATTGGATTGCTAAGCAAGCAAACCTCTTTTTGCTTCGATACAGAAACCACCGGAACGGATGCCAACCTCTGCGAATTGGTTGGTTTGTCTTTCTCCGTAAAAATTGGCGAAGGATATTATATTCCGGTCCCTGCGGATCAAACAGAAACGCAAAATATCGTAAATGAGTTTAAAACGGTACTGGAAAATGCTGCGGTCATGAAGATCGGCCAGAACCTGAAATTTGATATTCTGGTGCTGAAATGGTATGGCATAAACCTGCAAGGCGCACTGTTTGATACGATGATGGCGCATTATCTCATCGACCCGGACACGCGCCACAATATGGATTTGCTGTCCGAAAATTATTTAGGTTATACGCCGGTTTCCATTACTTCCCTCATCGGTTCCAAAGGTAAAAACCAAGGCACTATGCGCGATGTAGAACTGGAAAAAGTGAAAGAATATGCTGCCGAAGATGCCGACATTACTTTGCAGTTGAAAGAAGTGTTTGAACCGGTTTTGAAGGAAGTTAAAGCTGAAAAGCTGGCGCACGACATGGAATATCCGCTGATTTACGTGCTTGCAGGAATGGAGTTTGAAGGTGTAAAAATCAATCAGCAAACGTTGCAGGAATCTTCTGCACACCTGGAAAGTGATCTGGCACAATTAGAAAAAACGGTGCACGAAAAAGCCGGGTTAAAATTCAATATTGCTTCGCCAAAACAACTCGGCGAGGTTTTGTTTGAGAAGCTGATGCTCGACCCGAAAGCCAAAAAAACCAAAACCGGGCAATACCAAACTGGGGAAGACGTGCTTCTTTTACTGGCCAATAAAAGTGATATTGTACGTGATATTTTGGATTTCCGTCAGCTTCAAAAATTAAAATCTACTTATGTTGATGCCTTGCCGTTGATGATCAACCCAAAAACAGGACGTGTGCATACTTCTTACAATCAAGCAGTTGCCGCAACAGGAAGGCTAAGTTCCAACAATCCGAACCTGCAAAACATTCCGATCCGTACAGAACGCGGCCGGGAAGTGCGCAAAGCTTTTGTCCCGCGGGATGAAAACCATATTTTGCTTTCTGCAGATTATTCGCAGATCGAATTGCGTTTAATTGCAGAGATCAGCAAAGATGAAAATATGATGGATGCTTTTTTTAAAGGCATCGATATTCATACCGCAACCGCAGCAAAAGTTTACGGGCGGTCGATTGAAGAAGTAACCTCTACCGAACGCCGCAATGCCAAAGCGGTTAATTTTGGGATTATTTACGGACAATCGGCTTTTGGTTTATCTCAAGGCCTGGGTATTTCCCGTAAAGAAGCAACCGAAATTATTGAGCAATATTTTAACCAGTATCCGGGCATTAAACATTATATGACGGATACGATGGATTTTGCACGCGAAAACGGTTATGTAGAAACACTGCTTGGCAGGAGGCGTTATCTCCGCGATATTAATTCGGCCAATCCAACTGTTCGGGGTTATGCCGAGCGAAATGCGATCAACGCGCCGATCCAGGGTTCGGCAGCGGATATGATTAAAATTGCCATGATCAACATTCACAAGGATTTGAACAGCAAAAAATTAGAGGCAAAAATGACGATGCAAGTGCATGATGAATTGGTGTTTGACGTCCCCAAAAACGAAATGGAAATTGTGGAGCCCTTAGTGAAAGAACACATGCAGAATGCCCTGAAAACTACCGTTCCGATTGTGGTAGAAACCGGGACCGGAAGTAATTGGCTGGAAGCACATTAAACCCTAAAACATATTAATCAAATCATCGTTTTTGATAAAATTACTTGCTACCTTGAGCGACCGTTAAAACCTAAAAGACCATGAAAGTAATCCATTTAAGTGCAGAATGTTATCCTGTTGCTAAAATTGGCGGTTTGGGTGATGTGGCTGGTGCACTGCCTAAATATTTGAATCAATTAGGTGTTGAAGCTGTGGTGGTAATGCCTTTTTACGAACGCAAATTTGTGCAGGAAAATGCATTTGACACCATCTTCCAGGCAAATACGTTTCTGGGCGACCGGCCGTTCTTTTTTGAAATCCTGAAAGAACGAACCAAAAAATTAGGCTTTGATCTTTATATCATCAAAATTCCGGGACTGCTTGACCGTACCGAAGTTTATGGCTATGATGATGATATTGAGCGTTTTGTAGCTTTTCAACTGGCATTTTTGGATTGGATGTTATGGTCGGGCGAAAAGGCGGATGTTGTTCATTGCCATGATCATCAAACCGGGTTGGTGCCATTTCTGCTGTATTATTCTTCGCGCTACACTTCGTTGTCCCATATCAATACTGTTTTTACCATCCATAATGGCCAGTACCATGGTGCTTTCAACTGGCAGCGATCTTATTACCTGCCCGAAATCGATCCCTGGAAAACCGGTTTGCTGGATTGGAAAAACGGCATCAATCCTTTAGCTTCTGCGGTCCGTTGTGCCGATGTTTTTACCACGGTTTCGCCCAGTTATTTGAAAGAACTTTCCATCAGTTCCAACGGGCTGGAGTTTTTGTTTGAGATGGAAAAAGATCGAGGGACTGGCATCATCAACGGCATTGATACAGACGTTTGGGACCCGAAAACGGATCCGATGATTTCCACTCCTTATACTGCCAAAAATGTTGCCGTAAAAAAAGCAAAGAACAAAGAACTGTTGTGCAAGCAGTTTGGTTTCTCTCCGGAAAAACCGCTTTTTACTTTTATAGGAAGGCTGGTGGTAGAAAAAGGAGCAGATTTGTTACCGGAAATTTTCAGGCTGATGCTTTCCGATCCTGATAACCCGGTCAGTATTTTAGTTTTAGGTTCCGGAGATGTAGAAACCGAACTCGAATTAAGTGCCTTAAAAGAAGCATTCCCCGGCCAGTACAATGCTTATATCGGTTATAACGAAGAACTGGCGCACCGCATATATGCCGGGGCAGATTTTATTTTAATGCCTTCGCGCGTGGAACCCTGTGGCCTGAACCAGCTTTATGCACTGCGTTACGGCACGATACCGATTGTAAACAGCGTTGGCGGTTTGAAAGATACCGTAATTGATTTAGAAGAAACGGATGGTTACGGCATCAAATGCGAAGGCGCAACAGTTGATGCTGTTTTTACCGGCATAAAAAGAGCAGTTGAACTTTTTAAGAACACAGCAGAATTACACTTGTTATATCCAAAAGCAATGGCTCTGGATTTTTCCTGGAACCGTTCAGCTAAAGAATACATTCACCTTTACCAAAGTTTAAAACCTAAATTATGACTTCCAAAGTAATCTGTATCGTTCTGGGCGGCGGCCAGGGTTCCCGGCTGTTTCCGCTTACTGCTACGCGCTCCAAACCAGCCGTACCTATCGCCGGTAAATATCGTTTGGTAGATATTCCTATCTCCAACTGTATCAATTCGGGCATCGAACGTATTTATGTGCTGACACAATTCAACTCGGCTTCCCTCAACAAACACATCAAAAACACGTATCATTTCAGCGTTTTCAGTAATTCTTTTGTTGATATTCTGGCAGCAGAACAAACGCCGCACAATACCACCTGGTTTCAGGGAACGGCAGACGCGGTAAGGCAGTCTTTGCATCACCTTTCTCCGCATGAGTTTGATTATGTGCTGATCCTTTCCGGCGATCAGTTGTATCAGATGGACTTTGAGGAAATGATTGCAGATCACGAAGCAAAAGGAGCAGAGATTTCTATTGCCACCATTCCGGTAGATGAAGCAGATTCGGAAGGGTTTGGTATCTTGAAAACAGATGACGGCCAGATGATCACTTCCTTTATCGAAAAACCAAAAGCAGATATGCTGCCCGGTTGGGAATCGGAAGTAAGCCCGGAAATGCAGGCGCAAGGCCGTATTTATCTGGCTTCTATGGGTATTTACATGTTCAACCGAAAAACTTTGTACGAGTTATTGGAAGGAAATACGCGCACGGATTTTGGAAAAGAAATTATCCCGCAATCTATCGGAACACATAAAATTTCGAGTTATCAGTATGAAGGTTATTGGACTGATATTGGTAGCATCCCGTCTTTCTTTGATGCCAATTTGGGGCTGACAGACGAGATACCACAATTTAATTTGTTTGATAAAAAGAGTATTTTCTCCCGTGCGCGGATGTTGCCGCCTTCCAAATTATCCGGCACATCCCTGCATAATGCCATGATTTCTGACGGATGTATTATTCATGCGGCCCATATTTCCAGGTCTGTGATTGGCATCCGTACCCGCATCGGCGTGGGCACTACCATCCTGAACACGTATGTAATGGGAAATGATTATTACCAGACATTGGAACAAATTGCAGAGTATAAAGTACAAAATAAACCAATAATGGGTATTGGTGAGCGTTGCTACATCAACAATGCGATCCTGGATAAAAATTGTTATATCGGAAACGATGTCAAAATCAACGGAGGGACCCATTTGGAAGACGGGGATTTCGGAACTTACACCGTAAACGAAGGAATAATCGTGGTGAAGAAGAATGCGATAATTCCAAACGGAACGATAATATAAGAAACCAACTTTAGCAGAAAGAAGGCGTCTCGAAAAGACGCCTTCTTTTTTTATTTACATTTTGCTTTGGAGGGAAAACAGGAATAAATTTAGAGGCTGTATAAATTTTATACCAGATCCTTCGATATGCTCAGGATTGATGCCAATGCTTCTTTTACCCTATAAAAATTAGTGTTTGTATCAATCAAATAAACCAAAACCAAAGGCCACTACTTTTTAGGTGATAAAAGAAGCATGTAAACCTTGTCAAATAAATTTTAAACAGGCTCTTAGATTATTTGATTTTTGTATCTTTAAACATGCCTGCAATTGTTGAACTTCAAACATTTTATAAAACTATTAACAAAGCTTCCGGGCCTGATAAAAATGAAATCGGTCATTTTAATATTTTTAAGATCGAAGATATGCTTTTGCCTAAGCACAGAAAAGCGACTTATAGCCGGCGTGGTTTTTTTAAGGCCACCCTTATTACCGGTCATAATAAAATACATTATGCCGATAAATGTATAGAAGTAAACGGAAGCGCACTGGTGTTCACCAATCCTACAATTCCCTACTTCTGGGACACGGTCAGTGAAAAACAAATTGGTTATATGTGCATATTTACCGAACCTTTTTTTAACCGCTTTGGAAACATCAAAGATTGCCCTGTTTTTCAGTTTGCCGACACTGCGGTTATTCCTTTAACTGAAGAACAAATTCCAAAATATTCAGAGCTGTTTTTGAAAATGTTTAATGAATTGCAAGGTAATTATGTTTATAAATATGATCTGTTGCGCAATCTTTTAATGGAAGTTGTTCATGAAGCGCAAAAAATGCAGCCTGTTTCCGGTGTCCTGTCTGTTGGTTCTAATGCCTCTGAACGGATTACCGCTTTGTTCGCAGAATTGTTAGAGCGGCAATTTCCTATCGAGTTAAATTATCAGGTCATGAAACTTAATTCCCCGGCTGCTTTTGCAGGCCAATTAAATGTCCATGTAAACCATTTAAACAAAGCGTTAAAGGAAATAACCGGCCAAACAACTTCACAATTAATTAACGACCGGATTTTGCAGGAAGCCAAAGTATTATTAACCTGAGTTCGATTAATAATCAAGAAAAATTTATCGGAAAAAGTTAGGCAAGATTCAGTATTTTTTATATATTTAAGTGTCTGAAATTCAAATATATAACACAAAACACATGAATCTTACCAGC